>Ga0210081_1000087_pt1 | contig 18989 bp, 16 predicted proteins | sample White_ThreeSqA_D_FD_185589 | JGI IMG/M metagenome (GOLD analysis project Ga0210081, IMG submission 185589) | Wetland microbial communities from the San Francisco Bay, California, USA, that impact long-term carbon sequestration -... | ecosystem: Environmental > Aquatic > Marine > Wetlands ...
AGACTGAAGTCGCGCAGCGGAATACCGTCGAAAATATTACCGCGGAACAGCTGCGACCCGAGGTAGGCCGCAATCACTGCCGACGGCAATACGATAAAGACTGCTGCCCACGACCGACTCAGCGACGCGACCGGCATACGCCGGCTTGCGATGACCGTGATCTCGAGTACGCCGACCAGCATCGGCAACAGGATGCCGTTTTCCTTGGAGATCATCGCAAGGAACGTAAACACGGCGATCGAGGCACTCATGATGAGGTAGGCGCGCGTCGCGTTCGACGTGATCAAGGTACGCCCGTGCAGGTATCCCAGCAGCCCGGCAAACGTGAACAAGGTCGACAACTGCGCCATCCGCTGTACCGCGTAGAGCGTGGTCGATACGAGAAAAGGATGCAGCAACCAGGCGGCAGCCGTCAGCAGCGCGAGCCAGCGCGAATCGCGCCTGGCGTAATCGAGCAGGCCGAGGAGCTTTTGGACCAGCAAGTACAGTAACGTGCCGGTCATTATATGAATGACCAGGTTTGTCCGCTTGAACGGCCATGAATCGGCCGGCCAGTCGGTCGCGTCGATCAGAAAGCTTGCCAGTGCGAGCGGTCGGCCGGTCGGGCCCGTATGGCCGCCGAAAACATAGGCCTTGAACGCCGCCCAGTCCCGAATGCCGCCCTGATCCCCGATCGTCGCTATCGAGCCGAAATCGTCGAAGACAAAAGGACCGTGTAGCCCCGGCCAGTAGACGATGGCACACAGGACGCAGACGAGCAGCCATGCACCGGCGACGGCAAATGTGCTCCAGTCCCTGCCGGTCTGTATTGGGGCTGCGTTCATAGACGATCGTCGTTAACAATAGTGTCGGCGAGGCATTCTAACGTGAGTTGCGGCGTGACTTCGTGATTTCGTTACCATTTATGGACGCAAAGCTGCATCGATTTGCCAGCCAGCAAACGGTGGCGCAGAATACCCACATGGTGAAACCCGCGGAAGATATTGCTGCTTATCCGGCCACGGCCCGCGCGGATTACGAGCAGCCGCTGTCGGAGCGCATGCGGACATTCCTGCGGCTGGAGTTCCTGCACCAGCAGATGCTGTACAACGGCGAAAGCGAGTCTGACTGGGCTACCCGGGCGACTATCGGTACCTTGCTGGAGATCCTGGCCATCCTGTCACGTGGCGACCTGCGCAGCGAGGTGCACAAGGAGCTCGATTTCCAGATCGGGGCGCTGGAACGCTATCAGAGCAAAGCGGGCGTTGACACCGGCCGCCTCGAGTCGCTGATTCACAACCTCGTCAGCAGCCGGGCCGAGTTGAACAGGGCCGGAACTGCGTACCTGCAGCCCCTGAAGGAAAGCGAGTTCCTGAATGCGATCAAGCATCGCAGCGCCATCCCGGGCGGCACCTGCGAATTCGACCTCCCGGAATACAATCACTGGTTGCGGCAGCCTTTCGAGCGTCGCCAGCAAGACCTGTCGGTCTGGACCGAGTCGATTCGTCCGCTATGCGATGCCGTCAGCGAATTGCTCTGGCTGATTCGCAACAGCGGGCAGCCGACCGAGCGGATCGCCATCAATGGCATGTACCAGCACAACATGCAGAAAGACGGCAACTGCCGCCTGTTGCGCGTGAGCCTCGCCGGAGGCAGACCGTTGTTTCCTGAAATCAGCGGCAGCCAGCATCGCTTCACCGTGCGCTTCCTCGAGTGGTCGACGATCGACAAACGCGCCGTACAAACCGGGCACGACGTGCCGTTCCAACTCTCTGTCTGCTAGGTATCTCTAGTGACTTTGCTGCAGGGCTTCCACGACCGGTACGTCGGCGGGGAGTAATTCGCGGGCGTCGAGTTCGTCGCGGTTTACCCAGCGCAGAGCCTGGCCTTCCCGCCCAACCGGTTCGCAATTCCAGCCGCTGACAATAAAGAACTCGATGGTAACGATACGGTCATCGTATTCGTGCCGCAGGTTCATGAAAGACGAGCAGACAGTGATTTCGATACCGAGTTCTTCCGCCAGTTCACGAGACAGTGCCTGGTGCGCCGTCTCTTCCTTGCCGATCTTGCCGCCGGGGAACTCCCACATTCCGTTGAACGGCCCACCACCGACGCGTTCGGCAATCAGCACGCGGCCTTCGGCATCACAGAGAATGCCGGCGGCGACGTCAAAGCTCTGCACTCCTCGCAGCACGTCAGGAGAGACGTCCGTGGCATTGCTTGAATTTCTTGCCGGATCCACACGGACAGGGTTCGTTGCGACCCACCTTGCGACCGTCGCGAACAAACGGCGCGGCCGGCTCCGTGGCGGACTGCGCACCTGATGCCGGTTGTTGACCGTCACTCAGTGCCGAGGCTTGCGCGTGCTGAAACTTCATCGCCTCAGCTTTCTGTCGTTGCGCCGCCATTTCGTTGAGGTCTTCTTCGCCCTGGATTCGAATGCGTGACAGGATGCTGACCGTGTCGTGTTTGACCTGCTCCAGCATCACACCGAACATTTCGAAAGCTTCGCGCTTGTATTCCTGCTTGGGATTCTTCTGCGCATAGGAGCGCAACCCGATGCCCTGGCGCAAATGATCCATCGCCGCCAGGTGTTCTTTCCAGTGAAAGTCGAGTTGCCGGAGCATTACCTGCTTCTCGACGCCCCTCATCAGGTCGAGGCCGATGTTTTCCTTCTTCTTCTCGTAAGCCGCACGTGCTTCCGCCACGCAACGCTCACGAATGCCCTCCGATGTCAGCGTCTTGTCTTCATGGACCCAATGACCTACGTCCAGGCGCAGTCCGAAATCGGCTTCGAGCGAGTTACTCAGGCCTTCGGTATCCCACATTTCTTCGAGACTGCCCTGCGGGATATGCGCATCGACCATGTTGGCCACCACTTCGTCGCGAATGGCCGCGACCGAGTCCTCGATTTCATCCGCGTCCATCAGTTCGGCGCGCTGGTGGTACACCACCTTGCGCTGATCGTTGGCGACATCGTCATATTCGAGCAGGTTCTTGCGAATGTCGAAGTTGTGCGCTTCGACCTTGCGCTGCGCACGTTCGATCTGACGGGTCAGCAGGCGGCTCTCGATTGCCTCACCTTCACGCATGCCGGCGCGCGATAACAGGCTCTTGGTCCGCTCCGGGTCCCCGAAAATGCGCATCAGCGTATCTTCCATCGACAGGTAGAAACGACTCGATCCCGGGTCACCCTGCCGTCCTGACCGACCTCGCAACTGGTTGTCGATGCGCCGCGATTCGTGCCGCTCTGTGCCGATGATATGCAGGCCGCCTGCTTCCACGACCTGCCGGTGACGCTCGGTCCACTCGGCGCGAATTTTTTCCTTGTCGGCGTCTTCGCCCGCTTCGGCAAGCGCCGCCTCGAGGCTGCCGCCGAGAACGATATCAGTACCGCGGCCCGCCATATTGGTTGCGATGGTAATGGCACCAGGGCGGCCGGCGTTCTGGACAATCTGCGCCTCACGCTCGTGCTGTTTCGCGTTAAGTACGCTGTGCTTGATATTGCGTTTCTTCAGGAAAGAAGACAGTAATTCCGACGCCTCGATCGATGTCGTTCCGACGAGCACCGGTTGCCCGCGTTCGCTGCAATCGACGATGTCCTCGATGATCGCTTCGAATTTGTCTTTCGCCGTCAGGTAAACAAGGTCCGGATGGTCCTCTCGAATCATGGGCTTGTGGGTGGGAATGACAACGACCTCGAGCCCGTAGATCTGCTGGAACTCGAAGGCCTCGGTATCGGCGGTGCCCGTCATGCCGGAGAGGTTTCTGTACAGGCGGAAGAAGTTCTGGAACGTGATCGACGCGACAGTCTGGTTTTCCTGCCGGATCGACACGCCCTCCTTGGCTTCGACGGCCTGGTGGAGCCCGTCACCCCAGCGTCGCCCGGGCATCGTGCGCCCGGTGAATTCGTCGACGATGACCACTTCACCATCCTTGATGATGTAGTCGACATCGCGCTGGTAGATAGCGTGCGCACGCAGCGCTGCGTTCAGGTGATGCAGCAGGCGAATGTTGCCCGCGTCATACAGGCTCTCACCTTCGTTCAGCAGGCCTGCCCGCGCCATTAGCGCCTCGACCTTCTGGTGCCCGTCCTCGGTGACGTGTACCTGTTTTGCTTTCTCGTCGATCGTGTAGTCGCCGCGAGGAATCAGGCGGCAAGTCGAGACCTTGTTGCTGCCGTCTTCCAGGACGACGTCGGCATCCTGCTCCTCGGCCAGAGCGATGGCGTCTTCAAGACGCATCTCTTCAACTGCTGCACCATCGGGACCCGGCACGGTCAGTGTCTTTCCCCTGGCATCAACCAGCGTGACCCGATTCGCCTGAATATCGTAGTTCATCGGCTGCTCGGTTTCTTCCTGCGGCTTGAGCTTCGGGATCAGTTTGTTGATCTGCGCATACAGGTCTGTGCTGGCCTCCGCCGGCCCGGAAATGATCAGCGGCGTGCGCGCTTCGTCAATCAGGATCGAGTCGACCTCGTCGACGATGGCGAAATTCAGCAACCGCTGTGACTTGTCCGCCGTCGAAAACGCCAGGTTGTCACGCAGGTAATCGAAGCCGAGCTCGTTGTTGGTTGCGTACGTGATGTCGGCTGCATAAGCGGCACGCTTTTGTTCCGATGTCTGGCCACTCTTCGACACGCCCACCGTGAGGCCCAGGAACTCGTAGATAGGGCGCATCCATTCCGCGTCGCGTTGCGCCAGGTATTCGTTGACGGTAACGATGTGCACACCGTCGCCGCTGATTGCGTTCAGGTACGCCGGCAACGTCGCCATCAGTGTCTTGCCCTCACCGGTGCGCATCTCGGCGATATTGCCATCGTGCAGCACCATACCACCGATCAGCTGGACGTCGAACGGTCGCATCTGCATGGTCCGCAGTGCCGCTTCGCGACCGACCGCAAACACCTCGGGGAGCAGCTCGTACAACGATTCGCCGTCCTTGTAACGCTGCCTGAACTCATCGGTTTTGGCACGCAGTGCTGCATCGTCCAGCGCTTGCAGGCCTTCTTCGAGAGCATTGATCTTTCTTACGATTTTCGAGTACTGACGCAGCAGGCGCTGATTGCGACTACCGAAAATACTGGTCAGGAATTTGGCCACAGAGGGCTCCCGGGTCCGGTCAAACAAGGGCCGCTATTCTAAGGGGTTGCGGGGCTATTTAAAACGAATGTGCCTATTTATGGGCAATTTCCACAATCACAAGGATGCGGGCTCCCTGAGGACGGCAGATCAGCCTGGGAACCGGCGTGTCGGTGCTATTTCGAGGCTTCGCGGATGAAATTCACCGGGTTGACGCGGCTGCCATTGCGCAGGACCTCGAAATGCAGGTTCGGCCCGGTGGCACGCCCGGTTTCGCCCATCAGGGCAACGACCTGCCCTTTCTTGACCTCGTCTCCGACCGAGACGAGATTTTCGGCGTTATGCGCGTAACGGGTCGCGTAACCGTTGCCGTGGTTGATCTCGACCATGATGCCGTAGCCGTAACGATCAGCCGACCAGGTCACAACGCCATCGGCGACGGCGACGATCTCGGCGCCTTTTTTGCCGGCAAAATCGATACCGGTGTGATTGGCCGCCTTGCCCGTGAACGGGTCGGTGCGCTTGCCGAAATAGGATGAAATCCAGCCAGCGCCGACCGGGCGTCCCTGCGGATAGACCCGGTCTTTCAGATTCTGATTCATCAGGACGCTTTCAAGCACGCCGAGTTGCGCCTCGCGATCGTCGAGCTGGCTGCCCAGCGAATTCATAGCCTCGAGTACCTCGGGAATCGCGACATTGGACCCGGATGCCATCGGCTCTTCGGGACCGCCCATCGCTGGCTCGGATTCAAAATCGAACTCGCCATCGTCGATATCGGCCATCTCGGTAAGGCGACGACCGACAGCGTCCAGTCGAATCATGCGGGCATTCATTTGCGCGATCCGAATCGCCAGCGCGTCGAGCGTGTCTTCGTTGGCGCGGCGGATCTCGACTATCTCTTCGCGCTGCGCCTGCAGCTGGTCGAGCAGTCCAGTCAATTCACCGTTGCTCACGCCGGAACCATTGCGCGCCGCGTACCAGGAGCCGCTGGCAAAACCGATCGCAACGACGAGTGCGGCAAATACGGCGACGCCCAGCCCGGCTGTCACACCGGACAAGTTCAATTGCCGGGGTTTGCCCAACCCCTTGCCGAAAATTACAACATTCATCGATTACGCCCCAAACGTGCGTCTGGCTTCGTCGGATTATTCATGCAAGTTACTCGCCGACGGGCATCTTGCCCGCGACGAATTGTTCGCGTTCTTATCAACTTGCTGTCCCTGCCCACTTCGGTAGCCCCGCTGCCCTAGGAAAACATCCCTTAGACCGGTGGTTTTGCGCCGCCGCCTTTCAGCGGTTTTGCCCTTATCGTGTGCGACAATATGCATAATGTCGGTTTTCATTACAAGGTTCCGTCTCTCAGGGCGGCCTGCATTTTCTCCCGGCAACACAAATTCGCTAACTACGTCACATTTTTATGGCCACAAAATCACTGAGCAGCCTGCTAAATCCCAGTAGTAACGGGGACTTAGGGGACATCGTCCGGCGCGCCCGCGCGCTTGGCGAGCTGACCGACACGCTCGCCGATGCCCTGCCCGAAGAGTTCGCCGGAGCCCTGATAGCCGCCAATGTGCGGGAAAACGGCGAACTCGTCATCATCGCCGCGTCGTCGGCCTGGGCCAGCCGCCTGCGATACGAGGCGGACAGCCTGCTGCAGGCTGCGAACGCCGCGGGCGCGAAGGCTTCCGCCTGCCGCATCCGGGTTACGCAAACCTGAGCCGATTGTTGGTTCCTAGAATCTTCCTTCCGAATCAGCCCGTCGCTTGTCACGACGTCGCCGGGCCGCTGGCTGTGGCTCCCGATAGGCGATGGCCCGGGCCTGGAATGCGTACTCGACGGTACCCGCCATCCACAGGAAATATCCCAACAGTTCGATGATTTCCTCGACGGCTATCGCGACGACTCGCTGGTAGGCATCTCCGAGCATCGCCGACCAGAGCGGTTCCTGGCCAATCAGCCTGACGAAGACGAACAACACGACTGCTCCCGCAAACAGCAGGGTCAGGCCCGGAGACGGCCAGACGCGGGCCAGTGCAATGGCCAGTCGTTTGCGGTGCCGGTATGTGTAGGCAGTCAGCAGAGCGCCAACGATCGCAATGAGCACCTGCCAGAGATTGCCGACAACATAGAGGTCCAGAAAGAAATCGAGTTCACCAATAAAGTACGCCAGGGCAATGCCGCCAAGTAGCAGTGCCAGCGGTCGTTGCGACGCACAGTATCGTGCGACCCATGCCATGATCAGTCCGCTCGCGCCCAGGATGATTACCTGGATAATCTCGACCGGGGAAAATTCGCTGGTCCCCAGCGTATCGCCGGGATCGAGGAATACCTGCAGTTCGAGGCTGCCGGGCGATGAGACCTCCATGGCCGTCAGCGCCCAGGTGACGAAGGCGATGAAAGCGAAGTAAATCAGGTAGCGAAGCCAGGCCATACCGGACTATACACCCGGGCAAGTGTCAGAATCGCAAGTTGAATGTCGGCCTGTCTTCGTCCGTGACAAGCCCATGATCCAGAAGGAATTCGCGCGCATCTTCGGCATCCTGCCGGAACCAGGCAGCAGTAGAACCCAAACGAAAACTGTAGCCCCAGGCATCCATGTCTGCCATCAGGCGCTCTCGTCCGACACCGTCAATATGGTCGGCCAGCAAGACCTGCAGGTAGCATACCGCTGCTTCCTCGAGATCGTCGCCGCCGGCGTCCTGCCGCAACTGCCGGCGGCGGCCCTGATCCATACAAATAATGTGGCAGGCCTCATGCAACATTGAGTGGATCGGTGTGTCGGGGCGGACGAAGACCGTCGAACCGACGACGCCGGCTTCGGAGTCGCCCCAGAAGCTGCCGGTGATCTGCTGGCCGCCGTCCTGTATCTCGAGATCCAGGCCGAAGCGCCGCAGCAATTCGACGAGTTCAACAACGGGAATGTCGGCAACAATCAGCACGGTGTCTTTTTCAACCGCCCGGAAGCTGTCTACTGCAGCAGCGAGATCTGCTTCGACACGATGCGCACCAGGTCTTTGACGATCGCGTCTCGCAGCAACTCCTCTTCGCTGGCCTTGCCGAGAACGAGCGCTGCGTTGTAAGTGTAACTGCGGGTCAGGGTCAGTTCCTGTGGCTCGAGCAGCGTCTTCTCGCCACTCTGCAACGAGTACCTGATCGTATAAAAGACTTCGTACTCGGTAGGCACATTGCGTGCCGACACCGATAGCACGCGCTGGTCGGTCAGGTCGAATTCGATCGTAAAGATGGCCGTTGCTTCAGTCGGCGAATCGACCACGTCGACGCCTTCGGCTTCGAGGCTCGCGCTCAATGCGCGGTAGAACTGGCTGTGCAGCTCGCTTGCGGAGATATAGGTGCGCGCCATTTCCGGCGGCGCCTTCAACGCACCCTGCAGGTGAAAGCCGCAACCGGCCAGCACCAGGGCCAGCGCAAGAATCGGCATCCTAGACAACAATATTCACCAGCTTGCCAGGCACGACGATGATCTTCCTGATCTCCTTGCCTTCGATGAAACGTTGCGCATTCGCATCCGACAATGCCAGTTCCTCGACCATTGTCCGGTCGGCATCCACCGGCACCGTCAAACGACCGCGCAGCTTGCCATTCACCTGCACGACAACCTCGACCATCGCCACCGCGAGTGCCCCTTCGTCGACCTCCGGCCAGGACTGGTCGATCAACGGCGTCTCGTGTCCCATTTCCCGCCACAATGCATGGCAGATATGCGGCACGATGGGTGCGAGCATCAGGACCACCGACTCGAGGGCTTCCCGCGTGACAGCGTGGCCCTGTTCGGATTCGTCATCGAACTTGTTGATCGCATTCAGCAATTCCATGGCCGCAGCGACCGCGGTATTGAAACTGTTACGGCGCCCGATATCGTCGCCGATCTTCGCTATCGTCTGGTGCGTCTTGCGCCGCAGGTCTTTCTGCGCATCGTTAAGTGTGTCGACATCGAGAAGGGGTGCCGGCCCTGCCGCGACATGCTCGATGACAGCATTCCAGAAGCGTTTCAGGAAACGGAAGCTGCCCTGCACGCCTTCATCCGACCACTCCAGCGATTGCTCCGGTGGGGAGGCAAACATCATGAACAGCCGCACCGTGTCGGCGCCATAACGCGCGATCAGCTCCTGTGGATCCACAGTATTGCCTTTCGCCTTGGACATCTTGGCACCGTCCTTCAGCACCATGCCCTGTGTCAGCAGGTTGGTAAACGGCTCCGAGATTTCGGTCAGCCCTTCGTCGCGCATGACACGCTGGAAGAACCGCGAGTACAAGAGGTGCAGGATCGCGTGCTCGACACCGCCGGTGTACTGGTCAACCGGCATCCAGTAGCCGACCCGCTCATCGAGCATCGCGGTGCTGCTGTCCGGACAGGCATAGCGAGCGAAATACCAAGACGACTCTACGAAGGTGTCGAACGTGTCGGTCTCGCGGCGTGCGTCCTTGCCACACTTCGGACACGGCACATTGCAGAACTCGGGCATGTCCTTGAGCGGAGACCCGGTGCCGGTAACGGCTACGTCTTCCGGCAGCACGACCGGCAACTGGTCTTCGGGCACCGGCACCGCATTGCAGTCATCACAATAGATGATCGGGATCGGGGTGCCCCAGTAGCGTTGCCGCGACACGCCCCAGTCACGCAACCGGTAATTGACAGTGCGCCGGCCACGACCTGTGGCCTCGAAATGATCCGCAATCGCATTGCATGCGCCGTCGAAATCGAGACCGTCGTATGCACCGGAATTCACGAGCACACCCTTGTCGACGTAGACCTCCGCCTGGATATCGATGTCGCTGCCATCTCCCGGCGCTATGACCTGCTTGATCTCGATGCCGTGCTTCTTCGCAAACTCCCAGTCGCGAGCATCGTGACCCGGTACCGCCATGACGGCGCCGGTGCCATAACTCATCAGGACGAAGTTGGCCACCCACAGCGGCACTTCTTCGCCCGTTAGCGGATGGATTGCCGAGATGCCCAGCGGCATGCCCTTCTTTTCCATTGTCTCGAGCGTCGCTTCAGCAGCATCGGTTTTGACGCACTCCTCGATGAAAGCGGCGATCTTCGGATTTCCAGCGGCTGCTTTCTTCGCCAGCGGGTGCTCGGCCGCGACGGCCATGTACGTGACACCCATCAGGGTGTCCGGGCGCGTCGTGTAAACGGTCAACAGATCTTCTTCGCCTGCGACCTCGAAAGACAGCTCGACGCCTTCGGAGCGGCCGATCCAGTTGCGTTGCATGATCTTGACCGAATCCGGCCAGCCCGGCATACGCTCCAGCTCTTCGAGGAGTTCGTCCGCATATGCCGTGATCTTCATGAACCATTGCGGAATTTCGCGGCGCTCGACGAGCGCATCCGAGCGCCAGCCGCGACCATCAATGACCTGCTCGTTCGCCAGGACTGTCTGGTCCACCGGGTCCCAGTTGACGACCGAGTTCTTGCGATACACAAGGCCCTTCTCGAACATCTTCGTGAACAGCCACTGCTCCCAGCGGTAATACTCGGGCCGGCACGTCGTGATCTCCCGCGTCCAGTCATAGGCATAGCCGAGACGCTTGAGCTGGTCGCGCATGTCGTCGATGTTGTCGTAGGTCCACTTCGCGGGAGGAATACCCCGCTGGATGGCGGCATTTTCGGCCGGCATGCCGAAGGCATCCCAGCCCATTGGTTGCAGGACATGCTTGCCCTGCATGCGGTGAAAGCGCGCGAATACGTCGCTGATCGTGAATACCCGAACATGGCCCATGTGCAGCTTGCCGCTCGGGTACGGGAACATCGTCAGGCAGTAGAACTTTTCCTTGTCCGGGTCTTCGCTGACCTCGAAACTGCGGGCCTCCTCCCAGTGTTGCTGGGCCTCGAGTTCGACGGTTTCAGGGTGGTACTGGGTGCTCATCGGTGTCGCTTTATTGGTGTCAGGGTGAAAACCCAGAAGCCTACAGGAAGAGAATGATGTACGCAGCAGCGAACAAGGGAATTGCAGGCGTTTGACCGCCTAGAGTCTCGCGCGATTGCGTATCCAGAAGATGCCGAGAACGGCGCAACACAGGCCGATGATGGGCCAGTTGCCGGTCCCGGCGTACGGCGTCATGCCACGACGCGGCTCGACATCGGCCGTCATTACCTCCGACGTAAATTGCCTGCCTGTCTGCATGAGCCCACCATCCGCATCGATGAACGCACTGATCCCGGTGTTGGTGGAGCGGACCACGAAACGCCCGAACTCGAGCGCCCGCATGCGCGCAATTTCGAGGTGCTGGTGAGGGGCAATCGAATCGCCGAACCAGGCATCGTTACTGACATTGACCAGTATCGTGGTGTCCGGCAAGGCATACAGCTGCTCGGCGCCGTAGGCATCTTCGTAGCAGATGGCGACCGACAGGACTTCGCCATTCGCGGCAACCAGCAGCGGCTGGATGTCGTCTCCGGCGGCGAGATCGGAGTACGGCAGGTTTTGCATTTTCATCCATTCGCGCACTGCCGGTGGCACCGGGAAATATTCGCCGAACGGCACCAGGTGGCGTTTGCGGTAGACCTGCCGCTGATCGCTGCCGACGAGCATCACGCTGTTGTAAATGCGGCCCTCGGTGCTGCGCTCAAAGTCGCGCTCGAGAATGCCGAAGAGCACGGTCTGCCCCATGCGCCGCGCGTCGTTTTCGACACGACCGATGAACGACTCGACCTGGTCATTGAGCGCCGGAATCGCAACCTCGGGCCAGATCACGATCTCGCTGTCCGGCACGCTCAGTGTGGAGGCATGGTAGAACTCCATGATCGGCAACAACTGGTCGCGCTCCCATTTCTGGTCCTGGGAGACGCCCGCCTGCAACAGCGTGATGCGCACATCTTCACCCGCCGGTTCCGTCCACTCGACCAACAGCAGGACGCCCCCGAGTACCCAGGGAAGCACCAGCGCGGCGATGCCGGCAAGCCGTTGCTTGCCGGGCGCGCGCAGCGCCGTCAGGATACCGGCCGCGCTCAATACGACCATGAACGATACGCCATAGATACCGAGCACCGGCGCCCATCCAGCGAGCGCCGCATCGATCTGCCCATAGCCGAGCGCCAGCCACGGAAAGCCGGTCAGGATCCAGCCCCGTACCCACTCCAGTAACACCCACGCGGAAGGCGCAACCAGCAGCAGCAGCAAGTACTCTCCTTGCGACAGGCGACTCGTAAGCCATCCGGCGACCGCCAGGAACATCGCCATGATCAGCGACAGGCCGACCATCAGCAGCAACGCGATCCACAAGGCAGCGTTGCCGTAGACATGCACCGAGATATAGATCCAGTAGGTGCCCGTCAGGTACAGGCCGAGGCCGAACCAGAAGGCATGTCCGGCTGCGTCCCGGGGTGACACGGCCAGGAAGACATGCAGCAGCGGCACGAGCAACAACGGCGCCAGCGCCCACCACCCCAGCGGCGCGAATACTGTGGTCGTCGCGCAACCCAGCAGGAATGCCAGCAAGCGGCTGAGCTGCGGGCGGTCGGCGGGTAACAGGAAAACGGGGTGCTGGTACTTCGCCACGGATCAGTCAGCAAGCCGCTGCACTTGCAGCGAATCGATGCGGCGCTTGTCGGCCTTGATGACGGCAAACTCGAAGCCGCCGAAATTCACTTTCTCGCCACGACGCGGCAGGCGACCCAGTTCGTGCATCACGAGCCCGCCGATCGTGTCGTACTCTTCGTCGTCGAGCTCGCACTCGAAGTATTCGTTGAAGTCCTCGATACGCGTCAGCGCGCGCACGGCGAAACTCGGCCGGCCATTGCGATCACCGTCCGGACGAATGAACACGGCTTCTTCCTGATCGTGCTCGTCGTCAATTTCGCCAACGATTTCCTCGAGCACGTCTTCGATAGTCAGCAGGCCCGCGACTCCACCGTACTCGTCGACGACGATCGCCATATGGTTGTGACTGGCGCGGAATTCGTTCAGCAGCGCATTGAGCCGTTTCGATTCGGGGATCACTGCGGCAGGACGCAACAACTTCTGGATCGCGACATCCTTGACCGACACTTTGCCAAAGTAACGCAACAAGTCCTTGGCGAGCAAGATGCCGAGCACCTCGTCCCGATCTTCACCGATAACCGGGAAACGCGAGTGCCCGGACTCGACGATCAGGGCCAGGATGTCCACGAAGTCCTGTTCGATATCGATGACTACCATTTGCGAGCGCGGCACCATGACGTCGCGCACCTGGGTTTCCGATACCTCGAGCACCCCGGACAGCATGCTCTTCTCGTCCGGGGCGAGCTCGACCTCGGACTGGATAAAAGTCTGGATTTCGTCTCGGCTCCAGGGTTCGCCGGTGATTGCACGCCTGATGCGGGCAATGAGGCCGGGATTACCCGAGCCGCTGGTACTTGGGGGTTTGTCGTTCATAGTTTCCGGATTCTAGCAGGTATGCGTCATCGGGCTCTATAAGGGTCTGGCACACCGTGTGCCGCAAGCACCTGTTTTTCAAGGCCTTCCATCCGGCCGGCCTCGGCATCGGTAACGTGGTCGAAGCCGAGCAGATGCAGGACGCCATGCACGAGCATGTGTGCCCAGTGGTTTTCGACCGCCTTGCCCTGCTGCGCCGCTTCCTCTGCGACCACATCGGCGCAGATCACGACGTCACCGAGGGTTCGTACGGCATCTGCCGGCAAACCGGCTACGATACCGGCTGGAAACGACAGCACGTTCGTTGTCCTGTCCTTGCCACGGTAATCACGATTCAGTTCGCGAATCTCGTCCTTCGTGACGACCCGCACTGACAACTCGACTTCACCGTCGGCATCGCCAACAGCACCGCAGTAAGCGCGCCACGCCCACAACCCGATGTCCCGCTCCGCAGGCATACCGTCATTGCGGCACGCGATCTGCACGTCGGCTACAAACGAAGCGGGGACTATCGACGGATCAGCTTTTCTTGTCACTGTCTTCGTACGCCTGGACGATGCGCTGCACGAGCTGGTGGCGCACGACATCTTTCGGCGTGAAATACGTAAATGCGACCCCTTTGACGTCTTTCAATACGTCGGTGGCATTGCGCAACCCGGACTGTTGCCCGGCTGGCAGGTCGATCTGCGTGATGTCCCCGGTAACGACGGCACGCGAACCGAAACCGATACGCGTCAGGAACATCTTCATCTGTTCGACGCTGGTATTCTGCGCCTCGTCGAGAATGACGAATGATTCATTCAGCGAGCGGCCGCGCATGAAAGCCAACGGTGCGATTTCGATGACATTGCGCTCGATCAGCCGCGTCACGCGCTCCGCGCCGATCATGTCGTACAACGCGTCATACATTGGTCGCAGATATGGATCGACCTTTTGCGACAGGTCGCCGGGAAGAAACCCGAGTCTTTCGCCTGCCTCGACCGCCGGTCGAACGAGCACGATACGCCGCACATGTTCGTTCTCCAGCGCATCGACAGCGCTCGCAACCGCGAGGTACGTCTTGCCCGTACCCGCCGGTCCGATGCCGAACGCAAGATCGTGGAGCTGAATGGACTTCATGTACGCTGTCTGGTTCGCGCCCCGCGGCCGCACCAGCTTGCGACGCGTCTGGATGCTGAATTCCGCTTCCTCGTCCAGCTGTGCCGGCTTTCTGGTCGGAACGTCGTCCATAAACGACTCCTGCAACAATATGTGTACCCGCTCCGGATCAAGCCTTTCGCTGTCGGTCAACTCGAACAACGACAACAGGACATCGCCGCCCCTCTCGGCCGCACCAGGCTTGCCGGTGACCCGAAAGCGATTACCATGACTCGCGATCTCGACATCGAGGCGTCGCTCGATCTGCCGCAGGTGTTCGTCAAATTGGCCGCACAGGTTTGCGAGGCGGTTGTTATCGGCGGGCTCAAGAACCACGTCCCGAGAGATCTGGACAGCGCTCAAAATCGGTATTTACAACCTCTGTGCAGAAAGCCGTCTGCCAGGAAGACAGTGGCGATGCCATGACTGGCAAGGAATCGAACGGTGCAATAGACCATTGCAGGAAAGACTACGCCGCAGCCCCATCGTTGGCAAGTGGCTCGAGCAGGCGTCCGCGCAATGAATTCGGCATCGCGTCCGTTATGACAACTTCGACGAACTCGCCGATGCATTCCGGAGGCGCATCGAAGTTGACCCAGCGATTATTCTCGGTGCGCCCCGTAACCTGTCGGCTGCTTTTCTTCGACAGTTTCTCCACCAGTACACGTTGTGTCGTGCCAACCATACTCCGGCTGATGTCGAACGCCTGCTGGTTGATACGCGCCTGCAGGATCTGCAGCCGTTCTTTCTTTTTGCTGAGCGGCGTGTCGTCGGCGAGACTTGCCGCCGGCGTGCCCGGTCGCGCACTGTAAATAAAGCTGAAGGACTGGTCGAACCCGATGTCCGCAACCAGGTTCATCAGGGCCTCGAAATCCTTGTCCGTCTCGCCGGGGAAACCGATGATGAAGTCCGACGACAACGAAATGTCCGGCCGCGCTTCCCGCAGTTTCCGGATCTTCTGTTTGTACTCGAGGATCGTATGCCCGCGTTTCATCGCTGCGAGAATGCGATCGGAACCATGCTGCACGGGCAGGTGCAGGTAATTCGCGAGCTTCGGTACCTCGGCATAGGCCTGGATCAGGCTGTCGTTGAACTCGATCGGATGCGACGTCGTAAAACGGATGCGCTCGATCTGCGCGATCGCAGCGATGTAGTAGATCAGCGTCGCAAGGTCAGCAGTCGCCCCGTCATGCATCGGGCCGCGATAGGCGTTGACATTCTGCCCGAGCAGGTTGACTTCGCGTACACCCTGCTCCGCGAGGCTGGCCACCTCGGCAATGACGTCGTCGAACGGCCGGCTGATCTCTTCGCCGCGCGTATACGGCACGACGCAGAAGCTGCAGTACTTGCTGCAGCCTTCCATCACCGACACGAATGCTGTTGGGCCTTCGGCCCGCGGTTCCGGCAGCGAATCGAATTTCTCGATCTCGGGGAACGAGATGTCCACGACCGAGCGCCCGGCGCGTTCCGCGCCATCGATCAGTTCCGGCAATCGGTGCAGGGTTTGCGGGCCGAACACCACATCGACGAATGGCGCGCGCCGCGTAATACCCTCGCCTTCCTGGCTGGCCACGCAACCGCCGACGCCGATTTTCACCCGCGGATTCTTTTCCTTGAGTGCGCGCCAGCGACCGAGCTCGGAGAACACTTTCTCCTGCGCCTTTTCGCGAATCGAACAGGTATTGACCAGCAACAGGTCCGCATCGTCCGGTGTGTCGGTCAGCTCATAACCGTGCGACTCGCGCAACACGTCCGCCATCTTCTCCGAGTCGTACTCGTTCATCTGGCAGCCCATGGTTTTTATGTACAACTTCACCGTATGAAACCCATGCTCTCCAACTTGACCAGGATGCGATGCGCGGCGAGGTCCGGAGAGATATCGGCCGTATCGATGATCATTTCGGCATTCTCCGGATCCTCGTAAGGATCGCTGATACCCGTGAACTCCTTGATCTTACCGGCCCGCGCGAGTGCGTACAGGCCCTTGCGGTCACGCTGCTCACAGATCTCCAGCGGTGTCGCCACGTGGATTTCCACGAAGCCGCCGACGGGTTCGATCATCTCGCGCACCTGCCGGCGCGTCGACGCATACGGTGCGATCGGCGCGCAGATGGCGATGCCACCGTTCTTGGTGATCTCCGAGGCGACGAAACCAATGCGCCGTATATTGAGGTCGCGATGCTCCTTCGAGAAGCCCAGCTCGCTGGACAGGTGTTTGCGCACGACATCGCCGTCGAGCAGGCTGATCTGGCGCCCACCGATCTCCATCAGCTTCGACATCAGCGCGTTCGCTATCGTCGACTTGCCCGATCCGGACAACCCGGTAAAGAAGACCGTAAACCCCTGCTTGTGCCGCGGTGGATGGGTGCGCCTGAGCTCGGCGACGACTTCCGGGTATGAGAACCAGTCGGGAATCTCGAGGCCTTCCTGCAGACGCCGGCGCAGCTCGGTGCCGGAAATATCCAGCACGATATCCTGCTCGGTAGCCGCATCGATCGGAATGTACTGCGCCTTGTTCTCGGCGTAGACCATCATCCGGAATGGCACCATCGAGATGTCCAGTTCGTCCGCATGTTCTTCGAGCAATTCCTGGGCGTCATACGGCCCGTAGAAGTCCTCGCCTTTCGAGTCCTTGCCGGGACCCGCATGATCGCGACCGATGATGATGTGCGTGCAACCGTAGTTCTTGCGAATAATGGCGTGCCACAACGCCTCGCGCGGACCGCCCATGCGCATGGCGAGCGGCAGCAGCGACAGCGAAGTCGTCTGTTCCGGGAACTTCGCCAGGATGTGCTCATAGCAGCGCACGCGCGTGTAGTGGTCGACATCGCCCGGCTTGGTCATGCCGACAACGGGATGAATCAACAGGTTGGCTTCAACCTCGCGCGCCGCCCGAAGCGCGATCTCCTGGTGGGCGCGGTGCATCGGGTTGCGGGTCTGGAATGCAACGACCTTGCGCCAGCCGAGTTTCTTGAAGCGTGTTCGCACTTCGCCCGGGCTCTCGCGCAAGTGCTTGAAATCGTAATGCGTCGGTGCCTCGATGCCGGTCAGCTTGCCGCCGACATACACCGGGTGAGCGATGTTATTAAGATAATGTACCGCCGGGTGCTTCTCGTCCGTCGTGCCGAACACACCCTGCGCTTCGGCCATTTTGTCCGGTGTCCAGATATCGCCGACTTCGAGCGATGCGAGAATTACACCTTCGAGGTCCCGCAGCGCGATGCTGTCTCCCGGCTTGATGCCGGCCGCGAACTGTTCGGTGACGTCGAGCGTGACCGGAACCGGCCACAGCACACCGCTCTCCAGCCGCATGCCATTGACGACGGCATCGTAGTCGTTCTTGTTGAGAAACCCCTCGAGCGGCGAAAAGGCGCCGTTCAGCAGCAACTCGATATCGCAAAGCTGGCGATCCGTCAGGTCCCAGGACGGGAAATCACGTGCCGCCTGCTTTGCGGCGGCCGCCGCTTCGCCCTCGAGATAGAGGTTCTTGAGTTCGCCGCCATGCGGCTCCTTGAACGCGCCCATTATTTAATTCCCGGCTTTCCAAATCGAGAAAGCCGCGCAGGCTGGCATCGCACCGCGCGGCTTTGAGTGAAGCACTGCTGATCTTCGCTAAAACGGAATATCATCGTCGAAGTCATCGGGGCCCGGCTGCGGAGGTGCACTGCCGCCACCGCTCTTGCTTCCGCGGCTACCGCCCTGGCCACTGCCACCACCACTGCCACCGCCGAAGTCGCTGCCGCCGCGACCGCCGAGCATCTGCATTTCATCGGCGATGATCTCTGTCGTGTAGCGGTCCTGGCCATCCTGCCCCTGCCACTTGCGCGTGCGCAGCTTGCCTTCGATGTAGACCTGCGACCCCTTGCGCAGGTACTCGGCGGCAATCTCGGCCAGGCGGTTGAACATGGCCACCCTGTGCCACTCCGTCCTTTCCTTTTGCTCGCCGGTCTGCTTGTCCTTCCAGGATTCATTGGTCGCGACGGTGAAATTGGTCACGGCCGCGCCGCTTGGCATGTAGCGTGTCTCCGGATCGCTCCCGAGGTTGCCGACGATAATAACTTTGTTGATTCCGCGGGCCATATCTTGGTCCCCTGATCTGATGTATTGCGGTTGTGTTTATTCTGTTGTGGACCCGGCTGCCGGGGCAGCGAGGGGTGACTATTGTAGAGCCTGCCCGCCTAATTGCTAGCCCGAATTCTGGCGATTAACGGCGAATATGCCCGAACCCCTGCAGCGCCAGCCAGATCCCGGCCAGCAGGGCGCAAACGAAAAATACGTCGGCGGGCCGACCATGACCCAGGAATCGGCCGCCGATCAGGCCGCCGGCAAAGGCACCCAGGAACTGGGCGCTGGAAAAGACGCCGAGCGATGCACCACGCACTTCTTCGTCCGCGAGCACCGACAGGCGTGCCGG
>Ga0210081_1000088_pt1 | contig 18842 bp, 18 predicted proteins | sample White_ThreeSqA_D_FD_185589 | JGI IMG/M metagenome (GOLD analysis project Ga0210081, IMG submission 185589) | Wetland microbial communities from the San Francisco Bay, California, USA, that impact long-term carbon sequestration -... | ecosystem: Environmental > Aquatic > Marine > Wetlands ...
TTTTTTGCTGATACTTCTGCGACGAAAGGATCATTTGATGATGAAATAATGATTACATCCCCATCGCTAGGATTTAGATTATCTTTGATTAAGTTTCTAGTTATTGGATCCTCTCCTAAACATTCTATTTCTTCGCCCGGGAAAACAAATTGACTATTCTTGTAAATTAGAGTAATACAACCTGAAGATCCATACAAAATTGCGTAATCACGTTGCTCTAATCCTGTCTTAATGGCAAATGAGTAATTTTTTAAGATGATGGCATGGTTGTTTTTGTTTGGTGCAATCTTGCATTTTTTTAATTTACATTCCTTTGGTATCACTCTAAATAGATTTTCAGAAAATTTTTTCCCCTTAGAAGTAAGAAAGGTACCGGATTTTGTTGTATCTATCATCTTTGCTTCCTTTAGATGAAGGATTAGTGTCTTTATTGCCCCTTCACCTAAATGCAAGTCTTTACAAAATTTTGATCTGCTGACAAATTTATCTGAATTAAGTAATTGAAGTGCTTTGAAAACATGTGGAATACTAAAGGTCAAAATTTTACTAGAACCTTTCCTTGCAACTATGTTTTGTAAAATCTGAATTTGATGGCGCATGTTTTTCCTTAAATTTATTATATAAATTGGATAAATTGTCCAAGAACTTAAATACATTGATTCGAGAAAACGACCATGTCACAATCAAGACAAATTAATGTCTCAAAAACGGGCGTTCCAATTATTGCCATTGTTGCATTAGCAATTATTTTTGCAGCAGGTCTATTTGTAGTTGGATTTGACCAAGGACATATCTTCAGTATTGCTTATGGGGAACAAGCATTTGAAGATCTATACATTCATGAACTTACTCATGACATGAGACACGCAGCAGGCTTTCCATGTCATTAGGAGATAATTTCATGAAAACATCTCTTTTTCTATTAATAGTCTTAATTTCTGGAGCTATGGCCGGTTTAGTTCATGGCTCATCAAATCTTGTTTTGGTAGAGCCATATCTTGATGAAGCAATAGGAATTGAAAATCAAAAATTATTCTCCTCTGGTGAGGAAGAAGATACTCTAGATTTTTGGGTAGAATATCAAGGATATAGAGAGTGGCAGAAAGGAGGTCAACTCCTTGCAGGAGTGATACTTGGAACTTCCATTGGTGCATTGTTTGGAATAGTTTATGCCCTTTCAAGAAATTCGCTTCCTGGCAACAATGATGTAAAGAAAACTCTAATTTTGGCTGGATTGATGTGGCTTACAATCTATTTTATTCCTTTTTTGAAATACCCTGCCAATCCTCCTACTGTTGGAGAACCTGAAACGGTGGTTTTGCGAAGCATCTTGTACTTGTCTTTTATAGCTATATCTGGTTTCTCGAGTATTGGTTTCTATAAATTATCAAAAAAATTTGTAGGAAAAAAGAAATTAATTTCCATTGCCGGATATGCTGTTTTCATTTCTTTTGTATTTTTAATAATGCCAGAAAATCCAGATCCAATCACAGCACCAATGGATTTAGTTACTGGATTTAGGGTAATGTCTGTGTTGGCAGTGTCTACATTTTGGATTTCAGTTGGATTATTTTTAGGGCTTCTGTGGAATCGATTTCAACCAAACAAAGAAGTCGCTTCTATGAATTAGTGATTCTAACTCTCTAGAATGAGAATAAAATCAAGGCGTTTAAATAACTCTAAATTATTTTTTTAATTTACTTGACACGACGAATAACTTTGCCTCAACTTAAAAAATATGATATCACTCAAAAGGTAATCGAGGCATTAGCAGATGCAGAATCCAGAGCCATTTTATTTTCTATCATAAAACAAGGCAAAACTGCCACAGAACTTTCTGAAAAACTAAAAATCCCTTTGAGTTCTGTGTATAAAAAATTGGGAGATCTTGAGGAATTGACACTTATAGAGATTGAAAAATGGATGATATCTGATAAAGGCAGAAAATTCAAAGTCTATAAAAGTAGAATCAGCAAAGCAGATATTTCAATAAGAAAACCTGAACCTGTCTTAAGTTTAGTGTCCAATCAGTGAATTATATGGCTCAACCAAACATTATTCAACTCAATGAGTTTAATGTTACTCAGAAAATTATTGAGTCTTTGAGTAATGTCTGTACTCGTGCAGTACTTTTCTCTGTGAAAAATGAATCAAAAGATGCAACTCAAATAGCGGATGAACTGAAAATATCCCTATCAACAGTTTACAAAACCCTTTCTTCTTTAGAGGATCTTGCCTTAGTTGAAGTTCACAAGTTTATTTTTTCAAATGAAGGAAAAAAAATAAAACAATATCGTAGCCGAATAGGAAAGGTTGAAATCACTTTAAATGATACTGAACCTGTATTACATTTGTATCCAAATAAAAAATCCTAAACCAACTTTTTATTTGAACTACCTTTTATTCTCATTCTATGCTTGTAGAATGAATCCGGGATTTAAATATCCTCGACAACGCCTCACGACTAGTCCTCTATGAAACATGTAAAATTTGTAATATTATTTTTTATTATCATAACTGCAATTTCTATTGAGAAAGTTTTTGCAGATTCTGAAGAATCTAAAATACGACTTGGTATAGAGGTGTCATCAATTGGTTTAGAATTAACAAATAATTCCCTGAATTCTAATGATTTTGAAAACGCAAAAAAATATTCTGATTTCACATCTGATTTTTTTGGAAAAAATGTTCAAATTCTACGCAAAGCAGATGCCCAAAAAACAGATGAAATCCATCTTATGCTGCTAGACTTGCATACTAAAATTAATTCTAATGTGGCCTCTTCCTCTGATATATTAAAAATACAAAACATTCTCAAAGAATTTCCTATTGCCCAACCCTCTCCAGAAAGTGTAATTGTAGGTATTCTTGATATTGCAGATGAACAATATCAAATCAGTATTCAAGAAAATGAGGACACTTCCTATCAAATATCTAAACACTTGATTCTAAAAGCAAAAGATTTACTTGTTGAAACTGATTTTAATGAAAGACAAAAATCCGAAATTGAATCATTTTTCAATGAATTAAACGAAGAAACAGAAGACAAATCTGAATTTGTAAGAATTGGCAATCTAATAACTGCTATTCAAAAAGATGTTCTTGGATCAGAATCTTCTACCTTAAATCATGGAGAACTATATCAAAAAATTTATGCACTGTACGATGAAATGCTTGTCCTTGTTGATGAAGGTGATTACATCTCTGCAGAAGAAAAAGCAATAACTGCATATCTTGATAATTTTGAGTATTTAGAGCCTGCAATTGAAAGAGCCGATAAAGATCTTCTACATAAACTGGAATTAAACATGCGTGAAAATCTTCGCAAAATGATTATTGATAAAATGCCTCCAAACGACATAAGATCATTTGTTGAGGATGAATTGCTTTCAGACATTCGTTTATCTGAATCTCTATTGCCAGAACAAACTACACCATCTATAATATCTTTGAATGAACAAACTATGATTTCAAACGGTCAAAAAAAAATGGGGGACTCAAGTGAACAGGAGAAATCACAAGTAAGAAACGAGGTTGATTTTATTAGAAATTCATTGTTGGATGTGATGATATACTATGAAGAAGGGAATTATCAATTAGCCTATACGACTGCAAGAACTGCCTATTTGGACAGCTATGAATTTGTAGAAATCCCTTTGAGAGAAATTGCCCCTGATTTTACTTTGGAAGTTGAATACAAATTTGCAGATCTTCGTAAACTTATTGATGAAAGAGCCAGTGCTGATGAGGTAAGAGAAGTTGTAATTTCAATTAACAGAAACCTTGATGAATCAGAAAGATTAGTCAGTGGAACTGGGACTTTGGCTCCTTCGATCGCATTTGTTTCATCCTTTTCCATTATTTTTAGAGAGGGACTAGAGTCAGTTTTAATTTTGGGAGCTATTGTTACTTACCTTGAAGCTTCTAGAAACTCACAATTAAAGAAATATGTGTACTATGGGATAGTAGCAGCTTTTGGAGCAACTGCAATTACCTGGGTAATTGCAGAATATATTATAGGAATTTCTGGGGCCAATCGAGAATTGGTAGAAGCAATAGCTGCTCTTTCAGCAACTGCAGTTTTGTTTTATGTGAGCTTTTGGGTACTGAATAAAATTGAACATAAAAAATGGATGGAATTTGTAAAAGCAAAAGTCTGGCAGGCAACAACAACTGGAAGTGTTATGGTTTTCGTTATGTTGTCCTTTTTCACTGTTTACAGAGAAGGATTTGAAACAGTTCTTTTCTATCAAGCAATGTCTGGATTTGCAAAATACATGGAAGTTTATGTGGGATTAGGATTTGTTGTTGGAATAGTTTCTCTTTTAGGGCTTTATTATTTCATGAAAAAAATTGGCAGGCGATTGCCGTTACGCGCACTTTTTGGCCTAACAATGGGCGTTGGTGCTTATCTTTCTATTGCCTTTTTAGGGAATGCCATTCGAGAACTTCAGATTTTAGATATTGTTCCTTATACGAGTATGATTGGAACTATTCCAAGATTAGATATCAATCTAGCAAAAATGACAGGAATATACCCTACAATGGAAACGGTGATTGCTCAAATCATTTTACTTGGAGTGTATCTGGTCGCATCTTCTTACGTTTTGATAATGAGACCGAGAAAAGAAAGGCATATTGCCTCTTTGAGAAAATCTAGAGTAATTACTGATGCAACCTAAAAAACGTATAAGGGTAGGAATTGATGTTGGAGGCACTTTTACCAAAGCTGTTGCTATTGACGTAAAGACAGGATCAATAATTTCAAAATCCACAGTTCCTACAACTCATTCTTCTGAAAAAGGTGTATCTGAAGGAATTCTTCAAGCTCTTTCAAATATACTGGATGAATCAAAAATCAAAGTTGAAGACATCGAATTAATTTCTCATAGCACTACTCAAGCAATAAACGCACTTCTTGAATCTGATACATCAAAGGTAGGAATCATTGCAATGGGAGTTGGACCCGAGAAAAAAGATGTTGTTAAAAGAACAAATCTCAAAGATGCAAAAATAAACTCAGAACAAGATATTAAAACATGTCATACGTTCTTAGATACCTCGCATTTGATTTCAGAGGAAGAAGTAAAAACTGCTATTCATGAGTTACAAAAACAGGGAGCACAAGTAATTGTTGCAACAGAATCTTTCGGGGTAGATGATCCATCTAATGAACTATTTGTTATGAAGAATGCATCAGAACTAAACTTACCATCTACTGCTTCTCATGAAATTTCAGGAACTTACGGCCTTGAAATTAGAACACTTACTGGTGCAGTTAATGCAAGTGTTCTTCCAAAAACATTTCAAGTTGCAAATTTTGTCGAAGAAGCTATTAGGGGTGCAGGAATTAAAGCTCCTCTTATGATCATGAAAGGAGATGGCGGGGTAACAAGTATGAATACTTTTAAAACAAAACCCATTCTTACGATACTCTCTGGTCCAGCAGCTAGTGTAGCAGGTGCATTACTTCATCTTAAAGTAACTAATGGTATCTTTGTTGAAGTAGGCGGAACAAGTACAAACATCTGTATCATCAAAAATGGAAAACCAGAATTTCAATATGTCACAATAAAAGATCATCCTACTTGTGTTCGTTCAATGGATGTAAGAATTTTAGGCGTTGCTGGTGGGAGCATGGTTAGAATTCGAGATAACCGAGTATGGAAAGTAGGTCCAAGAAGTGCTCATATTGCTGGTCTAAAGTATTCATGTTTTGCCGATCCTGATGTACTTAAAGAAGGAAAAATAATATCAATAAAACCAAAGGACAATGATGATGAATATGTGGCAATTGAATGTAACAATGAAACTTTTGCAATAACTAATACCTGTGCTGCAAATGCATTGGGAATGATTGATACAGATGATTATTCTTTTGCAAATCAAGAATCTGCTAAATTGGCAATGAAAATTTTAGGAAAAGAACTTGGAGTAAATTATACTGAAATTGCTCAGGCAATAATTCAAACATCGTCCTTTGAAATTATTAAAACAATCAGTAAAATTATGAAAGAATTCAAATTAAATCCACAAACAACTAAAATCATTGGTGGCGGAGGAGGTGCATCTGTACTGGTTCCATTTGTTGCAAAACAGCTTCAACTTCAATACCAGAAAGCCAAACATGCTGAAGTTATCTCCTCAATAGGTGTTGCATCGTCTATGATGCAAGAAGAAATTGAACAAACCATGAGCGATCCTAATCCAGAACAAATCAATCAAGTGCATAAAAAAATTCATGCTATAATGGTTGACAAAGGCGCTGTTCCAGAATCCATAGTAATTGACAGTCAATACATTCCTGAAAAATCCCTCTTAAGAGTCACTGCTGTTGGCAATGTAGAGCTTGATAGCGTTGATACTTCAAAAAATGTTTTCACTATTAATGAGGCAAAGAATCGAGCAAGTGAAATTTTTCAAATATCTGAGGATTTAATTGATCTAAGCTTTGAATCAGATCATTATATGGTTTTTAGTGGCCATGTTGCAGAAAAACGTCTTTTTAGCAAAAAAAATCGCCACCCTATTCTTGTTTTAGACCGATTTGGTAAAATGAAAAAACTCCTAAAAAACGGGAAGATTTTCCAAGGTGGCAAAATATCCATTTTGGAAGAACTAGATGATTTTTTGGAGTCCAGACATAATGAAGTTGCTCCAAGAGTTTATCTTTTAAATGATTTAAAATTGATAGATTATTCTAGTTTGACTTCCTCTTCTCACATACTGAGTGCGGTAAAACAGGAACTCGATGAAAACGAAAGAGCCGCTGTTTTAATAGAAAATTAATTTTTTATCCCTTAACACGAATCCAAAATTATTTTCTAATACTGTTTACATTCTATGATCATGTAATAATAATAAAGAATCTCCAATCCATTTAAATGAAAATCATTTAAACAAAACCATGATGATAAAGGAAACATCCATAGTTTTTTCAATATTTGCTTTTTCCTTTATGTTAATTTCTCAAAATGTCTTTGCTGATTCTGATCAAGAAAAACTAGAATTTGCTCAATCTCTTGAAGAAACTCTTGGACATTTTTGGGCCATCGAACAAAACTTGAATGAACAAAATGCAGAACTTGCACTAGTTCATGCAACACATCCAATTGCAGAATTATATGATGTTATGAAACCTGAACTAAATGAATATGATCCTGAGCTTGACGCCAAAGTTAGGGATACCTTGATGCAATTACAGAACAAAGCATCTACCAAAGTATCAAGGGAACAAGCACAAGTTGCAATTGATGAAGCAAAAGAAGTCATTGAAATAGCACGCTCTACAATTGTGGGTGAAAATTTGAGTGCTGACCCTATTTTCAAAGCAAAAATAATCAAGGGTCTGTTAGAGACTTCAGTTGCTGAATATCGTGAAGCAGTGTCTGATGGCAAAGTAATTGAGATGGCTGAATTTCAAGATGGATCTGCTTTTGTGTGGAAGTCAGAACAAATTTTCAAAACTATAGAGTCTGATATAGATTCCCACATTGCAGAAGAGATTGAAGAATATTATGAGGATCTTTGGAATTCTTATGAAACCAAGGCGGATCCAGAACAAATGGAAACCTTTGCTGGAGGAATAATTCACGAAGTAGAAGAAATTTTAGGAACTGAGGAAGAAGAAACTGATTTACTAGAATATGTGGAAAATATCCGTAAATTACTTGAGCAAACAAAAACTGAATATGCTAATGGTAATAATGACATTGCCTTGAGCCTTGCCACAAAAGCATATCTTGACAATTATGAATTTCTTGAATCTCCTCTAATTGAATTGGGACATGAAGATTTGATGGAAGAAGTAGAAATAATGTTAAGGGAAGAACTACGTGAAATGATTAGAAATGAAGAGCCAATATCTTCAGTAAATTCACAGGTTGATTCAATTCTAGAAAAAATGGACACTATAGCAACAGTAGTTCCTGAATTTGGCCCTATAGCTATTGTCATTTTAGCTGTTTCTATCATAAGTATTGTTGCAGTAACATCAAAATCAAAATTCAGTATTAACGTTTAATCATTTTTAATTTAATACTTCAAATTTTTTAAATAATAAAAACTCTAATAGTAGATTTCTAACTTTTAGAAATATGTGGATTTACAGTCTCATTACATTTTTCTTACTTTTTTCAATCCCTGTTGTTTTTGGAGAATCTCACCCCGAATATTTTGGCTTGACAGATCCTTCTGAGTATATTTTAGAAATAGATGATCATACATTTTCATTACCGTATGAAGTTAATGCTAAAGTCATTGCAATGGATATAGATCCTGAATTATCCTCATTGCTAATAGGATTAGAAGATACTAAAGATTCTACATTCAAGATTGATTTACAGCGTGAATTAATTACAGACTCTAACAACGAATATACTATTTTAGTAGATGGTATTGAAGTGGATTACGATCTTGTAGTGGATTCTGATAGTTCTACTTTTACCTTCTTTGTTCCAGAATTTACTGAAGAAATAGAAATAATTGGAACACATGTAATTCCAGAATTTCCTTTTGGAATTTTTGTAGGATTATCAACATTGATGTTTGCAGCTTTGATTTTGTCAAAATACAAAATACCGCTTTTTAAGTGGTAATTTTGTCTAATTGATTTGTGTTCACTGCGCTAATGACCTCTCTTGCAATTCTTTTTCCCATACTCATATGCTCATTAAATAAAAGAGAATAGTATGGAGAGCCATCCATGTAGATGTTAGTTCCTGCCACAATTCTTGCTGAGAATTCAAAGGAAGTGAATTTGGCATTTTCATCATACACTCCTTCGATACAAAACGGACCATTCATTCCAGGAGATACTATTCTTCTAGATGCGTCCACAAAATTCTCCCCCATGGTGTAAACTTCATCTAATAGTGATTCTCGTAAAACCAAAGGACTGTTTCCAATCACATTAAAAGAAGGAACCCTGTTTGTTTTCATTTGTTGTTCTGACGGAATTCTCGAAAGACCTTCAATATCTGATTCATGTCGTTGGTCTACACCAAAAAATTCAAGCTCGTTCTTTAATGGCGAGTAAAAAAATTGCAAATATGCCAAGACTCCTGCAGCGTACTCTTGAATGTATAACACTTCATCTTCAGAAATTATTTTTTGCTGGATTAGTTCATTTCTTTTTTTGTGATAATCTTGTTTGGATGATGCCATAAAGTATCCTTTTCCTCCTGCGGCTCCTTGTCTTTTCACAATTACTAATTTGTCAATTTCATCAGGACTAGAAATTTGTTTAGGGATGGGAAGTTTTGCTTCTTTCATTAGTTTTTCTTTCATTTCTCTGTTGGATTCCCATCTTAGAATCCATTTGTTTCCAAAAATTGGAGTTTTTATGGATTCTATCTCTTCAGAACTCATTTGAGCAATTAATGTGCCATGAGGGATAATTACTGTTTTAAGTTGCTCTAATTCTTTTTGAATTCCTTCCTCTAGAATTTCTCTAAATGAATCAACCAGAATGAATTTATCAATGAAAGGAAATCTTCTGTAGAGTTTTTCTCTTTTTTTCTCACAAACTAAAACTGTTTTAAAACCCTCGTCTTTTGCTCCTTTTAGAACTTGCAAAGAACAATGTGAGCCCAAAGTTGCTATTGACGTCATTGACAGTTTTTGTGATTTTTTAGACTTTATGAACTATGTGCGCTTGATACAAATTCGAAAACCTCGTCAATTAACTCTGGACTTAATTCGCTTTTCAGATCCTGTGGGATCACCTTTAAAATAAAATCAAATATTGTGGTGTTATCTGGTAAATTTCCTCTTTCTTGATAGAGAGAAAAAACGGCTATTCCATTTGAAATTAAAGCAATAATTTTTTCATGGTTAGTGAGGACCATGATGATTTGAATTCTTTTTACTATTTAATTCAGTCTTAAAATTTGATGCTCTAAAGAATTACTACATTCAGATCGTATTTCGTAAGGGACATGAACTCCACCAACTTTAGATTAAACGATTCAATTTCGATTGGGACTGAATGTTCTTTAACCTCTTCATGAAGTGAGTCCTCATAAGCATGATATCCTACGTATACTCCTGTTATGATCAACGTCGCAATTACCAAACCCGTCAAAATTCCCATCTTGAATAATTTTCAATTTGTTTAGGCTGATAAATGTTATGGGGGAAAATTAATTACACCAAGAAACTGCCAATTTAATTAAATTATGATACAAACAGATCTTGGCAATTTACGCAGATCACATTATTCTGACGAATTGAATTCCTCGAAGGAAGGCTTAGAGGTAGTTTTAATGGGATGGGTTTTGACCATACGTGGCCACGGGAACATTATTTTTGCAACCATACGGGATAAAAACGGGGATGTCTCGATAGTTGCAAAAAAGGGGGATTGTCCAGACGAAGTACGTGAAAAATTGGCTTCTTTGAAACCACACTCGTCAATTTCAATTTCTGGAAAAGTAAAATCTTCTGAAAAATCACCAAACGGATTTGAAATAATTCCATCTGAAATAAGGGTTTTTTCTGAAGTCCAAAAAATCCCTCCTTTTGAACCTCTGGCAAAAACTGTGAAAAATATTGATACACGATTGGAGGTTCGACCCATTGATCTTAGAAGAAAAGTATTACAAAACATTTTCAAAGCAAGAAGTCAAGTTCTGACATCAATTAGAAATTATTTCAACGAACAGAGTTTTACTGAGGTCAATACTCCAAAAATGATTGCCACTGCAACGGAAGGCGGTGCTGCATTATTCCCAATTTTCTATTATAACAAAGAAGCATTTTTAGCTCAGAGCCCTCAATTGTATAAAGAGCAACTCACAATGAGCTTTGAAAAAGTATTCGAAATTGCCCCGATATTTAGAGCTGAACCATCAAGGACAAATAGACATTTGGCAGAGGCCATCTCTATAGATATGGAAGAAGCATTTGTAGATTATAATGACATCATGAACAGAATCGAAGACATAGTAAAAATTTCAATTAATGCGGTAAATGAATATGCAAAGAGTAATCCTGATAACGAATTTGTAGTGCCTAAGATTCCAGAGAATATTCCAAGATTTTCTTATGATGATTTGGTAGAAAAAATGCAGAAGGCAGGTGCTAAAACTGAGTGGGGCGATGATCTTTATCCATCTAATCTCAAAAAAATTGGTTTGGAAGGATTTTATTTTATTAAAGATTGGCCTTTAGGACCTAAACCATTCTATGTAAAAGCCAGTTCATCTAATCCTAAGATTTCTGAATCATTTGACTTGATGTTTGGTGATTTAGAGTTATCCTCTGGTAGTACCAGAATTGAAAAAAGAGATGAGCTTGAGGAGAGAATGAAAAATAAGGGGATGAACACTGATGCATTTGAATATCATTTAGCAGCATTTGATTATGGCGTCCCACCACATGCTGGTTGTGGAATTGGGCTTGAACGATTGATTATGGCACTGACAGGAACCGAAAATATTCGTGACGTAACTTTCTATCCAAGAGACGTGGATAGATTAACCCCTTAGGTGGTATAGATGGTTAATGAAGAAGAAATTGAACAAGTTGCAAAATTAATGAAAATTGATGTTCATGATCACAAAGAATTTGTCGAAAAAGTCCATAACATGATTAACTATTTTGATATTTTGGATTCTGCTGGTGTGGAAGATGAAGAATTTCAAATTCGGGATTTGCCTTTAACACACCTGAGAACAGATAGGCATATTCCTTATGAAGAAAAATTAATTGAACGATTAAAACATTACAAAGGCACATTTGTTAGAGCTCCAAAGATGATTTAATTGAATCTGAAAATTTCTGCTTTAGACTATGTCAATGAAGTAAAAAATGGAAATATTTCTGTTGAAGATTTTGTTTTTGCAACTATTGAAAGAATCAAAAAAATAGACGGATCACTTCATGCCTTTTTAGAAGTAAATCCACAAGCTGTTGAAAATGCACGAATCATAGATAAAAAAATTAAATCCGGAACTAAAGTTGGTGATTGCTTTGGAATGCCGATTTCAATCAAAGATAACATTTGCATAAAAGATTCCAAAACAACATGTGCATCGAAAATGCTTGAAAACTTTATTGCCCCTTATGATGCCACAGTGATTTCAAAACTAAAAGAACAAGATGCAATCTTTGTTGGAAAAACAAACTTGGATGAATTTGCAATGGGACTCACAACGGAATTCAGTGCTTATGGACCTAGCAGAAATCCTTGGAATCCTGATTATGTTCCAGGGGGATCTTCTGGAGGTAGCGCTGTTTCAGTTAGTGCGTACGAATGTGTTGCTTCTTTAGGTTCTGATACTGGAGGCTCGGTTAGAAATCCTGCCAGTTTTTGTTCAGTTGTTGGTTTCAAACCTACTTATGGGTTGATTAGTAGATATGGGTTAATTTCATATGCAAACAGCATTGAACAAATTGGTCCTATTGCAAGAACAGTTAGAGACACTGCTTTTTTTCTAAATATTTTGTCAGGTCTTGATCCAAACGATAACACAACAATTGATTTAGGAAAACAAGATTTTCTTGAAGACATAGATTCTGGTATAGCAGGCAAAAAAATTGGGGTTATTCAAGAGATGATTGGAGAAGGAATAGATCCAACAGTACTGTCTGCAACAAAGGAAGCCGTTTCCAAATTAGAAGGACTAGGAGCTACATGTGAGGATATTTCTATTGACATGGTAAAATATTCAGTTGCCTCGTACTATACAATTACTGCCACCGAAGCCGGAAGTAATTTGGCCCGCTATGATAATTTAAGATATGGATATGAGTTTCCAGTAGAAGGGTATGAATTTAATTCTTATATTTCAAAAGCTAGAACAAAATTTGGCCCCGAAGTTATTAGACGAATGATTCTTGGTGGGTTTGTTCCATCATCAGGTCAGGCAGGGAAATATTTTCTTAAGGCATTAAAAGTAAAAAGTAAATTAACAAAAGAAGTATCTGAGGCTTTCAAAAAATACGATTATCTTGTTGCTCCAACTGTTCCAATACTTCCCTTTAAAATCGGTGAAAAAATAGATGATCCTGTTGCTTTATTCCTAGTTGACATTAATACTGTTATTGCTAATCTTACTGGCATACCTTCAATATCAATCCCATTTTCAATTTCAAACGGACTTCCTATAGGAATTCAACTTTTGGCTAAACATAATGATGACAAGTCTTTACTTCAGGCTGCTCGTGCACTGGAGACCACTGTAAAATTACCTGAGGTACCAATTTGACTAAAATAGGATTAGAAATTCACTGTCAACTGACCAAACTTGAAAGCAAGTTATTTTGTCCATGTAAAGCCAATTATCGAGAATATGAACCAAATACCAACATTTGTCCTATCTGTATGGGACTACCTGGAACTCTTCCCAGATTAAATCAAAAAGCCATTGAAAAGGCAACAATGATAGCAATGGCTCTCAATTGCAGCATTCCTGAAAAAATTGCTTTTTTCAGGAAAAATTATTTCTACCCAGACCTCCCAAAAAATTTCCAAATTACTCAATTAAACATCTATGGAGATACAAGCATAGGGGGATCTGGAATGATCATGGTAGGGGATAAAAAAATTAGAATAACCAGAATCCAACTTGAGGAAGATCCTGGACGATTAATTTATGAGGGAAGCTCATCTAAGAATCAAATCACATTGGTTGATTACAATCGAGCAGGAACTCCTCTTGTGGAAATTGTAACTGAACCTGATTTTGAAAACCCAAAACAAGTAAGAGAATTTCTAAATATTTTGTCAGATTTACTTGAAAACCTGGATGTTTCGGATCCTGGTTTAGAGGGTGCCATGAGGGCAGATGCTAATGTTTCAATTGAAGGAGGAAATAAAGTGGAGATAAAAAACATAGGTTCATTTCATGATTTGGAAAAAGCTGTTCATTTTGAAATTACTCGACAAGAAAGTCTACATTCACGTGAAATTCCAATTGCTCAAGAAACCCGACATTGGGATGATAAAAGGAAAATTACTATTTCTTCTAGATCAAAAGAGGAGGAATTAGATTACAGGTATTTTCTTGAAGGGGACATTCCATGGATAACCGTAGGGCAACAAATCCATGAAAAATTAAGATTAGAAATGCCTGAAAGCATTAGTTCAAAAAGAGAACGATATATCAAAAAATACGGTATTACAGATCAGGTTGCAGATGTTTTGTCATCAGATAAGTTCTATTCAGATCTTTTTGATAAATCGCTTACAGAAAAAAATGCAAAAGAAATTGCCAACATAATCACAACAGATCTAATGGGCTTGGTTGATACAAAAGAAAAAAGACAATTGTCAAAATTAGAGTCAACTCATTTGATAGATATTGCAAATGCAATCCAAACTGGAAAAATAACTCGAATATCTGCTAAAAATGCTCTTTATGAAATTGTAAAATCAGGAAAAAAACTTGAGCAGGTTATTTCAGAAATGGATCTAGGAAATGTTTCTGATGAAAATGAATTAACCGTGATTATTGAACAAGTTGTACAGGAAGAGCCTCAAGCAGTTGAGCAGGCAAAATCAAATCCGCAAACAATCAATTTTTTGGTAGGAAAGGTAATGCAAAAAACAAAAGGAAAGGCAGATCCTAAACTGACTCTAGATTTACTAAAAAAGAAAATAACTTAGAATGACTGATTTTTCTTTGGAGGATTTAGAGTTCATTAAAATCCTGGCAAATTCTGATTCTACTATCTTAGAAAAAGGAATGAACGAAGCCACAAAAGAGAGATTGGTTTCTCAAATCGGGCCCATTTTACGTGCTTATTATTATGAAAATACTAGTGGGAATACTACTGAATGGATTGACAAATTCAAAAAATATGGAATTTCAGAAGATGATGGAAAAGCCGCAGTAGCGTGCGCCAGAAGACTAGGATTAGAAATATCTTAAAATTAAAAATTTTTTACCTGAAGATTTTCACAATAAATAATTGTCGAATTTTGAATTTATTCCAAGTGAAGATCAAGTTAAAAATTCTAACATTTACCGTTTCATGAAGAAACATAATGTCTTATCATTAGAAGATCTTTCCAAAAAGGCCAACAATGATTTATCATGGTTCTGGCAAGCAGTAGAAAAAGAAATAGGCGTAATTTGGGACAAGCAGTATGATCAAATTCTGGATTTATCTCTTGGGTTGCCATGGCCAAAATGGTTTGTCGGCGGCAAAACCAACATCTACAAATCAACAGTAGAGAAATATTCAAAAATTTTTCCACACAAAACAGCTTACACGTTTGTTTCAGAAGATGGGGTTATTTCCGACATTTCATATTTGGAATTGGATAAAAAAGTCTCAAAACTTGCAAATTCTTTGCAGTCATTAGGGATAAAAAAAGGAGATGTTGTAGCTATTTACCTCCCTATGATTGAAGAATCAATTCTTGCAATTCTTGCATCGGCAAAAATAGGGGCAATACAAACGGTAATATTTTCAGGTTATAGTTCTGAGTCTCTTAAGATAAGATTGCAGGATTGTGGTGCAAAAATTTTATTTGCATGTGATGGATTTCAAAGAAAAGGAAAACCAATTTCACAAAAATCAACAATAATACAAGCAATAAAAAATACCAGTGTAGAAAAAATTATCCTAATTCCTTACAAAGGAATTGACAAATACGAACCATCAGTTACTATCCTACACTATGATGAATTGGTTTCTTCACAGAGTTTTACACATGATACTGAAATTACTGATTCGGAAGATCCTCTCTTCATTCTCTATACTTCTGGAACTACGGGTAAACCAAAAGGGGTAGTTCATGTGCATGGTGGCTTTTCAGTTTTTTCTGGTCATCAGTCCTCTTTTTTGATAGATGTTACCAAAAATGATGTGCTTTTTTGGCCTGCAGATATAGGATGGATAACAGGTTTGGTTTGGAATGTTTATGGACTTTTAATTCAAGGAGCAAGTGCCGTAATTTATGATGGTGCTCTTGACTATCCTGATTTCAATCGAATATGGGATATGTTAGATAAATACAATGTAACCATTTTTGGAATTTCTCCTACAGCAGTTCGATTGTTTAAAAAAAATAATGTGTCTCCTTTAGAATTTCATTCCTTGAATAAAATCAAAAACATTCCAACCACAGGAGAACCTTTGGATGAGGATTCTTGGCACTGGTTATATGAAAAAGTGGGAAATAAAAAAATTCCAATAATGAATCTTTCTGGAGGAACTGAAATTGGAGGAGCATTACTTTCTGTATTTCCTGGAATGAAATTGAAGCCTTCTACGGTAGGAGTTCCTTGCCCAGGATTTCACCTTGATGTGTATGATGAAAATGGAAATTCAGTGAGAGAGAAAAATGGTTATTTGGTCATAAAATCTCCGTGGCCTGCTATGACAAAAGGTCTTCTAAATGACGATAAAAGATATTTGGAAACCTATTGGTCAAAATTTGAAAATGTTTGGTTTCATGGAGATTATGTTTTTGTTGATAAAGATGGTTTATGGTATATGAAAGGAAGATCCGATGATGTCATTAATGTTTCTGGACATAGACTTAGCACAGCCGAAATAGAACAAACTGCAATTACACATCAAAAAATATCCGACGCGGCATCAATTGCAATTCCTGATGAGATAACAGGTGAGGCCATAGTTCTATTTGTAGTTGTGGAGAGCAAAACAGATTCCTCCATCGATAAAGAACTATCTGAATATATTTCTCAAAAAATAGGGAAATTGGCAAGACCCAAATTTATTTTTGTTTTGTCAGACCTTCCCAAAACTAGAACAGGAAAAATCATGCGGCGCCTTCTCAAATCAAAAATTTTGGGTTTAGACTTGGGAGATCTTTCGTCATTAGAGAATCCTCAAGTTTTAAATGAAATTTCAAAAATTATTTGAGGCATGATATTTATTGTGAAATCCATTTTGAGTATTACTTTATTTACCCATATTCCCTAGGAAAATTATTGAAATTTGTAGTTGATCAACAAGTGGAAGATATTGAACTTCCTGAAAACCTTAAACTAAATACATTCTTACAAGAATTTCACTCTGACTGTCCTCACCCCGAATGCTCGTTCGGTTTTTATGGATTTGCTTTTGGCCAGTCTCCATTTGCAGTACCCACTCCAATCCAAGAGGCATTAATCAAAAATGCTCACAAAGGAGCATACGCTCCAGTTCCGGGGATTCCAGAACTTAGAGAAGCAATATCAAAATATAACAAACACTATTTTGGGATCGACATAGACTCCCAACGAATCTATGTAGGACCAGGAACCAAAGAACTAATTTTTAATTTGTTGGAAATATTGCATGGAACAGTAATTTTACCTACACCTGCATGGTTAGGTTATTTGCCTCAAATTAGATTCCTGAAGAAAAACTATCACATGCTACCATCACGTGCTAATGGAAAAATATCGCCAATTGATCTTAAAAAATTGGCATTAAGACTGCACGATAGACAGAAAATTCTGATTCTCAATAATCCACATAATCCTTCAGGGGTTCTATATGACAGATTAGATCTTGAAGAGATTGCTGATGTCTGTAGGGAACAAGGGATAACAGTGATTTCAGATGAGATTTATGCCCAGACCACATATGATTTTTCAAAATTTGTAAGCATGGGAAAAATATATCCTGAAGGCACTTTTGTGACAAACGGTTTGTCAAAATCTCATGCTGCTGGTGGTTATAGGTTAGGGTATGTTCTTTTCCCCCAACATGCACTCGATGTAAGAAGACAATTCAAAAAAATACTTGCTACAGAATATACTGCTGTTTCAACACCGATACAACATGCAGCAGTAGCTGGTTTTGAAATTAGTTCTGAAATTAACGAATATTTTGAAATAACAAGAAACATTCATCGTATCGTGGGTGATTATGTTTATCACGCATTAAATGAAATTGAAGGAGTAAAAGCAAATAGACCCGATGCAACATTTTACCTACTTGCTGATTTTAATTCTTTCTCTACTGAATTGCAAAAGTTAAAGATTAACACTTCTCAAAAACTATCTGAGGCATTAATTGTTCATCCATATCATACTGCAATAGTTGGAGGAGACAGCCTTGTTTTAGAAAGAACAGATTATCGTGCAAGAATTGCATTTGTTGATTATAATGGACAGGCGGTGTATGAAAATTATAAAAAACAAAAACCCAAAACACCCTCAGAAAAATTAGAATTTGTAGAAAAAAATGCCCCCAGAGTAGTTGGAGGCATTAAAATGATTGCAAGATTTTTTGACGATGTTAAGAAAGAAGTTGTTACCAGTCAAGCTAACCGACAAATTGCTCGCGCATAATCAACATTTTTTATAAAGAATTTCCTTCAATCCTTCATATTCATCTATGGTGATTTCGCCTTTAGCTAATCTAATTTGAAGGATTTTGGTTAGATTAGTTTTTGAACTCAAAGGAGAAAATCTTTTTTTGAACATTTCCTTGTTTATTGGAATTAATTTTGTTTGGCTGTCTGATTTTTTTTTGATTCCGTAAACAGCTGCAAACAATATTCCTAATCCAGATACTGCAAGTACTGTAAGACCAATATCCTCGTTCTTTTCATCTTCTGAGGAGACCAACAATGACGCTTCTGCCTGCGGTATAATTTGGGTGTCTTGAGGTGGATTAAACTCTACTTTTTTTGGAATTTTATAACCAGTAGCTTCTTCTATCGTTAGATCTGGATAATTTCTATCAAACCAAGACTTGTACGCCGGTTCATTGTAATATCTATCTAGGTAATATTGGGGATTTTTTGTCGGATCTACAAAATCAGCAATTTTTGATTTTTGTTCGATAAATGGATTGGTATTTTCATATGTAAGTTCACTGAATTTAAAGGCAGATTCATTTAGCTTTGATTCTGATATGTTATTTTCAAT
>Ga0210081_1000089_pt1 | contig 18463 bp, 17 predicted proteins | sample White_ThreeSqA_D_FD_185589 | JGI IMG/M metagenome (GOLD analysis project Ga0210081, IMG submission 185589) | Wetland microbial communities from the San Francisco Bay, California, USA, that impact long-term carbon sequestration -... | ecosystem: Environmental > Aquatic > Marine > Wetlands ...
CAAGCGCTCGGCGCTCCTGAACACGCTGCTCGGCGGCTACGACGAGTCCGACCGGCGCGCGGCGCAACTGCTCAGGCGCGCCGGCTACCTCGAGCAGCGCCAGTCCTTCTGCGTCGCCATCGCCCGCTCGGTCGACCCGCGCGAGATGGAGAACGCCGCCCGCGCCCAGCGCATGGCCGATGCCCTCACCGCGGTGCTCGCCAATGCGCCGCTCCGCTACCTCGTCGGCGTGCGCGACAACCTGGTCGTTGCCATCGTCTCGGGCACACGCCGGCTCTCCGGCTGGACGGCGCCAGAGACGCGCATCGCCGATCGCGTCTACCCGCTGTTGCGCCAGGTCGGACCGGCGGCGCTGATCGGCCTCAGCAATGACGTGCCCTCGACCTCGCACATCCCGCGCGCTGCCAGCGAGGCCCAGTTCGCGCTCGACTTCGCAGACGTGGCGCATCGCGTCACGCGCTACGCCGACATCCCGTTCCGGCAGATGCTGGTCACCCAGGCGCGCGACGCCGTGCAATCGGCGCTGCCCGCCTGGCTGCCGGACTTCCTCGCGGCGAACAGGAAGTCGCGAGGCGCACTCGCCGCGACGCTGCGTGCCTACGCCGATGCCGACATGAACGCGCTGCGCGCCGCGAAGTCATTGGGGATTCATGCAAACACGCTGTATGCCAGGATGCAGCGCATTCGTGACCTCGTCGGGCTCGACCCGCTGAGCTACCACGCGCTCACCGAAATGCTGCTTTCGCTCGACTGTGTTGAAGTTGACGCAGCAGGTGTACATTAGTGGCATGAACGATCCCGATATCAAAATCATCATCGGCCTGGTCGCCGTGCTGATCATTGGCGCCGCCGGCTGGTACTACTACGACGCGTTCTTCCCGGAAGAGGAAGACATACCGATGCCGCAACTCGAACTCGAGGAGACGGTGCCGGACAGTGGCCCGCAGTTCCCGCTGCCGGCGCCCGACGCAGACATCGTCGACGACGGCGAACTCGTGCCGCTGCCGCCGCTGGATGAAAGCGATGCCTACTTCCTGCTCGAGATCGCGGCGGCCCTCGGCCCGACGATCGAGTCGCTGCTGGTGCGCGAAGACGTCATCGACCGGCTGGTCGCGACCACCGACAACCTGCCGCGGGATCGGGTGTCGGAGAAGATCCGGCCGGTGCGCACGCTCGGCCTCTTTCACCCGGACTTCGACGACGACGACAACCCGATGCTCGGCCCGACGAGCTACGACCGCTTCAACCTGGTCATCGGCTCGATCGCCAACGCCGACCTCGATGCCGCGATGGACACCTATCGTCGTTTCTACCCGCTGTTCCAGACCGCCTTCGAGCGCCTCGGTTACCCGGATGCGTATTTCAACGACCGGGTCGTCGCGGTCATCGACGACATGCTGGCGGCGCCCGAGTACGACGGGCCGATCTACCTCGAGCAGCCGAACGTGCTGTACGTCTTCGCCGACCCGGACCTCGAGGCGCTCTCGGGCGGGCAGAAACTGATGCTGCGCATGGGCCCGGACAACGCGGCCACGCTCAAGCTCGTGCTGCGCACGCTGCGTGCACAACTGGTCGGGGAACAGTAGCCGCGCAGGGAAAAGCGGGCGTCAGTGAAGTTGGCTGTTCGCCTCTACCCAGCGGATGATGTCCGGCCCGCGCATCGCACCCGACTGGCGCGCAATTTCCCGGCCGTTCCTGAACAGCGCGATCGTCGGGATGCTGCGGATATTGAAGCGCGCCGCCGTCGCCTGCTCGGTGTCGGTGTTGAGTTTTGCCAACCGCACGTTGGGCTCGAGCTTCGCCGCCGCCTCTTCGAACGCCGGCGCCATCATCGTGCAGGGGCCGCACCACGGCGCCCAGAAATCGACGACGACCGGGATGTCGTTCCTGCTGACATGGGTCTCGAAACTCGCGTCGGTCAGCTCGGTCGGGTGGCCGGCGAAGATTTTCTCGCCGCACTTGCCGCAGCTCGGGTGTTCGCCGAGACGCTCGGCGGGCAGGCGGTTGACCGCGTTGCAGCGCGGGCAGACTACGTGTTTGGCGTCGCTCATGGCGGGGCTCGTGCCTCGTTATCGGGGCAATCGATCTAGGCGCGGTCGCCGGAATTTCAAGTGGTGGCGGCCGTTGGCGTATATTTGGCGGGAGGAGCAAGGCTTATGAACTCACGTCTGGCCAATTCGATCAGCATTGCAGGCATCGTTGCGCTCGGCCTCTACATCGCGTTCATGTATGCGGGCCTGCCCGACCCGATCCCCACCCACTGGGACGCCGAGGGGCGGGCCAACGGCTTCATGTCCCGCACGTGGGGCATCGTTACATTGCTAATCGTCCCGGCTTTCCTGTTCGTCGTCTTCAAGCTGATCCCTGCCATCTCGCCGCGCGGTTTTCGTACCGACTCCTTTGCCGGCGTCGTCAACATCATGATGACGGTGTCGGTATTGTTCGCCTGCGTCATCGGCGTCGTGGTGATCGAGGTTGCCGCCGGCGCGCCCTTCGACATCTCGAGCTTCGTGTTGATCGCGGTCGGCGTCCTGTTCGCGGTGCTCGGCAGCCTGCTCGGCAAGGTGCGCAAGAATTTCTTCATCGGCATCCGCACACCATGGACGCTCGCAAGCGACGAGGTCTGGGTGAAGACCCATCGCGTCGGCAGCTGGTGCTTCGTGCTCGCGGGCATCGTCATGGTGGTGTTCGGCTTTGTTGCACCGGCGTCGACCTGGTTCATCTGGATCGTCCTGGTCCTCGCGCTGATCCCGGTCGTCTACTCCTACGTTGCCTACCGGCGCATCGAGGGCTTCGCGCCGGATTCCGGCGAGTAGCAGCAACATGCATGCGGACCTGCTACATGGTTTTCATCTCGGCGAGGTGCTGATCGAACCGCTGAAGGGCCAGGTCACCAGGTCCGCCGGGGTCCGGCACCTGCCGCCGACCGCGATGGACGTGCTGCTTTGCCTGGCCGGGCGTGCCGGCGAAGTCGTGTCGCGCGAGACGCTGCTCGCCGAAGTCTGGGGTGAAGGTCACGGCAGCAGCGAGTCCCTCAGCCATGCCGTCAGCGAGATCCGGCACGCGCTCGATGACCACGCCGAGAACCCGACCTTCATCCAGACGCTGCCGAAGCGGGGCTACCGCCTCGTCGTCGAGCCATCCTTTGTCGCCGACCATACGACATCGACGGTCCTCGCCCTCGACCCTCGCCTGGAGTCCGACCCCGGATTTTTCGACAACCTGAAACAGCGCGGCGTCATCGAAACCGGGCTCGCCTACCTGATCTTCGGCTGGCTGCTGATCCAGGTCGCCGACATCGTGTTCGCACAACTGCACCTGCCGTCCTGGGCCGGTACGTTCGTCACGGTGTTCGTCATCGCCGGTTTCCCGATCGCGATCGTGCTGTCGTGGTACCTCGAGTTTCGTGACGGCCGCGCGGTCGTTCACGAAGTCGCGCCGCAGGACGCGCAGCGGCAGCGCTTCACGCGCACCTACATCTCGGTGATTGCGGCGCTGGCGATGGCCTCGGTGCTGGTCTTCATCTATGACCGCTTCGTCACGCCGCTGCCGACCGAGGCCGTCGTGTCGCCGGTTGCAACTGCCGGTATCGACGTGGAGCTGCCGATCGCCGAAAACTCGATCGCCGTGCTGCCGTTCGTCAACGTGGACCAGAGCGCGGAAACCCAGATCTTCACGAACGGTTTCGTCGACGACATCATCAACCGGCTCGCGCTGGTGCCCGGGTTGCTGGTCTCGTCGCGCGGCGACGCGTTCACGCTCGCACCGAACTCGGCGTCGGCCGACGTACGCAAGCGGTTGCGGGTCGCCCGCTACCTCGAGGGCAGCGTCGAGATCGCCGGCGACCGGATGCGCATCATCGTGCAGCTCATCGATTCGTCCGATGGCTTCCACATCATGTCGCGAACCTTCGACCGGCCGGTCGAGGATTTCTTCGACATTCGCGATGAGGTTACCGAGCTCACGGTCGCAAGCTTGCGCGTCACGTTGCCGGAAGCGACGCAGGCGCTGTCGGCGATGCCGGCCGCGCGGCCGGACCTCGATGCCTACGTGCTGTATCGCCACGGCGTCGACGTGTCGCGCCTGCCGCAGTCGATGGAGACGATCGCCGAGGCAATCAACTGGTTCGACGCGGCGCTCGGGGTCGACCCGGATTTTGCCGCGGCGCTGGCCGGCAAATGCAACGTCTACGCGACCGGCTACCGGCTCAGCGACAGTCCCGATTACATCGCCGCCGCCGAGCAAGCCTGCGCGCGCGCCCTCGAGCTGAACCCCAATCTCGACGTCGTGCACACGGCGCTCGGCGACCTGTACCGCATGACCGGCGAATACGAGCGCTCGGCGACCGCCTACACGCGCGCGCTGTCGATCAACCCGAAGAGCGTGGATTCGCTGATGGGGCTCGGCGAGGTGTACCGGCTGCAGCAGCATCCCGACGAGGCAATGGAAGCGTTGCGCCAGGCCATCGGCTTGCAGCCCGGCAACTGGTCGCCGTACAACGCACTCGGCGTGTTCTATTACCGCCAGGGAGAATTCCTGAAGGCGGCCGAGCAGTTCGCCTACGTCGTCGCGCTGGACCAGGACAACATGCGTGGCCAGGCGAACCTCGCGACGGCGTACATGCTGGCCGGCGACTTCGCCCGGGCGGCGCCCGCGTTCGAGCGCGCCATCGAGATCCAGCCGCAGGCCAACACGTGGATCAACCTCGGGTTGATGTACTACTACCTCGGCCGCAGCGACGACGCAGTTGCCGCGATGCAAAACGCGCTGGCGCTGGCGCCCAACGACCACCTGGCCTGGTCGAACCTCGGTGACATTCTCTGGCAGGCGGGGCGCTTCGACGAGGCGAACGACGCGTTCGCCCGGGCACTGGAACTCGCCTCGGCCGAACTCGAGATCAACCCGAACAACCCGAACGTGATCATGGACCTGGCCTGGGCGAAAGCCATGCTCGGCGAACAGCAGGCGGCCGATTACGATATCGAGCGGGCCATCGTGATGTCACCGGATGACCCGTATGGCTACTACATCAAGGGCCTGATCGAATTAAGGGGCGGCGACGAGGATGCCGCGCTGGACGCGCTGGAGGGCGCGGCCGCAAAAGGCTACGGCGTCGTCATGCTGGCAGCGGAGCCGCATCTTGCATCGCTCAGAGACAATCCGCGCTTCAGGGCGATCATCGGGGAGCCCCTGGCGCGTGATCATTAACTCACAAAAAGGTCTATGCTTGCAGGTACACCGAGTTTCATCGGGAGACAACAATGAAGAAGATAATCCTAATTGCATGCGTGTCGTTCATTACTGCAGGCTGTGCCGACGGCAAGTTCAACGCCGGCATCTTCCAGTCCAGCGCCTGTAATCCCCCGGTTGACGTGATCGGCTTTACGCCGGTTGCGCTCAAGTACGGCGACTCGCACCTGGTCGTGATCCCGGTCGCGAAGATCAGGCCGAACAGCGAGATTCGTTTCATGCTGTTGCCGCAGAAGAAACCGTCCACCGATCAGATCGATTACGAAAACGTGCTGGTCTCGGTTTCCAGCGCAGATGACGACGGCGACATGCCGGCCGACTGGCTCGAGGTCGATGGGACTTACAACGCCAACGACAAGATGCTGACGGTCTGCGTGCCGGCGAACCTCAGCGAGAGCACCTACAAGTACATCGTCAAGGTCGACAACGTCGGCATGCTCGACCCGCGCGCCGACGTACTGCTCGACTAGGCCTTAGCGCAAAAAAAAAGGCCGGGCGAATGCCCGGCCTGATAGTTACCTGAACCACTTTAAGGGGGACTTGATGGGGGTCAGGTAGTCCGCAGTGCATCCTCGGCGGAGAGATAAACATAACCGAGGTCATGGGCGACAGCCTCATGGTTTATATGCCCTGCATGAACGTTGAGGCCGTTGGCAAGGTGCGGGTCTCGCGTCAATGCTTCCCGCCAGCCGAGCCTGGCCAACGCTTTGACGAACGGCAAGGTCGCGTTCGTCAGGGCGAACGTGCTGGTGCGGGGGACTGCGCCCGGCATGTTCGTAACACAGTAATGCACGACGTCATCGACGACGTAGGTCGGGTCGGCGTGCGTGGTCGGGCGGCTCGTTTCGAAACAGCCACCCTGGTCGATCGAGATGTCGACCATGACCGAGCCCGGCGCCATGTCTTTGACGTTCTGTGCGGAAACCAGCTTCGGCGCCGCGGCGCCGGCAATCAGTACCGCGCCGACGATCAGGTCCGACTGCGGTGCCAGTTCGTCGATGGCGTGCTTGGTCGAGTAGACGGTGTTGACGCGACCGCCCCAGATGTCATCGAGCTGGCGCAGGCGCGGCAGTGAGCGATCGAGGATCGTGACGTCGGCGCCGAGGCCCACGGCCATGTCGGCCGCGTTCGCGCCGGAAACACCACCGCCGATGACGAGTACCTTCGCCGGCTGCACGCCGGGCACGCCGCCGAGCAGCTTGCCGCAACCGCCGTTGGCTTTTTGCAATGCGTAGGCGCCGGCCTGGATCGACAGGCGGCCGGCAACTTCGGACATCGGCGTCAGCAACGGCAGCGAGCCGTCCTTCGCCGTGACCGTTTCGTAGGCAATCGCCGTCGTGCCGGATTTCACCAGCGCCTCGGTCTGTGCCGGGTCGGCCGCGAGGTGCAGGTAGGTGAACAGCACCTGGTCCTTGCCAAGCATCGCGCATTCGTTGAGCTGCGGTTCCTTGACCTTGACGATCAGTTCCGCGCGTTCGAAGACTTCTTTGGCGGTCTTGACGACGGTGGCGCCCGCCGCCTCGTAGTCGGCATCGGTTACCCCGATGCCGGCGCCTGCGTTGGTTTCGACGACGACGTCGTGGCCGTCGACGACAACCTCATGGACGCCGGCCGGGGTCATTCCGACTCGGAATTCAAGTGTTTTGATTTCTTTGGGTACACCGATAATCATGGGCTCTCTCCAGACCGCATAACATCAATTCAAGGACGTACATTACCTGCATTAAACCGGCACCCGCTTGCGTTTTTGATGACAAACGGGGCCAAAAGTGGCATTTTCTTCGAATTCAGTGACTCTTTGCGCAAGAAACCACCATGAAACTCGACCGATTCGACAAGAAGATTCTCGAGGCGCTGCAGCAGGACGGGCGCATCAGCAACGTGCAGCTGGCAGGGCTCGTGAACCTGTCGGAGTCCGCCTGCCACCGCCGCGTCCGGGCGCTGGAGGAGTCCGGCATGATCGACCGCTACGCGGCCTTGCTGAGCCAGTCGAAGGTCGGGCTGCCCGGCAACGTGTTCGTCAACATCGGCCTGCACCGCGAAGTGGAGGCCGATCTCACCGCGTTCGAGGATGCCGTGCGCGAAGTCCCGGAAGTCATGGAGTGTTATCTTATGTCCGGCGAATTCGACTACCTGCTGCGCGTCGTCGTCTCCGACATGGCCGACTTCGAGCGCATTCACAAGGAGTCGCTGACACGTCTGCCCGGCGTATCCCGGGTGAACTCGAGCTTCGGCATTCGCACGGTACAGCGCAAGACCGAACTGCCCCTGAGGTGAATCATCCACAACCCGGTTTCCGACATCGACGCCGTTGCTGCCGTATCGCTCCGCGACCGGTTTCTCGCGGTGCGCGCGACGACACTGGACCTGGTCAGGGACCTCGAGCCCGAGGACACCGTCGTGCAGTCGATGCCGGACGTCAGTCCGACGAAGTGGCACCTGGCGCATGTCACGTGGTTTTTCGAGCGTTTCGTGCTCGAGCCGGCCGGGATCGCGCGCTTCAGTGACACGTACCACTACCTGTTCAACTCCTACTACAACTCGGCCGGCGAGATGCACCCGCGGCCGGAGCGCGGACTGCTGTCGCGACCGACGCTTGCAGAGATACGCGACTACCGCGCGCACGTCGACGCGCAACTGGCTGACCTGCTGGACACGGACGCGCTCGATGCCGACGCGCGCGCGGTCGTGGCGCTCGGGCTGAACCACGAGCAACAGCACCAGGAGCTGCTACTCACCGACATCAAGCACGTGTTGTCACTGAATCCTCTTAAGCCCGCGGCGCGTCGCGACCTCAGGCGCCCGGCATCGGCGGCGCCGCCGGCGTACCGGTTCCGGCGTGGCGAGCGGGGCGTCGTGCGTATCGGTCACCAGGAGGACGGTTTCTGTTTCGACAACGAGACGCCGGTGCACGATGCACTGCTGCAGCCGCATGGCATCGGCATGCGGCTGGTGACGAACGGCGAATTTCGGGAGTTCATCAGGGATGGCGGTTACGACGAACCGGCCCACTGGCTGTCAGACGGCTGGTCCGCGGTTCGCGAGCGCGGCTGGAACCGTCCACTGTACTGGGACGAAGCGCTCGAAACCGAGTTTACGCTCGGGGGTGTTGCCGAAATCGATGACCACGCGCCGGTCGCGCACGTCAGTTACTACGAGGCGGACGCGTATGCGCGCTGGGCGGGCTACCGGCTGCCGACCGAGTTCGAGTGGGAACATGCGGCGCGTGCGGAGGCCGTGCGCGGCAACCTGCTCGGGACTCACGCGTGGCACCCGGTGCCGTCGCGGGACGGCACGCAGTTCTTCGGCGACGCCTGGGAATGGACATCGTCGGCGTACGCGCCGTATCCCGGCTTCCGGCCGCTCGCCGGTTCGCTCGGTGAGTACAACGGCAAGTTCATGTGCAACCAGGTGACCGTGCGTGGCGGCTCCTGCGTGACGGCCGACGATCACATCCGGCCCTCGTATCGGAGCTTCTTCTACCCGGACGCCCGCTGGCAGTTTCTCGGCTTTCGCCTGGCGAAGGACGAACATGACTGACGAGCTGGCCGAGATCGTTACAGGGCTCAGCGCGCCGCAGAAGACGATTTCGCCCAAGTACTTCTACGACGAGACCGGTTCGCAGTTGTTCGAGGCGATCACCGCGCTGCCGGAGTATTACCTGACCGACACCGAGCTCGACATCATGGAGCGGCATGTCGACGAGATGGCGGACCTGGTTGGCAAGGAGGCCAGCCTGATCGAGTTCGGCAGCGGTTCAAGCATGAAGACGCGCCTGTTGCTCGAGCACCTGCACGCGCCAGCCGTGTACGTGCCGGTCGACATCTCCGAGGAACTGCTGCTCTCGAGCCAGCGGCGACTGAAGAAAGACTTCCCGGACATCGAGGTGCTGCCGGTCGTCGCCGACTTCACGCACGAGTTCGACCTGCCCGAACCGAGGACGATGCCGCGGCGCAACATCGTCTACTTCCCCGGCTCGACGATCGGCAACTTCGAGTACGAAGACGCCATCGAGTTGCTGCGCGTCATGCACCACGAAGCCGGCAGCGACGGTGCGCTGCTGATCGGCGTCGACCTGCAGAAAGACCCTGCCATCATCGACGCGGCGTACAACGACAGCGCCGGGCTGACGGCGCGTTTCAACCTGAACATGCTGGTACACCTGAACAGCGAGTTCGGCGCCGACTTCGATGTTGGCGCGTTCAGTCATCGCGCAACCTACAAGCCCGGGGAAGGGCGGGTCGTGATAGAACTCGTCAGCGCCCGCGAGCAGGTCGTCACGCTTGGCGGCACACGCATCCCGTTTGCGAAGCACGAGACGATCATCACCGAGTATTCACACAAGTACACGCTGGATGGTTTCGCGGCGATGGCAGGGGCCGCCGGATTCCGGGTGGAGCGCACGTGGATCGATTCCAGGCGGTGGTTCAGCGTGCAGTACTGCGTCCGCGAGACCAGGTAGGGTATCCGGTACCCTATTTCGGGGGGACGTATTCCTTCGGGGCGGCCGAGCCTTCGCCGAAGAAGAACTTTTCCATCTCCGCTTCGAGAAACTTGCGGGCGTCGGGTTCGATCGGGCTCAGCCGGTACTCGTTGATCAGCATCGTCTGGTGCGTGAGCCAGCGTTGCCAGGCCTCTTTCGAGACATTGTCGTAGATGCGCTGCCCGAGGGCGCCCGGGTACGGTGCATAGTCGAGGCCTTCGGCCCCTTCACCCAGCATGACGCAGTTAATTTTGCGAGACATTGCGGCTCTTCTTCAGTTGCTTGATCAGTTTGTTGACCGGCGCGGCGATGCCGCCCGGCGGCGTGTCGTCCAGGCGGTGCCATGCCACCCGGTCGCCGTCCGCTACTGTACTCAATGGCGCAGCGACGTGCAGCACTATCGGCCGGATGTCGAGATCGTAATGCGTGAAGCTGTGCCGCAGCAGCGGCCATTCCTCGCGCTCGCACTCGGCGCTGCCGAAGCGCGTCCGGCACCAGTCACCGACGCCCTCGTCACCGAGTTCCGGCAGGCTCCAGAGCCCGCCCCAGATGCCGCTCTCCGGACGCCGCTCGAGATACACGTGCGCGTCATTGCTCGCGATCAGCATCGTCGTTTCGCGCAGCGGCTTTTTCTTTCCCGGTTTGCGTCCGGGGAACATTGTGACCGTCCCCTCGCGCAACGCGACACAGTCGGTGGCGACCGGGCAGGCGTCGCAGGCCGGCTTGCTGCGTGTGCAGAGCGTCGCGCCGAGATCCATGATCGCCTGCGTATAAGCAGCCGTGTTCCCGGCAGGCGTATTGGCTTCTGCGAGTTGCCAGAGTCTGGCGGCGACCGCCGGCGTTCCCGGCCAGCCGGCCACCGCATTGTGTCGCGCCAGCACCCGCTTGACGTTGCCGTCGAGAATCGCGTGGTGCTGATCGTAAGCAAGCGCAAGAATCGCCCCGGCCGTCGAACGACCGATGCCCGGCAGCGCGACCAGCGTATCGAGATCGTCCGGGAAGCGGCCGCGATGCTCGTTGACGATGAGCATCGCGGCGCGATGCAGGTTGCGGGCGCGCGCGTAATAGCCGAGGCCCGACCAGTGGTGCAACACGTCATCCAGCGGCGCGCCGGCCAACGCCGCCACGTCGGGGAAACGCGCGATGAAACGCTCGAAGTAGGGAATCACGGTCTGCACCTGCGTCTGCTGCAGCATGATCTCCGACACCCAGATGCGATACGCATCGCGCGGCTGCTGCCACGGCAGCTGCTTGCGGCCGTGGTCCGCGAACCAGTAGAGCAGGCGCCCGGCGAAACTATTCAAGGACGACACCGTCGATGTCAGGCCAGGCCTGTGCGAGCGCTTCGATACGATTCACAGCATCGGCGCCGCCCCGCTTCAGCGTGCGCTTGATCAGGTACGGACCGATCCCGGGCGGCACCCAGAAGGCCGGATCCACCTGGAACGAGTAGTGCACGATGGTGCCGCCTTCCGCTTTCTCGAACAGCCAGGTTTCCTTGCTGTACTCGAAGTCGCCGAAGTCCGGGTCGCCATTGGCGACGATGAACTGGTACGGCTGAAGCTCGACGTAACCGCGCCGCTCCATCGACATGCAGAAGAACATCACGCAGCCGCGATTGCGGATATAAAACCGCGGCCGGCCCTGGCCGTCAGGCGGCAGGTCCTCGGCCTCGGCGATGCCGCTGGAAAAGCGGGGCGCGATATCCCAGTCACTGAGTACCGCAAACAGGTTCTCGGCGCTCGCATCGAACCACACGACCGAGTCGAGGTCGTAACGGCCATCGTGGTAGTTGACCTCGACGCTGCGCAGCTCGGCCGCACTGGCCGAGCCCGCATACAGCGCCAGGGACAGTGCCGCCGCCAGCCGCCTCACCGGTTGAAGATATCCTTCAGCGCCTTGTCGAGCTTGTCCTTGACCTCTTCCTCGACTTGCTGGCGCAGCAGCTGCTCGACATCCGGCGCGACGCTCGGGCCCGCGAGCGGACCGCTGATCTTCAACGGAATCACCGCTTTGGTCAGGTCGCTGATTTCTTCGGCGCTGGCGCCTGCCATCCCCTCCGGTTTCTCGAAGACGCGCGCCGACAGGCTGTAGTTCACGGTGCCGGCCGGGATGTTGACGCTGCCACGCCCGGTCAGTTCCATGAAGGGCAGCTCGGCGACGAAGTCGTCGTTCTGCAGGACACCGTTGGTGACGACGCCGGTGGCGCTGACCGATGAGAATTTGGTGCGCGCCGGCAGCACCGGCTCGGGTGGCGTTTCCTGTTTCAGCAGCGCGCGTGCACGTCGCAGTTCGTACCAGACGTCGGTGCCTTCGTAGGTTCCATCCTTGAGGTCGAAAGACATGTTGCCGGACAGGCTCTGCTGGATTGCGCCGAGGTCGGCGCCCTGCCCGCTGAGCTTGAAGTTGCCGTTGATCGACCCGGTGATGTTGTCCTGCTCGAACATCGCGCCGGCGAGCTTCGCGAGATCGACGCCGGCAACGGTTTCATTGACCGAGAGCACCGGCACCGCGCCGGCCGCATCGATGCGGACATCGCCATTGTAACTGCCGCCGTAGAGCGCCGCAGAAATCGGGTGCATGCGCAGGCGCCCGTCGGCGACGTTCAGGCCGAGCACAGTGTTTTCGAGCGTCAGCCCACCGACTTCGACCGTTGCGATCGCGAGGTTGCCCTGCGCCTTGAGCGGCCTGATCATATCCACCGGTATTTCCACCGGCGTCTCCGCGGCGGCCGCATCGGCAGTGCTCTCGTCAGCCGGTGCCATGTAGCGATCGAGGTTGATCGCGTTGCCTTTCAGGTCGAAACGGTAACTGCCCGCCGCACTGCGCGGCACGCCGAGCGTGCCGGTGAACGACGTGTCGTCGAGCTCAAGCGTGATGTCGCTGAGTTCGATCGCATTGGTCCTGACGCGGGCCAGTGCCTCGAGCGACACACGGCTCAGTGCACTCGGGTCGGCTGTCGCCGGCGCATCGATGCCGAGCAGCGTCATCAGGCTGCGTGGCGAAAACTCGTCGACCTTGATCGCCGCATACGGCTGCACCGAACTGGCGTACGACATGGGTTCGAGGATCTCGGCCTCCAGCGTGACGCCGAGTATCGAGAGCTCGACCGTCTCCATCGAGACGACCTGCTCACCGGTGCGCACCTCGATGCCGTCGGTGCTGAAGCGGAGCTCGGTCGGCGCCGTCGCGATGCCGTCGATCATGCCGCCGACGTCGAGGCCTTCGAGCGCGAGCAGTCCGGAATCGCCGTCGTACGACAGCACGGTATCGAGTTCGATGTCACCGCTGATGTCGCCCGGCTGTACGTCGAAGTGCAGACCGCCCTCGACCGGAATCGGGCTGCCGTCGCCGGCGATGCGCCCGAGGCTCACGTTGACGGCGCTCAGTGCATACCGGTCGCCGCTCTGGGCATCGGCGTACGTCAGGGCCGCATCGGTCAACCGGACGCCAGAGATGTCGAGTTTGGCACCTGCGGCGGATGGCCCCGGTTCTGCAACGGCGGCTTCATTGTCGTCCGGCGCCAGGTCTTCCCAGTTGCCGACGCCCCGGGCGTTGACGGCGAGGTTCAGCCGCAACCCGTCGAGCGCGGCGGTGCCGATCGAGATTTCATTGCCGAACAACAACGGCATCAGGCGCACGCTCAGCTGTGCGCGGTCGAACTCGGCGAAGGGTTCATCACCGAAGCCCTCTGCATTGCCGAGCGTCGTGTGACCGACGTCGACGGCAAGCCACGGGAAGACACGCAGGCCGATGTCGCCATCGATGACGAGCTCGCGCCCGGTCTCATCCTTTACCGACGTCGCGATTCTGTCGCGAAAGTCGTTCGCATCGAATAACAGGTAAAACGCAATTGCCGCGACCACGAAAAGCGTGACGATCGCGGCAACTACCCACAGGATTTTCTTGGCTGTACTGCCCATTGGACACCTCGTTTGCAGGTGCCTAGGGTATCAAATTCGGCGTTAGTCCACGCAGACGCTGATGTCGCCGTTCATTGTCGAAATCGTGACACGGCCGTCGCCGCTGCCGTGCTGGAAGCTCAGCTCGGTGCCCGGCGAATAGCGGCTGGTACGGACCGCCTCGGGCCCGAAGCAGTTGTCGATGTCGCCGTTGAAGGATTCGATGTCGAAGCGCGCCGAAACCTCGTTGCTGAATTCGACCCCGACCTCGCCATTGACCGTCTCGATGGTCAGCCTGCCGCCCTTGCGCAGCTCCGACAGGAACAGGATTTCGCCGTTGACCGAGTTCAGGTCCGCGCGATCGAACGAGCCTTCGTCAGCCACTAGGTCGCCGGTTACCGTTTCCGCCTCGAGCGTGCCCGATGCGCGGAAGAACGAGACGTCGCCCGATACCGAGTTCGCCTGGAACTGGCTGTCCTGGCCGCCGCCGACGATGTCGATATCACCGCTGACGGCCTCGGCGGTCACGTCGCCGCCGGCGGATTCGCTGGTGATGTCACCGCTGACCGTGTGCAGGCTCTGGAAACCGCTGACATCGGCAACGTCGATGTCGGCACTGATCGTGCCGATGTCGATGGAGCTCATCGCCGGCACGCTGATCCTGAGATCGGCATCCGAACTGCGGCTGCTGCCCTTCGGCAACTTGACCTTGATCGTGACCTTGTTGCCTTTGCGCTCGAATACCAGTTCCTCGACATTGCGCCCGAGAGTGCCGCTTACCTCGACCTCGTCACGCGACCAGCCGCGAACCGTAACGGAACCGGAGGTATTCGAAACATGCACGTAACCATCGGCCGCCGCGTCGAGTCTCCTGTCGACGTCCTCGGCCATTACCGGCCACGCCAGCAGGCACCCAAGCAGAATTAATGTCAGTCTGTTCATCATCATTCTCTCAATAGCTGGCCGCTACCATGCGGCCATCAGATGTCGTTTCTCACCATGACGTTGCGTGTCAGTCCGCTTACGCGCCGCAACATGGAGAGCTCTTCCCGGTATGCCTGCAGCAGCTTCTGCTGCAGCATCGTATTGCCGGGATCCTGCTCGAGCGCCGCGTTTATCTCGACGATCGCCTTGTGTATGACTTCGAGGTTGGCATCGACCTCGGCGCGCGCAGCAGGCGACAGCCGTGCCAGCTCGGCATCCAGCTCCACGGCCAGTCCGTCGCGCGCGTCCTGGAACCCGGGGCCCAGGTTGTGGTTGCCGAAAGAGGCCCGCTCGAACACCAGGTTCGGCGTGACTTCGGTCACCGGCTGCACGTCGTTCTTCACCGTCATGTAGGTGATGGCCGACGAGCCGCCCACCAGCAGGATGACCGCCGCCGCCTGCGCCAGCAGGGGCGTCCAGCGCGAACGCTCTGGCTCTGCAATTGCCTCGGCAATGCCCGGCCACAGATCACGCTCCGGGCTGATCTCGGTCCTCAGGCTCCTGGCCGCTTTCTCTATCCTGTCTTCGTATTCAGTCGTCATGCTTCAAACCCCTGTGCTTCCAGTTGCTGCGCCAGCAAGCGCTTCGCGCGGTGCAGCTGGGCCTTGCTCGTACCGACGGCGATGCCAAGCATCCCGGCCGCCTCGTCGTGGCTGTAGCCGTAAACGGCATTCAGCACGAATACATGGCGGGCGCCTTCCGGCAGCCGGTCGACGGCCTCGGCCAGGTCCCGCATCTCGCCGGTGTCACCCATCGTTACCGGCGCCTCCTGCTGTTCCGCGACCACCTGCAGCCTGTCCTGGTCGCGCTTCGATTTCCTGATGCGCCCGAGGACCGTGTTGACCGCGATGCGATGCAACCACGTCGAAAATGCACTGTCGCCACGAAACTTCTTCATCTTCTTCCAGGCCTGTATGAATGCCTCCTGGGCACAATCCTCGGCCTCGGCCACGCTGCCGGTCATGCGCAGGCAAAGCCCGTAGACCTTGTCGACATGCAGGCGATACAGGGCCTCAAACGCCCGCGCATCTGCTCGCTGGGCCCGCCGTATCCAGGCCACTTCGTCTGCGGCTATGTCCAGGTTGTCTGCCACCATGTCCCGACTATAGTCGCTGCTTTGTGCGGCCAAAAGCGCGGCCATCGCCAAATCTCCCTTTATCTTGACTTTTAGATGTCATGACGCGGGGGATGGTTTGAACGGGCGCCCGGTACGTGCCAAAAAAATCGCATAACCGACTGTCTTTGTTTACTATTCTGTTATTATCCCCTTGCCCGCCGGACGCCTTCGGCAGAACCGCAGAACGAAAACAATATATGGCACGCAACAACGCTCGTACGATTTTTGCAGCACTTGGAGAATCTACGGGACAGTTGCCACTCAAGGTTGCCGCGTCCTGATGTCGGGTCATTCCATCCTCTATCTCGGCCGTGGCGAATTCGCGCCGCAGTACCTCGCGGAACTCGAAACGCTGCCCTGCTGCACGATGCTGTCGCGCCGCAACCGGCTCGAACTGCCGGACAATGCGCCCTATGTCGTCGACCTCGTGTTGCTGGAGACCGGCCCGCTGATCGCACAGTCGGGCATGACCCTCGCCGGGCTGATCCAGTCGCTCGAGCCTTACCCGGTCGTTGCGCTGACGCACAAGCATCACGAGAACCGCGGCATCGCGGCGATCCAGGCCGGGGCCGAAGGCTATATCTGCATCGATGACATCACGGTCGAGGACCAGGAAGCGATTTTCGATCACGCGGTCCGGCGCAGCCGCCTGCAACATCGTTTATCGGACACCGACGTCTCGGTGCTCTCGGTTCTGCGCGATATAAATGACGGCGTGATCGTTGTCGACATGGCCGGGCATGTACTCGACATCAACCCGGCGGCGCGTTCGATTCTTGGGCTCGGGCCGCGCAAGCAACCGGAACCGGGTTGGGAGCAGACGTTCTGCTGCATCGACGAGCACGGCAACAGCTATCGCAACTCGGCGGACCTGCCGCTGTTGCGTGCGCGCAAGGGCGAAAAATTCACGGGCCAGGTCGCGATCTACCGGATGCCGGAGCAGGCGGACACGATACTCAGCATCAACGGCCAGGGACTGTATGACGGCAACCGCGAACTGATCGGCGGACTGATCACGTTCCGCGACATTACCGAGGTCGTGCACAGAACCTCGGCGCTGGAATCGCGTGCGCAATTCGACGAACTGACCGGCCTGCCGAACCAGGCGTTGTTTGTCGAACAGCTGGCGCGCGCGATCGGGCGCAGCGAACGCAAGAACGCGCCGCTCGCCGCCCTGTTCATCGATCTCGACCGCTTCCATTCGATCAACGAGACGCTCGGCCACGACACCGGCGATGCGGTACTGCGCGAGGTTGCCAAACGCCTCAAGGAGAACCTCCGCGTCGGCGATTTCTCCGGCCGCTGGGATGCAGACCAGTTTGTCGTCTGCCTCGAGGACTTCGGCGAGGCGGCCAACGCCGCCGGCGCCGCGCAAAAACTGCTACTGCTGCTGTCGGAGCGCTACGACATCAGGGACGCCGAAGTTTACGCGACGCCCAGCATCGGCATCGCGTTGTACCCGGAGTCGGGCGACACCGCCGAGCGCATCATCAAGGCCGCCGACATCGCGATGCACGAAGCGAAGAAGCGCGGCGGCGGACGCTTCCAGTATTACTCCAGCGAACTGAACACCAGGCTCGAGCAGCGCGAGGAACTCGAGATCGGCCTGCGCCATGCGCTGGTGCGCGACGAGTTCGTATTGCATTACCAGCCGCGCATCGACCTGGCCTCCGGCCGGCTGATCGGGCTCGAGGCGCTGCTGCGCTGGCAGCATCCGCGTTTCGGCCTGCTGCCGCCCGGGCGTTTCCTGCCGATACTCGAGAGCAGCGGCCTGATTCATTCGGCCGGCGAGTGGGTCATCGCGACGGCCTGCCGGCAACTGTCCGCGTGGCAGCGACGTTTCGAATTGCCGGACCTGACGATTGCGATCAACCTGTCGCCGCAACAACTGAAGCACGAGCGTCTCGTCGAAGTGGTTGCGAAGGCGCTGACCAACGCCGCGCTCGACCCCGGTTGCGTCGAACTGGAAATCAGCGGCGGCGACATCGTGCGCAAACGCAGTACCGAGCTGGAAACGCTGCGCTCGCTGCGCAAGCTCGGCATACGATTGTCACTCGATCATTTCGGTACCGGCGATGTGTCGTTCGAATCGCTCGACAACGGTTTCATCGACAGCTTCGTGCTCGACCGCGCGCTGGTCGCCGACATCGTCGACAACAACAGTCACCAGCGTATCGTGCGCGCCGCGATTGCGATGGCCCAGGGCCTCGACATCGAAGTCGCCGCCGAAGGCATCGAAACGATGACGCAACTCGAGTTCCTGAGGAACTGCAACTGCGATCTCGCGCAGGGCTTTTTGATCAGCCGCCCAATGCAGCCTGAAAAAGTCGCCGCGATCCTCCGCAGCGAGATCGCCGGCACCACCCTCCTCGCCCGCGGCATGCCATAACAGCGGCCCCGGCCCGGCGACGGGTTCCCCCGCCACCGGTCCTCGTCCCCAATAAACGGAACCACCGTAGGAGCGGTGTAAGCCGCGACCACCCACCACACTCAACGCCATGACTGCCGGCGAGTGGACGAGATGTTCCATGGCGAGACATAAAGCGAGCGCACCTCGGTCCCGCTTGTCGGGAGCGAGACAGTCCGCCATGGAACATGTCGGCCGCTCGCCCGACCCTGTGCAGATGCAACGGTCGCGGCCAGGGGCCGCTCCTACAGTGGTGGAGGCGCCTCGCAATTCCAGCATGCCCCGAACTGCCCCTCGTTCTCCTCCCCGCACTTTGTGCA
>Ga0210081_1000091_pt1 | contig 18185 bp, 15 predicted proteins | sample White_ThreeSqA_D_FD_185589 | JGI IMG/M metagenome (GOLD analysis project Ga0210081, IMG submission 185589) | Wetland microbial communities from the San Francisco Bay, California, USA, that impact long-term carbon sequestration -... | ecosystem: Environmental > Aquatic > Marine > Wetlands ...
CGTGCAGGCTGAGGCGCTGGTTGGTACCGGGCAGCTGCCGAAGTTCGGTGAAGACCTGTTCCGGACGGCATCCGAGCCGCCTTTCTACCTGATTCCGACAGCCGAGGTGCCGGTGACAAACCTCGCCCGTGACGTCATTTTTGATGCCGACGAACTGCCACTGCGTTTCGTCGCGCATACCCCCTGTTTCAGGTCCGAGGCCGGCTCCTACGGGCAGGATACGCGCGGCATGATTCGCCAGCACCAGTTCGAGAAAGTCGAGCTGGTGCAGTTCGTGGAGCCCGGCAAGTCTTTTGCCGCGCTCGAGGAGCTGACGGGCCACGCCGAGCAGGTATTGCAGCGCCTCGAGTTGCCGTACCGGGTCGTTACGCTGTGCAGCGGCGATACCGGTTTTGGCTCGGCGAAGACCTACGACATCGAGGTCTGGTTGCCGGGGCAGCAGAAGTATCGCGAGATCTCTTCCTGCAGCAACTACAACGACTTCCAGGCGCGGCGCATGAAAGCGCGTCGGCGGAATCCCGACACCGGAAAACCCGAGCTGATTCACACGTTGAATGGCTCAGGTGTCGCGGCCGGTCGTGCCCTGATCGCCGTGATGGAAAACTACCAGAACGCAGACGGCAGCATCCGGGTCCCTGGCGCTTTGCAGCCCTACATGGGCGGTCTCAAAGAAATTGCCTGACCACCGGGGGCGCTGCCACCAATGAAAAGGGCCCGCAGTGCGGGCCCTTTGTCGTGTTGCTGTCAAATACCGTCAGTCGCGGCTCATGAACAAGCGCAGGATGTACCAGAACATCATCGCGATCGAGGCAAACAACGCCATCGAAGCCGCCACGTACTTGTCCTGCGGGTAGTGATGCATGATGTTCGACGTGTCATAGAGTACCGCAACGCCGGCGAAACCGATCATGCCGACCGAAAACCAGGTACCGAGATTCCAGCCGAACAGGAATGACGCGCCGATCAGGCCGAGGGCGATAAAGAAGCCCCAGACCAGGACACCGCGCAGGAAGGAAAAGTCCTTGCGGGTGATCATTACGGTCGCGATCAACGCCACACAGCCGAAAACCGTCACAACAGCAGCACTCTGAATCATGCTGCCGCTCTGGTCCATCGCCAGCGCCATGGCCAGCATCGGGACGAACATCAGGGCCCATGCGAAGACGAACACGCCGAAGGCCGCATACTGAGCGGGTTTCGACTCAAGGCGATGCGCAAAATGGCCGGCGCCCCAACTCAATGCGATGAACGCGATGAGCACGAGACCCGGGCTGTTCACCATCGGCTGTGCGATGGCCCACGCGATGCCGGACGAAAACAGGTAGGTTTCGATGGCAACCAGCGCGAGAAGCGCGCCGACGACGTGCGCGTAACACTTCCAGATGAACTGCGACCGATCCTCTACTGCGAGGCTTGATACCGGTACCGCTATGTTCGGGTTGTCTTGCATGCGTGAAACTCCTCAGGTTTTAACTGGACTCATTCTAACATCATTGGTCAGATAATCCGGGCAATTGCGATATTTTCAAGCCCTGCCTACCAGGGCAGTTCGTAGCCTTCGGCGTGCCAGAAAGTGCCGGAATTCCCGAGGGTTAGCTCGTCGATGCGCTCGATCAGGCCGCGCGCCGATGCGGCAGGCGTGATACCGGTGTGGCCCGTCATGTCGGTGGCAACCAGCCCCGGGTGCAGCAATGCCACGGCGATCTTGCGCGGGCGCAGTTCGTGCATCAGGTTGGTACCGACCATGTTCACCGCCGTCTTGGACGCGCGGTATCCCCAGTTCCCGCCGGAACTGTTGTCGTCGATCGAACCGACGCGGCTCGACACGATGGCCACTTTCGAGCCCTCGTGCAGGTTCGGTGCCAGCGCCTCGGTCACCCGCAACGGACCCAGCGTATTGACCCGGTATTGTTCGAGCATGGCGTCGTAGTCCAGTTCGCCGAACGAATCGCCGCGCAGTATGCCGGCGTTGTTGATCAGCACGTCGATCGGCAGGTCGCCGATCTCCTGCTTCAGGCGTTCGATGGATTCGCCGTCAGCGACGTCGATGCCATCGATGATACGTGCGCCGCTGGCTGCCAGTTCGTCGCTGGCATGGCGGCAGACCCCGATCACGCCGTCACCACGTGCCAGAAGTTGCAGCGCGAGTTGCAGTCCGATGCCGCGGTTGCAGCCGGTGATGACGACGGTACTCATGGTGTGCTCCTGTCGGGAAGTGGAACGGTGGCTGATTGCCGCTTGACTGGCACCTGCTTCGATACGTTGCCTCGCGAACGGGGATTCGCTCGTGCAGTTACCAGTCCTTCAACGGCCAGTCTATCGGCGACAGCGGCGGCCAGGAAAGCTCGGCTTCTTCAATGCGTCGCGCAAAATCCGGTGTGGAATCCAGGTCGAACGGTGCACCGCACATGCAATCATGAATCGATCGCATCAGTTTGAGGTAGCCGTATGGCTCAGAGTCAATTTCAGCGGCGATCGCATTGGCCTTGTCATATTGCCCGGCCATCGCGGTCGCGACCATCGTGTTGACCTTGCGTGTGGCAACGGTCTGGTATTGATTCAGAAGTGCTGTCGTCGCGGCTTCGTCCCCCTGGATTGCGGCGATTTTGAACAATCTGTACAGGCGTGCGGATTCATTACGAAACTCCCGGTCCACGATTGTCCTGGCCTCGTCAAAAAGTCCGGCGCCAATCAGCGAGTTGATCAGCTCGTTGAGCAAAAGGTTGTGTCCGGTTACCTCGAAGCCAAGCCGGGACGTTGCGATAGCGGATTCAAAATCTCCCTGCCACTGGCTGGCCGATGCCAACGTCATCCAGCCTGGAAATGCCAGTGGATCGCACTCGATTAATTGCTGCATCAACTCGGCGACGTCCGCTGCCTGGCCGAATGGGAGCGTAATCATCTCGGGCCAGTTGGGCTGGTAGCACTTGCCTTCCTCGACAACCTCTTCAAACCTTGCCTGTAAGCCGCGCCATCTTCCGCTGACGAAGTCCAGGTCAAAGGAATTCGCACTTCTGCGCCCCTCATCGGGAGAATGCCGGATTGCATTGGCCAGATCCGCCTCCAGGTTCGACATCGCTGCATTCAGTTCGTCTGTCGTTGGCGGATTGTCGAGCGAATCATCCAGCAGGACATGCGTGAAATAGTCCGAGTGATAGCCATACACGTCGGAAAACTCGGGCTGCAACGCCATGGTTTTCTCGAACCACTCGTTGGCCACCAGCATCTTGTCGATCTGGCCTTCAGCGCCGTGCGCAGCATTGAAAAGCTCGACACCTTTCTGGAAGGCAATATAGGCTTCCGGGTTCTGCAGGCCCACCGATCGCATCTTCTGTCGTTGCTCATCGTCAAGGACGATGTCCAGCGCCGCGGCGATCTTCTCCGCGATATCGGTCTGCACGCCGAACGCATCACTGGTGTCGTGGTCGTAAGTCTCCGACCACAGGTGGAAGCCGTCCTTGGCCCGAATCAACTGTGCCGTTATGCGCAAACGCTCACCTGAGCGCCTGACAGAGCCCTCGACAATGTGGGCAACGCCGAGTGTTGCCGCAATTTCGGGGATCGGAATATCCTTACCCTTGAAGTGAAATGCCGATGTCCTTGCTGTCACGAGCAGCTCGGGTACACGGGTCAACGAATTGAGAATTTCCTCGGTGAGGCCGTCGGAAAAGTACTCGTCATCCGGTCCGCTGCTCATCGTTACGAACGGCAACACGGCGACGGACCTGTCTGTCGTCACCGCGGCGGGCCCTGTATCGTCTCGCAACGCAAACTTGTCCAGGAGCAGGAATGCAACGGCAGTTACAAGGACGACAATGATTGTGCGATTCAGTTTGCGACCGGTCTGGTCGGTAATCGATCGGGTACGGTCCACGTCTTTCTCGCGCTTGATGCCTTCAGGTGTCACTTCGAAGGCCCAGGCGAAAAGAATGGCAAAGGGGAAGCCGACGGCGACGGCAAGCAGGAATACCTGCATGACCCAGTTCGGTGCCGATGTGCTTTCGAGCACGAGCTGCGCTACCTGCAGGACGAGCCAACCTACCGCCAGATAAGCGAGCGCAACGCGAAATACGTTCCGTCGTTTCAGTTCCTCAAACAGTTGACTCAAGAGGCTCTCGATCCAGGACTTGCCGGATGCTCAAGATAGCAGAAATTCGGGTATGAATAGCCAGCCTCACCCGGCTGCAGGCTGGAGAGATTGTCGCTGCGCGAGCGCGCTGCCGACATGCCGCTGTGCGGCTGTGTCGGTCGAACAGGGTTCTCGTCCGCAACCGCACTCGGCGAGAAGACGAAAATGTGTCGCAAGGGAGGGATTCAGCTCACTCGCGCAGCGAGCGCTGCCGACATGCCGCTGTGCGGCTGTGTCGGTCGAACAGGGTTCTCGTCCGCAACCGCACTCGGCAAGAAATCAAAAATGGGGCCGCAAGGGCCCCATTTTGGATTTCTGGCGGAGAGGGAGGGATTCGAACCCTCGAAGGGCTACAAACCCTTGCTGGTTTTCAAGACCAGTGCATTCAACCGCTCTGCCACCTCTCCGGTGCTGGGTTGTGCGACGGCGAATTGTGCTTGCACGGGACGATGGATTCAACTCGTTAACGATGCTCGCATTGAAATAGTGGTAGCTGGCACGCATATTCGTTGTGCAGCAATCACGGCGGGGACAGAACCAGTTGGCCCGTTGGCTGTCAGACGCTGCATCGGCCATCGGGAATCATGATCATGTTGAATCTAATAAAAACATATAATCTACTGATAATTATTGGGTTATTGATATCTGCTCCGGCCTTGGGGCAATCCGTAGCGGACGACCTGTATGCTGCAGAAGACTGGGCCGCGGCCGCTGAAGCCTATGCCGCGATCACCGCGGCGGACCCTGACGATGCCAATGCCTGGTACCAACTCGCCGCCAGTGCGCGGCAGGCAGGCGATCTTGACGTCGCCGGGGAAGCGCTGGCCATTGCGGAGACGCTCGAGTTCTCGCCGATTCGCATCGGTTTTGAAAAGGCGCGGCTGGCTGTAGAGGCCGACGATGCCGTCGCAGCGGTCGCGGCGCTTGAAGCGATTGCGGAGTCCGGCTTCACGAGCGTGGCGTACATCACGAGCGATCCTGTGCTGGCTACGCTCGCGGGCAATCCCGCGTACGATGCACTGGTCGCGGAAATGTCGGTGCTGGCATATCCATGCGAGAATGACGAGGCATTCCACGAATTCGACTTCTGGCTCGGCGAGTGGGTCGTGCATGGCTCGAACGGTACCCTGGCCGGAAGCAATGTCATTGAGCGCGCGGAGCGCGGCTGCGTCATCATCGAGAACTGGACGAACACCACGGGCGGCACCGGCATGAGCGTCAATTATGTCGACAAGATCACCGGTGAATGGGTGCAGATCTGGAATGCAGAGGGCGGCAGCCAGATCAATATTCGCGGCGGCCTGACGGACGACGGGATGCTGCTTGTCGGCACTCTGCATACGGTCGGCGCCAATACGACGGTGCCGTTTCGCGGGCTCTGGACACCGCTGCCGGATGGTCGCGTGCGCCAGTTTTTCGAGCAATCCAATGACGGCGGCGAGACCTGGCAAGCGTGGTTTGAGGGGTTTTACACGAGGACGTCGGACGCGGAGTCTGACTGAGGTAACTGCATGAAGTATTCATCGACCAATCACGGTATCCCGGCAGGAAATCCGATCGCGAACGTCTTCGTCGTGCTCGTCGGTGCCCTGGCGATCGGTGCATCGATCGTCCTTGGCTTTGTCGCTTTCGTCGTGCTGGCGAGCATCGTACTGGTCCTCGCAGCCGTGGTTGGACTAAGGGTCTGGTGGTTCAATCGCAAGCTGCGGGCGGGCAGGGGCGTCGAGCAACGTATGAAGCGGCCGGTCGGCGGCGTGATCGAGGGTGAATTCCAGGTCGTCGACAAGGATGACGAGCGCGGCGGCAGAACATAGTCATAGCCGCAAAAAACTCGTAAAGTCCGGGGTCATGCAGAATTCGATATCCGATGCGGAGCGCCGGCGCCGGCGCAGACGTCGCAGAATCCAGGTCGTTATCATCTACACGGCGATTGCCGTGGGTCTTGCTTGGTTCTTCGAATCGCAGGCGACGACCACCGTGATCTTCGTCAGGCACGCAGAGAAAGCAGCCACGCCGGCCGGCGATCCCGGGCTCAGCGAAGCCGGCCAGCAACGCGTTGCCGAGTTGACGCGGCAGCTGGTCGATGCCGATGTCGTTGCGGGCGTCGACGTCGTTTATGCGACGCCTTTCCGCCGCACCGTGGAAACCGCAAAACCCGTCGCGGACGCGCTCGGCCTGCCGGTGATGTCCTACGATGCCGCTGATACCGAGGCGATCATGGAAAAGATCGTCAGGGAGCACAAGGGCAAGATCATCCTCGTTGTGGGGCACAGCAACACGATTCCGCTCCTGATCGGCAACATGGGTGCCAGCAAGAAGGTGCCGCCGATTGCCGAGGACGAATACGACAACATCTACATTGTCTCGATTCCCTGGTTCGGCAAGACCAAGACGATTCGCCTGCGTTATGGCGAGCCCTACGTGCCTTGATCAGTCAGCACGAATTGACTGTCGCAACTCGCGGCCGTGGCATCTATGAGCTGAGCAACGATGTGCAGCGAGCCGTCGGACAATCCGGAATCGCTACCGGCTTGTGCAGCATATTTATCCGCCATACGAGCGCATCGCTGATGCTCTGCGAGAACGCCGATCCCGACGTCATGCGCGATATGGAAGCTTTCATGGCACGCCAGGTTCCGGACGGCGATCCACTGTTCACGCACACGGCGGAAGGTCCCGATGACATGCCTGCCCACGTCCGCAGCGTCCTGACGCAGTCGGACCTGAACCTGCCGGTGCAGGACGGGCGCTGCGCCCTCGGTACCTGGCAGGGCATTTACCTCTGGGAACATCGTCTCGCGCCACACACCCGGCGCGTCATCTTAACGATCCACGGTGAATGAGCCCAAATGGCAGGTCCCTAGCCGGACTTCTTTTTTCCCTTGCCGGCCGTTTCCCTGAGGATGATGGCCTTTTCGATGAATTCCTTATGGCGGCCGATCCTGACGTCGGCCATGACGGCATCCTTGATGATGCGGTCCTGGGAGATCAGGAAGGTGGCACGGCGCACGCCGACACCGAAGGGCCCGTCCACGTCGTACATCTTGATCGCGATCTTGTCGGGATCGCTCAGCAGCACGAACGGCAGGTCGTGTTTGTCGCGGAAGCGCTGGTGACTTTCTTCATCCTGCGGGCTGACACCCGCAACTTGCAGGCCGACGCCCTGGATGTCGTTGTGGATGTCGCGAATCTCGCAAGCCTCGCGCGTGCACCCCGGCGTGAAATCGGCAGGGTAGAAATACAGGATCAGCGGGCCGTCCTTCAGCAAGTCCGACAATGATGTTTCTCCACCCCGGTCGTCGGGCAAGACGAACTCGGGTGCTTTGGATCCTGCTTCCAGCATGCTGATTCTCCTGTCGGTATTGGTCTGCGGCCCCAGTCTACCCTGTCGCAGTGACTGCCGACCACCTGCCATTCCCCGGTCGCGGCAACGCAACTCCCAAGGCACGCCGCTTTGCGCTATCTTTCGCGCATGCACGACGCGATTATTTACATCGATCCTGACAAGCCTATGAATCTGCAACACCAGATTCGGCAGAAGCTCGTCGACGGCATCATCAACGGGGCATTCCCGCCAGGCATGAAGCTCCCGTCCAGCCGCAAGCTCGCGGCACAGCTCGCCGTGGCCCGCAACACCGTGGTTGCCGCATACCAGCAACTGATTGCCGACGGCTACCTGGTGAGCCGCCAGCGCAGCGGCATTTTTGTCAATGAAGAAATGCTCGAGGCCCGGGTCGGCGCCAGGACGCGACGCGACGACGGTGCCAGTCTGCGCGCCACACCGTGGTCGCGAACGCAACGCAAGCGTCGCAAGGCGACCCGCGCAGCCCATGATCTTCCCAACTGGAGTCATTACCCGTATCCATTCATTGACGGCAAGTTCGATTCCACCCTGTTTCCGCTGGCCGAGTGGCGCGAGGCAAGCCGGCTGTCATTGAGCGTCGCCGATGTGATCGACTGGTCGACCGGCAGCGGCGATGCCGACGACCCGATGCTGATCGATGAAATAAGAACGAAAATCCTGACGCGCAGGGGCATCCATGCGCGCCCGGACCAGATCCTGATTACGCTGGGCACACAGAACAGCCTGTACCTGATCAGTGCGTTGCTCGCGGATGGCCACACGACCGTCGCAATGGAAGAACCCGGCAACGCTGCGATGCGCGAGTTGCTGTTGCAGAACGGGGCAGAGGTTCGTCCCCAGCCGGTCGATGAAAACGGTATCGTCGTCGACGAAAAATTGTCGGCGGCCGACGTTGTCTACGTCACGCCGAGCCACCAGATTCCGACGGCGGTTGCGATGCCGTTCGACCGCCGGCAGGCCCTGTTGGACGCCGCGCGCGAGCACGACATCCTGATTATCGAAGATGACTACGAGTGTGAGACAAGCTACACGGAGCATCCGTTGCCTGCGCTGCGGAGCATGGATCGCGATGAACGGGTCGTGTACGTCGGCAGCCTGTCCTACGTACTTGCACCCGGGATCCGCCTGGGATTCATCGTGGCCAATGCCGAGTTCATCGAGGGCGCGCGGCGGCTGCGGCGCACCATCCTCAACCATCCGCCGCTGCACAATCAGCGTACCGCCGCCTATTTCATGTCGCTCGGCCATTACGATTCACTGATGTTGCGCCTCGCCCGGGTGCTGCGCGAGCGCCGCATCGCATTGCGCGACGCGCTCAACAACATGCGCGGCATCCCGATGGAGATCTCGCCGGAAGTTGGCGGAACCACCTACTGGGTGCGTACGCCCGACGACTTCGATGTCGAAAATCTCGCCATCGAGGCGGAACGGCACGGGATACTGATCGAACCCGTGAGTCGCTATTACGCGAACAAGGATGCGGCGGAAAACTGCTTTCGCATGGGCGTGACCAGCATCGTCGTCGACAAGATCCGGCCTGGCGTTGAGCGGCTGGTAAGACTCATAAGGAACCTTGTGAAAGGGCAGGTCGAGCACCTGTCGACCTCGTCCGGAACGTGGCTGACCGGGAATGCACTGCGCAGCGCGATGTCTGGCGCCACCGTCCTGTATCGCGAAGTCTACGGTGCGCCATGCACAATCGTGTACCACCCCGACGGCCTGATGACCGGTCGCCTGGGGTTCGCCAACGAGGACCAGGACCAGGGCACCTGGCGGGTCGAGGGCGATCGGTTTTTTCGCCGTTGGGACCGCTGGGTCTATGGCGAGGAACATGGTTATTACATCGTCATCGACGAAGACAAGATCAAGTGGTTCAACGCGGACAAGCAGATTGTCGATTCGGCATTCATTCGCAAGACAGGCGGGCAAAGCCTGCCTCCCCACGACCCCGCCTGATCATCTGGACTAATCGACGAAAGTAAACTGGACCTATCCAAGCGACGGGCCAGGCGCTACCGTCGGCTCCCATGTGCAGGAATATGCAATGAGCTCGTTCGCGATCGCCGGCTTGCAGCTGGAAGTCACCCGTGGCGACAACACGGATCTCGTCATCGCCGAGATTGATGCCGTGGTGCAGCGCTATCCCTGGTTGGACATGGTGATGTGTCCGGAACTCGCGCCCTGCGTCGACAAGGCGCTGGCAGAGCCGCTCCCCGGTCCCAGGGAAGCCCGTTTCCAGGAGGTCGCCCGCCGGCACGGTATCTGGCTGCTGCCGGGCAGTGTGTTCGAGGCTGATGGCGAGCGTATCTACAACACGGCACCGGTGATCTCGCCGGATGGCGAGGTCATTGCCCGGTATCGCAAGCAGTTTCCGTGGTTTCCTTACGAAAAAGGGGTGACTCCTGGTGACCAGTTCGTCGTTTTTGACATTCCGGATGTGGGTCGCTTCGGGGTCTCCATCTGCTATGACATGTGGTTTCCGGAGACGATACGGACGCTGGTGTGGCAAGGCGCCGAGGTCATTTTGCACCCGACGCTGACGAGCTCGATCGATCGTGACGTGGAAGTCGCGATGATCCGCGCGCACGCCGCCCAGAGCCAGTGCTATTTCGTTGACGTGAACCTGGCAGACCCGGTCGGCGTCGGCGAAAGTTGTATCGCGGGCCCGGGCGGGGAAGTGATTTACAAGGCTGGAAAAGGCAGAGAAATCATACCGTTAAAGCTCGATCTTGACTATCTGCGTGATGTACGGCGTAACGGCTGGCACAACCTCGGGCAGCCGCTGAAGAGCTTCCGCGACAGCGAACTGAGGTTCCCGCAATACGAGCAAGGGCACGATTCCGAAGCACTCAGGGCACTCGGTGAGCTGCGCATGCCGGCGCGGGGTGAGGGTCGGTGAGCCATTTCACACACGAGCTTTTTCGCATTTCTGGACCAGTCCCGCCGAGGGATCTGGTCCTGTCTAAAAATGGACCGTTAGGTTAATTTTCACGTAGTCACGCATGCTCTTCAGAGCAGGGGGAATATCGATGAACACGTCAAGGACTTATCTCCGGAATCCCGTCGCAGTCGCCGTCGGCGGTGTTCTTGCGAGTACCGCGCCGCTGGCGCTGGCGCAGGCGCAGGCGCCGGGCGGCGCCACTGATACGCTCGAGGAAATTGTCGTAACAGCCAACCGTCGCGAGCAAAACATTCTCGATGTCTCGTACAACATCTCGGCGATGAGTGGCGACGAAATCGACGACGAGAATATCTATGACATGGCCGAGCTCATGCACCGGTTCTACGGCGTCTCGGTCATCGATCGCGGTTACCGCAATGCGGGCACCGTCAACAGCCTGATTATCCGCGGCGTCAACGTCGACAACGGCGTCAATGGCGACATTGCATTGTCGTCTGCCCCGACCGTCGCGACGTACGTGGACAATACGCCGCTGTTTGCCAACTTCCTGCTGAAGGACCTGGAGCGGGTCGAGGTACTGCGCGGCCCGCAAGGCACATTGTATGGTTCCAGCGCATTGGGCGGCACTGTCCGCTACATCATGAAGCGCCCGGACCCAAGCGGGTTCGATGCCAGCGTCGGTGCGCTCGTGGGCCAGACCGAGTATTCGGAGGGCAACAATTTCGGTTTCGACGGCGTCATCAATATCCCAATGGGCGAAACGGCGGCGTTCCGCGCGTCCTTCGGCACGGTGCAGAACGACGGTGTCATCGACTACAAGAACGTCTACCAGCTGGCGGACGGCAAACCGGTCGTGATGAATGACGCCGGCGACTGCGTCAGCGTCAACGACCCGAGCCTGACCAACGAAGAACTGGCCTATAACGGATCCTGCTACACGACGATCGAAGACGCTGACGACGTGGACATCCAGTATGCCCGTGCGTCCGTCCGGTTCCTGCCCTCCGATACGCTCGACATTCAGCTGAACTACCAGTGGCAGCAGGACGAGGTGGGCGCGCGGCGTACGATCACGAACGGCGCCGATTACAACGGCAACGTCTATGACGGACAAGACGAAAACGGCTCGACGATGCTCGAACCTTCGGACCGGGAAGCGCAGCTGCTGAGCCTGGACATCCAGTGGAATCTCGGCTTCGCGACGCTGACGTCTTCGACCTCTTCCTACAAGCATGAAGGCAACGGCTGGCGTGATAACACGAGTCTCTGGGTAACCGATCGCGGCGGTTTCGCCAACTGGTTCGACTTGCTGTATCCGGGCAATCCGCGACCGGTTGCGCACGTTTCTGCCGGTTTCGACGATAAAGCCTTCATCCAGGAACTGCGCCTGGTGTCCAATGCCTCCGACAGCACGATCGACTGGACTGCCGGTATTTACTACATGGACCAGGAGCGCGAAGTTAACAACTTCAGCTACCTGCTGGGACTCAACGAGTATGGCGATGCCTGCACCGCACTGGGCGCCGCGTGCCCGACGTCCGGTCAGTGGTGGATGGGCGCGCCGCTCAGCGAAATCGATTTCTACTACATACGCCAGGAAGAGTTTACCGATCTCGCGCTCTACGGCGAGGCCACGTGGCACATTACCGAAGACTGGCACCTGACCGGTGGCGTCCGCTGGTTCGATAACGAGCTGAGCAACAACACGGCGATGGACTTCCCGCTTTTCGCAGGCGTCGTCGTACCGTTCAATGCTTTCCCGACCCAGAAAGAAGATGACTTCCAGTTCAAGCTCAACCTGGCCTACGACATCAACGATTCGATGATGGCCTACGGCCTGTTCTCGCAGGGTTTCCGCCGTGGTGGCTCGAATGCTATTCCGGCCAGCGGCTTCTTCGCCGAGTTGAACCCGACGAGCGTGGACGCCTACAAGGCGGACACGGTCAACAACTATGAACTGGGTATCAAGGGCTCGACCGACCGGGTGCGCTACTCTGCCGATATCTACTACGTCGACTGGCAGGACCCGCAGTTGAACACTGCGACGCTGTGGTGGGGCTTTTTCATGGCTCAAAATGGCGGTTCTGCGGCGACCCAGGGTATCGAGGGTGAGGTCACGTGGCTGGCAACGGATAACATCGAGGTCAGCCTCGGTTACGGGCACTCGACCGGTGAACTGACCGAGAATCTGTACCAGCCTCAGGACGGGTCGCTGCTGGCAGAGGATGGCCACAGGTTGCCGGGTGTCGCCGAGAATTCCGCAACAGCTTCGTTCCAGCATTTCTACGAGTTCTCCGGCGGGTTGAACCTGACGACACGCATCAACGCGTACTACCAGTCGGATTCGATCAACTCGGTGCAGGACACGACGATCCAGGACACATTCGAAGCGTTCACGGTCTGGAATTTGCAGGCGACCCTTGCCGGGGAACAGTGGTCCGCTGCCTTGTTCGTCAAGAACGCCACCAACGAACAGGCAGTCACCGGCAATTACCCGGCCGCTTACATGAGCACCGATACCGGTACCTTCGAGAACTACTACGGCAACAACCAGCGCGAGTACATAGCGACGCCGCGTACGGTCGGCCTGGCACTGAAATACAACTTCTGACAGACCGCGACAACAGGAAACCGGGCGCACAGCCCGGTTTTTTGTCGTCGCCGGTTTGCTAGAGTTCGTTGATGGCTACGGCAACAAGACTCGAGTCCCGTGTCAAACGGTTGATCACGGAAGGGCAGATGCGCGACGCAGCAGCGACCTGCGATCAGCTCAACCAGGCCTATCCCGACTACGAACCGGGGTGGATCCTGGCTTGCCGACTGGGCATGCTCGTTAACGAGCCGTTGATCGCGTTGCGCGCGATCGATCGTGCGCTGCAATTGTCGCCGGGCAAGCCGGAGTGGCTGCTGCAACGGATCGAGTGCCTCGGCGCGCTCGGCGATACTGACGCCGCGCTGCTGATGGCACACCAGCTCGGCGACCACGCCTTCGATCATCCGGCGCTCGCGTCAAACTACGGGCTCGTGCTGACGCGCCTCGGGCTGTATGAATTTGCACGAACACAATACCTGCGGGCCTGTGAACTCGAACCGGGTAACGGGACGCATTACTACAACCTTGCTTCCGTGGAGCGGTTTCTCGGCAACCTGGATGCGGCCGACGCGGCGGCAGGCTTATGCCTGGAGCGAAGTCCGGACGATGCAAACGCACACCTGTTGCGCGCCGGATTGCGTACCCAGACCGCTGCCAGCAACCATGTCGATGAACTGCAACGTGCATACGATGCTGCCGCGGCCAAAAGATCGGACCGCGTGAAGACCGGCTATGCGCTTGCGAAAGAACTGGAGGACCTTGGGGAGTACGAGCGGTCTTTCGAATACCTGAGAGAGGCGTCAGCGCTGCGACGCAGTGCAACGCAATACAACCTGGAAACGGATATCGCGACAATGCGCGAGATTCGCGCGACGTTCTCCGCGGAGTTTTTCGGGCGAGACCGGGAAGGGCATGTCAGCGCTGAACCGATTTTCGTCATCGGCATGCCGAGGACCGGTACGACACTGGTCGACAGGATCCTCAGCAGCCACAGCGTGGTTCATTCGGCTGGGGAGCTGCAGGCATTCGCCGTCGAATTGACGGCACTTTGCCATGATCGGGCCGACGGTCGACAGGTGTCGACACTCGACATGGTGCACCGTGCTACCGGCGTCGATTTCGCGGCGCTCGGCGAAAATTACATTGCTGCGACGCGCCCGGCCACGGGACGCACAGCGCACTTTGTCGACAAGCTGCCGCTCAACTTCCTGTACGCGGGGCTGATTCACCTGGCGCTCCCCAAGGCGAAGATCATCGTGCTCGAGCGCGATCCGATGGACACCTGCTACGCGGTGTTCAAAACGCTGTTCCTCGGCATCTACCCGTACTCCTACGATCTCGAGGAACTGGCGCAGTACTACGTCGCCTACCGCGAGTTGACAGACCATTGGCAGGCCGTTTTGCCGAACGTAATGCATACGGTGCGCTACGAGGAACTGGTGACCAAGCCGCGGCCGGTTATCGAAGACCTGCTCGACTATTGTGACCTGTCGTTCGAGGACGCATGCGTGCGGTTCGAGGAGAACGCGGCGGCCGTGACAACAGCCAGCGCGGCGCAGGTGCGGTCCGGCTTCTCGACAGCATCGATCGGTAATTGGCGCAACTACGCGAAACAACTTCAGCCCGTCGCAGATATCCTGCGCGCCGCCGGAGTGATTGATTCCGGGCAACACTGACAGGGAATACTGCATGAGTGACACGACGGGCAAGACCAGGCGCATACCGACCACGGCACCCGATGGCGAGGTGGCGCGTATCTTGCTCGCATTTCTCGCGACGGCAGGCATCTTTTACGTGAACATCATGCCTGCAATCGTCGACGGTCTCATCGAGGGTCTGAATTTCAGCAACCGAGAGGCGGGATTGGTAGGTTCGGCCAACACGTATGGTGCAGCCGTGGGTGCTTTCGCCGTCGTATTCCTGATCAAGCGCCTGAACTGGCGCAAGACAGCTTACGCCTTACTGCTCGCGTTGATCAGCATTGACCTGGCATCCATGTTCATGAGTAACGCCAGTACGATGATCGTCGTGCGCGCGATGCATGGTTGCTGTGGTGGCGCGCTGGTCGGGATCGGTTTTGCCGTTATGTCGCGAACCACCGAGGTAAGCAGGTCTTTCGGTTACCTGCTGACGATACAGTTCGGCCTCGGCGGGCTCGGCATCATGTATCTGCCGGGACTGGTGCCGGCATTCGGCACCAAGGCATTGTTCATGTCACTGGCGACATTCAGCGTCGTTACTTTGTGCATGGTGCCGTTTCTCGATGCCTACCCCCCGCGAAAGGTCGATCCCCTGGTGAAGCCGGCCGCGATTCGCTATGGTCCGGCGGCGCTTGCACTGCTCGCAACGTTTCTGTTCCAGGCAGCCAACATGGGTATTTACGCGTATGCGATCGGGCTCGGCAAATTTGCCGGACTCGAGCCTTCATTTGTCAGCAATTCACTGGGCGTGTCGGCCTGGGTTGCAATTGCCGGGTCAGTGTTCGTTATCCTGCTGTCGACACGCTACGGCCGGGTTGCGCCGGTCCTGGTCGCCGTGCTGGTGACTGCATTGGCGACCTGGGCGCTGCACTTCAGCGATGTAAACCCGGACAGTTGGTTCAGCTCCGTCTACTGGCTGGCAAACGTCGTCATCGCTATCACCTGGGCGTTCACGATCTCCTACCTGCTGGGCATGAATGCCGAATTCGACGCGACCGGCCAGATGGCGGCGATGGGTGGTTTCGCATCGAAGATGGGGCTTGCGTCAGGCCCTGCAATCGCGGCATTCCTCATTGGGCAAAGTAACTACGGCCTGATCATCAATGTTGCGACGGTGGCTTTGATCCTGTGCATGGTCGCAGCGCTGATTCCCGCCCGGGTGCTGGACGCGGCCGAAGCGCATCGCGACATTTGAAGCCGGGTTTCGGTATCCGCGGATGCCATGACCGGAACGTTGACGTATACATTCGGCCCGTGCATCTGAAACATTTAAGCCTGGCGGGCCTGCTCCTGGTCCTCACGATGAGCGCCGCAGCGGCGGCTCCCGATCCATTGTTCCAGGACCATGCGATTATCAAGGCGGTCCTGACGGCACCTTTGACGCAGGCATACGCACAGCGTGAACAGGATGTGCGCATTTACTTGCCGGGCCAGTTCGCGTTTGTCGATGCGGCTGGCGAAATGCTTCGCCTGGACGCATCCATTCGGACCCGCGGCAATTTCCGCCGCCTGAATTGCCAGTTGCCGCCGCTACAGTTGAATTTCAAGAAGTCGCAGGTCAAGGGCACGCTGTTCAGGGGCCAGAACAAGTTGAAACTCGTTGCGCCCTGTCAACACGGCATCGAATCCCAGCAACTCGTGTTGCTGGAGTATCTCGCGTACCGGACATACGAGATAATGACCGAGTACAGCTTCGGCACGCGCCTTTTGCGCCTTAGCTACGTAGACAGTGACGAAAAGCGGAACTCCTGGACCGATCTTGTGTTCGTCATCGAAGACGACGCCGACGTCGCGAAGCGTCTGGATCTCATCAAGCTGCATGTGGCACGAAACAGGATCAGCCAACTGGAGCCATTCAGTGCCGCGCTGGTCGACCTGTTCCAGTTGATGATAGCCAATAACGACTATTCGCTACTGCAGTCGCCAGAAGGAGTTGACTGTTGCCACAATGTCGAGATGTTCATTCGGGATGACGCGCCCGACGTCCGCATACCGATTCCCTTCGACTTTGACATGTCCGGGCTGGTCAATGCGCCGTACGCGGCACCCCCGTCGCACTTGCCGATTCGCCTGGTACGGACACGCTACTACCGTGGCTTGTGCCGGCCGCGCGGTGTCGTGGATGCTGCGGCCTCGCGGATCCGGGAAAAGCGCGAGGCGATCCTCGCGCTTTACGAGAGCGCGGACTACCTGGGGAGCCCTTCCCGGAAACGGGCCATCAAGTACGTCGCTGAGTTTTTCGAGTTGCTGGACGATCCGGAGCGCTTCGAGGCTGAAGTCATCGAGCGCTGCCGCGGGGATAACGACGTTAAAGACTCGACATAGGACCGCCCGGTTCCGAGCGGGCTTCGCTGTCGCGCTTTTTGGCCGCCTTGGCGCTGTCGCGCTCCCGCTCTCGGCGTGCCGCGTATTGTGACTCGAGGCCGTCGCCAAATGCGCAGACCATGATCGATGCGTAATTGAAGAAAACGGTCAGAACCACGGCAATCTCGATCGACTTCACGCCGGCGGCAATGCCGACGCCGATCGACGACAAGATGAATAACGTATCGAAAGTGTCACTCAACGCGCGGCGGAAGCGGACACCCGCGACAATGCCGGCCAGACTGAAGGCAAGCGCGAGGCTGTGCTGGACGACGGTAACGATACCGGCGACAACGGCGGGCAGCACCAACGTGGTTGTGTCGATCGAGTGATCGTATTCGCTGTCCGTATGAATGGCTTTGTAGACCCACGATACGGGCAGCATCAGGAGCAGCGTCGCGGTCATCGAGTAGACCAGTGCCAGCGCTCCCTGAAGCCAGACCGGGCCGCGGGCAAGGCGCGCGCGCGTCGACTCGGTAACGATGTCCTCGATCTCCTCGTCATCGGCACTCAGCAGCGCTTCCTCGAGGTCGTAGACGCTGGATGCGCCGAAATCTCCGATCTCGCCGACACCGCCCAACGGCAGGTCAGCGGCGAAACGTGGCGACAGGGTAACCGCAACCGCAACTGCGCCGCCAAGAAGAAGGTAGTACAAAGTGATCTTGAGCAGCATCCGCAGGAGTATGCTGCGTTGCCGTTGCATGAACTTGTCGGGTTCTTCAAGCGTGCTCATCGGGTTACCTTATTGCTTGCGTGCTGCAAAGACAATCAAAGCCGGGTACGTACGGATACCTATAGATCCCTCAGTCGCGTCGCATCCCGGCCACCACTCCTCGCGACCATCGCAATCAACAATTCGGCAGTCGCAATCGCATCGACGAGACTATCGTGGGCATTGTAGCGGGGCAGGTTGTAGGCATCACGCAAATCGGACAGCCGTAGCGATTGCTTTGCCTCGACGTGATGCTTGCGTCGCTGCCGTCGGTGTTCCAGGGCCAGCGTATCGACCACCGGGACCGGCAAAGGCGCACCGAAGCGCCGCAGGCACATGCGATCGAGGAGCGCCTTGTCGAGGCCCGCATGGTGCACCAGCAGGACACGTCCCGTCAGCACGGTTATGACCATGTCCAGGG
>Ga0210081_1000092_pt1 | contig 18151 bp, 15 predicted proteins | sample White_ThreeSqA_D_FD_185589 | JGI IMG/M metagenome (GOLD analysis project Ga0210081, IMG submission 185589) | Wetland microbial communities from the San Francisco Bay, California, USA, that impact long-term carbon sequestration -... | ecosystem: Environmental > Aquatic > Marine > Wetlands ...
GTCACCGGCAGGTCGATCTGTTCGAGCGGCTGCGCATCCGTCGACTCTACCCAGCGGATGTTGTCGAGACGGAAACGGATCGTGCCACTCTGGCTCGTCGGGAAGACGACGATACCGGTATTCACGGCATCGAGATCCAGGCCCGTCTGGGTCAGCGACGAAACCGGCACGACGACTGTTTCCCAGACACCGTCGGCAATGACGCCGAGGTTCTTGTCGCCGCTGGTGCACGGGAAGAAGCAGTCGATCTTCATCGTCATGCCATTGGTGTTGTTGCCGTAATCATCGACGATGATGTCGAATACGACTGCACCGGACGAGAACGCATTCATGTCGACGGCACCGGTGCTCTGGATGAACCAGACACCGAATTCGCCACTATTGTTGAACGTGACATCGATCACCTTGCCACGGTCCACATCGGCGTCATCGATAATCGCCCAGTTCACCTTGTTCGCCGGGTTCGTGCCATCGGTGTAGTTGGAGAAGCCCGTACCGGAGTCCGCAGCAGCGATACCGGTGTCCCAGGTAACCGTATTGACTGCGTCGTCGAAGACGATGAAGTCGGGCACGCCCTTCGTCTTCGGTGCTGCCTTGCAGGCGCCGACGACGTAACAGGCATTGGTAACCCGAATATTGTCGAGATAGACGTCCGCGTCACCGCCGACGACCTCGAAGACGAAAGGATTTACTACGTTTTCCAGATCGACGCCGGTACCGCCACAACAATCGACGAACCCGGGATTCTCCAGCAGGTCCTCGAACTTGATCGAGTAGGTCTTCCAGTCACCGACAACGAGTTCCGAGGCCGGAATCGCAAGCTCTCCGAGATTGGGGAAGCCGCTGTCGAGCTTCACGAACAGGCTGGTGCCCTCAGTGATCGAATTCACCTGCATGTCGAATACGACTTCGCCGTAAGGACCGCCACCGAGGCCTTTCCCTGAGAAATTGAAGCCAGTGTCGAGCAGAGGATCATCGGTCTTGTCTTCGCCGGTGATCAAGACGTTTGCCACGTCGCCGGCCACCGAGACGTGCCAGAGCGTGTTCTCGGCGTCATCGGGATCGGGGAACAGCGGATCGCTGACGACAGTCGCTGCAGGCCCGGCAAAACCGACTGCCGTGGAAAGTACATTGGTAGCAGAGTCTTCGCCAATGTTGATACGGATCGTTTCAGGTCCATCGAGATACAGATCGAGAACCTGAATATATGGCTGCGCCGTTACCGAATTCTGCAACGGACCACCATCGAGATCCTCCAGCGGAACCACAGCTGCGTCAGCGGTACCGCATCCGCGGCCAGTCCCCGGGTTGGCATTGACACATTCGTAGACGCGGACGTAGTCAACCTCCATGGTCTGCGGGAATACCGTGCTCGCATCGGGATCGCCGACCGGGTTGCCGCCGATCGCAAAGTTGATCAGCAGGTAGAACATCTGGTCGAACGGCGCGTCTTCGAGACCGAGCGTATAAGGGCCGAACGTGTCGTAAAGACCGCCTTCGTCGGCCGGGTAATAGGTGTACCAGTTGTCAGAGTTCTGGGTCTGGTAATGCTGGCCATCGATGTAGAAGCGGAGCTTGTCCTTCTCCCACTCCATGGCGAATTCGTGGAAATTCAGGTCGGCATTTACCGCGAGGTCGCTCGTCGAAGACGTGCCGTTGTAGGGCTCGATCGGCATGCCGTAGTGGGTGGTGCTTTGCGTAGCCGCATTGCCGCCAACGCCGTAGTTGAAGGCCTCCATGATGTCGATCTCGCCGGACAGCGGCCATGGGCCATAAATCGACGGATCCGTACTCATCATCCAGATCGCCGGCCAGATGCCCTGCCCCGCCGGAATGCGTGCGCTGATTTCGACGCGCCCGTACTGGAAATCGAATTTGCCCTGGGTGTTGATTCGACCAGAGGTGTAGCTGCCGTCCGCTTCCCGCCGACCTTCGATCTTCAACGTGCCGCCGCTCACGGTAACGTTGTCGACTTCGTAGGTCTGTAACTCGTTGTTGCCCCAGCCGCACAAATCCGGGCAACCATCGCCCGTATCGATGTTCCACTTGGCGGTGTCGAGGGTTGTGCCGTCGAAGTCATCTTCGAATACGATCTGCCACTCGACGACCGGCGGAACAAACTCGCCAGCAGGCTCGTCAGGATCGACACCGCCACAGGCAGTCAGCACTGACATGATCAGTCCTGCGGCAAAGACATTGTGGAAGAGTGTCGTGCTTCTATGGGCGGAGTTCAGGCTGGCCATGGGAGTTTGCCTCATGATTCGAATTGTCAGTAAGCGGAATGCAATCACGGTATGACAGCGCTGTCATGCTGCCAAATGGTGACAGCGTTGTCAACGGTTTGGAGTGGGTGCTCAATTATCGGGCCCGCAAGGGGACCCTACTCGACCAGGCTTGCGATCATCTCGCTGTAGGACGCCCGCCAGATGGCCGAATTCCTGCGGTACGTGTCGAGCATCCAGGTACGGGGATCATCCAGCCCCTGCCGCAATTGCACGCGGGCGGCCGTCCATGCTTCCTCCGACAGGAAGCCCGACTGGTACTGAAAATAGAGGTTGTCGTAGCTCTTCAGCGAGACGTAAGCACCGATGGCACGAAAGGCAAGTTCCTCGACAGGTTGCTCGCCGGCCCAGCGCTTGATCTCAGCCGGCACCGCATCGCTGGCGAGCATGTCACCAAGCAGTTCCTTCCCGATGACGCGCATGCCTGCCTCGCTTTCCAGGTACGCCGAGAACTGTTCACGCAGCGAATCGGAACGCGCCTGGTATTGGGCGGCAATGGCAATCTCCTGGGACAGCTTCAGTTGCAGGCCGACGAAAATCAATGAAGCGACGATCGCCGCCATCCCGACTACCTGCAGCCAATCGTTGAGTTTGAGAGCTTTCACTTGGGGCCTCCCTGAAGAAATTCGGTTGCGAGGCAGCCGGGACTGGCCGCAGCCACGTCCCGGGTTTCGATGGACAGCATCGGGCAGAGCCTCACACCTGCCCGAGTTGCGGCAGCACGGCGCTCGCAAGGCTCAGCACCAGCAGGAAGCCGCACATGTCCGTGATCGTCGTCAGTAACGGGCCGGACGCCACGGCGGGGTCGAGCTTGAAACGCTTCAGCAACAGAGGCACCGTACCGCCGATGGCAACTGCCAGCACAGTGTTCGCCGCCAGAGCAACGCCGACGACCAGTGCCAGCGTGACGTTACCTTTCCAGGCCCAGGCGGCCAGTCCCAGCAGGACGCCGAGCGCCAGCCCGTTTATGACGCCGACAACGACTTCCTTGCGGAAGACCCGCAGTACGTCGCGCGGCAGGGCTGCCCCGAGGGTCAGCTCGCGCATGCTCACCGCGACCGCCTGGTTGCCGGAACAGCCACTCATGTCGGACACGATCGGCAGGAAGACGGCCAGCGCAATAACGGCGCTGAGTGTGTCCTCGTAAAGGGCGATGACACTCGCGGCCATAATGTTCAGACCGATGTTGATACTGAGCCAGGCGAGGCGGCGTCGCGACCGGACCAGGACCGGCATGCTTCTCAGTTCGTCACCGCCGATGATACCGGCGCCCTTCAGGTGGTCGGCTTCAGCACGTTCTGCCAGGGCTTCCAGCACGGCGCGGCGCCGTACGATTCCCAGCAAATTGCCACTCTTGTCGACGACCGGCACGGCCGCGAAATCGTTGTCGTCGAAGAAATCCTCGAGGTCGGACAACGTGGCGTCGGCACTGACCGTGAGCGCGGGCTTTGCGATCGACCCGACTGTGACGGTCTGGTCACCGAAGACCAGGTCGCGAATCCGGATCACACCTTTTAGTTTGTGTTTCCTGGCGACAACGTAAATGTAATGGACGGTCAGGAATTCGTAGTCGCCCTCTCGCGACGTCAGGTCTTCAAGAACTTTGCGAACCCTGGCATGCATCGGGTAGGTCGCGAATTCCGTCATCATCAGGCCGCCGGCCACATCCGACGGGTAGGAACTCAACTCGCGGATTTCAAGCGCGTCTTCTTCGTCCAGCTGCTCGAGAATGGTTGCCGCATTCTCGTCGTTCATTTCAGCAAGGACATCGACTCGCTGGTCGCTGGACATTTCTTCCACGATCGGCGCGGCGAGTTCGGCAGGCATTTCCTCGATCAGATCGGCGGCATGCCCTTCAGGCATGTCCCCGACCAGCTCCGCAGCGGTCTCCGCAGAGATTCCGGTCAACAACGCGCGCTGTTCGTCCGGTGTCAGGTTCAGGACTGCGTGAATTGACTCGCTGCCCGTCAGATCACCGAGGTGTTGCTCGAGCCCGTCCCTGTCGTGGGAGGCAAGCAGGCCGCGCAACACATCGCGGTTCGTCACTTTATCCGTGGTATCCATTTGTTTTGCTCCGCAATAACAACGCTCCCGACCTGGCAGGAGTTCCTGGACTCGCCAACGAGGCTATCTGCCGTTTCGCCTGTCGCCGGACCAGAACGCATCAAAGACGTAAACCGCTCCCACACCGTATATCGTCGCCCAGGCGAACATTAACAGGCGGTCGTAGAAGCGGGCATCGGCACTGCTGCCGAAGCTGCCGTCGAGCACGGCCGGTGCGAGCACGACGATCATCGTCAGATACGCGTAGTTCCACGTATCAGCCTGGTCATGCAGGCCGTCACCTTTGAAGATGCGCGGCCCGAACACCAGGCCGGCCAGCACGATCAGCAGCGTATACAGCAGCAATGAGGGCCACATGCTCAGGACCTCCCAGGCAATGATTGCCGCGAACCCGCCGGCCAGCGTCGAGACAATCAGTGACTTCGCGGCCGCCCGGGTACCCTGCCTCGACACTTCCTGGCCCATTGCCGCAACCTTGATCAGGACGGCGATATTCGACGCACTGCTGCCGGAGATCACGAACCACAGCAGGATCGGCGCGACCACGGCCAGCGAGCGCATTGCATGCCGGCGCGCGGCATCAGCAACGTCGGCGACGACATCCGGCTCCTCCTTTGCAGCAGCCGGCTTCGCCGCCGCCGCGATGGGATCGGCAATCAGCAGGTGGCTGAGCACCGCGACGGCTGTCCCGACGGCCGCACCGAACATCAGGCCGCTGGCAACGGCCAGCAGGGCATCGACAGATACTGTGCCGATGCCGACCGTCAGGGCCAGACCGACGGTGATCAGGGTGCCGACAATGGCGGTACCGCCGCGCGCCGTGAAATAAAAGCTGTGGAACAGGGCCAGGCCGACCAGGAGCAGGCCGACGATTTTCTGGTGCAGCAGCAACGGCAAGAAGACGAACGACCCGTAGATAGTCACAGCCAGGGCCGCTACGACAACGACGATGAACTTCGGTTTGAGCCGCGCCATCGGCATCGCGAGCAACAGCATCGTCAGGACAGGTGCGATGTATGAAATGTCCCAACCGACCGCTTGCGATATCCAGAGCGACAACCCGGTGCCGAACGCAAGGCGCAGGATACGACGCGCAGCCAGCGCAGAGCGCCCGGTGTGGCCTGACGTGACGGCCAGCTCAGTAGGCATATGTAAGGATACTGCCGACCCGCATGTACAGCGCACCCAGCGCGTTGAACAGCCAGTTGTCGCTCGCATAAATGATTGCAGACACCTGCGAGCCCACTTTCAGCTTGCGCATGTCATCGCTCGACATGTCGAAGTCGATGATCACGGGAAAGCGTTGCGCATCCCGCAACCACTGGCGATCGTTGTCGATCGTCGGCAGGCTGCCCAGCGGGGCTTTGTCGACGGCAACGCCGAATCCGGTGGTGCGCACGGTGCCCGGGAAGACACGACCCGGAAAGACGTCGAAAACCAGGCCGACCCGGTCGCCGGGCTCGACATGACCGAGGTTGTTCTCGGTGAAGTCCGCCTGCACCCAGACATTGTCGGTGGCAATGAAGGTCAGTTGTGGCGCACCGGCGGCGGCAAAGTTGCCGCTATCCACGCGCACGTCGGTCACGATGCCGTCGGTCGGGGCCAAAACGTGCGTATGCGCGAGGTCGAGTTGTGCCTGCTCCAGCGCTGCGAGGGCCTGCTGGATGCGCGAATTTGCATCGCCGCTGATGCCGAGGTTCTGTTGCGCCTGCTCGCGGTTGGCTTCGGCACCGGCGACCTGCTCCGTCGCCACGATCAGCGAAGCCTCGGCAATTTCGAGTCGACGGTCCGACACCGCGCCGTCGTCCTGGCTCTTGATGCGCCGCAGGCGCACGGCGTCCTGCTCGGCCTTGACCAAGTTCGCGCGCGCCGAAGCGACCGCTGCCTCTGCGGCGTCGACGGCAGCAGACGACGCCCCGGTCGCCTGGCGGGCCGACTCGAGATTGGCCTCCGCCCCGGCAACAGCAACGCGATAGCGATTGTCGTCGAGGCGAAACAACAGGTCTCCCTCTGCCACCGGCTGATTGTTGGCAACCGCTACCTCGACCACCTTTCCGGACACCTCGGCCGCGATCGGCACGACCAGCGCATGCACGCGCGCCTGCGTCGAGACCGGCGTCAGCCGGTCGGCCACCAGGTAGGCGGCCAGCAGGACGACGCACAGCGCCAGTATCCTGATCGTCCACACCCGTACCGGGTCTTTCTCCGGCTCTGCGGGCGCATCCTGCTTCTCCTGTTCGGTTTCTTCTGACATCAGGTTTTCCCTTCGACTACCTTCGTGCGCAGCGCGCACAATTTCATGGCCCGGCGGCTGCCTCGTTCAATTGGCGGACTTCACCCTCGGTTTCCGGGATCAGGCCGCCCCAGTCGGTACGCTCCGTCATTACCTTCTCAGTGGTGTCGTCCACGATGTCGCCAGCGCCATCGAGTTGCCAGCCGCCGCCGAGCGCCAGGTACAACGAGATAAAACTGCTGACGATCTTGCTGTGATTCGTGACGTAGCGATTCTGTTGCGCGAACAATGCCTGTTGTGCATCGAGAACGCGCTCGTATCCGGCAAAACCCTCGTTGAAACGCAGCTGCGCAACCTCGGCGGAGCGCTCGGCACTCCTGACCGTGACGGCCAGCAGCGGATCCTGCGCGACGGCACCCTCCAGCGCGACCATCGCGTCCTCGACTTCGCGCGCAGCCCGGAGAACTGTCTCCCGGTAAGCGATCAGCGCCTGTTGCAAACGTGCATCCTGCACCCGCACATTGTTCTTCAATCGATCGTAGTTCAAAAAGGGCCAGACGAAATTCGGCCCGATCGAATAGGTCAGGCTGTCGGCGCTGAACAACTGGCCCAGGCCGCTGTCACCCGACCGCGTCGTGTTGGTATCGCCGGCGGTCAGGAGCCCGATCGACCCGCTCAGTGAAAAACTCGGGTACAGGTTTGCTTCGGCCAGGCCGACGTTGGCGTTCAGCGCCATCGCGATGTACTCGGCTTGCCGCACGTCAGGCCGGCGACGCAGCATGTCGGCCGGCACGCCGACTGCCAGCTGCGCCGGAATCTTCGGAATCGCGCTGTTTCCGCCCAAGAGGTCTCCAAGATCGCCCGGCGGCAGGCCGAGCAGCGTGCCCAGCGCATGGCGGGCCTGGCGTAGCTGGGTTTCCAACCCGGGGACGGACGCTTTCGTGCTCATCAGCAGCGTGCGCGCCTGCAACACGTCCAGCTCGGACGTCGAACCGTTCCGGTATTGCACGTCGACGATGTCGTAACTGCGCTGCTGTATCGCGACGTTTTGCTGCGTGATCCGCAGCTGCTCCTCGAGCGTGCGGATCGCAAGATAGGTCGCGCAGACCTGTGCATTGAGCAGGATCATCACCTGGTCGTACTCGGCCACCGACGCCTGGAACGCGGCGTCCGCGGCTTCGATGCCGCGCCGGAACTTGCCCCAGAAATCGATCTCCCAGGAAGCTGCAACACCCAGGCTGTACTGGGTGAAACTGAGGTCGCCTGCCGCCGTATTCGCGGCATTCTCGCTCGCCCCGACCGCGACGGCATCGCCGGCAACCACCTGCGTCTGCGGATAGCGGCTGCCCAGTGCGATACCGAGTTGCGCCCGCGACTCCAGCACCCGCAGGCCGGCAATTTTCAATGCGTTGTTCTGTGCGTGCGCCAGTTCGACCAGCCGATCCAGAGTCGGGTCACCGAGCGCCTGCCACCAGCGAACCTGCGCCTCGGGCCCGGTGTCGAAACCGGCGCGTTCGGCTTGATACCAGTCCGGTTGCAGCGGGGACTCGGGTTGAACGTAGTCAGGGCCGACAGCGGCACAGGATGCAAGGCAAGCGCCCGCAGCCAGCACCAGTGCACGCACGGTCAGACGCATCGCCCGCGGTCAGCCGATTTCGGCTGGCTCAGCCACTTCGTCCGGGTTTTCCAGCCAGTCGGAAATGATCGTGTAGCCAAGGCCCAGGATGATGGCACCGATGAACAGGCCGACAATGCCGTACTGGATCATGCCACCGAGCGCACCGACGAGGACCAGCAGCGCGGGCAGTTCCACGCCCCTGCCGAGCAACAGGGGCTTCAGGACGTTGTCACTGAGCGCCACGAACAGGCCGTAGACAGCGAATATGGTCGCCGGAACCGGCGCCGCAAACGAGAACACCCAGATCACGATCGGCAGGATGATCAGCAGTGCCGGTACCTGGATGATCGCAGTCACAAGTACCGCGGCTGCCAGCAGGCCGGCATGCGGTAAGCCCATGACGTAGAAACCGATGCCGGCAAGCACCGCCTGGATTACCGCGACGCCGAGTACGCCATTGGTCACGCTCCGAATCGTCGCGATCGACAGGTCGATCCAGTGCTGCCCGCGCGCCGGGCTGATGCGTTTTGCGACGGAACAGCTGAGACCGTAGCCACTGTCCGCATACAACATTGCGGCACCGGCAATGGCCATCGACGCCGCCATTTGCAGGATGCCGAGCGCGATCCCCCCGATCTTCCTGACGGCCCATTCGCTCAGGTCTCGAAGTTGCGGCTGGAAGTCGTGAGCAAACTGGCTGAAATTGCCGGCGGCCGCGCTCCAGGTCGCATAGATCTGCGAACCGACAATCGGCCAGTCCGCAACCCTGTCTGGCGGCGGCCGAATCGAAACAGTGCCGGCTTTCACCTCGGCCGCGAACCCGGCAATCGACGCAATGACCGACTTGGTCATCGCCCAGCCGGGAAACGCGATGATCAACAGTCCGGCAATGACGATTAGAACGACCGAGGTTTTCGGCCTGCCACCGAGCACGGACGCAAGCTTCAGGTGCAGCGGATGTATCGCAACCGCCAGGATCACGCCCCAGATCACCAGTCCCGAAAATGGCCCGACGGTGACAATGCAAAAAGTGATCAGGATCACCAGTGCCGCGATCTGGATGAAGGACGTCATCATCCGTTTGTGGAATGCAGCGTCGCCGTCAGCTTGGGCTATTTCGTTCATCTTGTTCTGTCCCGGTCGTTGTCAGCCGCTTGCGGCACCGTGGCGGCGCGCCCGGTATGCGACTGTGGTTGGAGATTTCGGAAGTATTGCACACTCCCGGTACCCTTGTCGGCAAGCCCTTTCCTGGCCTACTATCTGGCGCACAGGTGGGGCCGTAGCTCAGCTGGGAGAGCGCCGCGTTCGCAATGCGGAGGTCGGGAGTTCGATCCTCCTCGGCTCCACCAGGTTCAGTCGGCGCCACGCCGCAGCCAGGAATGCACGGTGCCGACGAGCTGGCTCAACGCTGGTCTCTGCTTGCCTGCGAATTGTCCGGCGGATCCATCGCCACCGGAACCCCCGCCTCCAGGAGCGCCTGGCGCATGACGTCGAGTTGCTTCTCGTAGCGCAACCAACGTCCGATCGAACGCGTATGCGCCGGTTGCCGGACCTGTACCGCACTGGCCGTCGTCACGGCCGACTCCTGCTGGTGGAAATTCAGGCAGGCATCTTCCCAGGGTAGCTCGAGATAATCGATCAGTGCGCGCGCGTTAGGCTCGAGATTGCGCGCGGTATCTTCGTAGGAAATATCGAAGAAGCGGCCGCCGAAGCGCTCGCGCCAGGTCGCCATCAGGTGATAGTAGCGCGCGTGGTGCCGGGCCATTTCCGCCTGGTCATAGGAATGCGGATAGGCATCCGCAAACAACTGCTTGAAACTTGCAAAGCATGCGTCCATCGGGTTACGCGTCAGGTGCACGATCTTCGCATTCGGCAGTGCTTTCAGGATCAGCGGCAGGTACAGGTAGTTCGGCGGCAGTTTGTCGACGAAACGCGGCAAGGTTCCCCGCATCTTTTCGGTCGTCACCATGTAGGCCTCGCCGAGCCTTTCACTGTCGACCTGTGACCCGAGGCGCGCCAGCCTCGCCGAGTAGCGCGTCGCTTCACGATAATTCGACAGTCTGCGCACGCACGTGCCGAATTGCTTGAGCTCGCCTGCGGAATGCACCTGTGAATGGCTGGTAATGATGCGTTCGACCAGCGTCGTGCCCGTCCGTGGCTGACCGACGACGAAGATCGGCGATGGGTCTCTATACCCGTCTTTGCCATCGTTCAACCACGCCTCGGTAAAAACCTCGCCGAAAGCATCGAACATTTCGACTTCCGCGCGCTCGTCGAAATCGATCGTCGTGCGGCGCGCGCGGGCACCGGCGGCAAAAGCATCGAATGCTTCGTCCCAGTCTTCGAGATCTTCCAGTTCCTTGCCGAGCCCGTAGTACAGGAACGCGAGCGCACGCGCATTCCTGCGTTCCTGTTTCACCAGTCGTTGCAGCTCATCCACGTGGGTCCTGTCGGTTGCCTTGCGGACGTTCGACAGCACCCAGTGGGCGTTGGGGTTGCCGGGGTGTATTGCCAGCGCCTTTCGCAGCACGGTTTCGGCCTCATCTAGTTCACCGAAGAACATGCGATTGTTCGCCTGGTTGACGAGGAACTGCACATTGGCGGGTTCCTTCTCGACGGCCATATCGGACCACCTGGCGGCTTCCCGCTGATCGCCGAGCAACCCGTACACGGTGCCGATCGTATCGAGCACCATCGGGTTGCCGTCGTTGTACCGGACGGCTTTCTCGAGCGCCGCGTCCGCACGACTCGGCTGGCCCGCGATCATGTACACGCGTGCCAGCTGCGCCCATGCGGCACCGTGATCTTCCTGCAATGTCGTGACCGAACCAAACGCGCTGATCGCCATCCTGTTCTGCTTGAACTCGATCGCGATGAGGCCGACCAGGAAGTGCGCTTCGACGAGATCCGGCTTCGCGCTCAATACTTTTTTGCAGCACTCCGACGCTTCTTCAAGCTGGCCGGCGGACAGCAACGCAAACCCGCGCTGCAGCGTGTCGTGCATCCACGGCTCTGCGTTTACCGTCATTGTCGTTGTCATCGTGTTCCCGGTGGAATGATTGCCGGCGTCGGAGGCGCCCAATCTGCCGCCCCGGCACGACGAATGTCAATGTCTCATGACACCGCGCCTGGCGGTGGGATAACATCTGGCGCGAGACTGCCCGGTGATCACTCGATGCTTCAACCACAAGCGCATACCGGCTCGTACTACGCGGCCACCGTCAACGAGCATACGGACTACGCGCCGCTCCATGGCGACCGACGCGCGGACGTTTGCGTCGTCGGCGCCGGGTTCACTGGCATCTCGACCGCGTTGCATCTGGCCGAACGTGGCTACGACGTGCACGTCGTCGAGGCCAATCGCGTCGGCTGGGGCGCTTCCGGCCGCAACGGCGGCCAGGTCATCGGCGGTATCTCCGGCGAACAGGCGATCGCCAGGCATCACGGCCGCGACGTCGAGGAGATCTTCGGCGAACTGCGCTGGGCCGGTCACGAGATCATTCGTGACCGCGTCCAGAAGTTCGACATCGCGTGCGACCTGAAGTGGGGCTATCTCGATGTAGCGATCAGGCCGCGCCACTTGCGAGCGTTCGAGAAGGACTACGAGCGGCTCGGCGCCGCGGGCTTCCCGCACGAGGTGCGGATGCTTTCACGCTCCGAAACGCGCGACATGCTCGGTACCGGCGCTTACATCGGCGCGCTGCTGAACAGGGGCAACGGCCATGTGCATCCGTTGAACCTCTGCATCGGCGAAGCGCGCGCGGCTGCGTCCCTCGGCGCGACGATTTACGAACGTTCGCCGGTTGTCGATATCGTCAAGGCAGACAAACCCCGGGTCGTCACCGCGTCCGGGTCAGTGACCGCCGATGCCGTCGTGCTGGCCGGCAACGCTTATCATTTCCTGGACCCGCAGCTCCGCGGCATCATGTTCCCGGTCAAAAGCTTCATCGTCGCAACCGAACCGTTGCCCGACGATGTCGTGCAGCGGATCAATCCCGAAGACCTCGCTGTCTGCGACCCGAATTTCGTGCTGCAGTATTTTCGACTGAGCGCCGACAAGAGACTCCTGTTCGGTGCGCGCCTCAACTACCGCGGCGACGATCCCGGGTATATCGAGCTCAAGCAACGCCGCAACATTGCAAAGCTCTATCCGGAACTTGCCGACGTCCGCATCGACTATGCCTGGGGTGGCAATATCGGCGTGCCGTTCAACCGGGTCCCGCAGCTGGGCCGGGTCGCACCGAATATTTTCTATTGCCAGGGGTATTCCGGACACGGCGTCAATGTCACGCACCTGGCCGGTCGCATCATGGCGGACGCCATCGCCGGCACGCTGGAACAGTTCGACCTGTTTGCAGACGTAAAGCCGGTCATCATCCCGGGCGCCGCCCGCTTCGCCGATCCGATGATCAAGCTTGGCATCCTCTACTACCAGTTGCGCGACCGGCTGTAGCCAGGAATATCAGTCGAATTCGATCCAGGTGGTCTTTAACTCGGTGTAGTCGTCGAACGCGTGCATCGACTTGTCGCGACCATTGCCGCTCTGCTTGAAGCCGCCGAACGGCACGGTGATATCGCCGCCAAAGTAGTTGTTGATGCCCATCGTGCCGACCCGCACTGCCCTGGCGACCTTGTGCGCGGTATTGATGTTGTTACTCCACACCGCACCGGCCAGCCCGTAAATCGAGTCATTCGCTATGGCCACCGCCTCTTCGGCATCCTTGAATCCGATGACCGACAGGACCGGGCCGAAAATCTCTTCGCGGGCGATGCGCATATTGTTGTTGACGCCGTCAAAGATCGTCGGCTCGAAATAGCAGCCGCCGGTATCCTGCATCACCTGGGAGCCGCCGAACATCAGTGACGCGCCCTCCTCCTCGCCGATGCCGACGTAATCGGCCACGTTCTGCAACTGGGCGGCATCGATCATCGGCCCCATCGCGGTCGCCGGGTCCAGCGGATCGCCGGGCATCCACGCGCGGCTTTTGGCAATGACCATATCGATGAAGCGCTCGCGGATGCTGTCCTCGACGATCAGGCGGGTACCGGCCGTGCAGGTCTGGCCGCCGTTGTAAAACACGGCGATCGCTGCCATTGCCGCTGCTTTTTTCAGGTCTGCGTCGGCGAACACGATATTCGGACTCTTGCCGCCGAGTTCGAGGAACGTGCGCTTCAGGTTCGACTGGCCGGAGTACTGCATCAGCTGCTTGCCGATTTCAGTCGAGCCGGTAAACGTGAGTCCATCGATACCGTCGTGCAGTGACAGGTGCTTGCCGAGGCTGCCGCCCGGACCCGGCAAGACCTGCAGCACACCATCGGGCAACCCCGCCTCGCTCGCCAGGCCGGCAATACGCAGCGCCGACAGTGGCGTATTGGACGCGGGCTTCAGGATCACGGAGTTGCCGGTCGCCAGCGACGGCGCCAGTTTCCAGGCCGTCGTCGACAGCGGGAAATTCCACGGCACGATCGCCGCGACGACGCCGAGCGGCAGCCTCTGCACCAGCGCCAGCGTCGCGGCCGGGGTCGGCGGGATCTCATCGTAGACCTTGTCGATTGCCTCGCCGCTCCAGCGAATCGTGCGTACTGCCGACGGCACGTCGACGCCGGTGGTGTCGGAAATCGGCTTGCCGACATCGAGACTTTCGAGCAGCGCGATCTCCTCGGCATGGTCCTCGATCAGCTCCGCCCAGCGCACGAGCACCATTTTACGATCGGCCGGCGCCATGTCGGCCCAGACACCGCTCTCGAATGCGGCTCGGGCGATTCGGACCGCGTGATCGGCATCCTCGATGCCGCAATTGGCAACGTCAGCCAGATGCTTGCCATTGCCGGGACTCAGGGTCGGCCGGGTCTCCCCCGATATGGCCTCCTCGTAGCGCCCGTTAATAAATGCGCGGCCCTCGATTTCAAGGCCCGCGGCCAGTGCTGTCCAGTCCTGCCGCGTCTTGTCCAACATGCGCACCTGCTCCGTTTGCCAACTGTCACCGATGATATACCTCCGGAGATACCGTTGAAATCAGACCCGCATCGCCCCCTCATCGCGCTATCGACAGCACACTCGTCAAGGGCAGCCGCAGCTGCCGGCTAGTTTCGGCGAAACCAGGTCGTGTAAATCGCTGCCGCCAGCCAGATCACGAACATCAGCCCCCAGGCCGCCGTAACGTACGGCGTGCTTGCCTCCGGGTTCGGTTCCGTCAGGCGCTGGATGTACAGGACCAGCATGGCTAATGAGACGGCGACACCGATCCATTTGGTTCCTGTGGACTCGAACCACCTGCGTTGTCTTGTCATATTTTCACTCCTTCTCTGTCGCTGTTTGCCGGGGGCCTGTATCGGATCGCCCAATACTAATCCGGCAATGCCTTGAGAATTGCTGTCATGTTTCGCTTGTATGTGCGCAGTGCCTTCGTTCCCTTGGCCGTCAGCTGGTAGACGGTTCGCGGCCGGTTGCCGCGAAATGATTTATTGATGCTGATCATCTCGGCGTCGCTTAACCTGGTCATCTGGACCGACAGGTTTCCCCTGGACAGGCCCGACAGTTTCAGCAGGTAGGTAAAGTCGATCCGCTTGACCACCGACAATAGCGCCAGGAGTCTCAGCCGTGCCGGTTCGTGCAGCAGGTAGTCGATCTGCGGCGTCTCTACGGCAGCAGGCTCGTTCACTCGGCGCTCCCGGCAATCGCAGGATTGCGGCGAAAAAATCTCGCCAGGACGACGACCGACGCAGCGACAAGGACTATCCCTGCAGCAACGATAATCTGGCCCGGCGACCATCCAAGGGCAGCGCCCGTCACACCACAAAGCAGCAACACGATCGCGTAAACCATGAATCGGATCGACGCGACCAACATGGCCGTCAGCGCCGCCATGCCCGCCAACAGGAAAGCAGGCAATCCTGCGATGAAGGTGACATCGTGGCCGAAGGCGAGCCGATCCCGGGCAAGGTAAATACCGACCGCGAGCGCGAAGCACGCTGCGCCGACCACCAAGGTCAGTCGTAGTAGCTGTCGATTGCGCCAGTCACGGTTATCGGTGAACTCGACCATGCCGAGACGAGGCTCGATGAATCTTTGCCTGCAGGGCGCCCACAAGGGCACCAGCAACGCAGGCACGATCGCCGCGAACACCGGCCGATCCCACAACCAGAGCAGGCCGATTGCCAGGACGCCCACCGCGGCCAGTACATCGAGCAGGCCGTTGTGCCAATACGTCCTGTAGACGCTTTTCTCCAGCTCCCCGAGGTTCCGCAACATGGCTCGTACCATCAATTGATGAGACAAACTTGTTTATGTCATAAACCTAATGTGCGGCACATTGCGGAAAACCGAGACGTGCGCTGTGGTCGCGAGCGGTCCCGGTAACCGCAGAAATTCAATCGGGGGTGGGGCCCGCAGGTCACACGAGCAACGAGGCCTCAGAGCAGCTTGCTGCCCAGCGGCACATCGGTGTCGGGGACGCACAGCGCAACCCGGCCTTCAGCGTCGTAAAAGCCGGTCACCAGGCATTCGGACATCAGCGGCCCGATCTGTTTTTTCGGGAAATTGACGACGGCGACGACCAGTCTGCCCGGCAGGTCATCGACGGCGTAAAGGTCGGTTATCTGCGCGCTCGATTTGCGTGTGCCCAGCTCGTCGCCGAAATCGATCTCGAGCACATAGGCCGGCTTGCGTGCTTCGGGAAAGGGCCGCGCCGACACGATCCTGCCGACCCGCAGCTCCACCTTCGTGAATTCGTCCCAGGTTATTTCCATGGTTCGTCCCAGTACGGCGGTGAGTCAAAATAGCCTGACAGAAAATCGATGAAGGTGCGAACCTTGGCCGACAGGTACTGGCGGTGTGCATAAACCGCGTACAGGTTCAGCCCGGGGGTCGAATAATCCGGCAGCAGCACCTGCAATCGGCCGGAGCGAATGTCGTTGCCGACGATAAAACTGGGCTGCAACACGATGCCGGCTCCAGCCAGTGCAGCTTCGCGCAGGGCGTCGCCGTTGTTGGCCGAGAAGGATCCCTTGATGGCAACCGAATACTCTTCGCTGCCGCGTTTGAAAGCCCATTGACCCCGATCCGCTGCGTACGAGTAGCCCAGGCAATTGTGATTCGCGAGATCGTCGGGTGTCGCCGGCACACCTCGCGCCGCAAGGTACGCAGGGGCTGCACAGGCGACCAGGCGCACCGGCGCGATACAACGCGCGACCAGTGTTGACTCGGCCAGTCGTGCAATGCGGATGGCCAGGTCGAAGCCTTCGCTGACGATATCGACAACCCGGTCATTCAGCGTCAGGTGGACCGACACGTCCGGTTGCTCGACCTGGAACAGGGCGACAGCACGTGACAGGTGCGATATGCCGAACGACATCGGGGCATTGATGCGGAGTGTGCCGCGTGCCCGCGCAGTCGTCTCGCCGACGGCATCTTCCATCTCGTCGATATCCGCCAGAACCTGGCGACACCGCTCGCTGTACGCCAGCCCCGCTTCGGTCGTGCTCAGGCGGCGCGTGGAACGTTGCAGCAGGCGCGCCCCCAGGCGGTCCTCGAGCTGGCCGACGTACTTGCTGACGAGCTGGGGCGACATCTGCAAGCGCCGCGCTGCCGCCGAGAACGAACCCTCCTGTACCACCGCCACGAAGGTCCGCATTCCATCGATCGTGTCCATATTATAAACATTATGTTGATAATCTTTACTTTATGCCACTATTTATATACTTGCTGTTGTTTCTTAACCTGTCTACATGCCGGTGACCCGGCCCCTGCATCACCAACTTCGGGAGAAACAACATGATCGACACCAAGACCGCACCGTACGCAACCCTGCTGCTGCGCCTGTCCCTCGGCATCCTTGCGCTGGCGCACGGATTGCTGAAGATTTTCGTTTTCACGATAGACGGCACCGTCGGCTTCTTCGCCTCACTCGGACTGCCGGCATTCCTTGCCTACGCGACGATTGTCATCGAGGTGTTCGGCGGTGCCGCACTGATTGCCGGCTACCAGACCAGGATCGTGTCCCTCGCAATGTTCCCGATTCTCATCGGCTCGATCGTCTTCGGTCACTGGAACGCGGGGTGGTTGTTTTCCAATGCAGGCGGTGGCTGGGAGTTCCCGGCGTTCTGGGCGGCCGCACTGATCGTGCAGGCGCTGCTCGGCGACGGCGCGTTCGCACTGAAGTCCTTCCTGGACCGCAAATAGCACCCGGCAACGGACCGCTCGAAACGACCATGGACAAGCCAATCGACCGTCCGCGCCTGCCAAGCGTATTCATTTCCCATGGCGCGCCGACGCTCGTGATGGACAAGGGCCCGGCGCATCAGTTTCTCGGCACTTATGGCGAGCGCCTGGGTAAGCCGGCGGCGATCGTCGTGCTGTCGGCGCATTTCCCGGCGATCGGGGCAGTCGTTACGGCTGCGGAAAATCCGGCAACGATCCATGATTTCGGCGGATTTCCCGACGAATTGTATGCCATCGAATACCCGGCACCCGGCAACCCGGAGCTCGCGAGTACTGTCGCGGGCCTGCTGCAACAAGGCAGTATCGGCTGCCGGCTCGACGCCACGCGCGGCTTTGATCACGGTACCTGGGTGCCGCTGATGCTGATGTACCCGGATGCGGACATCCCGGTCGTCCAGGTGTCGCACGACCCCAGGCGCGGTACCGACTACCACTATCGGCTCGGGCAATTGTTGAGCCCGCTGCGCGATGAAGGAGTGCTGATCATCGGTTCCGGCGGCGCGACACATAATCTTGCCGAGGTCATGCGCAATGCGCCCGATGCGCCGACGCCGGAATGGGCGGCAGCATTCGACGACTGGCTGGCCGGGACGCTTCACTCCGGTAATGTCACCGACCTGCTGCGTTACCGGGAGGTGGCGCCGTACGCCGCAAGGAACCACCCGACCGAAGAGCACCTGTTGCCAGTTGTCTTTGCGCTGGGCGCCGGTGGAGCCGAACCCCGTGCCCAAAGG
>Ga0210081_1000093_pt1 | contig 18149 bp, 17 predicted proteins | sample White_ThreeSqA_D_FD_185589 | JGI IMG/M metagenome (GOLD analysis project Ga0210081, IMG submission 185589) | Wetland microbial communities from the San Francisco Bay, California, USA, that impact long-term carbon sequestration -... | ecosystem: Environmental > Aquatic > Marine > Wetlands ...
GGGCACCGCCGTGAATCGATCCTGGCCGATGCCATCGAGGCGATCTTCGGCGCAATTTTTCTCGACCAGGGGATCGGCGCCGCGCGCGAGGTTATCGAGCGACTCTTCGCAGAGCGTCTCGCGAACCTGCCGGACGCAGCCGATCTCAGGGACGCGAAGACCCGCCTGCAGGAATGGCTGCAGGCGCGGCAGCAGGATTTGCCAGACTACGAGCTTGTACAGACCACCGGCAAGGCGCACCAGCAGCGTTTCGAAGTAACCTGCACCGTCCGTGCCGTTGCCGCCGTGACCACGGGTGAAGCAACGTCGCTCCGCAAGGCGGAGCAGAAAGCGGCTGCACGGATGTTCGAAAAATTGCAGGAGACATCGTCGTGAGTACCCATCGTTGCGGACTGGTCGCCGTCATTGGCCGTCCCAACGTCGGCAAGTCGACGCTGATCAACGCGATCATGGGCCGTAAGGTCAGTATCGTGACGGCGAAACCGCAGACGACACGTCACCGCATCCTCGCGGTCCACAATGTCCCCGGTGCGCAGATCATATTCGTCGATACACCAGGCCTGCACAGGAAGGCGGGCAAGGCGATGAACCGGATGATGAATCGCACCGCTGCCAACGCGCTTGCGGACGCCGACGTCGTGCTGTTCGTCACTGACGCGACCCACTGGACGAGCGAAGATGACGATGTCTTGCAGCGCCTCGGCAAATGCCGCGCGCCGGTGATTGCGGTCCTGAACAAGGTGGACAAGATAAGCCCGAAGGAAAAGCTGCTGCAAAGCCTCGCGTCAATGGCGTCTCGCTTCGAGTTTGCCGAGATCGTGCCGATCTCGGCCCGCAAACACGACAACCTCGGGCAATTGCTCGACTTGTTGCCAGCCTTCCTGCCCGAGTCACCGCCGCTGTTTCCGGCAGAGATGCAGACCGATCGCAGCCCGGAATTCCACGCGGCCGAAATCATTCGTGAAAAACTCACGCTGTTGCTGCACCAGGAATTGCCGTACGGGCTGACCGTGCAGATCGAACGCTACCAGGACGAGGCGCGGGGAGCCGCGATCAACGCGGTGATCTGGGTGGAACGTGACAGCCAGAAGGGTATTGTCGTCGGCAAACAGGGCGGCGTCCTGAAGAAGGTTGGTCGCGCGGCGCGACTCGAAATTGCGGACCAGCTGGGACGACCGGTGCATCTTGAGCTGTGGGTAAAGGTCAAGGACAACTGGGCCGACAACGAGAAGGACCTGCTTAGCCTCGGTTTCGACGGCACGTAAGGCCGCGGTCATGACCAGTTCCCGGCGCGTCGACAAGCAACCGGCCTATGTATTGCATCATCGTCCGTTCCGGGATTCGAGCCAGCTGCTGGATGTTTTCACCCGCGATCACGGCAAGATTGTGCTGGTCGCGCGCGGTAGCCGCGGCTCGAGGTCGAGGCTGGCCGGCATCCTGCGGCCGTTCGTTCCCCTGCACGTTTCCTGGGTTTCGCGCTCGGATCTCGGTACGCTGACGGGCGCCGAAGTGACAGGTGCACCGGCCGGGTTGCAGGGCGACGCCTTGCTGTCGGCCTACTACGTCAACGAGTTGTTGCTGCACTTCCTGCACCGGCACGACCCGCAGCCGGAAATACATGCGCTGTATGCGCAGGCACTGGCGGCATTGTGCGCAGCACCCGATGTGGCGCCCGGCTTGCGTGCATTCGAGCTCGAATTCCTCGGTTTGCTCGGCTACGCCGTCGACCTGGAGTACGAGGCGGGCACGCAGCGGGCACTGGACCCGGAAAGCCATTATGAATATCGCCTCGAACAGGGACCGGTCCCGGTCGCACGCGATACCGGGCCGATGGTGTTTCGCGGTGAACTGCTGAGCGGGATCCGGGCACAGCGCTTCGATGACGCGGATGTCCTGCGAGCGGCGGGCCGTCTGTTGCGCGCGGTAATCGCACATCATCTCGGCGGCAAGGAACTCAAGAGCCGCAAGGTGCTGCTGGACGTGCATCGCGGTAGAATCGCCGGGTCTCGCGATCGGAACACCGGCAATGGCTGAACCTGCACCCATCTATCTTGGCGTCAATATCGACCACGTTGCGACGCTGCGCCAGGCGCGTGGCACCGTGTACCCGAGCCCGGCCGAGGCGGCCAGGATCGCCGAGCAGGCCGGCGCGGACAGCATTACCGTGCACCTGCGCGAAGACCGGCGTCATATCCAGGACCGCGATCTCGAAGAGATCAGCGAGGTCATGCAGACGCACATGAATCTCGAGATGGCGGTCACCGACGAGATGCTGGGTATCGCACAGCGCACCAGGCCACAGGATTGTTGCCTGGTGCCGGAGAAACGGCAGGAACTGACGACCGAAGGCGGCCTGGACGTCGTCGGGCAGCAGGCCCGGATTCGTGAGGCCTGCCAGCATCTTGCCGGGAGCGGCATTCGCGTTTCGTTGTTCATCGACCCCGATCCTGCGCAACTCGACGCGGCCGTGGCTTCCGGTGCGCCGGTCGTCGAGCTGCATACCGGCAGTTATGCCGACGCAGATGGCGCATCAAGGGCGGCAGAACTGGCGCGAATCGTCGATGCGGCGCGCTACGGGCATGAACTCGGGCTGGTGGTCAACGCCGGACACGGGCTCAATTACGACAATGTCGCCGAGATTGCGCGCATCGGGGAAATCGTCGAGCTCAACATCGGGCATGCGATCATTGCACGTGCGGTCTTCGACGGCCTGTCGATCGCGGTCAGCGAGATGAAGCGGAAGATGCTGGAAGCACGCGGGATCCAGGCGCCTTGATTTTCGGCGTCGGCACCGACCTCGTCGAACTGTCCCGGGTCGAGAGCATCTACGAACGTTTCGGCGAGCACTTCGCGCGACGCATCCTGATGGCCGATGAACTGGAATTATTTGCCCGCAGCAAGGACCCTGTGCGCTTCCTGGCCATGCGCTTTGCCGGCAAGGAGGCCACGGTAAAGGCGATGGGAACGGGGTTCGCACATGGCGTCTGGTTACGCGACGTCGGCATACTGAGTAACGACTGGGGTCGGCCGCTGGTCGTCTGGTCGGAACGCGGCCAGAGAGTCTGCGACCGGCTCGGCATCGGTGCGGGGCACGTGAGCCTGACCGATGATGCCGGCCTGGTGCTGGCTTTCGCCGTCGTCGAAACAGCAGATCGCAAAACGGATATTGGACATGCATAGTTTTTCATTTGATATCGAGACGGTTCCGGACGTCGACTTCGGTCGCCGCTTCCTCGAACTCGACGGCCTGTCCGACAATGACGTCGGTACCGCGATGCTGTTCCGGCGCCAGCAGGCCGTTGGTAACGAATTCCTGCCGTTGCACCAGCACCGTATCGTCGCGATCTCGGTGACTTTTCGCACGGCCGACACGTTCAAGGTATGGTCGCTGGGAGACGAGTCATCCGACGAAGCCGAGATCGTGCAACGCTTCTTCGACGGTATCGATCGTTACACGCCCGACCTCGTATCGTGGAACGGTGGTGGCTTCGACCTGCCGGTATTGCACTACCGCGCGTTGAAGCACGGGGTTCGTGCACCGCGCTACTGGGAGTCGGGGGACAATGACCGGGACTTCAGGTGGAACAACTATCTCAGTCGCTATCACAGCAGGCACACCGACCTGATGGATGTGCTGGCCGGTTTCAACAACCGGGCTTTTGCGAAACTCGATGAAATTGCCGTGATGCTGGGTTTCCCGGGAAAACTGGGTATGAGTGGCGACAAGGTATGGGATACGTGGCTGAACGGCGGCATCGGGGACATTCGTAATTATTGCGAAACCGACGTGCTGAATACATGGCTTGTCTACCTGCGATTCGAGTTCATGCGCGGTCACCTCGATGCGGCCGACCTCGAGCGCGAACTGGCGTTGGTGCGGACCACGCTGGAAGGCATGCAGCAGCCACACCTGGACGAATTTCTTGCCGCCTGGCCGGCCGCCTGACCCGGATGGCCAGGAAGAAACGCCACGAGCCCGAGACCGCAACGATAGGCTCCATGACGCACGACGGGCGCGGCATCGCCGCGCTGGATGGCAAAAAGGTGTTCGTCGCCGGCGCGCTGCCGGGCGAGTCGGTCCGCTTCCAGCGTCGCAAGCTCCACCGCAACTACGACGAGGCGGAGCTGCTCGAAGTGATAACGACTTCGGCCGAGCGCATCGACGCACGTTGCGAAGCGTTCGGCCGCTGCGGTGGCTGTTCGCTGCAACACATCACGCCCGAGCAGCAACGTGCTATCAAGGAACAGTCGCTCAGGGACAATCTCGAACGCATCGGGCAGGCGGAGCCGCGGCACTGGCTGCCACCGATGCTCGGGCCAACCTGGAATTATCGTCGGCGTGCCCGGCTGGCCGTCAAGGACGTGCCGGCGAAAGGCAGGACGCTGGTCGGGTTCCGCGAACGCCATGCGCCGTTTATCACGGACATGCAGCGTTGCGAGGTCCTGGCGAAACCGCTGGACGGCATGCTGGTCGAGCTCAGTCAGCTGGTGGGGGGGCTCTCGATTCGGGCGCGCCTGCCGCAGATCGAGATCGCCGTTGCCGAGAACGCGACCGCGCTGGTCTTCAGGGTGCTGGATCCGCCGAGCGATGCTGACCTGGACGCCCTGCGCGCTTTTGCGAGGAAGCATGACTTCCGGGTCTACCTGCAAACCGGTGGCCTGGATTCGGTCCGGATCCTGTACCCCGAAGCCGTGGATGAAGCCCTTTACTACACGTTGCCGGAGTTCGATCTGCGCATCGATTTCGAGCCGATTGACTTCGTGCAGGTGAACAGCGAGATCAACCGGCGCATGGTGCATTTCGCCGTTCTGCAGGTTGCGGCCGGTCCCGACGACCGCGTGCTCGACCTGTACTGCGGCATCGGCAATTTCTCGCTGCCGCTGGCGCGCACGTCGCATGAGGTCCTGGGCGTGGAGGGCGATGCGACGCTGGTGGCACGCGCTGCCGCCAACGCGCGTGCGAACGGCCTCGCGAACGTGGAATTCCGCGTGGCCGATCTTGCGAAAGTCGACGGTACCGAGGCCTGGGTCCGCGCGGGCTGGGACCGGATGCTGCTGGATCCGGCGCGTGCCGGTGCCGCCGAGGTGGTCAAGCGCATGCACCTGTTTGCCCCGGCCCGCATCGTCTACGTGTCGTGTCATCCCGGTACCCTGGCGCGGGACACGAATACGCTGGTGCACGAGCAAGGCTACCGCCTGGAGTCGGCGGGCATCATCGATATGTTCCCGCACACGGCGCATGTAGAATCCATAGCCGTATTCACGAAGGCGTGACGAGGCAAAGCGAGGCGCAACGGATGTCACTGGGACCCGTGATGCTCGACATCGAAGGACTCTCCCTGAGCCCGGCAGACCGCGATCTGCTGCGGGAACCGGCGGTCGGGGGCGTCATCCTGTTCAGCCGCAATTTCGAGTCCGCCGCACAGGTGGCTGACCTCGTCCAGGATATCCGCGCGTTGCGCCGGCCACCCCTGCTGATTGCCGTCGACCATGAGGGCGGGCGGGTGCAGCGATTCCGCGAGGGCTTCACGCCGGTACCGCCGATGCGTGACATCGGCCGCGAATATGACCGGGACCCGGACTCCGGCCTCAAATTTGCCCGCGAAGCCGGTTGGGTCATAGCGTCGGAATTGCGTGCCACCGGTATCGATCTTTGTTTCGCGCCCTGCGTGGATCTCGACTGGGGCGTCAGTGAGGTGATCGGCAACCGCGCTTTCCATCGCAAGCCGGATGTCGTCGGCGACCTGGCCGGCGCATTTTCGCGTGGCCTGCGCAGTGCCGGCATGGCGGCGGTCGCCAAGCACTTTCCAGGGCATGGGGCAGTGCTCGCGGACTCGCACCTGAAGCTGCCGGTCGACCGCCGCGACTATGGCGATATCCTCGATGACATGCGGCCTTATGAACGGTTGATCGGCAGTAGCGCCATCGCCGGGGTCATGCTTGCACATATCATTTACGAGCAGGTCGATGCGGAGCCCGCCGGGTTCTCCCGGTACTGGATCCAGCGAGAACTCCGGTCCCGGCTCGGCTTCGGCGGCGCCGTGTTTTGTGACGACCTGAGCATGCAGGCGACGCGGGACTACGGCTCCATGCCGACGCGGGCGCGACTGGCGCTCGATGCGGGCTGCGACATGGTGCTCGTGTGCAACGATCGCGACGCGGCACACAGGGCAGTCGACGCGTTACACGACTACTCGAACCCGCTGTCGCTGGTGCGCCTCGCTCGACTGCACGGTACCGGACACCCTGTCCGCGAGGCGTTGCTGGCCAGCGAAGAGTGGCAGGCAATCAACCGCCAGTTCTCTCACTGGAGCGACCGGCCGGAGTTGCAGCTGGATGCCTGATACGCCGCAGGAGCGCAAGCTGGTGACAGCGCTGATCATTGGCAGCGGCTTTGACGCGTTGCATGACGGTGGGGCCGGTGAGTTTCCCGAAACCCGCTTCGGCATGCCGTCAGCGCCGATTCGCCGCATCGACCTCGGCGGGCAACAGGCGCTCGCCCTGGCGCGTCATGGTGATGCGCATTCGATTCCGCCGCACGCGATCAACTACCGTGCCAATATGCTCGCCCTGCGGGAGCTGGGTGTGACGACGGTGGTTGCGCTGCACACGGTCGGCGTATTGTCCGGGATACGGCAGCCCGGCGAGCTCGCGGTGCCGGTACAGCTTATCGACTACACCTGGGGTCGTGAGCACACGATCTATGATGGCAGCGACGGCCGCGTCGAACATGTCGAGTTTACCGAGCCGTTTTCGGCATCACTGCGCCACCGCCTGCTGAATGCAGCCATGACAGCCGGTGTCGATTGCTGCGATGGCGGCGTGTACGCGGCGACGCAGGGACCGCGCCTCGAAACAGCGGCGGAAATCGACCGGCTGGCGCGCGACGGCGCGGATTTCGTCGGCATGACGGCGATGCCCGAGGCCGCGATTGCCTGCGAACTCGGCATCGCATACGCCAGTCTTTCGCTGGTGGTCAACCAGGCCGCCGGGCGCAGTGACACTCCGATACACGAGGACGTCGAATCGAGTACGCTTGTTGCAAGGACCGCAGCGCTCAAGGTATTACAGGAGTTCCTGGCGGAGGCGGCAGGCAGCTCATCATGAAAGCAGTCGAACGAAGCATCCTCGAGCAAGTCATCGCGGTGACGTCGGAGCCACTGTTGCTCGCCAGTATCGACCAGCCGGACTGGCCGGTCGTGCTGGTCAACCCGGCGTTCGGCCGCGTCGGCAATGTGGATATCATCGAGAAACCGTTCGCGGACGTGATCGAGGAGCTCGCAGGTCGCGATCTTGCGCTGGAGGTCAGCGAGTCGGTGCGATCGCAGCAGGAGACGAGTTTCCCGGTAGAGGCCGGCAGCCGTGAATACCTGCTGGTGCTGCGGCCGCTGCAACTGCCCGACGAAGAAGCGGCACGGTACTACGCGGCAATCTGGCGCAGTGGCGCCAGCGCGTCATCGTCCGATGGCGCCGAAATGCATCATGCGCTGCTGAAGGCCAAACGCCAGATACGCGACCTGTCACGTGACGATGCGGTTACCGGGCTCCTCAATGGCCGTGCATTTCGCGAAGTCTTCGCCCATGACTGGGCGGTCGCGACACGTGAGAAAAGTCGAATGTCGCTGGTCATGTTCACGCTGGACGATTTCCCGGCCTATGTAGAAGTCTTCGGTCGTCACGCGGCCGATTCGTGTCTGCGGCGCGTCGGGCAGGCGATTCGACGTTGCCTGCGGCGCGCGAGTGACGTCGTGTCGCGCCCGGCGGGTGCCTGTTTCGTGGCCTTGTCGCACGCCTCGGACGAGGAGGGGGTGCGTGATTTCGCAGCCCGCATTGCGACGGCGGTCAGGGAGCTCGGACTCCATCACCCGCGATCCACGGCATCGAAATTCGTGACCGTGTCATACCTCGTTGCCGTTGCCGATGCCAGCAAGGAAAAGCGCAGCGCGGATGCGTTTCTCGACGAGTTACTCGCCGGGATACCCGAGTAGTTCGGTCTCTTCCGACGGCAGTTCTGCATCCTCGATGCGCGTCACCTTTGCGAGCACGCCGAATTTCGGGTGGTCGAAGTAACGCAGGTCACCGCTCTTCAGGATACTATTCTCCTGGATTCGATACCGGACAGGCCCTGGCTGTAGCGGTTCTCCGAAATCGTTCAACGTGCGGTAGTCGCCGTAGGTCCGCATCGGGTCGGGTGTGTCGGACGTCGCGTCAGGCGCGTCAAGTTCGAGATCCACGACGAGGTGCAGGTAACGGCTGAGATACAGCGTCAGTGTGCCATCGAGGCCTGCCGGCGGTGGCGCGAGTGCGGCCAGTTGCAGCGGCAGCGTCTCTTCCTCCGGCCAGGCGGCCTGGGTCCAGCCGAAATGCATCAGCGGTTCATAGACGTCGAGGCGCCTGAGATGGCCCATGACGGTATTGAGCTGGAAGTCCTCCGGTGCCAGCAGCACCAGTTCCGGGTTCGGCAGCAGGTTCTCATCGTCGACGGGCTCCGCATCCGGATCGGCTCCGTCGCTTAACAGGATTTCGTCTTCCGCCATTTCTTCTTCAGGCAGGAAATCGTCTGCTTGCGGCAGATCCGCTGCGAACACTTCGCTGCCAACCGAAACGTCCTGGGCATATCGAAATATGATGACTTCGACGGTGAAACGTCGAGCCTGCTGCTCATCATCGGGCACGGGATCCTGGGCCACAGCGGGCAGCCATGCCATGCCGAGTGCAAGCAAGGTACAGGTCGTGACTGGCAAAATTCGCATAAAGCACTTCATCCTTCGCTGCCGGCATCGTCTTTGACCGCGAGACGTTGCAACAGGTTCTCAATGGTTTTGAAACGGGTCTCCACACTCGACAGGTCGTCGCGGACGGTCAGGCGGTGCGAGCCCTGCAAGCGGTATCGCTTGCCGTCATTTTGCACTAATTGCACGAGCGCGACAGGGTCAATGCGGCTTTCCGCACCGAAAACGAGGTACCCGCCGGCATCTGCGGCGTCGATCTTTTCGATACCCAGCGCCGCGGCCGATTTCTTGATTGCCGCGATGCGCAACAGGTTGCGTGCGCTGTCGGGAAGCAGGCCGAAGCGATCGATCAACTCGACCTGCAATTCACGTAGCTCAAGAGCGGTTTCCGCCGCCGAGAGTCGCTTGTACAGAATCAGCCGCAAGTGCACGTCCGGAATATAATCGTCGGGTAGCAGTGCAGGGATATGCAGGTTGATCTCCACGCCGGCATGCAGCGGTGCTTCGAGATCAGGTTCCTTGCCGGCACGCAGCGAATCGACGGCCCTGCCCAGCAGCTCCGTATACAGCGAAAACCCGATCTCCTGGATTTGCCCGCTTTGCGTGTCGCCCAGCAACTCGCCGGCACCCCGGATTTCGAGGTCGTGCGTGGCGAGCGTAAATCCTGCGCCGAGGTCCTCGAGCGAATCGATCGCCTCGAGACGCTTGACGGCATCGGCGGTCATCGCGGCTTTCGGCGGCGCCATAAGGTATGCATATGCGCGGTGGTGGGAGCGGCCGACGCGGCCACGCAGCTGGTGCAATTGTGCGAGTCCGAAGCGATCGGCGCGGTTGATGATGATCGTATTGGCAGTCGGTACGTCGATGCCGCTTTCGACGATTGTCGTGCATAACAGCACGTTGAATCTGCGGTGATAGAAATCGAGCATCACCTGCTCGAGTTCACGCTCGGGCATCTGGCCGTGGCCGACCCGAATTCGCGCTTCCGGCACGAGCTTGGCGAGTCGTTCTTCGATCTTGCCAATATCCGACACGTGATTGTGAATGAAATAGACCTGGCCGCCGCGCCGGATTTCACGCAGGCATGCTTCACGAATTACGACGTCGTTCCATTCCATGACAAAGGTCTTTACGGCCAGCCGCTCTTCCGGCGGGGTCGTGATCAGCGACATTTCCCGCAGACCTCCCAGCGTCATGTTCAGCGTTCGCGGAATCGGCGTCGCGGTCAGCGTCAGGATGTCGATCTCGCTGCGCAGCGACTTGATCGCTTCCTTGTGGCGCACGCCGAAGCGGTGCTCTTCGTCGACGATGACGAGGCCAATGTCATGAAAGTCCTTCGTGTGCTGCAGCAGTTTGTGCGTACCTATTACGATATCGACACTGCCGGACTTGAGGCCGGCGACGATGTCCTTCACTTCGCGCGCGGACTGGAAGCGCGAGAGCACTTCGACACGCACCGGCCAGTCGGCGAAGCGGTCGCGGAAGGTCTGCCCATGCTGTTGCGCGAGTAATGTCGTCGGCACCATGACCGCTACCTGCTTGCCGCCGTGGACCGCCGCGAACGAGGCGCGCAGTGCCACTTCGGTCTTGCCGAAGCCGACGTCGCCACAAACGACGCGATCCATCGGCTGGTCAGAAGCGAGGTCCTCCAGCACATCGTCGATCGTATGGGCCTGGTCCTCGGTCAGCTCGAACGGAAATCCTGCCTCGAAAGCCCGGTAGTCGGACTGCGGCCAGTGAAAGCGGTGACCGGGCCGCGCTGCCCGGCGGGCATAAACGTCGAGCAGTTCCGCGGCAACATCGCGAATCTTCCGGATCGCCCGCCGTTTGGCTTTCGCCCACTGGTCGCTGCCGAGACGATGCAGCGGAGCGTTGTCCGGCGATGCGCCGGTGTAGCGTGAGATCAGGTCGAGTGCATGCACCGGCACGTACAGTTTGTCACCGTCGGCATACTCGAGGTGCAGGAATTCTGCGGTAATACCGCCGGTTTCCAGCGTCGTCAGACCGTGGTAGCGGCCAATACCGTATTCCTCGTGGACGACCGGCGAACCCGGCTCGAGGTCGTTCAGCTGCCGGATGATGGTTTCGGGATCACGATCGTTGTGACGCTTGCGGCGCCGTGGCCGGGTCCGCTCGCCGAACAACTGTTGTTCGCTGATCAGCGCAATGCCCGCCGAGGGCAGCAAGACACCGTTGTCGAGCGGGGCGATCGTCACCCCGATGCGATGCCGATCTTCCTTGAATGCCTGCCAGTCAGCGATGCGCGACAGCGCGAGACCGCGACCGGACAACAGGTCGAACAATTGCTCGCGCCTGCCCGCCGAGTCCGCGGCAAACAGGACGCGGCCCTCGAAGGTGTCCAGGAAATCGCGCAGGGCGACCGCGGCATCTTCGTAACGTGCCTCGATTTTCATCGCCGGCGGAAGTCGGGTATCGAAATTGACGATGCCAGGCCCATTCGGCAGGGATTGCCCGGCATAGCGGATGTTCGAAAACTGTCCCAGTCTCTGCACAACTGCTTCGGGGGCAAGGAAAGTCTCACCGACGTCGAGAATCGGACGCTCGCGATCCAGACTGCAAAGCTCGTAACGCTCCCGCGCCTCCTGCCAGAACTGCTGCAACAATGACTCGAGCCCGGCCGGTGCCAGCACCACGCAGTTTTTCGGCACGTAGTCAGCGAGAGACGCCGTATCGCGGAAGAACAACGGCAGATAATATTCGATGCCGCCGTGCGAGATGCCGTCGGAGACGTCCCGGTAGACCCGGGATTGCCCCGGCTGTCCTTCGAAACGCTCGCGGTAGCGGTCGCGGAACCTGCGCACGGCATCAGGGTCGAGAGGGATCTCCCGTGCCGGCAGGATCTCGATTTCGTCGACCTGGTCGCCGGACAGCTGGGTTTCGGCCGAGAAGTAACGCAACGACTCTATGTCGTCGTCGAAAAAGTCGATGCGCACCGGTGCTGCCGCGCCCATCGGGAAAACGTCGATGAGCGAACCGCGCACGGCAAATTCGCCGTGTTCGCTGACCTGCGGGACGCGCGCGTAGCCTGCCTCGACCAGCGATGCGGTGAAGGCATCGCGCTCCAGCGTCTGGCCTGCCACCAGAGACAGCGAGCGCGCCGCGACGTAGTCGACCGGGGGCAGCCGTTGCTGCATGACGCTGGCGGCGGCGATGACGATGCCACGTTCCATGCCGGAAAGAACCGAGAGCACCCGCAAACGCTGCGAGATGATGTCCTGGTGGGGCGAGAAATTATCCCAGGGGAGCGTTTCCCACTCGACGAAGTGTTCGACCGGGAAGGCATTCCCGGCAAAGAAACGAATTTCCGTTTCGAGCTGGTCCGCGTGGCGCGGGTCCTCCGCGAGCAGCAGTACCGGCCGGCCGAGTTGCCCGGCGAGTTCGGCGGCCGCGAGCGCCGCACTGGCGCCGATCAACCGGCCCCAGCTTGCCGTACCGCCGGGCGCCGGCAAGTGCAATGCGGCGGGGATCAGGACAGGCGTGCTCAAGGGTTCGCTCGTGACTTAAACGGGTCGCTGGGGGCAAAGGGACGCGATTATTACATACCCGCGACGCGGTCGTTGCTCCGGGCGAAAAAAAAGCCCGGGTCGTAGCCGGCCCGGGCTGCGTCAGGGTTTTGCTTCAGCGGCTAGCGCTTGGCCACCGAGTGGATTACGAGGTTGTACTCGAAATAGACAATGAAATCCTTGTAGACCCAGCGGGTAATCGGTGGGTCGCCTACCGGTGCCTCGACGGAGACCGGGCTGCCAAACGTGGATTCGACGGTGGCCTGGCTCATGCCCCGGGTCGGGCCAACGCTGCCCATGGCGGCCGGCGCACCGCTGGTGTTCAGGGTGTCGGCGCTGGCGGTGCCGAGCGCTGCCAGTAACAGGGCGGCGAGTGTGATGCTGCGCAACTTGACCATGGTGCTTCTCCGGTGACTGGTCCGATGACTATAGCATTGCGCGTCGGACCAAAAAACAGTTGATTTACAAGGTTTTTACACGGGTCTGAGCGCTCGATATGCGAACTGTGTCACAAACTCCGGGAGGCGAATCGCGACTGTTGCGGGTCAGTGAATGTGGTTTAATGCGAGCCGATGATCAACCCAGTCGAACTCTTCGTCGGGATGCGCTACCTCCGGGCGAAGCGGCGCACCCGCTTTGTGTCTTTTATCACGCTGATCTCGCTGCTCGGCATCGCGCTGGGTGTCGCGGCATTGATCGTCATTCTCTCGGTCATGAACGGCTTCGAGGGCGAATTGCGCAACCGCCTCCTGAGTATGTCGGCACATGGCACTGTGACGCTGGCCGATACGACCGCCGGCGACTGGCGTGACTTGCGCGAGGCTGTCGCCGCCGAACCCGGTGTGGCCGCCGCGGCACCCTTCATCGAGATGGAAGGCATGATCCAGTCCGGCCGTGACCTGACCGCCGTACTGGTCCATGGCGTCGACCCCGCGTTTGAAGACGCTCTGTCGGGTGGCCTGATCAACATGGTTGATGGCAGCCTGGACGACCTTGCGCCGGGCAGCCGCAACATCATTCTCGGCCGCATCCTGGCGTATCGACTCGGCGCACGCATCGGGGATGGCGTGGTTCTGCTGATTCCGCGCCCGGTCGGGGACGGTACTCTCGAACCGGTGCTGGAGCGCTTCATCCTCAGCGGCGTTTTCGAAGCAGGACTGCAGGATCACGACGCGGTGCTGGGCCTCGTGCATATCGCCGATGCGGCCGAACTCCTGTCACTCGACGGCGCCATACAGGCAATACGCTTCCGCGCCGCGGACGTCATGGCGGCTCCGGCCATCGCCAGGGCACTGCAGCAGCGCCTCGGCGACGCGGTGCGAACCAGCGACTGGACCGTCGAGAACGGCAGTTATTTTCGCGCCATTCGCATCGAGAAAATGATGATGTCGCTGATCCTGTCACTGATCATCGGCGTCGCCGCGTTCAATATCGTTGCCAGCCTGGTCATGGTCGTCACGGACAAGACCAACGATATCGCGGTGCTGCGTACCCTCGGCATGGGGCCAGGTGCCGTTGTGCGTGTGTTTTTCGTACAGGGCGCGATGATCGGCTGGGCCGGCGTCTTCATCGGGGTAATGCTCGGCGTCGTACTCGCGCTCAACGTCCCGACTATCGTGCCGGTGCTCGAACAAGTATTCGGTTTTCAGATAATGCCCGGAGATGTCTACTACGTGACGCGGATACCGTCCGAGCTCGAATGGCAGGACGTCACTGTCATCGCTGTCGCCGCCTTCATCCTGACCTCGCTGGCAACCCTGTACCCGGCACGACGTGCGGCGCTGGTTAACCCGGCGGCCGCATTGCGTTACGAGTAAAGCATGAGCCGCAGCTTCGAAACCTGGATCGGCAGTCGTTATGTGCGCTCGCGCAGCCAGAACAGCTTTGTCTCGCTGATCTCTGCTATTTCCATGCTGGGTATTGCCATTGCCGTCACCGTCCTGATCGTCGTCATGTCGGTCGTCAACGGCTTCGAGCGCGAACTCAAGGATCGCCTGTTGTCGATGACCGCCCACGCGAGTATCGAGGACGTCAATGGCAAACTTGCCGATCCGGAGGCGATGATCGCGCTGGCCGAAGAGAATCCGCGCGTGCGTGCGGCGGCGCCGTATATCGACGGACAGGCGCTGCTGGTACACGCGACCGAACTCAGCGGCGCCGAGATTCGCGGTATCGATCCGCGCCTGGAAGACGAAGTCTCGGGCGTTGGCGGGGTGATGCAAGCCGGATCTCTCGGCGATCTCCAGGCCGGGCGATTCAATATCGTGCTCGGCGTCGAGCTGGCTGACGCGCTCAATGTCAGCGTCGGCGAGAAAGTTACCGTTACGCTGGCAGAGGGGATTGTCACGCCAGCCGGTGTCATACCGCGTACCAGGCGCTTCACGGTCACCGGCCTGTACCGGGTCGGCATGTACGAATTCGACCGGCGGCTGGCATTCATACACATCGAGGATGCGCAGCGCCTGTATCGCATGGGGGACAGCGTCAGCGGCGTGCGCCTGGCCGTCACCGAAATCTACGCTGCGCCGGAGGTCGTGCGGGAAGTGGCGCGCGAGCATGGCGAAGTACTACTCGTCAGCGACTGGACGCGCGTCCACGTGAACTTCTTTCGCTCGATCCAGATCACGAAGTCGATCCTGTTCGTGATCCTGCTGATGGTAATCGCGGTCGCGGCGTTCAACATCGTTTCGACGCTGGTCATGGTCGTCAAGGACAAGCAGAGTGACATTGCCATTCTCAGGACGGTCGGCGCCCGGCCGTCGAGCATTCTCAAGATCTTCATCACGCAAGGCAGCATCGTCGGCATCGCCGGGACGCTGGCGGGTGTGTTGTTCGGCGTCCTGATCGCGCTGAACCTCGAGTCCATCGTTGGCTTTTTCGAGGCAACGCTGGGCATCAAGTTCCTGGCCGCCGATGTGTATTTCATCAGCGATCTGCCATCCGAACTGCGCATCCCGGATGTTGCTAAGATCGCGGTGATTGCACTGGTGCTGGCACTGATTTCCACGCTTTATCCGGCCTGGGTTGCGGCGAAGACCGCTCCGGCCGAGGCTCTGAGATATGACTGACAAGAAAATGCAGGACGGGTCGCCGGTACTCATATGCCGCGGCGTCGTGCGGCGGTTTCGCGAAGGGCGTTCGACGCTCGAGGTGCTGCGCGGCGTTGATCTCGAAGTACAGCCGTCGGAACGAGTCGCAATCATCGGCACCTCCGGTTCGGGCAAGACGACGCTGCTGCAGATCATGGGTGGGCTCGACGCGCCGGACGAGGGTGAGGTTATCGTCAACGGCGAGCAGATGCAGGACGCCGACGAGGCTGCCAAGGGCGCACTGCGCAATCGCTATATCGGCTTCGTTTACCAGTTCCACCACCTGTTGCCCGAGTTCACGGCCGAGGAAAACGTTGCGATGCCGTTGCTGATCCGTCGCCAGCCCCGGGCGGCGGCGCTGCAAGAGGCGCGCGAGCTGCTCGGTCGTGTCGGCCTCGGCGCACGCCTCGACCATAAACCCGGCGAGCTTTCCGGTGGCGAACGGCAACGCGCCGCAGTCGCACGCGCGCTGATTACGCGCCCGCAACTGGTGCTCGCCGACGAACCGACCGGCAACCTGGATTCGGGCAACGGCGAACATGTGCTGAAGCTGATGCTCGAACTCAACGACGAACTACATACGAGCCTCGTGATCGTCACGCACGATCATTCGATTGCAGCGCGCATGGATCGCGTGCTCGTCCTCGAGGACGGTGTCCTCCGATCGTCAGTCTGAATCGGGATCGTTGCGTCCCTGGCGTTTCCTGAGCTTGTAATTCGCCAGCGACGAGCGCCACAGCAGGTCAAGCACGATATACCCGGTTACCGCTGCCGTGGCGCCCAGCAACAGGCAACCGAGCATCATCGGCTGCCAGATATTGACGAACGTGTGCGTCACCCAGTCGATGGACATTTCGAATGCAAACGGCTGCGGGTCCCAACCCAGTAGCGCCGACCCGAGCCGGTACGCGGCGTAATACATCGGGAACACCGTCGCCGGGTTGCTGACCCAGGTCGTCACTGCGGCTATCGGAATATTGATGCGCAGCGCCAACGCCAGCAGGGTCGCGGCCAGGGTGTGGCCGGGAAACGGCTGAAACGAAATGAACAGGCCCAACGCAAAGGCCGGCACGACCCAGCGACGACGAATGCCCCAGAGGCGCGTGTCGTGCAACAGGTGGCGAAACGGCGACATGTACCACTGTTCGCTCACATGCTGGCGTTTGAACGCGAATTTCCGAAAAAAACGTCTTGGCATCTGCCGGGTGTCCGGTTTTCATGGTGAATGCCGAGGCGATGCATCGACTATTCATGACCAGGGCCTGCTTGATCCTGCTCGCAGGCGGAGTGCTTGCGCAGCATAGCAGGGTGCCGTTTAGCTCGGACCTCTGCAAGGTCGCGATAGTTGCACTGCTGCTGTGGTCCGTGCGCGCGAAGTTTCGCAGAGTCTCGCTGTTTCTGCTCGGCTTTTTCGTGTTCATGCAGGCAGGGCAGAGCCTGGTAGACGCGCGCCTGTCGCCGCGCTACGCGGGTGACAGCCTGTTGACCTCTGTTCGCATTGCCGACTTCCCGGCCGGGCGCGATAGCACAGTCGTGATGACAGTGACGCCGCTCGAAGATTCGCGCCTGCCGCAACGCATGCGCGTCAGCTGGTACGAGCCACCGGTGATGCCGGCAATCGGCGAAATATGGCAACTGGAGCTGCGCCTGCAACGGCCACGCGGTGCGAGCAACCCGGGCGTGTTCGACGCCGAAGCCTGGCAGTTCCGCGAAAAGCTGCTTGCCTCCGGATATGTCGTTTCCGGCAAGCGTAACCGGCTGTTGTGGTCGGGGACGGCGTCGCCTCTTGATCGCCTGCGCCGCAGCTTCATTCGCGATGCAGCTGTCGCCGCCGGAACGCCAGGTAGCGGCGCGGTCCTTGCTGCAATCGGCGTCGGCGCCCGGCACCAGGTTTCACGCGATCAGTGGCAGGCGTTCGCACTAACCGGGACGAGTCACCTGATGGCGATTTCCGGACTGCATGTCGGGCTCGCCGCAACAGCGGCGTTCGTGCCCATGCTGGTCTTGTGCAGCCTGTGGTCGCGCCGTGGCAATCATTACGTCGTGGCGATCGCATTGAGCGCCGTCGGTGCCGGTGCGTTCGCCGTCGTGTCGGGGTTTGCGGTGCCGGCAAGACGCGCGACGTTGATGCTCGTGATGGCAGCCATCGCCCTGATGCTGCGGCGGCGCATCGATCCGGTTCGCATTCTCGCGCTCACGGCAGCACTGGTGTTTCTGGCCGATCCGGTCGCCACGATGCGGCCTGGGTTCCACTTGTCGTTTGCTGCGGTAACGCTGTTGCTCTGGCTCGGACAGCAAAGGACACCGGCGGCAGGCGCCTGGTACCGGAGACTCGCCGGTCTGCCACAGCGACTTCTGGCCATGCAGGTCTTCCTGCTGTTCGGCCTGATGCCGGCAACCGCAGTATTTTTCGGGCGTATCGCTTTGCTGGCCACGCCGGTCAACCTGTTTGCGGTACCGCTGTTCAGCATTCTGACGGTGCCGATGACACTGGCCGGGCTGGTGCTGGGTGGTATCGATACCGATGCCCGCCGCGCAGCGCTCGGTCTCGCCGCGCACAGCGTCGACTGGCTTGCGGCAATCATCGACCGGGCCGCGGCACTGCCGATTGCCGATACGCCCGTTGCTGCCATCAGCGGGGTCGCCTGGCTGCTGGTGGTCCTGCCGCTGGTCTGGGTGCTGCTGGTGCTGGGCACCCTTGCCTGTGCATTCGCATGGGCGCGGTTACGAGCCGCCGGCTCTGCCGGGGGATGAAGCCATGACAACGGCTGACTGGCTGCTGCTGTTCGGTCACTTCCTGTTGT
>Ga0210081_1000096_pt1 | contig 17620 bp, 15 predicted proteins | sample White_ThreeSqA_D_FD_185589 | JGI IMG/M metagenome (GOLD analysis project Ga0210081, IMG submission 185589) | Wetland microbial communities from the San Francisco Bay, California, USA, that impact long-term carbon sequestration -... | ecosystem: Environmental > Aquatic > Marine > Wetlands ...
AACGCCTCAAGCGGGTGTTCGCTATCGATATCGAGACCTGCCAGCAATGCGGCGGCCGCTTGCGCGTCATCGCCAGCATTGAGCAACCCGCACTCATCGAGCCGCTTCTGGATCATCTCCGCCATGCTGCGGAGCCCGTCGATCCGGCTCATTCGAGCCATCCGAGCCGGTTGCAGCTCGCCCCGACGGTCTCGCTCCTGACACAATGGCCCCTTATACGCACTATCCGCCGCACTATCCGCGTCTGCAGCGGCGAACACGCTGTGGAGACGACGGGTAATACTGAACGCCGAACTGGGCTTGATCAGCGCCGTTACTTTTTGACGATGTGTTCGCGAATCCAGGGAAGTATCTTCTCAAACGAACAGTCGTTGCCCTCGAGCATTCCGACAATGAACCGCTCGCCTTCGTCGGCTGTAAGAACGAGTTTCCACCCGTTGAGACGCAGGAATACGTCGGTGGCGAAGTAAGCGACTCGCTTATTGCCATCGATGAACGCGTGATTGATTAGCAGGGACTCGAACATCGCCGCTGCCATTTCTTCAATATGTGTGTAGTAACCGGTCTGCGGCCGAAAGAGCGCACTTTCCAGGAGGCCCTGATCGCGAACACCGTGGTCGCCGCCAAATCGCTCGATCAGTCGCTCCTGAATTGCGAGCACTTCATCAAGCGACAGGAACTGAACTGCGCTATCGGGCAAGTCGGTGGCCCAGCTCTTCGTTCTCCTGCATCGCGTCTTCAAGGTGGTCCATTACAGCAGGACGCAATCGGCGTTTACGTACGTAATTGCTGATTGCTTCAGTGAGCAAGCCGGAAATGCTCTGATGGGATTCTCTGGCGAGATCCTGCAATGCCTTCCATTCCGCTTGTTCGACTTTGGAACTTATCTTGATACTGGCCATAGAGCGCACCCTATCAAGCAATGTCAAGAAACGTCAAGTTTCTCAAGAGAATTCTGTCCCTTGCTGACTGGCGAAATCACTGTAAATCACAGGTTTGTGCACGAAGACGGGGAATTCTATGGGACAGCTCGCCGCTGCAATTAGTTGATTTGTAGGAGAAATGTCCAGTAGAAGCCGCTGGCTACGAACCAGGCGCCCCGCAGGGGTCAATATCGCCCCAAGGCGATCTGCATCAATCTCTCCGGACGCGCCAAGAACGAAAGGCCCCATGGCGGGGCCTTTGTTTATGGGGTGCCTGGGTGAAGATGAGAACGGCTGTTCGCCTTGCCGGGAGTCTGCCAACACCGGGGCAGACTCCCGTCCCGCTATTACTCCCCGGTAAAGCGTGTGCCGATGAAGGAAGGGCAGCTTGCCCCGAGCCAGACGCCGGCCGAATTGAAAATCTCCGACACGCCGGAACCTGAGTAACTGTAGCCATCGTCGCTTATCGAAATCTCGCTTCTTATGACGATCCAGCCGATATTGGTGCCCGTCGCGTCAAAGCGAAACATCTTGACAGCGCTCCGGTATTCGTTGCCCCGTACGTGGCTCCAGATCATCGAGTGTTCCGACAGGCCGACCGGGTTTGTCGCCGGGACAACCTGTCCGGTACCGCCGAGTTCATATTTGTGCAGAGCCTTGAACGAGGCGAGAGGTGCCCCGGTTGCACAATTTGCGACCACCACGTCGACGTCATAAATGCCAACGATTCTGCTGTGACGAGCCTTGCTTTCCAGGTCCCATCCATCATTCGCGTACACGCTACTTTGCGTTGCGAAAAGTGCGATCAACAAGGTAATCGCGATTCTGATAGCTCTATTCAAATGATTCACTGCTTCATCCTCCAATGTTTCCCGACGCCGGGCCGAATGGCCAGGTCAACGGACTCTTGATTGATCCCGAGGATAGGCAAGGCAATGGCGGGGGCACTATGGAGCTTGTATGCAGAAAAGCTGTAGTTTTTGTGTAACGGTACGCGGCGCCTCAGCTGTGCCGTCCTTTTACGGCCAGAGCGGCCGGGCCAGCGAAGATGCGGTTGCCACACCTGCCTACTGACGGAATATCGACTTCGGAACTAGCCCCGTAACGACCTGCGTTCCGTCAACCGCTTCGCTAATTGTGAAGTCCACTGCGACACTGGCAATTGAGAATGCCTCGGAGGGGCGAATCTCATAACGGTCAACCAGAAACTCAACAACGTTTTCCGTTGCTTTTCTAAGCGCCCTGTCCAGGTCGACATCTATCCCCATTATCAGATGATGATCCGCTGTTTCCGCCCGGGGACCTCCGATTGGCCTGTTCTTGTGCAAAACGAATCGGAATACGCCCACCATAGACTGCTCGATCGCCTTGCCGCTGACCTCCCCATCCCCCTGGGCGGCATGTGGGTCACCAACATAAAACCGCGCTCCTGAATGAAACACGGGAAGGAATAGTTTCGATCCTGCCGTCAGGTGCTTCACATCCAGGTTTCCTCCGAATGCTCCCGGCGGACCAGATGACTGAACACCTTCGATGGTCACGCCGGGTTGGCCGGTGACAGGCATCGGCGCCACTGCCATGATTCCCATGAAGGGAGCGAGCGGAACGCGAATACCGGAGGGATAAACGCCAACCAGCCCATTGTCCGAACGTTCCGTCCTTATGATTCGCCATTCCTCAGGGGGAACATCGTCAGTTTCCGGCGGGATATCCAGTCCCCGGTCCCCTTCTCGATACCCGGGGTATGTCTCGGACATTACACCGCTAAACGCTCGTGCACTGTTGAATCCCCATGGAACGCGGGGCTGAACGTCGAGAATCTGCACTTCAAGCATATCGCCTGGTTCGGCACCTTCGATGTATATCGGGCCCGTAACCAAGTGTCCGGCACGTCCTTCACGTGGCCGCGACTCACGTGTTTCCCAGAACTCAACCAGGTCGGGCAACACCTCGCTCTCCGGCACGCCCATGTATTTCAGCTCTTCGACCGGGTCAAAATCCTGATAAATGCCAACCCCTGTGAGGGTCTGGACTGCGACCGTCTGCCCAGGCAGGACCGTCACGACAGGTTCCTTTTCGACAGGAAACCAGCCCCAACTCAGGTTTTCGGGCGAGGACAAAACCAGGTGGTCGACCTCCGACATAGAATCTGGATGTGAATTCGCGTCGACGTGAATTCCGTTTTGACGTGTATCGCAACCTGAGAGTGTCTGCGAACAAGACAAGAAAACTAATATTGAGGCAAGTAATCGCAACGCCAATCACCGAAAAAGAGAACTACCTTGGCTTCTCAGTCAGTCTATGCTGCGACCGGAACCGTTGGTCGCGGCGCGCAAGCAGGGACCAGCGAAGCAAGCAACAGTCCGCGACTTATCATTTCCCCTCCGGATTCGTTCGAATGTGCAAGTCGCGTTGCGGGAACGGAATTTCAATGCCATTGGCTCGCAGCGCGCTCAAGATCGACCGGTGTATCTCATCGATCGTAGGCAAACGATCCGAGAGCTGCCGCAGGAATGCATGTAACGTAAAGTCGAGGGAGCTGTCGCCGAATCCCGTGAAGTAGACACGCGGCTCCGGTTCGTCAAGAACGTTGGATACTGACGACAGCGTTTCCAGCATGACCTTGCGGGCAAGCTCAACATCCGAGCCGTACGAGATACCGACGTTGACAACAATACGGGTGATAGGATCGGTGAGTGTCCAGTTAACAACCTGCTCTGTAATAAATGCCTTGTTCGGAACGATGATTTCCTTGCGGTCCCAGTCAGTAATGGTGGTAGCGCGGATTCGGACCTGGGATACGGTGCCGCTTAGCTGGCCGACAGTCACGGTGTCGCCGACACGCACAGGCCGTTCGAAGAGAATAACGAGTCCTGAAACAAAGTTCGCAACAATTTCCTGGAGGCCGAAACCCAGACCGACACTCAGTGCAGCCACGAGCCACTGAATCTGGGACCAGTTCCACCCGATAATACTCAAAACCCAGATCGTGCCGACCGTGACGACGACGTAGCGAACCAGCGTCTTGATCGCGTAGCGACTGCCCGGCGCAAGCGTAAGGCGTTGCAGGACCGCGATCTCCATCAGACCTGGCAGGTTCCTGGCGATAATCGCCGTAACCACAGCGATCATGAGGGCGAACAAAACGTCTTGCAGGGTGACTGGAGCAATGACTTGCGCGCCGTCCACGGTCAACGTTTGGTTCCAGAGCGCCACCTGGTCCATCACCGCAAGAGCAGGCAGCACGTCCGCCCAGATGCTCCAGACAACGACCGCGCCAACAACGATCAAAATGGAGCGCAGCAGGCTTTTTGTTTGCTGATCAACCTGGTCAATATCCAACGGCTCCTCGGCAGGAACGGGCGCATCTCCTTCGGAGACCGGCAGCGACTGACTTTTTTGTGCCGCCAGCTTCGCCTCGAACTCGGCGTAGGCCAGTTGCCGCGCCAACTTGCGGCGCGCCAGCGCGAACCAGCGCAGCAGGATCAGGTAAACAACACCCAAGGCAAGCAAGCGCCAGATGGTTTCCAGCATCGATCCAGCGATGATCACCGAGGTATAGAGATAACCAAGAGCCGAGATGATGCCCAGCAGCAAGGGCAGGCCGACGGCCAGGCCAAACCACAACCATCGCAGTTTGCTTGTCCACCTCTCCGGATGGCGACGGTAGTAAGCGGCAACGACGCCCGAATTGGGATGAGTAAGCGGATAAAATGTGGCCGCCAGGAAAATCACAAAGGCGATGTATACGAGCCGGCCCACAGTTGCCTGGTCACTCGCTATGTCCGACAGGAACATCAATATACTGGTGAATATGAGCGGCGTGCCGATGGTCACAAGGCGGCGCAACTGGCGCCGAAATATTGTCAGCGTCGCTTCTTGCCAGCCGAAATGCAGATTTAGAAAGCCGCCCCTGGCGCTTATCGCTCCAAACACCAGCGCGTTGACAAGAAATGGCGCGGTTAAAGACAGGCTGCGAGCCACGGCATCCGTGAATACAGAAGGTTCCGGCGCACTGCGCAGGAACCATGCAACTGCGACCATCAGCAATGGAACGGGCAATGCGCGGAGAATGACCACGCCCAGAGAAGCCAGGGTTAGCCCGATGTTGTCTTCTGGCATCAGCCGAACTTTCTCGCTAATCAGCTCCTGGCGCCGAGCAAGCGGCCGGCGCAGCACCAGAAGAACGAGAAGCAAAGTCGCGATCAACAATGCTACGCCAATCCGGTTGCCTATTGAGTCGAACAGGCTGATCACCGCGCCAAGCCATCTGTTGGGTGAAATAGTCCGCTCAAAAGCCGGACCAATGTCATTCCAGGCGCCCACGAAGAGCACTGGTGCGCTGGGGATCCACAACAGGTTCCTGGAGATAAATTCCTGGTATCGCTCTGTCGCCTCAAGGAGTCGGCGCTGTTCGATATCCAGGTCGCCAAGGGTCTGCAGATAACTGCGATAGCTGTCCTCAACCTGTAACAGCAGGTCCCGACGTGCCCTTAGCAACTGCCGAATTTCGACAGCCATTTCTGCGACTTCCTCCGGGTCCGATATTTCCGCGGCAACCTCGGATACGAGCTGCTGCGCTTTTTGGTCGAACGCAAGCAGGTCACGACGTTGTTCCTGGATGCGTACTTGTGCGAGGCCAATCTCGCCAAGTCTGCGACCGCGTTCGCGAAGCTGCGCCCGATATTTGGATAACTGAGGCAGAGTTCTGTTCTCTTCGATCAAGAGTCGACCGATCGTGCTGGTCAGCCCACCAATCTCGAACAGCTGTTCCGATCGTGACAGTCGCCGCTCAATGTCGGTCGCAACGGACCGGACCTGCTCGAGCTGTTCATTGGCGACATCTATTTCCGCAATTCGTCGTGGAAGCTCGCGCGTCAGTTCGGCATTTTCCTCCGCCAACATACGCAAGACCCGGTGCTTGCCTGCGGCGGCAAGTTCGGCTGCCGCCGCTGCTTGCTGGGCGAGTGCCGCGGCCGATTGCCGGCGGTCATTTACCGCGTCTCTCAAGATCCTGACGCGCTCACTCAACACTTCCTGTGACCGCAAACTCAGGTCCCGTTTCGCCTGCAGCAAACTAAGGCGAACGGATTGACTTAATAGCTCCTGCTCCAGTCGATTGATCTCGGCACCCTGTGCGGCCCGACGCGAACGGGTAGCAAGGTTTCGAGCATCCGACAGAATCCGTGGTTCACCTGGTATTGTCTGCGAGTCGCCCAACGACTCGAGTTCTTGCTGGCTCTTCCGCAGTTGGCCAAGGCGCTCACGCGCCACAGCGGGTCTGCCTATTTGAACTTCGACCTTTTCGCTCAGATCAGCCAATCGCGATTCGGCGGCCGTGAGGTCGGCTATCGCGGCGGCCAGTTCCTGCTGAAGCTCCTCGAGAGTAGCTTCCTCATCGATTGTGGGAGCTTCGGGCGTGGACCCTTCTGACAGACTGTCTTCGAGCGCCTTCCGTAGTTCTTCCAGTTCGGCGGGCGCCGTATTGAGTGATGCCGTAAATTCTGCGGCCGCGATATTCGCGTCGAACCTGAGCTGTATCTGATTGCGGGCATCCCGCAGCAACTCCAGAACCTGGGCTTTCGTTGCAGCGTCCAGATCTTCACGTGACTCCGTCGCTGCAATCATCGAATCGACCTCAGCGATTGTCACGTTATCGCTGGCGGCGGCGTTCGAAAATTGCTGGTCCTGCCCGATTGCGAGAAGCGGCAGCAGGAGAAGAATGAAGATTAATCTCAAACGATTCATTCAGTTATCTTATACTCAACCGCCGCGTCCGTCTTCCGGATATTTGCCGTTTGCGTAAGTCATGATCGATCAACGCACCAATTCCGAATGTGGGTGCTGTTTATCAATTCTCGCCCTCGGCAAAGTGAATCTACGGCGTGCGCGCTGACTGGTTCTCGACCAGCGTCGGAGATTATTCGGGCGGCATCTGGAATGTGATGGCCAACGTGAATTATCAGATCGGCGAGCACTTCGGGGTGGGTGTCGGCTACCAGTTTTTTCAGCTTGACGGCGAGCTTGACGCCGACAATTGGCGTGGCGATCTGCGGGTTCGTTTCGACGGTCCATTCATACAACTGGCAGGATTCTGGTAGTGACGCGCGATACGGGAATGCCCCGAGATTCCTGACAATCTTGCGCCGAGCAGCGACCTCGGAATAAGCGCGATCGTCATACCCCTGGAGATAGATACCCGCGACAACAACCAGTCCCCTCGCCGGGATAGAACGCATCGATGTAAATTGTTCTCCCACATCACCGGTAACTCCAGCATAAGTTCTCGCGGAACCTGGAAGACAAATTCTGAGGTTATTGCGTAGTGAAGACTTGGGGACCCATAAGGGTCCCATATTTCCTTTTTGAATAACGTTTTCCAGTCGATGCGCAATTGCAGTTCACGCTGGTCTTCTACGCGGACCGTATCCACCGGGGACATCACCTCAGGTGTCGGTACTAGGTGTTTGATAAATGCGGGGAATAGGCCTGGGCCCTGGTCGAACGATGTATTCGCGCACACCGTGCTGTTTGAGTTGCCTGGCGCTACATCGTAACGTTAGTTTCAATCGAATCGACCCGGCACGTGCGATTACCTTTCACTGTCGCAACGGGTTGATCGGGAGCAGCAAGCCCCGGGTTGGTGGGGATCCAAAGAAGAATAAACCAAGGAGAGAACATGTCCATTCGCAAGATACTCGTCGTCAGTGCCGTTGTGGCAGTTGTTGGTACGGCCTGGTCGGTCAATTCGTATATCGCGAGTTCGTCCGATTCAGTTGCAGGGGTCGCAAAGCTCAGGCCCACTCCAACCGCACCACCTGAAATACTCAAGCGCAACAAGAATCCCACTCCGTCGCAATTCAATGGTCCCGGTCCGCACAAGTATGATGCCCAGGGGCCGGCACCGGTGAACATGCTTGACGTGCCGACACTGGCCACGCAGAAGACGCCGTCGGCCGATTTTGTGGTTGGCGGCATGAAAGTCGATTCGAAATTTACCGACGAGCAGATTGCGGCGGCCTTGACATCGGCGAAAACACAGGCGGCCAGCAGTGCCGTGCAGAACCTGGATGGTTCGCAAAAGCCCGTGGGCAAGAAGATCGAGTCGGCCGGCGTTGACTTCAATGCGATCGATGCTGCGGACTGTTGTACGAATTCCGGTTTCTCGGCCACGGTGCCTCCGGATGTCGACATGGCTGCCGGCCCCGATCACCTGATCGTCGTCGTCAACATCGCGTTCGAAATCTACGACAAGCAGGGCAATTCATTGACCGGCGGTCCGGTATCTTTTGCCGAGTTCTTCAATGGCACACCGGGTTGCACGGCATTCGCCGGTCCTTTTGCGGCCGTGTTCGATCCGGACGTGCTCTACGACCCTGTTGCAGACCGCTTCATCCTGGGTATCGATGGCAACGGCACCGACTTCTGTGTCGCGGCAACTCAGACGGGCGATCCACTCGGCGCCTGGAATCGTTACGGTTTTCCGACCAATATCAAGGGTGCTTTCTTCGATTTCCCCCACATGGGAGTGGGCGAGGAAGCGATCTTCATGGGCTCGAACCAGTTCGGCGCACCGCCCTACGGTTTCGAGGGGCGCATATTTGCGATGAACAAGGACGATTTGTACAGTGGCGCGCCGACGATGGCTGTCGTCACGCGTGAAGTGACACCGCCTGGCCAGGAGGATGTCAACAACGTCCGTCTCGACGGAACGCCACAACCGTCGCAGCAGCAGCCCACGGGTACGCCGTTCTACATCATGTCCGAGTACTTTGACGGCAAGACCCACTCGGTCTACTCGTGGAGCGACCCATTCGGTGCCGATGAATGGAACCTCGTCGGGGACGTCGATCTCGCTGCGGGGTCGGGTGTGCCGTGTGAAGGATTCAGCTGTTTTCCGATTTCCTGGCCTCAGAAGGGCTCCGTGGAAATCCTCGCCGGCAACGACTTCCGTGGCCAGGAGACCGAGTATCGCAACGGCTACCTCTGGACGACACAGACCGTCTCATGCAATCCCGGCAAGGGAACACGCAATTGCGTCCGCTGGGCCCAGATTGATCCGACCCAGGTCGTACCAGGCGTGCTTGATCCTGCCTCCGGTTTGACGTCCAGTACCGCGGGCGTTGTTCAAGCCGGTGTGTTCGGCAGCGACTGGGATTACAGGAGTTTCCCATCGATCGCGGCTAATGCGTGCGGTGACATGGCCGTTGGATACTCTTACAGCAAGGCGCCGGCAAATTCCGGTGGCACCTGGTTCCCGTCGATTTTCGTGTCGGGCAGGCAGGCGTCGGATCCGCTGGGCTACGTTGGCGGTGAACGGCTGCTCAAGGCAGGTGATGGCGCCTACTTCTCGTTCCAGGACAATGGTGGTCAAGCACCGGTTCGTTGGGGTGACTACACCGGCATGACGCTGGATCCGGACGGCAGCACCTTCTGGTACGCCGGGCAGTTTGCAGCGGGCGAGCCTGCAATCAGCATTGTTTCCGGCAACGAACTCGTCAACTGGGGTACTTACGTCGGTTCATTCAAGTACCCGGCCTGCAACTAGCTCAACAGCCTGCAGGCTCAATCAAGAGGCGGGGTGAAAACCCCGCCTTTTTTTGTGCCCGGGGCAAGGAGTTATCTGCCTGTGCAAGACAGCCTTTTCCCATACCAGGCCGGTGCTCCGGGATCATCAGACTATTCGATGGAGGAGTCCTTTCCTCCATCGATAGCCGGTGCGCCAGATCTGTGATGAATAACGCGGTGTGTTATCCGCGCGGGAAATGATGTGCCTGGCGTCGTGTGGCTGCCACCGTGCATCCAAGCAGCAACAGGAACACCATGCCGGAGCCCCCACCGCCTGACGAGCGCGTCACAACCGGACGATTCTGGACCGTAGCTGTCGTTGTAACTGCGGTACTGCTTTGCCCCTCATCATCGGTTACCGTGAGTTGCACGGTGAACGTTCCGACCGTCCTGTAAATGTGCGTAACGGTTTCGCCGGTGCCCGTGCTGCCGTCGCCGAAATCCCATTCCCAGGACTGGATGGCGCCGCCATCAGGATCGGACGAACCCCGCCCATCGAAAGTGATGGCTTCATTGGTGAATCCGCTATACGGTCCACCGGGATTCGCCGACGGTGCCGCAGTGACTGCGACCGTGACCATCATCGTATCCGGCGAGCTGTCAAACTCGCCATCGTTAACGATGAGCTGGACCACGTAGCCGCCGGCAATGTCGGCAACGAAGGTCGGTGTTGCTGCTGTCGCATCCGCAAGCGTTGCGCCACTGCCTGCCGGTACGCTCGTCAGCGACCAGCGGTAGGCCAGGGTATCGTTTTCCGGATCGCTGGAAGCCGTGCCATTCAACGTCACCGTGTCGCCCACGAGCACCGCCTGATCGGGCCCGGCATTCGCCACCGGCGGCTGGTTGACCACCGGCGGGGCCGCGACAACCACCACGCTGTCCGGGGTGCTGTCATCTATGCCGTCGCTGACGATGAGCTGCACGATGTAGTCGCCCGCCACATCAGCCACAAAGCTCTGAGTTATCGCAGTCGGATCGGCAAGGGTTACCGCACTGCCGGTCGGGATGCTCGTCAGTGACCAGGCGAACGTGATCGGATCGCCGTCGGCATCGCTCGAACCGCTGCCGTCGAGCATGACCGTATCGCCCACAAGAACGGACTGGTCCAGCCCGGCGTCGGCGACCGGCGGGTTATTGACCGGAAGCGCGCTGGCAGTGACTACGACCGTGTCGGCAGCGCTGTCAGCCAAGCCATCATTGACAATAAGCTGCGCAACATAGTCGCCGGTAATGTCCGCGATGAAAGCCGGATTGACTGCGCTCGGGTCGGAGAGCATCGCCCGGCTTCCACTCGGAACCGACAAAGACCAGCTGTATGTCAGGAAGTCACCATCGGCATCACTTGATCCACTACCGTCGAGCGTGACCGTGTCGCCCATCAGCACTAACTGGTTGGCTCCGGCGTTCGCCACCGGCGGATTGTTCACGACCACCAGCTGCGCGGTGATGTCGGCGCTGTCCGGAACGCTGTCATCGCTACCATCGTTGACGACGAGCGTGGCCGTGTAGGTGCCTTCAACATCGGGTACGAAAGTCGGGCTGACCGTCGTCGCGCCGTTCAGCGTCGTGCTGCTGCCGCCCGGTATCGACAACGACCAGCTGTACGACAACGGATCGCCGTCGGCATCGCTGGAGCCGCTGCCATCGAGTGTGACCACGGCGCCCACGATGACCGCCTGGTTGAGCCCGGCATTGGCAACCGGCGGATTGTTGACGACAACCACCTGTGCAGTGACGTCCGCGCTGTCCGGGGCGCTGTCATCCGTGCCATCGTTGACGATGAGCGTTGCGGTGTAGACCCCTTCGACGTCGGGCACGAAGGTCGGATTGACCGTGGTGGCACCCGTCAATGCAGCGGAGCTGCCGCCCGGTACGGACAACGACCAACTGTACGTCAAGGGATCACCGTCGCCATCCGTTGAGCCGCTGCCATCAAGTGTGACCACGGTACCCACGTTGACTGTCTGGTTCAGCCCGGCATCGGCCACAGGAGCCTGGTTGGAAATAGAGCAGTCCGGGTCGTTGCCGTCGGTCAGTCCGTCACCGTCATTGTCGAGGCTCACAGAGGCTGACTGGAAAGTCTCCTCAGAGCCGTCACACGGGTCGAGTCCGGTGCCCCCGAGTGCGAGCGGATAGAAAGAGGGCAGAATGTTTTCCGGGGCGGACCCGGTCGTGCCGTGATTGGAGTCCAGGTGGCAATTGCCGCAAGCAGCGACACCGAGGGTCACGTGGTGCTGGCGCAGGCCACGCCCGAGACCCGCTGAGATAGGATCTGCACTCGGACTACCGTCCGCGTTACGGCCGTGACAGCGCACGCAGTTTTCCAGGGGCGGGTTATTCTTGGGTCCACTGCCGTGGCAGGAGTTGCAGTCGCTGTTCGATAATGCAGCGTGTGCATCATGGTCCGGGCCATTGTTGGCCAGGTCGAAATGACAAGTAGCGCAAGCGGGCAAACCCGCTCCGCCGCCGTCATCGAAGCCACTGAACGCGGATGCCGCCGGTGACCAAAAGCTCGTGCAGAATGCAATAACGAAACCAGCTGCCAGAAGCTTGATCTTGGTATGCATAACATTTCCCCTTATTCTGCTGCGCGTTCTACGCCCATAGCGGTCGGCTGCAGTTCGGGCAGGCACGCACCGATGACATACGGTGCCAGTCAGGTGGATTGATACTACGGATGCTGCGCTGTCTAACATCCTCGGCAATCACGAAAAAACATCAATCGCGACTTGTACTTACGTCTCTTTCTGGCGACACGTCAGAGGTTGTCCGCGCAGCCTACGGAGTTTTGCGTAGTGACATGGGATAGAATTCGTTATTCACTGGCCGACTGGCGCAGCCTGACGCTGCATCTTCAGATTCCGCATAAACGACTAAATTGGACATCAAGTTGAAAAAACTAACTATTCTGGCCGCCGCCTGCCTGGTGCTGGCCGCATGTGGCAGTGATGCACAACCCGGAAACAGTGCGGCCGCAGTCGCCGACCCGGAACTGACCGGGAACACCGGGCAGGTACTCTCTGTTATCCAGGTGCCGGGCTACACCTACGTCGAAGTGCGCAACAATGACGGCGAGTTGTGGCTTGCGGGTAATCCGGTCGAAGTCGAGGAAGGCGAAATCATCAGTTGGGCGGACTCCGCGATGATGCGGAATTTCGAGAGCAAGACGCTGAAGCGGACATTTGACGAACTGATGTTTGTTTCCGCTATCTATCGGGGTGCGGATGGTGCGCCTGAGCCGGTGGCAAATGGCAACAGCGGTATCGTTCGGTCCACGCAAGACGCGGCTGGCTACACCTACATAGAACTGGAGACAGATACCGGCCAGGTTGTTTCGCTTGCGACACCGATGACCGGGGTAGCCGTGGGCGATCGCGTCAGCTGGCAGGGCGGTTCAGTGATGACGAACTTCAAGAGCAACTCGCTCGACAAGACTTTCCCGGAAATTCTTTTCGTGCAAAGCGTCAGTGTCGTTCAGTAGCATTGTGACACCAGCGCCGCGAACCCGCCGGTCGTTACATGACCGGTGCTAGCCTGCAGGCATGAAATCGATCGGATAGATGATTGTAATCGCGTCGGTGTCCTGCCGGGCTCCGAAATCGAATGTCTGCACGCGCTCTATGACTTGCTGCACCAATTCGGGCGAATTCATGTTGGAAGACTGCAGACTGCACGAAGAGACTGACCCATCGGGCTCAATCGTCAGCTCGAGGACGACCTGGCCACGTAACCGCGGGTCCCTGCGTAATTCGCGGTTATAAAGCCTGTAAAGGGCCGACTTGTAGCGGTCGAATACAATCTGGATATCCTCGTCGGTGCGACCCGCAAGGGCGGTATTGGTTTGCGGCCTCGCGATTGCTCCGTCCGTTTCGATAGTACTGGCGACGCGCGCCACTTCGACATCCGCGATGGCGCCACCGCCAGGTACATCACGGCTGATGTCCGCAAGATTGATGGCACCGTCAAGTCCGGGCGCGTTACTGGTAACCATGGAGCGTTCTGGTCGGCTGGTTGCATCGTCACCCACGGCGCGCAGACGAGCTTGCGATCCCAGCTGCACGGTCGTACTCAGGTTTGCGCGGCTCGCAAAGCTGTCACGAAATGCGAGAATACCTTTCGTCTTGACCTTCTCCTTAACCTCCCGCTCCGATAGTACGGGTACCTCGGGGTCGTTACTGGCATCGGGCGTTTCCTGCGGTGGTTGCTCATCGGCCAGTTCGGGTTCAGGTTCCGGAATCTCTTCGTCTTCTATCGGCACATCCACAGGTTTCGGTGGCGGCGCTTTGCGTTCCTCGCGGACCAGCCTTGCCATGCGCTCCGGCAACTGCAGTTGCTGCGATCGCTCGGTCATTGGTACCGAGACCTGGCTGATTGCGTAGCCGAGCCCGCTTGTGACGATCACGGTCAGTACCAGTGACCATCTGAAGCGGCTGTCTTCCGAGCCGCTCCGAGCCCACGGCATGACCGTTTCCCGGTCGGGCGCCTCGCTCGGGTCGCGTTCGATCAGCCATTCGTTGGCCCGGATTCTTTCCCGCTCTTCAGCTTCGATCAACTCCAGGCGAAGGTAGTGGAGGTCTTGTCCTCGCTCGCGGATGCCGTCAAGCAGTTCGGCGCGCCTGAGTTCGGCGCGGCGCATGGCGCGCTCCTGTTCCGAAATCTGTTGACGCGCGGTCTCGAGGATGCCGGCGACCCCCGGCTCTTTCCCCAGCAGCTGCTCGCCTCCGGCGGTGTTCAGCGCTTCGAGCGAGCGGCATACATCACCCAGCAGGTCGATCTGGTGCTGCTTTTTGCGCAGCAACGAGAGCACACGCTCGATGTCTTCCAGCTCGCGTTGCAGCCCATGTAACCCCTGCCGCCGCTGTTCTACCAGCGACAGCAGGTTCTGCTTTTCAGCACCACGGTCCTGCTTTACGCCATTGCCGCCCATCGAGTGCTAGCCTGCGCTCGCCTGTTGAATAACGGCCAGCGAGACTTTCTCGTAACCTTCATTGGTACACGTGGACATGATGGTCTTGATCACCGCAAACGGCACTGATTTGTCGGCAAGGATGGTGACCTCGTCGCTGCCGGCAACCGCCGCAGTGCTGTCGCCGATGATGCGTTCTTTCAGCGCTGCAAGCTGTGCCGTTATCGGGTCGACGGCCCCTTCTTTGCCAGTGAGTATGTCGCTTACCGAGGCGACGAGTTTGCCCTGAACGAGGACGTCTTCAGGACTTACAAAGATGACGACCGTTTCCCGCGGTTTGGTCTCGACCTTGGATACCGGCAGCGAGACATTCCGTGGTGCTTCCATTATTTCGACCGAGCCGGAATTGACGAGCAGGAAAAACACCAGGATCGTGAAAACGTCCATCAGCGAGGTGAGGGGGATCTTGGTGATCTTCACCCGGTTGCGGCTCATGCGCTCGATTCGCCGGCTGCTTCTCATGGCGCATCTCCGACCGAGATCTCGGTGAACAAGGCAAATAGCTCAGCCTCGCCATCCGCTGAGGTCACGAGTTCGACGCTGCGCACCGTGTCCATGGTGCGAATCAGGTAGTCATACGGAATGTGTGCTTCCATGAGCACCGATGCCTCTTCATGCTCCGGTCGCTCGCGCTTCAATTCGAGCATGAGATCGGACAGCATGGCGAAATCGTATTCACCGCCGCTTTTCGGGAGAGCGGCAATAATCTCCGTGCCGTTGCCGATCTCGATACCTTGGTCGCGGACGATTACCTCGACCCGGAATGTGTCTTCGCTCTCGCCCGAGCCGGCAGATCCCGCGGGCAGGTTCAGTTCCACGATCGTCAGTCGCGAAAACACTGCCGTGATCAGGAGAAATGGCACCAGCACGACCATCAGATTGAGAAAGGTCGTTACGTCGATGTCGTAGGTATTGCCACCGGTGCGCCGGTAATGGTGTCGTTTGCGGGCCATTTCTTATGCCTCAATCGCCCGCCTGGCTGTTCGTGAAAAGATATTCAAGGACTTGACCGTCGCCATTTCCAGGCTGTTGATGATGTCGCCGGTCTTGCTCGTCAGGATGGCATGAATCACCAGCAGCGGAATTGCGACCATCAATCCAAAGGCAGTGGTGTTCATCGCGACGGAAATACTCGCTGACAGGAGGTCGGCCTTTTCTGCAGGATTTGCGTTGGCGACGGCCGTAAACGCCTGGATCAGGCCCATAATCGTGCCGAGCAGTCCGAGCAATGTGGCGATGCTCGATGCAAGGGCGACGTAAGGTGTGCGCTTTTCCAGCCGCGGCACAATTTCCATCATGCTTTCTTCCATCGCAATTTCGATATCGGAGCGACGGTGCACGGCACCCTGGAGGGACAGTCCCATGCCCAACACCTGTGAGATGGTTGAATCGTCTGCGGCCGTTAGTTCGCGGGCTTCGTCGAACTGCCCCTTGTCGAGCAACGGCTTCACCTCTTCCCACATGCGCCGGTTTCTGCGCGTCACCATCGTCAACGTGATGTAACGTTCGATCGAGATTGCGAGGCCGACAGCGAAGACCAGCAAGATGGGTACCATGAAGACTCCACCCGTGGTGAAGAACTCAACAATCGAATAGAAGACATCCATTACCAATTCCTTGTTCAACAGTATGTCCGCGCCTGATGCGGACACGATTTCGTTTCAGGCAAAGGCCGTTTACAACAAGATCAAACGACGCCTATTCCACTTGCGAGCGTATTTCATAAAAACGTAGCTCCCGTAGAAGCACCTCTCTGTCGACAGGCAATGGCCGGTCGTCGAGAGTTTCAGTAAGACTGACATCCTCGCCCAGTTCCGCCGATTTCCACGGCACAATGACCAGCGACCTCGGTGCTTCTTCATTGCCCAGGATCGAGATCCCGGACAACGACCTGGGTTGCTTGTTATCTGGGCCCGGCGTCGCCGGTTCCGCCTCATCCGCAAACGTGTGGGGCATGGCGAGCAAAGCGAGCAAAACGACCGATATCGACTTTGGCATCGTGACTCCTTAGCGGTTCATCCGGTCGCTGACGTCGGCAATCCAGATGGCAAGTTCGTCGTCATCCGGCACGGCGGCCGAGAGGGATTCGTATTGTTCCAACGCGCATTCCAGCTCCGCAAGATACAGATCGCAGAGGATACCCAGATTGCGCTGTGCAAAATGATATTCGGGAGACGTCGCCAAGGCCGCCTGGTAACTGGCTTTCGCCTCCTCGAATCGTCCCAACTTCCTGAAGATGATGCCGAGTTCGTTGTATGCAACCGGGTTGTTCGCGGCACCGTCCAGGTCGATCGCAATCTGCAGATACTCTGCAGCGGCATCGAGATCTCCGGTCTCGTGATAGGCAATACCGAGATTGATATAAGACGCGGCAACCATCGGCGACTCCGAAGTGAGGTACGTCAGTTTATCGATAGCGGCCGCATGCGCGCCACCTGCCAGCAGAGTGGTCGCATCAACGAAAGCCGCCTGATACTCACCACTGACCGGAGCAATCTCGGCGATTGTCAGGACTGTTCCGTCCAATGCCCCGGGTACCGTGTATTCGTATACCGCGGCAGACGGGAGCGGTCCTTCGCTCGCTTCTCGCTTGGCATAGCGGGCGGGCAACAGGCTGGAGAGTTCATCGAGGCTCTTCTGGATCCAGGCGTTATAGACGCCTGTCAGCATCAATTCGTAATTGGCCTCGTGGACGGCAATCGCCTGGTCTTCGAATGGAAATGCTTCTTCCTCGATGAGCAGTTCATAACTGTTCAGCTCGGCCTGCGTCATCCCTGTCGGCCGCTCGGAATCGAGTAGCGCCTGGCTGAAATTCATGTATGTCTGGGCGATGTAGAAAGTCGCCGCAGCCGTGACGTCGGCGACTTCATAGTCGACAAGTCCTTCCATAGCTGCGATAGCCGCATCCATTGCGTCTTGCTTCAACGGCAGGCTGCGCTCGAAGGGTTGCGTGAGCTCGATGCGGGAAAATTGCTCGTAGCTTCGCTCTGCCAGTGCCAGCGCAGCGTTCGCCGCCAGCAAGCGAATGCGGCCGCTGGCGTCATCGTCAACGGCCTGCCCGAGCTCGACCATAGCCTCGAGCTGCGCGTAATACCGTGCGTCGTTGGATAGTTCATTGTGAATTTCGGCAATACGCAGTCGTGTGTCCATGTTGATGTCGATC
>Ga0210081_1000097_pt1 | contig 17436 bp, 14 predicted proteins | sample White_ThreeSqA_D_FD_185589 | JGI IMG/M metagenome (GOLD analysis project Ga0210081, IMG submission 185589) | Wetland microbial communities from the San Francisco Bay, California, USA, that impact long-term carbon sequestration -... | ecosystem: Environmental > Aquatic > Marine > Wetlands ...
GGTCCATGCCCATCCGGCCGGGATGACGGCCAAGATGAGCGGTTGGCTGCCGGCCGAGCCGGAGCCGGACAAGGAAGTCATCGATTGGGACATGTACCTCGGCCCGGCGTCGTGGCGTCCGTTCAACAAGAAGCTTCTCGACGGGTTCAACTTCGAGAAGGGCGGCGGACTGGTCGGCGGCAGCCTGGCGACGGTGCTCGTGAATTCGAATGAGCGCCGGATCGTCGAGGCGGTGGACAAGGTCGAGCAGGAGCTCTCCCTGGACGATGCACAGATGACTGCGTACCTCGACGCGAGGATCGAGACCGATCCGCTCGTCGTCGCCCCGCACGTGAATGCGGAGCGGATGCAGATGACTCTTGCGAAGTATGACAAGGCGGTGCCGTTCGCGAGCCAGGTCAAGCTCTACGAGGCGATGGGGCAGCCCGAGGCTATCCGCCTGCCGACCGGCCATATCACGGCTGCTGCCTACCTGTTCTACCTGCGATCGGCCGTGCTGAAATTCTTCGACCGGAAGTTTGCCCAGAGCACAGTATCCGGTACCGCGATTGCGGAACCCGGCATCTGCCAGTCTCAATAGGGGCCTTGCGGCCGGCTGAGGAACGGCCTAGCTGAAGCTGACCTGGGCCTGCAGGTCCTTGCGCGTGTCTTCGTCTGTCAGCGCGGCTGCCTTGACGGTCAGCCACACGGCGTCCCAGTCCTCGATCTTGCTGGGTCCGAAAACAAACTTGGCGACGTAGCTCTCGAGCTCACGGACATGAATGACGTTCTTCGGTGGCGCCGACGTGAACTCGATTGAACCCGAGAAGATGACAAGGTTGGCGACCGGCACGTCCGGGACGACTTTTTGCAGTGCGCGCCTGCGGCCTTCGTTCTGTATCAGGGGATTCAGGAAGCGTTGGCGCTTGACGCCGTCGACGTTGGTCCATTGGGCATCGTCTTCGGCGCCGAACACGATGCCGTTGTAGTGCTTGGCCTGGATACAGAGAATGCCGCCCGCGGTCAGGATGGCATGATCGATCCGGACCAGGCCGCCGTATGCACCGGGCAGGATGAAATCATGCAGGACGTCCGGGCTGCGCTTCTTGAGTGCTGACCGGATACGCCAGCGGCCAATGCGCCCGGTCACGAACAGTGCGATGTGATTGGCGGCGGAGCGGAATACCAGGGTCAGGAGCAATGCCATGGCAATCGTAAACAGGAACAGGGCGGGACCGACGCTGGTGATGCCTGTTTGCACGCCGTCAGCAGCCAGGGCCGGCAATGCGACAAGCGGCGTGCTCGAGAGGATGGTGCGCATCGGTTTCAACATAAGACAAGAGATTATGCCTGTCGGTCCGGTTTGTCGCGAAACAGGTCACGTTTTTGCGCTTTCGTCCGGGTAAGCAAGGAAAAAGCCGTCAATTTCGGCCACCCGAATCGGCGTTCCATAGACTCTGCTCAACGTCTCACCAGTCAGGACGGCAGCTTTTTCCCCGTCCGCTACGACGCGGCCCTCCTGCAGCAAGATGACCCGGTTCACCTCCGGCGGGATCTCGTTCAGGTGGTGCGTCACGATGACGATGTTGCGGCCTGCGGCAGCGAGACGCCGGATGCGCGCCAGGTAATCGAAACTTGCAGCAAAATCGAGACCTGCCGTCGGCTCGTCGAGCACCAGCGTCGCCGGCTCATGCACGAGCGCGCGCGCCAACAGGCAGCGGCGCTGTTGTCCGGTCGACATCGCGCGCAGCGACGTCTGCGCGAGCGAGCCGATCCCCAGTTCGTGGAGTGTGGAGCGGGCCTTTTCGACCTCTGCGGCGCTGACTTGCCCGGCCAGTGCACCGTGCACGCCGATACTGGCAAAAAAGCCGGACACGACAACCTCCAGCGCGGTCGTCGCAGGCGTGTAGCGTTGCTGCAGATCGTGCGACACGATGCCGATTTGTTTGCGCAGTTCCCAGACGTTCCATTTCTCGCGCCCGAGAATGCGCACATGCGTGTCGTCGCCTGCGACCGGGTACAGCTCGCGATTGATCGTCTTGAGCAGCGTGGTTTTGCCGGACCCGTTCGGGCCGACGATTGCGACGCGCTCGTGTTGCGCGATCGTCAGGTTGAGTCGATCGAAAACACAGGTAGTGCCTCGCCAGATCGTCGCATTGCGAATCTCGATGAGCGGCGTATCAGGCGTCACGTTTTTTCCAGGCGCCCCGCCGGAACACGATAACGCTGAGGATCGTTAGCAGCGACTCCGACACGACAATCGCAATGAAGGCGCCGTTCGGCTCGAGTGCTGTCCGCGTGGCCAGGAAGTACGCGAGCGGAATCTGCAGCAGCCAGAAACAGACAAAATTGAGGATCACCGGCGTGTCGGTATCGCCGGCCCCGTTCAATGCCTGGACAACCACCATGCCGACGGCATACATCGGGAAACCGATGCCGAGGATCCGCAGGCAGTCACTACCCCAGCGGAGGACATCCGGTTCCGTCGAGAACAGGCCGACGATGCCTTCCGCAAATACGAGCATCACGAGGCCGGCGATCGCCATGAAAATGGCGTTGTATTTTGCTGCGAGCCACGCCGATCGCTCCGCACGTTCGGGACTGCCTGCCCCGAGATTCTGGCCCACGAGCGTCGCCGCCGCGTTGCCCAGGCCCCAGGCGGGAAGGAACGTGAATTCGAGCATGCGCAGCGCGATCGTGAACGCCGTGATTGCCGCGCTGCCGAACAGCGCGACAATGCGCATGACAGCGATCCAGCTGGCCGTCGCGATCAGCAGCTGCCCGACGCCGCCAAGCGAAATACGCAGCAGTCGCAACGCCAGCGTCGATGTGAACGTGAGGTGCCGCGCCGCAAACCGCAGTCGACCGCGACCGTCCAGCAGGTACCAGAGCTGATACAGGACGCCAACGCCACGCCCGATCGTCGTCGCGACGGCAGCGCCGGTAACGCCCATTTCAGGAAACGGCCCGAGACCGAATATCAGGCAGGGGTCGAGTACGATATTGATGCCGTTGGCGAGCCACAGGGAGCGCAACGCAACGGTCGCGTCACCCGCACCACGGAACGCGGCATTCAGCAGGAACAGGAAGATGATGCTGAAGGAGCCACCGAGGAGCACTGCCGTGAAACCTGCGCCCTGCTCGATCACCCCTTGCGACGCGCCCATCAGGACCAGCAGGTCACGGGCAAAGACGACGCCGAGCCAGCCGATGACGACGGACAGCAACAGCCCGATCCAGATGGCCTGGCCGGTTACGGCTGCCGCGCCCTCGGGATCGTCCTTGCCGATGCGCCGTGACACCATCGCGGTCAGTCCGGTACCGAGGCCGATCGCGGCGGCGTACAGGACAGTGACCAGTGCCTCGGTGATGCCCACGGCGGCGACGGCATCGGTGCCAAGCCGGGAGACGAAAGCGATATCGACAACCGCGAATATCGACTCCATTGCCATTTCCAGCATCATCGGGATAGCAAGCAGGCCAAGGGCGCGGTTGATTGGCCCGCGAGTGAAGTCTTCGTCGTTATCGCGCAGCGCCTCGGCGAGGAACGCGCGCGAGCGCCGAATGTAACCGTCAGTTGCCCGTCTGTCGTCCATTATTGGCAGGCCCGCCGTGGTGGTAAGCTGGGACCACCTGACGAACCGGATGCGACCGCCATGCCTGATGGTTTGATATTTCTGCTCGCCATGATCGCGTTGATCATCGTCTATACGATTGCCAAAGTCGTGCAATACATGCGGCTCAGTGAACAGCAATGGAAGGATACGGACAAGAGCAAGTTGCGGGAATGGGATGACGACGATTGGGAAGACTGAGCCGGAGAAGGTGCCGGGCTCTCATTCGCCACAGCAATTCGATTACACTACAGGCGCCAATATTCAACAGCTGAACAGGTTTACCGCATGATCAAAAGAACCACCTGCCGTACGGCAATTGCCGCGCTCGTAATGACTGCCGGAGCAGCACTTTACGGCTGCAATTCGGGGGATCCGGCACCGGATCAGGCAGCAGAGGCCGAGGCCGCCCGTGCCAACGTGGACGCGATGTCGCGTGAACATGCGGAGGATACGACGGCGCCGAGCCCCGCTGCCGAAATCGCGCCCACGCGTGATGTTATCTCCGAGCGCCTGCCCTATGCCGAGATCAACGATGAACTCGTCTATGGCTATTTCGTCGCGCCGGCGGACATGATCGAACCGTTGCCCGCCGTGATCATGATCCATGAATGGTGGGGCCTGAATGACAATATTCGCGCGATGGCCGACCGGCTCGCTGGCGAGGGCTACGTCGTGCTCGCCGTGGATATGTACGGTGGCGACGTTGCGACGAGCCCGGAAGGCGCGCGACAACTGATGCTGTCCGTTATCGAGGATCCGGAGGCCGCTAACGAGAATATCCGGAGCGCGCACGAGTTTCTGACTTCAGCTGTGAATGCACCTGGGGTTGCGTCGCTGGGCTGGTGCTTCGGTGGCGGCTGGTCGTTGAATGCCGCCATGCTGCTGCCCGACCACCTGGAGGCCGCCGTGATTTACTACGGCCAGGTGACCGCGGACCAGGACCGGCTGAAAGTCATTACCGCACCGATCCTCGGATTATTCGCGGCTGAAGACACGGGAATCCCGCTGGCGTCGGTAGAGGCATTCGTTGATGCACTGGAAGACCTGGGGCTGGAACACGACGTGGAAGTCTATCCGGGCGTCGGCCATGCATTCGCCAATCCGACGGGCAGCAACTACAACGAGCAGGCAGCGACCGATGCGTGGTCGCGCACGCTGGAGTTCCTGCAGCTTCATCTCGGCGTGGACGAGTCCTGATCGGGAAATTCGTTGGCCTGGTCGGTGACGTTGCACAGCAGGCGCAGGGGCAGAGGCGCGCTGGTATAGGTCATCGTCGGGCGATTCTCCTCATCAACGCACCGTAGCGAACCATGCACGGTCGTAACGTCGGGCACGAACAACTCGGTGCGCCCGTCCGGATCATCAGCGAGGCAGAAGTCGGCCGGCGCGACCAGCGCGAGCTGCTGTGACGAAATTGTGAGTGTCGTCACTATTGGTGACTGGTCGCGCAGCTGCCCGGCGTCAAATGTCTGGTAGACGTCGGCAATGCTCAACGTCATCGACTCCGGTGCCCCGGCGCATTCCGGATTGGCTGCCAGAGTGAACTCGAGTGCCGGCAACGCGAGCAGGCGGCGTGCTGCCAGGCGAGGTTCTATGGTTGCGCGGTACTCGTCCGCGATGATGAACAGTTCGTCCTCAGCCTCTGCCATGACAGCGAGCATCAGCGTGACAAACAACGATAGAATTGGAACCAGGCAGCGTTTCATTGCACTAAGGCTACGACAAGCCACCACAAAAGCAAGCGAATCGGGGACCCGCCGTGATCATGAGGGTAGTGCATTTCACGTACAGGATGGGGCGGCGCATCGTCGTTGGTGTCGTCGGTACGACGATCGTGCTGGTCGGGATCGTCATGCTGGTGACCCCGGGGCCCGCCATCGTCGTCATTCCGGTTGGCCTCGCTATTCTCAGTATCGAGTTTGCCTGGGCGCGGGCCTGGCTCAAGAAATTGCGCCAATCCATCAGTAACCATACGGCACGGAGTCACGCTGCGCGGGCCGAGGGCCGCAGGGACGGTATGCCGGATTAGCCCTTAAAAAAAGAAAGGCGCCGGAGAACTGCATCTGATGAAACAGTCATTCGTCCCGACACGGAACGATCTCCGGCGCCTTAGAAGTTAAACGGCACGGGGGATGCCGCCGGACCTTCCTGGTCCGTGTTGGCTGAACTCCTGTCCAGCCTTGTCCCGGTTGTGGCAGCCAGGTATCGGGGGGAGAGAAGCCTGGCAGGCCTGGTTCCGGGAAATCTCAAAATCAGTCGCGTGCTGCGAGCAACAGTGAACTGTGGTCCTCTATCTGGATATCAAGGTCTATGTTTATCGCTGCGCTCAACGCGGCCACCGCTTCCTGGGCCGCTTCGCGGTTGGCGGCTTCGGCGTCGCTGAGTGTTTCCTCGGCAACGATTTCAATATGCGTCGTGGCCGGCTCCGATAGCGCGCGTGGTCCGCCGAAGCTATCGTCGGCGAGGGCAGAGCTTGCGGCAGCGGATACGCCAACCATGACGATCAGCGCGCCGACAATAGCAAGTCCGTTTTCAAAGTCTTTGCCTTTCATTTTCGTGTCCTGGTTTTCGCGGGCAGCACGGCTGCACCGCGGTACTTATTCACGGCATCTCCGGCCGTGCTTCACTGCTGCAATTGCACAACCCGTGCCAACTCCAGGTAGCGTTTAAAAACAAAGACTTATGCTTAACTGAGGTGTCACGGAAATCCGTAAATTACGAAATTCCGTGACACTATTTACGAAATTTCGTATATGATTCGCCGATGATCACGCAAGACGACTACCAGTGGCTGTTTCGCAAGGCACCGGTGATGGCCTGTTCCATTGCCGAAGACGGCGCTTTTCTCGACGTCAATGACGCGGTGCTCACGCGTCTTGGCTACACGCGCGCCGAAATGGTCGGCCGGCGGCCAGAGGAATTTGCGACGCAGGAAAGTGCGGCGCGCATCCGGGACGAGCTGCGCCCGGCGCTGCGGCGCCGCGGCAAACTCGAGAACAAGCCGGTCGGCCTCGTGACAAAAACCGGTGAAGTCGTCGACTGCCTGACCAATGCGATCGTCGAGTACAACGCCGAGGGCCACTTCCTGCGCACATTGGCGATGTACTCCGAGTTGTCGGACCAGGCACGAGCCAATTTCCAGTACCGCACGCTTTATCGCGAGACGCCGGCGATGTTGCACACGGTCGACGCCAACGGCCTGATCATCACCGTCACGGACTACTGGTTGCAGAAACTGAAGTACTCGCGCGAGGAGGTCCTGGGGAGACCGATCACGGATTTCTTCAGCGCGGCGGACCGCAAGGCCTATGCTCACGGCGGCCTGCAGAAACTGATCAACGCAGGGAATTTCAATAACCTGGCACGGCAGATGGTAACCAGGGACGGACGCGTCCTCGATCTCGAAATGTCCGCCATAGCCCACCGCAACGAGCACGGCGAAGTCGATCGCATGCTGGTTGCGTCCAAGGACCTGACGGAACGAAAGCGCGCGGAGCGCGAACTGCGGAGCGCGCTGGCAGAGAATGCGCGCCTCAGGGAGGAACTGGAGCGCGAGCGTGACTACCTGCGTGAAGAGGTCAACGTGGCCATGAACTTCGGCCGTATCATCGGTACCAGCACGGCACTGCGGCAGATGCTGAAGCGAGTCGAGGCGGTTGCCGAAACCCCGGCCGGCGTGCTGGTCCAGGGCGAGTCGGGCGTGGGCAAGGAACTCGTCGCACGTGCGATTCACGCGCGCAGTCCGCGCGCCGACGGCCCGCTGGTCAAGGTCAACTGCGCGTCGATCCCGAAGGAACTTTTCGAGAGCGAATTCTTCGGTCACGTTAAAGGCGCGTTCACCGGCGCGCACAGGGATCGCATCGGGCGTTTCCAGCTTGCCGACGGCGGCACGATCTTCCTCGACGAGATCAGCGAAATCCCCCTTGAGTTGCAGGGCAAGCTGTTACGCGTACTGCAGGAAAGCGAATTCGAACGAGTCGGTGATGACATTACACGTTCTGTCGATGTCCGTGTGATCGCGGCGACCAATCGTGACCTGGAACAACTGATCGTCGATGGCGAGTTCCGCGAAGACCTGTTTTATCGGCTGAGCGTGTTCCCGGTGGACGTACCGCCATTGCGGGAACGCGGCGAGGATATCGTCCAGCTCGCACAGCATTTCCTCGAGCAGACATGCAAGGATTTCGGTCGCGAAGTGTTGACGCTGACGAGGACCCAGACGGCAAACCTGCGTGCTTATGACTGGCCCGGCAATATTCGCGAACTGAAGAACGTGATCGAGCGCGCCGTCATCCTGTCGACCGGCAAGGTGCTGCGACTGGACCTGTCGATGCCGGGACTGAAGCTCGATCCGGGCATCGACATCGCCAGCGCCGCCAGCAATGACGACGTGCTCACCGAGAAAGAGATTCGCGCGCTGGAAAAGCGCAACCTGGAGAAGGCCCTGCAGCAGACGAATGGCAAGGTCTCCGGCAAGGGTGGCGCCGCCGAGTTGCTGGGCGTCCGGCCCACCACGCTTGCAGACCGTTTGCGGGCATGGAAGATACAACGACCCGCAAACTAACCGCAAGATGCCGACCCGGCCAAAAGGAAGATCCTGATGAAGTACCCGTTCGTATTCGCCGCGTTCCTGCTCGGAGCAGCAACCGTGTCGTATGCGGTGGAGGACGACCTGCCGCTGACGGTGCGGGCCGCGCTCGAAGTGCGCAAGGTCCCTGACGACACGCTCAGCGTGTACATCCAGGATGTGGAATCGGGCGAAGTCCTGCTGCGCTGGCTGGACGATCGCCCGCGCAATCCGGCGTCGACAATCAAGCTGTTGACCACGTTGGTTGCGCTCGATGTGCTGGGTCCGACTTATACGTGGAAGACCGAAGTTTATGCGCTGGGCGAAATCCGCGATGGCAAGCTGGATGGCGATCTGCTGCTCAAGGGGTATGGTGATCCTTTCCTGGTAACCGAGCGCGTGTGGCAGTTGTTGCGCCTGATTCGAAGCGCCGGAATCGACGAGATCGGCGGCGACCTGCTGATCGACGACAGCTACTTCGATGTTGGCGACTACGACCCAGCGGCGTTCGACAGCCAGCCATTGCGCGCCTACAACGTGGCGCCGAATGCGCTTCTGATGAATTACCAGGTGGTACGCTACTGGTTCGAGCCGGACTTTGCGGCCGACTCCGTCAAGGTGAGGCTCGATCCGCCGCTCGACAACCTGCTGGTTCGCAACAAGCTCGACCTTGCGACCGGCCGCTGCGGCGGCTACCAGCGAGGTATCGCCATCACCGCCAACGATGCCGTGGACGAAGTGACTTTCTCCGGCTCGTTCCCCAGCGGTTGTTCGTTGTATGCAATGGACCGGGTCGCGTTGTCGCACAACGAATACGTCTACGGACTGTTCCGTTCAATGTGGCGCGAGTCGGGAGGGGTGTTCGATGGCGGCTGGCACAACATGCTGGTCGCCGAAGACGCCGAGCCGCTGGTCACTTTCACATCGGTGCCGCTGACCGAGGTTATTTCGCGTGTCAACAAGCACAGCAACAACGTCATGGCACGACAACTGTTGTTCACCCTGTCCGCCGAGGAGCTCGGGCCCCCGGGTACCGAGGCAGGTGGACGCGAATTCATTCGCACATGGTTGCAGGATAACGGGCTGCCACCGGAAGAACTGCATGTCGAAAATGGCGCCGGCCTGTCGCGCAATACGCGTATCACCGCGGCCGATATGGGCGCCCTGTTGTCTTATGCATGGCGACAGCCTTACATGCCGGAGTATCTTGCGTCGATGTCGCTTACCGGGCTCGACGGCACGTTGTCCCGCCGTTTCCGCGGCAGCGAGCTGGTGGGCAAGGCACACCTGAAGACCGGATCGATGGACCACGTTACGGCGATCGCCGGTTACCTGCAGGCACGCTCCGGGCGTCGATACATTGTCGTGGCACTGCAGAATTTCGACGGTATTCATCGCGGACCCGGCGGAGAAGTGCAGGAGGCGCTGCTGCGATGGCTCTACGAGCAGTAGCTCGCGACGCGTGTTGCCACGGTTGTAGTACACTCGCCGCCAACAACGGAGATCGAACATGCGGTTTTTCTTGAGCATTCTGTTGCTGCTGCCCGTCATAGCAGTGGCCGAGACGGCATACATAACCGACAACCTGCGCCTCGGCCTGCACCAGGCGCCGGATACCAGTGACCGGGCATTTCTCATGCTCGACAGTGGCCAGGAGCTGGATATCCTGTCGCGCGATCGCAATTACGCGAATGTGCGCCTGCCGGATGGAACCGAAGGCTGGGTCAAGGCGGCCTATCTCGTCGACGAGAAGCCGGCAAAGCTGATCGTTGCCCAGACCATGGCCGAGCGTGATGCGCTGGCGGCCGAGCTCGAGGAGACTCGTGCCGCTTTCGCCGGGCCGGCCGAGACGATAAAGAACCTCAAAGACGAAGCGGCGGCTCTCGACGCGTCGCTCGAAACTGCGGAGGCCCGCATTGCCGAGCTCGAGCAGGAGAACGCATCGATCCAGGGCCTGAAAGAACGTTACAAGGGCAGCTTGCCGTTGTCCTGGGTGGGCGGCGCTACCGCTGTGTGCCTGGTAGCGGGATTCCTGCTGGGCTTGTGGTGGGTTGACACGCGTAGCCGCCGGCGCCACGGCGGCATTCGAATCTACTGAGTTCGCTCAGGCCGCGGCGTTTACGCCGTCCGCGCATCCGGCGCGCAACGGCAGGTCGACATCGCTGAACAGCAGGTTGATTTCGTCCTGGGAACTCGCGCGCCGCACATTCTCCAGTTGCTGCTGCGTCAGGTGCGATGCAAACAGTTGCATGAACTCGACCATGTAACGCCTGAGGACGATGTCCTTGCGGTAGCCGATCCAGGTCATGCTCTGCGGAAACAGGCCGTCGGCATCGATGACCTGCAAGTCCTTCTTGTCCGCGCAATCGGCGGCCATGCTGGCAACGATGCCGACGCCCAGTCCCATGCGGACATACGTCTTGATGACGTCCGCATCACGCGCCGTGAACACGACGTCCGGTTCGAGGCCCTGTTCGGCGAAAGCACGTTTCAGTGAGGACTGTCCGCCGAAACTGAATACGTAGGTGACGAGCGGATATTTCGCGAGGTCGGACAGCGTGAGCTTGCGGTTGAGTCGCGTCAGTTCGTGGTCCCGCGGCACGATAATCGAACGGTTCCAGCGGTAGCTCGGGACCAGCAGCAGGTTGGCGAACAGGTCCTCGCCACCAGTGGCAATCGCGAAGTCGATCTGGTTTGCATTCATCATGTCCGCGATCTGTTCCGAGGTGCCCTGGTGCAAGTTGAGCCCCACCCTGGGAAAGCGCTTGCGGAATTCGGCGATGATCTCGGGCAAGACATAGCGCGCCTGGGTGTGCGTCGTCGCGATCGACAGCGAGCCCTCTTCTTCCTCATAAGTATCGGAAGCGAGCGTCCGGATGTTGTCCACCTCCTGCATGATGACGCGCGCGCGATCGATGACGCGTTCGCCTGCCGGGGTGATCGCGCCGAGGCTCTTGCCCTTGCGCGTGAACAACTGGATGCCGAGCTCCTCCTCCAGCAACTTGAGCTGCTTGCTGACGCCCGGCTGCGATGTGTAGAGCCGTTCGGCGGCCGCGGTGATATTCAGGCCGTTGTCGACAATAGCCAGCAAGTATTTTAATTGTTGAAGTTTCATTGCCCGGCTCGTTGCAGGAACGTCTGTTAGTTGACCCCGAAACCCCCTGCGAGGTTCAAATCGCCGCCAAATGGGGGCTGCAAAGCATAACAGCTGCTTATAACCATTGGCTATAACTGCTTCCGAGGTGTTTGCGCAAGTCCGGTGCAATTGTGCTAAACAGGTATAGGACACCAAAAAAAATAACCAGGTACCGGGCACCATAGAAAAGGACAAGAACCATGATTTACAACAATATCCTGGAGACTATCGGCAAAACGCCGGTCGTCCGTCTCAACCGCATGGCGCCGTCGCATGTCGAGATGTACGTCAAGGTTGAGTCCTTCAATCCGATGGCGTCTGTCAAGGATCGGCTGGCTTACGCAATCATCACCGATGCCGAGCAGAAGGGCGTCCTGAAGCCGGGCCAGACGGTCGTCGAGGCGACTTCCGGCAACACGGGCATTGCGCTGGCAATGGTCTGCGCCGCGAAAGGCTATCCGTTCGTGGCGACGATGGCGGACTCGTTTTCGATTGAGCGGCGAAAGATCATGCGCGGTCTTGGCGCGAAAGTCGTGCTGACGCCAGCCGCAGAGCGGGGCACCGGAATGGTCAGGAAGGCGGAGGAGCTGGCGGAGAAGCATGGCTGGTTCCTGGCAAGGCAGTTCGAGAATCCGGCAAACCCGGAGTTTCATCGCCAGACCACCGGGCCCGAGATCCTGAGCGACTTCGCCGGCCGGCGCCTGGACTACTGGGTCACCGGTTATGGCACGGGCGGTACGATGACGGGCGCCGGAGAAGTCATCAAGGCGGCGCGGCCCGGCGTAAAAATCGTCGCCACCGAGCCGGTTGCCGCTTCCCTGCTGGCCGGCAAGGAGTGGGCGCCGCACAAGATCCAGGGATGGACGCCGGACTTCATTCCGGAGGTCCTCAACCGCAATGTTTTCGACGAATTGCGTGCGGTAACCGACGATCGCGCTATCGCGGTGTCGCGGGAACTCGCGGCGCGCGAGGGCATCTTCACCGGCATTTCCTCCGGTGCAACGCTCGCAACGGCACTCGATGTCGCGAAGGACGCACCCGAGGGTTCCGTCATCCTCGCAATGCTGCCGGATACCGGCGAGCGCTACCTCAGCACGCCGTTGTTCGAGGGCGTCAACGAGGGGTCGGACGACGACTGGCTGGCGGGCCTGTAGCCCGTGGCGGTCCGGGGTCCCGCAAGGCGTTGTGACCAGTTGCTCAAAATAAGTGTAAATGCCTGAATCAACTGCCTAAAGCGGTGGTTGCTGAGACCTGAGTCACAGCGTCTCCCGGTGCCGGGTGGCAGATTGGGGGTCGACCGTTGGCCGCAAGGCCGGGAGCGACCGTGCCACCTGATCTCGACACACTGGGCAACAACAAGCACATCGGCAAGGCTGCCGGCCTGCTGCACACGCTCGTGCCGAGGGCCGAGTGCTTTTGCCTGTATGACCTTGCGCGTCGCTGCGCCTGGAGCAGCGATGGTGCCGAAGACTACGAGATCGACGGGTTCGTCGCGGAGCTCCCCGACGAATTGCTCGACAACCTCGGTAACGGCAGCGATATTCTGAAACGCACCTTGCCGTCGGGGCGCACAGCGCTGGTCCTGCCGGTATTCGCCGGTCGCGAGGAAAGGCTGGGCGTCCTTGTCAGCCTGTTCTCGAAAAACGCGGGCAAGGCTTCATCATTCAATCCGAGCCTGCTGAAGAACATCCTGGAACCCGCGGTCGACATCATCGGCAACAGCCTGGTGGCTGGCGGCCAGATGGAGGCAATGGAGAGGCGGACTGCAGAGATCGAAAAAGAGCTGCAGCTCGTCTACGAAATTGACGAAAAGATTCATGGCGCCAAGACACGGCACTCGAGTCTTGCGCAACTCGTCGGGCAGAGCGGCCGCTATCTCGGCATCCAGTACAGCGTCCTCCTGATCCCGTCCAAACGCATTCGTATCAGCGCCACGCATTCAAGCTGGAAAAACGTCAATCGGAAGGTGCTCGATCGATACCTCGTCGACCAGCTGTTACCGCGGCTCGAGGGCCAGAGGCACCCGATGATTTTCGAGATACCGCGCATCGAGGGTTCGGACAATGTGGTGGAGCAGGGCTTCCAGACCTTGCTGAGTCCGTTGTTTGACCAGCAGGGCAATGTCGAAGGTGCACTGGCGCAGCTCGGCCGCGTCAATGGCGGCACCTTCTCGCGTAACGAACGACGTTTCATGTCGCACATCGTCCGCAAGGTCGAATACGTCATCGAACAGTCGTTCGATCCGATGACGGGTCTCATGAACAGGGCGGGATTCGAGGCGCAGTTGCACGAGTCCTGGAAAGCGCTCGAGGACGACAGCGACTCGCACCAGATTATCTACTTCGACCTCGACAACCTGCAGCTCGTGAATGACAGTTTCAGCCGCAAGGCCGGTGACGACGTGATCATGCGTTTCGCGCGCATGCTCGAGGCCGACTTGCCGGCAAGCGCCGTGCTGTCACGCCTGACCGGCGATGATTTCTGCATGCTGTTGACGCATGCCTCGACCGAGAAGGCTCTCGACTATGCAAGCAAGGTCAAGGAAAAGACCGCAACGTTGCGATACCTCGAAGGTGACAAGTCCCTGCAGGTGACCATGAGTATTGGCATTTCCAGGTTCACGCGAGCCAGCGGTGACGACGGCAGTGCATTGACGACGGCACGCATGGCCTGCGAATTTGCCAAGGACCACGGTCGCGATCGCATTGAGGTCTATGACGAGAACAACCAGAGCATCATGCGGCGCTTTGATGACATGCAGCTTGTCGCGAAAATCCAGCAGGCGCTGGACGGCGATGAGTTCGAACTGCTGGCACAGCGCATCACCAGCCTCAAGGGCGTTGACGACCGGCGCTACGAGATCCTGTTGCGAATGGGCGGCAGCGATGGCGAGGGTGTGCCATCGAGCGCCCTTTTCTCAGCCGCCGAACGCTATCACATCATGCCGCAGATCGACCGCTGGGTTGTGTCCAAGTCGATCGCAGCGCTGGTAAGAGTGCGCGACTACCTGGAAGCCCACAATGCGGTGTTCTCGATCAACCTGTCCGGCCAGTCACTCGGCGATGACGCGATTCTCGAATTTATCGAGGAGGAGCTGGAGCAAAGTGGATTGCCGGCCTCGTCATTGTGCTTCGAAATTACCGAGTCCGCGGCCGTATCGAACCTCAACAAGGCACAGGCATTCATCGACGCCCTGCGCAGCCGCGGCTGCAAGATTGCACTGGACGACTTCGGCGCGGGCCTGAGCTCCTTCGCCTACCTGAAAAACTTCAATGTAGACACGCTGAAAATCGACGGCGGTTTCATTCGCGATATCGCCGGCAATCGAATCTCCGAGTCGATGGTCGCGGCGATCACCCAGGTTGCGAAGGTCATGGATCTTGAAACCGTGGCCGAATATGTCGAGTCGGAGGAGTCACGCGCACTGATCACCGAACTGGGCGTGGACTACGCACAGGGACACATCATCGGCAGACCGGAGCCGGTAGAGTCAGTCCTCGATCGACTGACGGAGCTTGCCCCGACCGGCTGAGCACCGCCGTCGCCAGCCCGGCATCGGACGCGCAAGTTTTTCGATAGACTGCACGCCATGGATCCCGGCGCCAACAAGAACGTTGCGGCCGCGCTCGCAGACCTGCCGGCGCCATTGCAGCAATCTGTAAGGCGCGGCCTCGAGCGCCTGCCCGAAATTTACGGCGACAGCTTGATGGCCCCGCACGTTACTGCACTCATGCGTGTGATGGCCTGCAGCGAATTCGCGACCGGCGTTATCTGCCGGGATCATGAGTGGCTGACTGCCAACGTTGCGAGTTTTAGAAGTGCGCCAGACCCGCAATGGCTCGATGCCATTGTCACCACTGTCGGCGCAGGCGATATGACCGAGGCCGAAGCGAAAGCACGGCTGCGAGTCTGCCGCAATCGCTACCTGCTGCACGTGCTCTGGCGCGAGGTCATGGGCCTTGCCGAACTCGACGAAACGCTCGTATCACTGTCGCGACTCGCGGACCGTTTGCTGGATGCCGCAACCTGTTACGCCGAGGTCTCCCTGCGGCCCAGGTTCGGCCGGGCGCGCACTGCGGCAGGGCGGCCCGTACCGCTCATGGTCCTGGCCATGGGCAAACTCGGTGGGCAGGAACTGAATTTCTCCTCGGATATCGACCTGATATTTCTGTACGCCGAAGGCGGTGAAACCGACGGCGACAAATGCATCAGTGCACAGGAGTACTTCGGACGGCTGACGCGGCTGGTGATTGCGCTGCTCGATGAGCACACGGTCGACGGCTTCGTCTTCCGCATCGATACGCGCCTGCGCCCGTTTGGCGACAGTGGGCCGCCGGTCGTCAGCCTGCGGGCGCTCGAGTCATACCTGTTGCAGCATGGCCGCGACTGGGAGCGCTATGCCTATGTGAAGGCGCGGCTCGTCGGGCCGCAGCCGGCACCTGCGGTAGCTGAAGAGCTGTGCAGCAACCTCATACGGCCCTTTGTCTATCGCCGGTACATCGACTATGGCGTTTTCGAATCGTTGCGCGAAATGCACGCGATGATTGCCGCCGAAGTGCAGCGCCGCGAGCTGCAGGACAATATCAAGCTGGGTCCCGGCGGTATCCGGGAGGCGGAATTCATCGTGCAGTCGTTGCAGCTCGTGCGCGGCGGGCGGGATGTCGGGTTGCAGGAGCCGGGTTTGCAGGCAGTGTTGCCGAGACTTGTCAGCGGTCGTGGCCTCGCGGCGGAAGATGCTGATCAGCTCCTCGCCGCCTACAGGTTCCTGCGACGACTGGAAAATTTCATCCAGGCGATCCGCGACCGGCAGACGCATGAACTGCCGCACGACGCGGAAGACAGGGAACGCCTGTGCCTGGCCATGAATTTCGCCGACTGGGACGAGCTGCTCACTGAACTTGACCGTCACCGGGAGGCCATTTCTGCCCAGTTCGATCGCGTTGCGTTCAGGGAGCGGGGCGCCGAGACGGCGCTGCAACAGCTGATCGCACGCGCATGGCGGACGGCCGCCGACGAGGAAGAATGGACCAGCGTGCTCGAACAGGCGCACATGCGCTGCGCCTCGCAGGTCGCAACTGAACTTGTGGCCTTCGCGAACGCGGCCGCAACACGGCAGATTGATGCGGTATCCCGCGAGCGCCTGCAGCGCTTCGTTCCGGAGCTCGTGTTGCAGGTCGGCAAGGCAGCGCGGCCACGTGAGGCGCTGGCCCGGACGCTGGTCATCGTCGAACAGGTACTGCGACGCAGTGCCTACCTCGCGTTGCTCAACGAGAATCAGGCCGCGCTGGCGCGCCTGGTCGACTTGTGCGCACGCAGCCAGTACATCGCCGAGCAGATCGCCCGCCACCCGATGCTGCTTGATGAACTGCTCGATCCACGGATATTCTCGGAAGCCGTAACCCGGGCGGACCTGGCGGCCGAGCTGCGGCAGCGTCTGGCACAGTCGGACTCGGGTGACAGCGAAGAGCAGATGCAGAAGATCGCGCAGTTTCAGCGCGCGACGATGTTCCGTATAGCCGTCGCCGATTTCAACGGCAGCCTGCCGATCATGAAGGTCAGCGACAGCCTGACCTGGCTGGCCGAGACCGTGCTTGACGAGGCGCTGAGACTCGCCTGGGACGACCTCGTAGCCCGCCACGGCGTTCCGCGCTACGTGGATGCCGGCGAGTCATGCAAAGCAGGTTTCGGCATTATCGCCTACGGCAAACTGGGTGGGCTGGAGCTATCCTACGGATCAGACCTCGATGTCGTATTCCTGCATGACTCCCATGGCAGCGACCAGGTGACCGACGGTGATCGCCCACTCGATAACACGATGTTTTTTGCCCGGCTGGTGCGGCGCCTTGTACATTTCCTGACGACCCAGACCGGCTCCGGTGAAATCTACGAAATCGACACGCGGCTGCGCCCGGACGGACGCTCGGGTCTGCTCGTTACCAGTGTCGATGCCTTCGAGCGCTACCAGGAGGACAATGCCTGGACCTGGGAACACCAGGCGCTGTTGCGTGCTCGGGCGGTCGGCGGCAGCGCGTCAATTGCGAAGGCCTTCGAAAGTATTCGCGTCGAGACGCTGCGGGGCCGGGTGCGGCACGATACGCTGCGCGCGGATGTCATCTCGATGCGCCAGCGCATGCGCA
>Ga0210081_1000098_pt1 | contig 17334 bp, 10 predicted proteins | sample White_ThreeSqA_D_FD_185589 | JGI IMG/M metagenome (GOLD analysis project Ga0210081, IMG submission 185589) | Wetland microbial communities from the San Francisco Bay, California, USA, that impact long-term carbon sequestration -... | ecosystem: Environmental > Aquatic > Marine > Wetlands ...
AACCACGCGACTCATGACGCGGTCCGCCATCTCCACGACCGTCACGCTGGCGCCCAGCGTGCGGGCAACAGCCGCGACCTCGAGGCCGATATACCCGGCGCCGATAACGACCAATGACGTATCGGCTTTCAGAGATTTACGGATTGCCTCGACGTCGGCGATGCTCCGCAGGTAGTGCACGCCCGCGAGCTCGGTGCCGGCGACCGGCAAACGGCGCACACGAGAACCCAGTGACAGGACCAGCGTGTCGTACGAAACCATGTCCTCCTTGTCGGTCGTCACCTGTTTCTTGTGCCGGTCGATCGAGGTGACCGCCGTGCCGAGCATTACCTCGATTGCCGGGTCCTCGTAAAAGCTGGGCGGCTTTACGAACAGGCGCTCCGCAGGCATGTCGCCGGCGAGAAATTTCTTCGATAGTGGCGGCCTCTGGTACGGCAGGTACGGCTCTTCGCCGATCAGCGTGATATGCCCGCCGAATTTCTGTTGTCGCAGCGTCGTGATGACCTGTCCGGCGGCGTGGCCGGCACCTGCGATGACTATTCTCTTGGTCAAACCAGTCTCTCCTCGGTAAACCGATAGGGTGCCGTCCCGCTGAATCAGGCGGGCACCAGCGGCCACAGTATCGGCAACAGGATCATTACCGCGATGAATACGACGATCGTGAGCGGCACGCCCACCTTCAGGTAATCGACAAATCGGTAGCCACCCGGGCCCATGACAAGGATATTCGCCGGGTGTGATATCGGGCTCGTAAAGCTCGCCGATGCCGCCATCGCCACAGCCATCATTGCCGTCTGCGGCGCGAGTCCCATATCCGACATGGCGGAAAGGACGATCGGCGACATCAATACGACCAGTGCGGCCGTCGGAATGATCATCGTGGCCATGGCCGTCAGGATGTAGAGGCCCATGATGACGGGCCACGGGCCGGCATCGCCGAGCAGGTTCATGACCTGGTTCGCGAGGTAGGTTGCGGCGCCCGTATCCTGCATCGCCGTGCCAAGCGGCAACATACCGGCAATCAGGAAGATGGCGCGCCATTCAATGGCGCGGTATGCCTGCTCCATATTCAGGCAACCGGTCAGCACCATGATCGTGCCGCCGATTACCGCGGCAATCGAAATCGGCGCGTAACCGAGCATCACGGCAAGCACGACGCCAAGCATGATGGCCGCGGCCAGAGGTGCCCGGCGCGTATCCGGCGGTTCCTGTCCCAGCGGTGTCAGGATCAGGAAGTCGGTATCGGAGCTCAGGAGTTGCAGGCGGTCACGCGGTCCCAGCAGCAGCAGCGCGTCACCGATCTGCAGGCGTTCGTCGGTCAGGTCCGTACCAACGGTCGCCCCCTCCCGCCAGATTCCAGCCAGTTCGATACCGTAGCGTTCCCTGAAATTCAGCTCGCCGACGGTGCGGCCGGCAAGCGCGCTGCGCGGGTCGAGCGTGGCGTCCATCAGGGTCAGGCGCTCGGACTCGAACGGCGTAACGCTGGCAGGTACTTCGGTATCGATTTCGAGTTCCTGCAAGCCACGTAACACATCGAGATCTGTGTGCTGGCCTTCGATCAGCAGCAGGTCGCCGCCCAGGAGAACTTCGTCGCCGCGCGGCATGACGTTGAGTTCGCCGTTGCGAAATACTGCGAGGACGCGAAAATCGAAAACATCGGCGAGGCGGCTCTTCTCCAGCGTTTCCCCGGCGAGGCCGCTGTTCTTCGGCAGGCGCACGACGAACATGCGCTCGTCTGCGTGATACTGCGCAGCCAGTTCCTCGGGTGTATATACCTCGACCGCGCTGAAGTCCGGGAATTTCTCGAGCTGGGCAACGGCTTCGATCTCGCCCTGCACCAGCACCTGGTCACCGGCCCTGATCGGCACGTAGGCGAGGTTCGTCAGGCGGTAGGCACCGCGTCGCTTGATGCCGACCACGGCCACATCGAAGCGCGTTCGAAACGCAGCGTGCCGGACCAGTTCCGAGACGACCGGAGAGCCATCGGCAATGGTCACCGCGGCATACGCAACTTTGGATGCGACCATCGACTTCAGCACCGGCGCTTCGCGCTCGATAACGAGATCGCTCCAGCGTCGCAGCTCGCGAAACTGGTCCAGCCGGCCCTGGACCAGCAACCCGTCGCCGCCGCGGATAACGGTCTGGCGGCTGGGCAGGGTTTCTGTCTTGCCGCTGCGTTGCATTGCCAGGATGATTAGCCCGGTCGATGACCCGATGCGGCTTTCCGAGAGCGTCTTGCCCACCAGCACTGAGTTGTATGGCACGCGTACCATGAACGTGCGCTCCTGCAACTTGTAACGCGAGCGCAGGCTGCGCTGGCTGACGTGCTTGTCTTGCTCGGCGCGTTGTCGGGGCAGCATGAAGCGGCCGATCCCGGCGACGAAGATCACGCCGACGATCATTACGACGCCGCCGATCGGCGTAAAATCGAACAGCTCGAAAGGTTCGAAGCCGCCGAGTACCAGCGACTCGCTGATCAGGAGGTTGGGCGGTGTGCCGATCAGTGTCATCAGGCCGCCGAGCAGCGTCGAATAGGCCAGCGGCATCAGGAGACGTGATGCCGGAATGCGTGTACGCCGCGAGACCTCGACAACGACCGGCAGCATCAGGGCCGCAACGCCAATATTGTTCATGAAGGCGGACAACACCGCGCCGGTCAGCATGATGACGAAAATCATCGCGACTTCGCGGCGCCCGGCAATTCGCATGACCTGCCGGCCGATGATGTCGGCGATGCCGGTGCGCGTCAGTCCCTCGCTCAGGATGAACATGGCCCAGACCGTGATGACGGCGCTGTTGCTGAAGCCCGCAAACGCTTCATTGGCGTCGACGAGCCCGGTGATCGCCAGCGTGCCCAGCACCAGCAGGGCGACGACGTCCATGCGAATGACTTCACTGATAAACAGGACCAGCGAAACAGCCAGGATTCCCAGTACCAGTGCGATCTCGATCGTCATTCGTCAGTCTTTTGCGGAGGTGCCATTGTTCGTTGTTATTGCAACATGTTTATACACGAGCGGAGCAACAAAAGGGCAGCACGCATAGTTCGGCGCACGAAGATGTGCAAACATGGCGGGCATGCCGACGACCGAACGTTATCAGCCCCGTGTGCCACGCAACCTGGCGCAGCACCGGGTGCGAAGAATCGATTACCAGGTGCATACCTGGGGTGATGCCGATGCACCGTTGATGGTCTACCTGCATGGCTGGGCCGACTCGGGAGCCACGTTCCAGTTCGTCGTTGATGCGCTCGAGTCGGACTGGTTCGTCGTCGCGCCGGACTGGCGCGGTTTCGGGCTTACTCCGTGCGAGTGCACGTCCTACTGGTTTCCGGACTACGTCGCGGACCTGCATGACCTGCTGGAGATTTACTCGCCCGGCACCCCGGTCCGCCTCGTTGGCCACAGCATGGGCGGCAACGTTGCCTCTTTGTATGCCGGCGTGATGCCGGAACGTGTGCTCGCGCTGGTCAATATCGAGGGTTTCGGACTGATCGACAGCGACCCCGCGAACGCACCGCAACGCTATCGCGAGTGGCTCGATGCATCACGCAGCGGACCCTCGTTCTCGACCTACAGCGATTTCGATGCGCTTGCGACCCGGCTGTATCGCCGCTACCCCGGGATCAGCATGGGGCAGGCGGCATTCGTTGCCGAGCAGTGGGCCCGCAAGGCCGACGATGGCACGATCGTCCTGCGCGCCGACCCGATTCACAAGTTGCCGAACCCGGTGCTCTACCGGCGCCGCGAGGCGGAAGCGTGCTGGAGCGCCGCGACCGCCGAGGTACTGTTGATCAGCGGGGCCAAGAGTGACGCGGCGCGCTGGTCAGGCGACGTTGCGACATTGACGCATCCGCGGCTGCAAAGCGTGCAACTGGACGAAGCCGGACACATGCCGCATTTCGAAGCCCCGGGCCCCCTGGCCGCCGAGATCGAAGCCTTCTTCAGGTCCACCTTGTAAATACATCCAGTACTGTATAAAAATACAGACTTTTGCGAGGTGCGCCGTGCAGCAGGCCTTACAGGAGTCCGATTATCTCGAGATGCTGAATCCGGCGCAGCGGCTCGCCGCGGGCTACGGCGAAAAGGATGACGCAGCGAGGTTCCGTGCCGGGCCGTTACTGGTGATTGCCGGCGCCGGGACCGGCAAGACGATGACGCTGGCGCATCGCGTGGCTCACCTGCTGGTCTGCGGCATCAGCCCCGAACGGGTCCTGTTGCTGACCTTCACGCGACGCGCTGCCGAGGAGATGACGCGCCGTGTCGCGGCGATAGTCCGGGCGTCGAACGGTGCATCGTCAGCGCTGCCGGCGTCGGGCCTGCCGTGGTCGGGGACGTTCCATTCGATTGCCAACCGCCTGTTGCGCCGCTACGCACACAACCTCGGCCTCGACCCGGGGTTCTCGGTGCTCGACCGGGGCGATGCGGCGGATGTCATGGACGTCGTCAGGCACGAGCGACAACTGACAAAGACGGCCAGGCGTTTCCCGAAAAAGGACACCTGCGTCGCAATCTATTCGCGTTGCGTCAATACGAAGAAGCCGCTGAAGACGACGCTCGATGAAACCTACCCGTGGTGTGCCGACTGGGAGCAGGAACTCAGCGACCTGTTTCGCCACTACGTACTGCGCAAGCAGCAAAGCCAGGTGCTCGACTATGACGACCTGCTGTTGTACTGGGCGCACCTCGTCGCCGAGCCGGAGTTCGCCAACGAAATTGGCTCGCGATTCGACCATGTTCTGGTCGACGAATACCAGGACACGAACCTGGTACAAGCCGATATCCTGCACGCCCTCAAGCCCGATGGCGCCGGACTGACCGTTGTCGGCGATGATGCCCAGTCGATCTACTCGTTCCGCGCCGCCGAGGTTGAAAACATTCTCGGCTTCGCGGACCGCTACATGCCTTCTGCTGCAGTGATCACGCTGGAGCAGAACTATCGCTCGACGCAGCCGATCCTCGACACGGCGAACTGCCTGATCGCGGAGAGCGAACGCCAGTACCGCAAGAACCTGTTTTCCGATCGCGCGGGCGGCGGCAAGCCGCATTACGTCACTGTCGAAGACGGCGATGCCGAGGCGGAGTTTGTCGTGAAGGGGATCCTCGACAATCGCGAACTCGGCATGGCGTTGAAGGAGCAGGCGGTGCTGTTCCGCGGCTCACATCACAGCGACAGGCTCGAACTCGAACTGGTGCGGCGCAATATTCCCTACGTCAAATACGGTGGCCTGAAGTTTCTCGAGGCAGCACACGTCAAGGACCTGTTATCCGTCCTGAAGTGGGCCGAAAACCCGAAGAACGAGGTGGCGGCGTTCCGCGTGCTGAAACTGTTGCCCGGTATGGGCCCGGCCAATGCCAGTCGCTGTTTCGAGCATGTCGCGGCAGGGGATTACCGGTTCACGGCCCTGCGTGCCTGTGCGCCGCCGGCGGCCGCGGCCGATGACTGGCAGGAATTTTGCGAGTTGCTCGAGCGACTGTCTGCCGCCGGGTGTGATGATGCCGGCTGGCAGGCGCAAATGACCGCTGTACGGCGCTGGTACCAGCCGCACCTCGAACGCCTGTACGACGGCCTGGACACACGGGAAGCGGACCTCGAGCAACTGGAACAGATCTCGGGCCGGTATGCGACCCGCGAGCGATTCCTTACCGAGCTCACGCTGGATCCGCCTGCGGCGGCAGGCGATCTCGCCGGCGATCCGCTGCTGGACGAGGACTACCTGGTACTGTCGACGGTGCATTCGGCAAAGGGGCAGGAGTGGGAGGCGGTATTCCTGCTGAACGTTTCCGACGGCAATTTCCCGTCCGAGTTTGCAACGGGCAAGCCGGAGATGATCGAAGAAGAACGCCGCTTGCTGTATGTTGCGATGACGCGGGCGAAGCAGTCGCTGACGCTGGTCGCGCCACTCAGGTATCACGTGACGCAGCAACGCCGCGACGGTGACCGGCACGTTTACGGTGCGCGCAGCCGCTTCATGTCGGAGCGTTTGCTGCAGACGATGGAGAAGCGCTTCGCCGGGCGCGGCGACGCCAGGGCAGGGCACTTTGCAGAAAAGTCCGATCGTCACCTCGACGTTGCTGCCCGGATGCGGGAGATGTGGTAAAAAAAATGGCGGTGGCAAAAGCCACCGCCAAGCACTACGAAACAAACAGCATAAGGGATTGAATGTTTGTCGCGTTTTTGTGAGTGCTGTCGACAATTGCTGTCGTGAAGTTGCGGATTGCGCCGCTTCTTCCTGACTCACAACCGTTTGATGCGCGTGGCACGAGAAAGGTTGCAAACAAAAAGGAATAACGCCGTTATGACGTCAGGTAATAAAGTTCGCGCACAGGTTTCGGATGAGGAATGGCAGGTTCGCACCGACCTGGCCGCCTGCTACCGCATCATCGCCCGCTATGGTTGGGACGACCTCGTGTTCACCCATATATCGGCGCGGGTTCCAGGCCCGGAAGAACATTTCCTGATCAACCCCTACGGCATGTTATTCGAGGAAATAACGGCGAGCAGCCTCGTCAAGGTCGATCTCGACGGCAACAAGGTTCTCGATACCGGTTATCCCGTCAACCCCGCCGGCTTCGTTATCCACAGCGCGGTGCACGAGGCGCGGCATGACGTCAGCTGCGTTTTGCATACGCACACACGCGCCGGCATCGCCGTATCCGCGCAAGCCGACGGACTGCTGCCGATTTCGCAGACGTCGCTGTTTCCCTACGCGACGCTGGCCTATCACGACTATGAAGGTGTGGCGCTCAACGAAGACGAAAAGGCGCGGCTGGTTGCCGACCTCGGGAACAACAATGCGATGATCCTGCGTAACCACGGATTATTGACCACGGGCACGACGATCGCCGATGCGTTCCTGATGATGTACGTGCTCGAAACTGCCTGCCAGATCCAGATCATGGCGCAATCCGGTGGCGGTGAGCTGATACCGGTGCCGACACCGATCGTGACGGGCATCCAGGCGCAGGCGGAGCAAGTGACGAAAGGGCTGGGCGGTGCGCTCGTCTGGCCGGGACTGCTGCGCAAGCTGGATCGCGAAGACCCCTCGTTCCGCGATTAGGCGCCCGTCACTAGCCCAGGAAGATGCGGTACGCCGGGTTGTCACTTTCCTCCCAGTGCGCGTAGCCGAGTTCTGCGAGATGTGATTCCAGTTCGCCGGTTTCCTCGTCCGGCACATCGATACCGGCGAGCACGCGGCCGTAATCGGATCCGTGATTGCGATAGTGAAACAGGCTGATATTCCAGTCGGTCCCGATCGCGTCGAGGAAATCGAGCAGCGCGCCCGGGCGCTCCGGAAATTCGAAACGAAACAGCCGTTCGTTAGCAACCCCCGGTGAGCGGCCGCCGACCATGTGGCGCACATGCAATTTCGCCATTTCGTTGTCGCTCAGGTCCTCGATCGGGTATTTCGCCGCGCGCAACGTCGCAAGCAGCTCGTTGCGCTCCTGCCGGCCGCGGCGCAACTGGATGCCGACGAAAATGTGGGCCGTCGTGGCGTCGTTATAGCGGTAGTTGAACTCGGTAACACTGCGTCGGCCGAGTGCCTCGCAGAAACGCCGGAAGCTGCCCGGCTCCTCCGGAATTTCCGCTGCCAGCAACATTTCCGCCTGTTCGCCGATTGCGGCGCGTTCCGCGATATGTCGCAGCCGGTCGAAGTTGACGTTGGCGCCGCAGTTGATCGTTACCAGCGTCTGCCCCCTGACGCCGTGGTCCGCGACATACTGCTTGGCAGCGGCAATGGCGAGGCCGCCGGCAGGTTCGACGATGGAGCGCGTGTCTTCATAGATATCGCGAATGGCCGCGCAAACCTGGTCGGTACTGACGGTCACGACCTCGTCGACGAGATCGCGGCACAGGCGGAAGGTTTCGTCGCCGACCCGGCGCACGGCGACGCCGTCGGCAAAAATGCCGACGTGCGCCAGCGTGACCGGCTCGCCGGCAGCCAGGGACTGCTTCATCGCCGAAGAATCGTCGGGTTCGACGCCGATGATGCGAATTTCCGGCCGGACCTGCCGGACCCAGGCGGCGATTCCGGCAATGAGCCCGCCACCGCCGATCGGGACAAACAGCGCGTGGATGTCTTCGTCACACTGCCTGAGAATTTCGGCGCCGATCGTGCCCTGTCCGGCGATGACGTCCGGGTCATCGAACGGGTGAATGAAGACCAGGCCCTCGGATTCCTCCAGTTTGCGTGCGTGGGCATAGGCGTCATCGTAGGTGTCGCCGCGCAGCACGACTTCGCCGCCGAGCGCGGCGACCGCATCGGTCTTGATCGACGGCGTCGTGACCGGCATGACGATAACGGCACGAATACCGCGCTTTGCGGCCGCGAGTGCCACGCCCTGCGCGTGATTGCCTGCAGAGCTGCAAATGACGCCACGTGCGAGCTCCTCCGGTGCAAGAGCCGCTATTTTGTTGTACGCACCCCGCAATTTGAACGAGAACACCGGCTGCAGGTCCTCGCGTTTCATCAGGATGCGGTTGCCCAGGCGCTCCGACAGGTTGTTCGCGAGTTCGAGCGGCGATTCGATCGCGACATCGTAGACTTTCGCGTTGCGAATGCGGTCGAGGTAGCCGGTATTGTCCATGCAGCCCTTATCGCACACCGTGAGGTCCTCCGCAAAGGTGCTGCGCCCGTAATGGCATAAATTTGCCGGCGCTCTCATAATGCGGAGGTCCCGCGATCGGGAAACCCACCAAAACCACGGACAATCCTTTGAGTAAACTGCTGATTACGAACGCGCGCCTGGTCAATGAAGGCCGGATCCTGGAAACCGATGTGCTCATCGAGGGCGACAGGATCGCACGCATCGAATCCGGGTTGACGCAGCCCGCGAACATCCCGGTCATCGACGCGGCGGGCAAGTACCTGCTCCCCGGCATGATCGACGACCAGGTGCACTTTCGTGAGCCCGGCATGACCCACAAAGGCGATCTCGCAACCGAATCGGCGGCGGCGGTAGCCGGCGGCATCACGAGTTTCATGGATATGCCGAACGTCAACCCGCAGACGACGACGCGGAAGGCACTGCGGGAAAAGTACAGCATGGCCGAAGGCCGCTGCAGTGCCAATTACGGCTTCTACTTTGGCGCCACGAACAGCAATATTGAAGAAATCAAGGCGCTCGAGGTCGGGGAGGCCTGCGGCATCAAGGCGTTCATGGGAGCGTCGACCGGCGACATGCTGGTGGACGATCCGGTGGCGCTCGACAGGTTGTTCGAACATGCGCCGGTCATCGTCGTGACCCACTGTGAGGATTCCCCGATGATTCGGGTCAACGAGGAGGCGGCGCGCGAGCGTTACGGTGACGACGTGCCGTATACCGAGCACCCGGCGATCCGGTCCGCCGCGGCCTGTCTCGCGTCATCGCAAAGGGCGATCGAGCTGGCAACCCGGCACGATGCGCTATTGCATGTGCTGCACCTGACGACCGCCATCGAGATGCCGCAGTTCTCGCCCGCACATCGGTCCGCAAAGCGGATTACCGCGGAAGTCTGCGTACATCACCTGTGGTTCGACGAATCGCGCTATGAAGAGCTCGGTTCCCGGATCAAGTGCAACCCAGCGATCAAGCGTGCCGAAGATCGGGAGGCATTGCTGGCTGCCCTCAACGAAGGGCGCATCGACATCATCGCAACCGATCACGCGCCGCACACGCTGGAAGAGAAAGCGGCCGGATACTTCAAGGCGCCGGCGGGCCTGCCACTCGTGCAGCATGTCGTGCAGGCCCTGTTCGACCTGGTCGCGGCGGGCCGGATCAGCGTGGAGCTGCTCGTTGACCGCTGTTGTCATGCGCCGGCGGATATCTTCGGCATGCCCGAGCGTGGTTATGCGCGCGAGGGATACTTCGCCGACTTCGTCATCGTCGACCCGGACAAGCCCTACCTGGTCACGCGGGACAATCTGCTTGCGAAGTGTGGCTGGTCACCGTTCGAGGGCCACCGTTTTTCGGCGACGATCGATACGACGATCGTCAACGGCGAGGTTGCCTGGAGCGACGGATCGCTGACCGGGAAAATTGCCGGTCGGAGGCTCGAATTTGCGCGGGCGCGATAGCGCGGACCGAAAATGTTTACTTTCCGCTCGATCCCGTTATGCTAGCGCCATTCAACGGGTCCACGAAACTTGCCGGGAATGAGTGACAAGCCGGTTTGTCAGCAGCATGAAGCCAACTGATACCACGAATCCCGATTATTACCACAAAGTAGTGGACTGCCAGTGGGGCTGCCCTGCCCACACCGACGTTCCGGCTTATATTCGCATGATTGCCCAGGGGCAGTTCAGCGATGCCTACATGGAGAATCGGAAGTCCAACGTCTTTCCAGGCATCCTCGGACGCGTATGTGACCGGCCGTGCGAGCCGGCGTGCAGACGCGGACGAATCGAGGAAAAGCCGGTAGCAATCTGTCGACTCAAGCGGGTCGCCGCGGACCTGCGCGATGACATTCGTGAGCGGCTACCCAAGGCACCGGCGAAGGGCAACGGCAAGAAAATTGCGATGATCGGCGCAGGATGTGCGTCACTCACCGTTGCCAACGATCTGCGACCGCTGGGTTACGAAGTGACGATCTTCGAGGCACTCAAGACCACTGGCGGCCTGATGCGCACCAATATCCCCCGCTTTCGGCTGCCGCCAAAAGTGCTGGACGAGGAGATCGGCTATGTCCTCGATATGGGGGTCGACCTCAAGCTCAACCATCCGATCGACAGCCTGAAAGATTTGCTGGCCGAAGACTTTGACGCCGTGTTCGTCGGGTCTGGCGCGCCGCGCGGCAAGGATCTCGAGATTCCGGGGCGGTACGATTCCGATCGCATCCATATCGGTATCGACTGGCTGGAATCGGTTGCTTTCGAGCACATTGAAAGCATCGGCAAGCGTGTGCTGATTATCGGGGTCGGCAATACCGCGATGGACTGCTGCCGTACCTCGCTGCGCATCGGTGCCGAAAACGTCAAGGTCATGGCACGCAAGCCGCGCGGCTTTTTCAAGGCATCCGAGTGGGAACTGGAGGATGCCGAAGCCGAGAACGTCGAAATCCTGGTGAATCACTCGCCGAAGGAATTTGTCTACGAAGACGGCAAGCTGGTCGGCATGAGGTTCGAGTTGATGGAGTATAACGTCGACGAGAACGGCGGTATCGACCGTGGCACGGTCACCGGCGAGACGGTCATTCCGTGTGATGATGTCGTGCTGGCCATCGGGCAGGACAACGCGTTTCCGTGGATCGAGCGGGATATCGGTATCGAGTTCGACAAGTGGGAATGCCCGGTCGTCGACGAGAAAACGTTCATGAGCACCCGTGAAGGCGTGTTCTTCGGCGGCGACGCCGCGTTCGGCCCGAAGAACATTATCTGGGCTGTCGAGCACGGCCACCAGGCCGCCATCTCGATTCACAAGTATTGCCATGGCGAGGACGTTCGCGACCGCTTGCCGATGGGCCTGAACCTGGCCACGCAGAAGATGGGCATGCACGAATGGAGCTTCTCCAATAATTACGATCCGGCCGCACGCAATCTCGTACCGCACGTCGACCTGAAGAAGCGCTTCAAGAAGCTCGATATCGAGGTGGAACTCGGATTCACGGCAGAGCAGGCGGTCGAAGAGGTGGAGCGTTGCCTCAATTGCGACATCCAGACCGTGTTTACTGCCGACCTCTGCATCGAATGCGACGCTTGCATCGACATCTGCCCGGTGAACTGCCTGACGATCACCGAGAATGGCGATGAGGAAGACCTGCGCCAGCGTTTGTCGGCGCCGGCCGAGAACACCGACCAGGCCCTGTATGTTTCCGCGGCCCTGCCGCAGACGGCGCGCGTCATGGTCAAGGACGAGGATTTGTGTGTGCACTGCAGTCTCTGCGCCGAGCGCTGTCCGACAGGCGCGTGGGACATGCAAAAATCGACCATCCTGGTGCCGTATGCGAAAGACGAAACTCCCAGGGAAACGAAGCGTGCCGCTGCGGGCGGTTCCGGCAAATAAGTCAAAGGGATTTTGCAGTGGCAAGTGTCAATGATGTCGTTATCAAAATCGCTACCGTTAACGGCACCGGTTCGGCGAGCGCCAACGGCTTGTTGCGCAAGTCGATATTCCGGATGGGTGTACCGGTCGTCGGCAAGAATTACTTTCCCTCCAACATCCAGGGGTTGCCCACCTGGTACGAGATACGCGTAACGGGTGCGGGCTACCAGTCGCGCTCCAACCGTGTCGATGTCATGGTCGCGATGAATGCGCAGACCTATGCACGCGACATGGCCGAAGTCGAGCCGGGCGGCTGGCTCATTTACGACTCGACCTGGCCACGCAATTCGCTCTTGAATCGTGACGACATCGCGATCGTCGGCATACCGTTTTCGAAGATGTGCAACGAGAACTTCGACGGCGCCCGCGCGCGGATCCTGATGAAGAATATCGCGTATGTCGGTGCGGTCGCAGCGTTACTGGATGTCGACCTGGACGTCATCACGACCCTGCTCGAGGAAACCTTTGCTGCGAAGAAGCAGCTCATTGAGTCGAACCTCAAGGCGATACGTCTCGGCTACGATTATGCAACCGAGCATTTCAATTGCCCGCTGCCGATGCGCGTCGAAGCAATGGACGCAACGAAGGGCCATATTGTTATCGACGGCAACACGGCCGCAGGACTCGGGTGCATGTATGCCGGTGCGACCGTGGGGGCCTGGTACCCGATCACGCCATCGACGTCATTGATGGATGCCTTCCGGACATTTTGCGCCCGCTACCGTATCGACCCTGAAACCGGCAAGCGAACTTTCTGCATTATCCAGGCCGAAGATGAGCTGTCCGCCATCGGCATGGTGCTTGGTGCCAGCTGGCAAGGTGCGCGCTCATTTACGCCGACCAGCGGGCCGGGCATTTCCCTGATGAGTGAGTTCATCGGCTTCGCCTACTATGCGGAGATTCCGGCTGTCATCTATGACGTACAGCGCACCGGCCCGTCGACCGGCATGCCGACCCGAACCCAGCAGTGCGATCTCCTGAGTTGTGCGTACGCTTCGCACGGCGATACCAAGCATGTGCTGCTGTTTCCAGGTGATCCTGCCGAGTGCTTCTACATGGCACCGCTGGCCTTCGACCTGGCAGAGCGACTGCAGACGCCGATCATGGTGCTGACCGATCTCGATATCGGCATGAACGACTGGATGGTGCCGGAGCTGGAGTGGGACGACAGCTACGTTCCCGACCGCGGCAAGGTACTTGGCGCCGAAGAGCTCGAGAAGATGGAAAAGTTCTACCGGTATCTCGACGTCGACGGCGACGGCATTCCGTACCGCACGTTGCCAGGCGTGCATCCGAAAGGAGCCTATTTCACGCGTGGTTCCGGACATACCAAGTACGGCGCCTACACCGAGGATTCAGCCGAGTACCAGGAGGTCCTGGACCGCTTGCTGGTGAAGTGGGAGACGGCGCGCACGATGGTGCCGGAAGCGGACATTCGCTATTCCAAGTTCAACAAGGCCGCTATCCTGACACTGGGCAGCGGCGACGGCGCCTGCAAGGAAGCGCTCGACCGGCTGGAGAAGAAGAAGGTCGGACTCAACTACTGCCGCGTCAGGGCCTTTCCGTTTACCGACGTCGTGCGTGACTTCATCGACAAGCACGAAGTCGTGTACGTGGTTGAACAGAACCGTGACGCGCAGCTGCGTACGTTGCTGATCAATGACATTAATGCCGACCAGAACAAACTCGTATCGCTGCTGCATTACAACGGCATGCCGATCAACGCCGGGTTCGTCGTCGATGGCGTGCTTGACGCAATAGCAAAAGGCCAGGCGGCCTGACCGGGATGACGTTGTGACCTACATTGCCAAGCCGAAAATTTCTCATCCGAGCCTGAAGAAGAACGATCTCGGGCTAACGAAGCGGGATTACGAGGGGGCCGTATCCACGCTGTGCGCCGGTTGCGGGCATGACTCGATTACGGCGGCGCTGATCCAGGCCGTCTACGAGCTCAATGTCGAGCCACACATGCTCGCGAAAATGAGCGGTATCGGCTGTTCGTCGAAGACGCCGGCCTATTTCGTCAGCCAGGCGCACGGCTTCAATTCGGTGCACGGCCGGATGCCCTCCGTGACGACCGGTGCGAATGCCGCGAATCGTGACATGACGTACATCGGCGTTTCCGGCGATGGCGACTCGCTGTCCATCGGTGTGGGCCAGTTCGTGCATGCGATCCGGCGTAACCTGAACATGTGCTACCTGATCGAGAACAATGGCGTATATGGGCTGACCAAGGGGCAGTTCTCTGCCTCCGCGGACATTGGATCGAAACCGAAGAAAGGCATGCCGAACCAGCAGGAGCCGATCGACCCGGCCAGCACCGCGCTGGCACTCGGCGCGACCTATATTGCGCGGAGTTTCTCCGGTGACAAGGAGCAGCTCGTGCCGCTGTTGAAAGGCGCCATCATGCACAAGGGTTTTGCGCTGGTCGATATCATCAGCCCGTGCGTCACGTTCAACGATCACGAGGGCTCGACAAAGAGCTATGCGCATACACGCGAGTTCTATCACCATGTCGCCAACATTGACTACATCCATCCGTCCGACGAGATCAAGGCGTCGTACGATGAGGGTGATGCGATGCCGGTGCACCTGCACGGCGGCGACACGATCGTGCTGCGCAAGCTGGATCGTGAATACGATCCGACCAGCCGGGCAGCGGCGTTCGCTTATCTCCGCGAGCGCTTCAATGCCGGTGAAGTGACAACCGGTTTGCTGTATGTCAACGAAAACCGAGAGGAAATGCACGAGCTGATGGGCAACGTCGACACACCGTTGGCACGACTGCCGTTCGATATCCTCAATCCGGGTAGCGCCGAACTCAAGAAACTGCAAAGCCGGTATCGATAGGCGGAATCTCGCACGGCTTTTCTTCGTACGCTAGACTCTGTCCATCCCTAGTGACAGAGAAATAATTCATGAAGAACAGTCGACGTCAGTTCATCAAGGCCGGTGTGCTCGGTGGCACCCTGGCAGCAACCGGGCTGCCACTGGTTGGTCATGCCGGCGAAGAAGGCCCGTGCAGCAAAAAGCCGCTCAGCATTCTGATTCTCGGCGGTACCGGTTTCATCGGGCCACACATGGTTCGCGAAGCGTTGCGCCGCGGCCATGACGTGACGCTTTTTAATCGTGGCCGGACCAACGATGACCTGTTCCCGGATCTGGAAACGATTACCGGCGATCGCGATGGCGGTCTCGATGGGCTCGTCGGGCGCAAGTGGGATGCGGTTATCGACAACTCCGGTTACATACCGCGGCACGTGCAGGATTCCGCGCGGCTGCTGGCCCCGAATGTCGGCCAGTACCTTTATATATCGACCGTGGCGGTCTATGCCGACTTCAATATTGTCAACACGGAGGATTCGCCGCTGGCTTCTATCGACGACGAATCGATCGAGGAAGTCACGGGCCAGACGTATGGTCCATTGAAAGCGCTGTGCGAAAAGCGGGCCGAAGCCGAGGTGCCGGCCGACAAGCTCTGCATCCTCCGGCCGACCTACATCTGCGGCCCTGGCGACCACACCGACCGCTTCACCTACTGGCCGGTGCGTACACGCGAAGGCGGTGCGATGCTATGGCCCGGATCGCCGACGGATGCAATCCAGATCATCGATGTGCGCGATCTCGCTGTGTTCACGGTCGACAGCCTCGACCGTCACATCACGGGCATCTACAACATGGTGAACCCGGTCGGCTCGTACACGATGGGCGACTTGCTGGCGGATTCGGCCGCCATCAGCGCCGCTGACGTCGAAGCGATCTGGGTATCCGAGCCATTCCTCTACGAGCAGGGGCTCATCGGCGGCCGCAATTTGCCGATCTGGCACCCGCATACGGGTCCGGATGCGGCAAGCGGCTCCTTCAGCGGCAAGCGTGCCCTGGACGCCGGGCTCTGCATTCGGCCGCAACGCGAAACTGCGCGTGACACGCTGACCTGGTGGAATACATTGCCCGAAGAGAGAACCAGCAACCTGCGCGCAGGCCTCGAGCCCGACCAGGAAGAAGCGACGTTACTCGCCTGGGTGGCGGAGAACAGCTGATACATAAATTATTCTTCGTCACAGCTGATACTCGTCGTCGGCCTTGTTTTGCTTGCCTCGTGCGGCGTGCCAGAGCCGAAACGAGTGCTGATGGTCGTATCAAAACAAAAATGATGTCGTCGTCGATCAGCGCATAGTCTCCAGATCGCACCTGATATTCTGCGGCTCACGGGTGAGATCAGTTCATTTCGAGCGTAGCGAGGCGGCGGTAACCGCAACTGTCTTCGTCGTATACACACTCGAAGACAAGTAGTCCTGCGGCCACCCCTCGAAGAAGCAGCCTTGATTCAGTTCGGATAGCCCTTCCGGATCGACCCCGGCCGGTCGCGGTGGGCGACCGTTCACAAGGGCGACTCCAGTCCGGATCTCCCTCCCGAGTACCGCCCGTTTTGCGGCGAATGATAAACATTTTCTCTCGTATTATCAGTGGGTTAAGGGTATACTACTGGTTATAAAAACAGTACGCCTGCAAAGAGAAATCCATGTCCCCGAACGCCCCTGTCGGTGCCTGCTTATCGTTGTCTGACGGTGAGCGGCTGGGCGCCGAGATCACCGAGATCTGCGGCTATATTCATGCCGCGACCTGTCACCTGCTGGATCTGCTGCGTACGTTCGATGCTGAGCGTTACTGGGAGGACCTGGGGTTTCCCTCCTGTGCCCACTGGATGAACTTCGCCTGTGGCTTCGGCCTGAATGCCGCCCGGGAACGCCTGCGTGTGGCACACGCATTGGCAGAGTTGCCGAAGACCCGTGCCCGGTTTGCCGAGGGGAAACTGAGCTTCTCCAAGGTACGCGCGATCACCCGGGTCGCGACTGCCGATAACGAGGACTTCCTGTTGATGGTGGCCGAGCACGGCACCGCACATCATGTCGAGAAGCTGGTGGCGAAGTACCGCCAGGCGGAGAAACTGCAGGATCCCGACCACGCCGAGAACCTGCATCGCCACCGGGCAGTGACTTACCACTACGATGACGACGGTTGCCTGGTAATGAAAGCGAGACTCCCGGCCGAGCAGGGAGAGCTCGTCATCAAGGCGCTGGAGATGGCCATGGAGGATGGGAAAGAAGCGACGCAGGACATTACCGCGGTAACGTCGGCGGAAAGAGAGCCAGTAGCAGCACGCCGCGCCGATGCGCTGGCGGAAATCGCCGAGACCTATATGAACAACAGCGAGAACTCGGGCTCGACCGCCGATCGTTACCAGGTCATCGTTCATGTCGGGCCACACTCCGACACTTCTGTAGGAGCGGCTCATAGCCGCGACAACCATGTG
>Ga0210081_1000099_pt1 | contig 16854 bp, 13 predicted proteins | sample White_ThreeSqA_D_FD_185589 | JGI IMG/M metagenome (GOLD analysis project Ga0210081, IMG submission 185589) | Wetland microbial communities from the San Francisco Bay, California, USA, that impact long-term carbon sequestration -... | ecosystem: Environmental > Aquatic > Marine > Wetlands ...
GCCGGTGCAGACACCAGTTTCTGGATTCGGCAGGCAGTCCCGCTGATCGGCGGCGGCCGCGTTACCTTGTCGTCGGTCAACGGCATCCTGAACTCGATGCGCCCGACGAAGACCCACGGCCAGTCCAATTTCACGAATCCCGGCCTGCTTCTCGCGGGTATCGGCATGGACTTCGATATCACGCCGAAGATTCGCGCATCGCTCAACGCCAGCCAGCTCTGGTTCGACGACACCGCGGTCCTCGAGGCGGCCCGCAACCAGGGCAGTATCGACAAAAACATCGGGCAGGACCTGTCGCTGGCTGTTTATTACCGGCCACTGACCTCGCAGAACATCATCCTGCGTGTCGCCGCGGCCGCACTGCTGCCCGGCGAAGGCTACGAACAACTCTACGGGTCCGACGTGCCGTACTCGGTATTTGCAAACCTGATCCTCGCGTACTAGGTGACCATGAATAAAACCGTTCTAGCGTCCTTGTTGTTACTGTCCCTGCCTGCCTTCGCGGCGAAGGGGGAACAGGCGCGCGATATCGACTACCCGGATTACCCGCCCGCACCGGCCAGGCAGCCTGCCTCGCAAGCGCAGCTCAAAAGCGCCGGCTGCCAGAGCTGCCACACGGACAGCGCGGCCAGCAGCATGCACGACAGTCCTGCGGTGGTCCTCGGTTGTACGGATTGCCATGGCGGCGACCCGGCGGTCCGCAAACCGGAGTCCGTGGATGCGGGTGCCGCGTACGATGAAGTGCGCGACCGCGCGCATGTCGCACCGCTGTACCCGAAAGCATGGCACTACCCGTCGAGCGCCAACCCGGTGCGCTCGTACACGCTGTTGAACCACGAGAGCCCGGAATACATTCGCTTCGTCAATCCGTCTGACTACCGCGTCGCGGATCTTGCCTGCGGGGCCTGCCACCAGGCGATCATCGACGCCAACATCCGCAGCATGATGGCGACGGGTGCGATGCTCTGGGGGGGCGCTGCGTATAACAACGGCATTCTGCCGTTCAAGAACTACCTGCTCGGCGAGGGCTACACCCGTGACGGCGAGGCAGCCAGGGTGACCGGCCCGGCGCTCGACCCGGAGGTTGCCAAAGAGCATGGCATCCTGCCCGAGCTCTACCCGTTGCCAACCTGGGAAAGTGTCAAGCCGGGCGATATCTTCCGCGTGTTCGAGGCCGGCGGCCGCAACATCGGCAACCTGTTCCCCGAAACCGGCCTGCCGAATTTCACCGGCCAGATCCAGCGGCTCGAGGAGCCGGGCAAACCCGACACGCGCCAGTCCAATCGCGGTCCCGGCACCGGCGCGCGCATCGCGGTCCCGCTGATCAATATCCACAAGACGCGCCTCAACGATCCCTTCACCTGGTTCCTCGGCACCAACGACCAACCCGGCGACTATCGCTCGTCCGGATGCGCGTCATGCCACGTCGTCTACGCGAACGACCGCGACAGCCGGCATTCCGGACCGTACGCACGCTTCGGCCGCGACGGCGAATCCGCCGGGGTCGACCCGACCATTCCGAAGCGCCAGCCCGGTCACCCGTTGCGGCACGAGTTTACGCGCGCAATTCCGACCAGCCAGTGCATGGTGTGCCACATGCACCAGCCCAACATGTTCCTGAACTCCTACCTCGGCTACACGATGTGGGACTACGAATCCGACGCGCCCTTCATGTGGCCGGAGCAACAGCAGGAGTTGAGCGTCACGGAGCAACGGGAGGTCCTCGACCGCAATCCGGAGGGTGCCGTCGTGCGCGGCAAGTGGGCAGACCTCGAATTCCTGCGCAACGTGACCGATCTCAACCCCGAACTCAACGACACGCAGTTCGCTGACTACCATGGCCATGGCTGGAATTTCCGCGCCGTGCAAAAGCGCGACCTGCAGGGCAACCTGCTCGACGCCGACGGCAACGTCGTCGCCAACGACGACCCCGACAAGTTTCAGAAAGCCGTGCACCTCTCGTCGATTCACGTCGACAAGGGCATGCACTGTGCGGATTGCCACTTCACGCAGGACAACCATGGCAACGGCCACATATACGGTGAAGTCGCGAGCGCCATCGAGATCGAGTGCAAGGACTGCCACGGTACCGCGCAGGCATACCCGGATCTCAGGACCTCGGGGCCCGCAGCGCCGCCCGGTGGCACCGACATGCGCCTGTATCGCAACGAGGACGGGCAGCGGCGTTTCGAATGGCAGGGCGACACGCTGATCCAGCGATCGGTTCTGACCCCGGGCCTCGAGTGGGAATTGAGCCTGGTCAAGAACAGCGTCAATCCGCAGCACGCGGACTACAACGAAAAAGCCGCGCGCGCGAAACTCATGAGCAAGGACGTGCGCACGCAAGCATGGGGCACCGACATTGCGCCGGAAAATCTTGCTCACCAGGACGAAGAGATCGAGTGCTACACGTGCCACACGTCCTGGGTCACCAGCTGTGCCGGCTGCCACTTGCCGATCGAAGCCAACTGGAAGAGCGAAAAACATCACTACGAAGGCGGTGAAACCCGCAACTACGCGACTTACAACCCGCAGGTCGCGCGCGACCAGATGTTCATGCTCGGCCGGCGCGGCCCGACCAATGACAGCAAGATCGCGCCGGTACGATCTTCGTCTGCCCTGGTGTTGTCGTCGACCAATGCGAATCGCGAACGCCTGTACGTGCAGCAGGCACCGATTGCCGCCAGCGGCTTCAGTTCGCAGGCGATGAACCCGCATTTTCCACACACGACGCGCAAGACCGAAACGAAAACATGCAGCAACTGCCATCTGAGTGCCGACGGCGACAACAACGCGTGGATGGCCCAACTGCTGCTGTTCGGCACCAACTTCGTCAACTTTGTCGGCCTGCACGCCTGGGCCGGCACCGAGGACGGCGTGCTGGCCGCCCAGGTCACCGAATGGGACGAGCCGCAGGCCGTGATCGGCAGCTACCTGCAGCGTTACGCCTATCCCGATAACTTCGCCGCGCACGAAGCCAACGGCCGCGTGTTGCAAACAGCGGCGACACATGGCGGCAGCACGGCGGGCTGCCTGCAACTTCGCGGTGAATACCTGTACGTGGCCGAAGGCAGAAAGGGATTGCAGGTTTACGATGTCGCCAACGTCGCCAACAAGGGTTTCAGCCAGCGCATCGTCGAATTGCCGTTCAGCAAGGTCGGCCAGGACCCTGACGTCAATTCGAAAGATGCAAGCTGCGTCGCGCTGCCGACCAACCAGCCGATTCACCCGCCGCGCAACGAAGGCGACCTGATGCGCATCACCAACGCCGAGCAGCCGTTCCATCCGCTCTACAACTATGCTTTCGTGACCGACCGGCGTGAGGGCCTGATCGTCGTCGATGTCACGACGTTCTCCGATGGCGACCTGAACAACAACTTTATCGAGCGGGCGCTCACCTGGAACCCGGACGGTGTCCTCGATGGCGCCAGGCACATCACGATCGGCGGCCACTACCTGTACATCATCACGACGGACGGGCTGGTGATCGTCGATATCGACAAGCCGCTGCAACCGGCCATTGCCGCCATCATGCCGCTCGATGACGCACGCGCGTCTGCGCTGCAGTTCCGTTATCTCTTCGTGACCGATTACAGCGGCCTGCGCGTCATCGATGTTACCGACCCCGAACACCCGCGCATCCTGAACGACGTCGTCGTGCCGATCGACAATGCGGAACGCGTTTACGTCGCACGTACCTACGCCTACGTCGCTGCGCGAGAACAGGGGCTGGCGATCATCGATGTCTGGCGGCCCGAGAGCCCGAAACTCGTGCAGTTCTACAACGCCGCCGGCGAAATCCGCGACACCCGCGATGTCGTCGTCGGTTCGACGAATGCATCGCTGTTTGCCTATCTCGCCGATGGCGCGGGCGGCCTCAAGGTCGTGCAGCTCACGTCACCGGACCTGCAGCCGAACTTCTACGGCTTCAGCCCGTTACCGAATCCGGCGCTGATCGCCAGTTATCCGACAGGGGCCGCCGTGCTGTCGCTGTCCAAGGGCCTCGACCGTGACCGCGGCGTTGACGAGACCGGCGGCCAGATCGCGGTATTCGGGCGCAAGGGCTCCCGGCCGCTCAACCATGACGAGATGCGGAATCTGTATCTCGATGACGAAGGAAATCCCTGGTATGTCGAAGATGAATAAAACTTCACTTGCCGCCGTTGCCGCCCTTGTCGTCAGCGGCGCCCAGGCCCAGTTGCCCCAGGACGACGCCGACGTGCACATGGGCGTTGCCACCTGCGCCGCGTCGCAATGCCATGGCTCGGCAATACCACGGGACGGTTCCAACGTGCTGCAGAACGAGTATGTCACCTGGACCCAGGACGACCCGCATGCGGGGGCGTACGACACGCTGACCAGCGAGCAGTCACGCCGCATCGCTGCGCGCCTCGGACTGGGGTCCGCCAGCAACGCGAAGATCTGCCTCGACTGCCATGCGGACAACGTGCCGCCGGCACGCCGCGGAGAACGTTTTTACCTGTCGGATGGCGTCGGCTGCGAAGCCTGTCACGGTGGCGCCGAGAACTGGCTGGCGACACACTACAACACGCCCGCCGTCGATCACCAGGCCAACATCGCCGCCGGCCTGTATCCGACGGACGACGTCAGTGCCCGTGTCGAACTCTGCCTCTCCTGCCATCTCGGCACGCGCAACAAGTACGCCACGCATCGCATCATGGCGGCGGGCCATCCGCGGCTTGCTTTCGAACTCGATACCTTCAACGAACTGTGGCGCACGGCAGGACGACAGCCACACTACCGCCAGGACAGCGACTACCGTGAGCGCAAGGGTGGCAACAGTCATGTCTACACCTGGGCCGTCGGTGTGCTGGCCGACGCGCGCCGCCGGCTGTTGCTGATCCAGGGCCCGGTATTCGACGACAACGACATTTTTCCTGAACTGTCTTTTTACGACTGCCATGCCTGCCACCGTTCGATGAAAACCGTGCAGTGGCGGCCGCTGCCGCGACACGGTGGCGTCGGACCCGGGGAGCCATTCCTGCACGACGGCACACTGGTCATGGCAATGGCGATGGCGCGCGCCATCTCTCCGCAGAATGGCGCGGCGATGCAGGCAGGCCTTGCCGCATTGCACCGCGCCAGCGCAGAGAGCGTTGCCGCGATCCGCGCCGCGGCGGCGACACTCGACGGCACGCTGGCCGACGTACAGCGGCAGGTCACCAGGGACCGCTTGCGCGATCGCGAGCTGCCGTTGTTGCGCGAAATCCTCGCCACCGGCGCTGAAGGTGACTACCTCGACTACATCAGTGCTGAACAGGCGTTCATGGCGGTGCAGATGCTGGTGATTGCCATCGACGACCCGTACCTCGAAGACCAGCTCGACCGGATTGCCGATGCGCTGAACGACGACGAGCGCTACCGTCCCGCACAGTTTGCCGCTATGCTCGCGAGCCTTGCGGAACCGGACACGACGGGCACGGATGAGGCTGATGAACGACAGGACCCATAGCAATACGGCGCTGGTATTGCACGGCGGAGCGGGCGCCGTCGCCGGGCGCGACTACAGCAAGACGGAACAACATCTCAGGCAACTGGCGATTGATTGCGATGCGCGACTCGCAGACGGCGGCAGCGCGCTGGATGTCGTCGAACATGCCGTTGCCGAACTCGAGTCCAGCGGCCTGTATGTCGCGGGCCGCGGATCCGCGCCCAACAGCGCCGGCTACGTCGAACTCGACGCGTCGATCATGGATGGCCCGTCACGCGAGGCCGGGGCCGTCGCTGCGCTGCGCGACTTCAAAAGCCCCATACGGGTCGCACGCGGTGTCATGGAAAAAACACCACACGTGATGCTGGCCGGAACCGGCGCGCTGGCGTTTGCACGCAAGCATGGTTTTGCCGAAGTCGACAACCCGGCCGACTACTACGTCCTGCCGATCGGCGTCAGCAAGCGCGACATTGCCGGCTTGGCGCATGGCACGGTAGGTGCTGTCGCGCTCGATCGGTCGGGTGCGCTGGCGGCCGCCACTTCGACCGGTGGCACGTTCGGCAAGCTCGAAGGACGCATTGGCGATACGCCGCTGGTCGGTGCCGGCACCTGGGCCGACGACCAGATCGCGATTTCCTGTACCGGCGTCGGCGAGCACATCATCCGTGCCGGCGGTGCGGCGGCAATTGCGTTCCGGTACCGCTCCGGTATTGCGCTGGAAGACGCGGTGCACGCGATGCTGGCCGAGGTGAAACGGCTCGGCGGCGACGCCGGCATCATCGCCGTGACCAGCGACGGCGAGATTGCGATGCAGTACAACTCCGAGGGCATGAAGCGCGCCGCTGTGGCGACGGGCGCAGCACTGACTGTCGCCACTTTCGCCTGAGCGTCCCCCTCAGGAGTGCAGTGGCAGGACTGTCGTGTGCTTGATGTCCGACAACGCGATGCTCGAATTGACTTCCTGGATACCCGGCAGCTGCGACAGCTTTTCGAAGAAGAATTGCTCGTACGCCTTGATATCTTCGGCGACAATACGCAGCAGGAAGTCGACGTGGCCGAGCAGCACATAGCAGTCCATGACCTCGGGGAAGCTCTTGACGGCTTCGGCGAAGGCAGCCAGGTTGCTGCGCCCGTGTGACGTCAGCTTGACGTGCGCGAAGACCATCGTCGTCAGCCCGACCTTTTCGCGGTCCAGGATGACCGGGTGATCCTTGATGACGCCCTCGTCCCGGAGACGCTGGATGCGGCGCCAGCAGGCCGATTGCGAGAGCCCGATGCGCTCGCCGATCGCGGCGGCGTTGATGCCCGATTCGGTCTGTAACAGGTCGAGAATACGACGGTCAGTGTGATCGAGTGATACTGGCTGCATGATTTATGTGCCTTCTTGTTACAGATCGCATGAATTATGCACTGATTTGGACCCGGCGAGAAGTTTTTGCAAGGTTTATTGCGGATCTTCGCGATATATTAGTCGGCGACTATACCTGTCTGGAGGCGGTATCGATGGGCGTTTTTGATCACGCAGAATTCGACAATCACGAGTCTCTGCATTACTTCCACGACGTCGCCACAGGCTTGCAGGCGATTGTCTCGATCCATTCCACGGCGCTCGGCCCGGCCGCCGGTGGCACGCGTCGCTGGGTTTACAGAACTGACGCCGATGCGCTCACCGACGTCCTGCGCCTGTCCCGCGGCATGACCTACAAGAATGCCGTTGCGGAACTGAAATTCGGTGGTGGTAAGGCCGTTATCCTCGCCAGCGACGCGGCCCCGAAGTCGCGCGAACTGTTTGCCGCTTTCGGCCGCGCCGTCGACTCACTCGGCGGCCGCTACATTACCGCCGAAGACGTCGGCTGCTCGGTCGAGGACATGCGCTGGGTGCATGAACAGACGGCGTATGTTTCCGGCCTGCCACAGAGTGGCAGCGATGCCGGCGGCGATCCGTCACCGTGGACCGCGCTCGGCTGTTTCGAGGGCATCCAGGCAGCGGTCCAGTCGCGCCTGCAGCGATCGTCGGTCGAAGGCTTGCGCATCGCGGTGCAGGGTGTCGGGCACGTCGGCCTATACCTCTGTCGCCTGCTGCACGAAGCGGGCGCCGAACTGTTCGTTGCCGACGTCAACAGCGAGAACCTGAAGCTCGTCAGCGCGGAAATCCCGGTTACCGTCATGGCGCCGAAAGACATCCTGTACGCCGACGTCGATGTACTGGCGCCCTGCGCGCTCGGCAACATCCTGACCTCGGTCACGATCCCCAACATCAAGGCAAAGATCATCGCCGGCGCGGCAAACAACCAGTTGTCGACGGCGATGGACGGTGCGTTGCTGACCGCGCGCGACATCCTCTACGCACCGGACTACGTCATCAACGCGGGCGGCATCATCAGCGTCGCCGCCGAGTACTACGGTAACAGCTCCGAAGACGAAGTCCGCGCCGACGTAAGCCGTATCAAGGACCGACTGCAGGCGATGTTTGACGAATCCAGGGCAACCGGCCGACCGACCAACGAACTGGCCGACAAGCTTGCCCGCGATATCGTCGCGGCTGCACGATAGATTCCAGGAGCACGAAGCATGATCACCAAGTCACGACTCCAGATTCCCCGCCCTGCGGCACGCCCAGGCGACGAACCCGATTTCAGCTACCTGGAGCTGTCGCCGGCCGGCAGTGTCGACAAGCCGGCTATCGGCTCGCCGACGCGCGACATCGAATTCCTGAGCAACGGCCTGGTGCGCGTGCTCGACGACGACCACCAGGCCAAGGGGCCGTGGGATCCGGGGCTCGATCCGTCGCAACTCCAGGTCGCACTCCGCTGGATGCTCCTGACCCGTGCGTTCGACGACCGCATGTGGCAGATCCAGCGCCAGGGGCGCATCTCCTTTTATATGCAGGCCCGCGGCGAGGAAGCCATCTCGATCGCCCAGGGCATGGCGCTGCGCATCGGCGACATGTGCTTCCCGTCCTACCGCAACCAGGGCCTTTTCATGTTCCGGGGCATGAAGCTCGTCGACATGATGTGCCAGTGCCTGTCCAACACGCGCGACATGTGCAAGGGTCGGCAACTCCCGATCATGTATCACAGCAAGGCTGGCAACGTGTTCTCGATCTCCGGCAACCTGGCAACACAGGTGCCGCACGCGGTCGGCTGGGCCATGGCCTCGGCGCTGAAGGGCGAAGACCACATCGCGGCGACCTGGCTCGGTGATGGCAGCACGGCCGAAGCCGATTTCTACCATGCACTGACGTTCGCTGCCGTTTACCAGGCGCCGGTCATCCTCAATGTCGTCAACAACCAGTGGGCCATCTCGACGTTCCAGGGGACGGCGGGCGGCCAGCGTCGTCCGTTTGCTGCACGCGGCCTCGGCCTGGGCATTCCGGGCGTACGCGTCGACGGTAACGATTTTCTCGCCATCTACGCGGCGACGCTGTGGGCTGCGGATCGTGCACGCCGCGGCCACGGCCCTACGCTGATCGAACACGTTACGTACCGCGGCGGCGCGCATTCGACCAGCGACGACCCGTCGAAATACCGACCGAAGGACGAGTGGCAAGCGTTCCCGCTGGGCGACCCGGTCGAACGCCTGAAGCAGCACCTGATCACGCAGGGCCGCTGGAGCGAAGCGAAACACACGGCGCTCGAAAAGCAGTTGCGTGACGACGTCACGGCTGCCTGGAAAGAAGCACAGAAATACGGAACGATGACCGAGGAGCCGTTCCTCGACTCATCGACCATGTTCGAAGACGTCTATGCCGAGATGCCCAGGAACCTCGAGTCACAGCGGCGCCGGCTGCGCGAAATCCTGGAGGGGGAATAAGTCATGGCACAGATGAACATGATTGAAGCCATCCGCTCCGCGCACGACGTCATGCTGGATCGCGATCCCACCGTCGTCGTCATGGGTGAGGACGTCGGTTACTTCGGCGGTGTGTTTCGCTGCACCGACGGCCTGCAAAGAAAATATGGCGAACACCGGGTCATCGACGCGCCGATTGCCGAAGGCGGCATCATCGGCACCGCGATCGGCATGGGCATCAATGGCCTCCGGCCGGTCGCCGAAATCCAGTTCGCGGATTACATCTATCCGGGCTTCGACCAGATCGTCAGCGAACTGGCGCGCATTCGTTATCGCTCCTGCGGCGAATTCTTCTCTCCGGTGACGATCCGCACGCCCTGCGGCGGCGGTATCCGCGGCGGCCAGACGCACTCGCAATCGCCGGAGAGCATCTTCGCGCATGTCAGCGGCATCAAGACCGTGATGCCGTCGAATCCGTACGACGCCAAGGGACTGTTGATCAGCGCCATCGAATCGGATGACCCGATTATCTTTTTCGAACCCAAGCGCATCTACAACGGGCCGTTCGACGGTGACCCGGAAAAGCCCGGCGTCTCCTGGGCTTCGCACCCCAAAGGTGAAGTCCCGGACGGTTATTACACGGTGCCGCTCGGCACTGCCGAAGTCGCCATGCCCGGCGAGGAACTGACCATCATCACCTACGGCACGCTGGTCCACGTCGCAATTGCGGCCGCCAAAGAAACCGGGGTCGACTGCGAAGTCATCGATGTGCGTACAATGGCGCCGCTGGATGTGCAGACGCTGGCCGATTCGGTCAAAAAGACCGGTCGTTGTCTCGTCGCGCACGAGGCGACCCGCTTCGGGGGTTACGGGGCCGAGCTCGCAGCAACTATCCAGAAGGAGTGTTTCTATCATCTCGAAGCACCGATCGGTCGCGTTGCCGGGTGGGACACGCCCTACCCGCACGCGTTCGAATGGCAATACTTCCCGGGCCTGAAGCGCCTGGCTGCCGGCATCCGCCGAGTAATGGAGGCAGAATGAGCGAATACATATTCAAACTGCCGGACCTCGGTGAAGGCACGGTCGAATCGGAAATCGGTGAGTGGTTCATCAAGGTCGGCGACCGCGTCAACGAGGAAGACATCGTTGGCTCGATGATGACCGACAAGGCCGCAGTGGAATTGTCGGCGCCGGTGAGCGGCACCGTCATCAAGCTCGCGGGCGAACCGGGCGACGTGGTTTCCGTCGGCGCACCGCTCGTCATATTTGAAACCGGGGACGGCGTCGCGCCGCCCGCAGACGAGGCCCCCGCTGAGCCCGTCGAGAAAAAGGCGGTGGAAAAGGCGGTGGAAAAGGCGCCTGCCGCGGCAGCCGCCAGCACCGAAAACACTGCTCCAGCCCCGCAGGACGACAACGGCGAAAAAACCCGTGTCATGACATCGCCGGCGATCCGGCGGCGCGCCAAGGAAGCCGGTATCGACCTGGCCGAAGTACCGGGCAGCGGTCCCGGCGGACGCATCATCCGCAAGGACTTCGACAACTACCTCAAGGCCCGCGCGACAGGCATGGCGATACCGACCCCGGTGAAACCATCGACGCGCGTCAAGGAGATCAAGATCATCGGCGTGCGCCGCGTCATCGCCGAGCGCATGCAGGCCGCGAAACGCGAGATACCGCATTTTGCCTACGTCGAGGAAATCGACATCACCGAACTCGAGGCTTTGCGCAAGCACCTCAACGGCAATCGCGATCGGGATGACCGCCTCACGTTGTTGCCGTTCCTCGGGCTGGCGCTGATCCGGGCTCTGAAGGACTTCCCGCAGTGCAACGTCACGCACGACAAGGATCGCAACCTGTTGTTGCAACACGAAGCAGTGCATCTCGGCGTCGCGACGCAAACCCCGGACGGTCTCAAGGTACCGGTGGTCAGGCACGCGGAAATGCGTTCGCTCGACGACCTCGCGACGGAGATCCGGCGCGTTTCCGAGGCGGCCCGCACGAACAAGGCGACGAAACAGGAACTGTCGGGCTCGACGATCACGATCACGAGTCTCGGCAAGCTCGGCGGCATCGTTTCGACGCCGGTCATCAACAGCCCGGAAGTCGGCATCATCGGCGTCAACCGCGCCGTCGAACGGCCCATGGTGTTCAACGGCCAGGTCGCGGTGCGGCTGATGATGAACCTGTCGTCGTCTTTCGATCACCGCTTCGTCGACGGTTACGACGCGGCCGCGATGATCCAGCGCATCAAGGACATGCTCGAGCACCCGGCGACGATCTTCCTGCAAGGCTGACGCAGACATTACGGGGGCACAATGCAACTGACACGAATCGGCCTCGAGGCCCCTTACCTGCTGTTTCTTGGCGACGTCCAGACCAGCGATTTTGCCAAGACCGGCTTCGGTATCGCCTACTGGCGCCCGGAGAGTTGTGCGGGGCAGATGCGGCTCCCGGACTGCCCGGTAGACCTCGGCCTCCCGGAAATGGATGTTGCAGCGGCGCTCGATGCCGGCATCAGGACGGCAATCATAGGCGTTGCATCCGTAGGTGGTGTCATCCCGGATCACTGGCTGCCGCAGCTGGTCGAGCTGGCAAGTGCCGGCATCAATATCGCAGCCGGCATGCACCGGAAGCTCAACGACATACCGGAGCTTAAGGAAGCGGCCGCTGCGAGTGGTGCGCAGCTGATCGACGTGCGCGTGCCGCCAATCGGTCTGCCGGTCGGGAGCGGGCGACTACGCAGTGGCAAACGCGTGCTGATGGTCGGCACCGACTGCGCGGTCGGCAAGAAATACAGTGCGCTCGCGCTGCACCGCGAACTCGACCGTCGCGGTGTCAGGGCAACATTTCGTGCGACCGGCCAGACCGGCATCATGATCGCCGGTGAAGGCATCCCGATCGATGCCGTGGTCGCCGATTTCATCTCGGGCGCGGCCGAAGTGCTGTCGCCGGACAATGACGACGATCACTGGGATGTCATCGAAGGCCAGGGCTCGCTGCTGAATCCCAGTTACTCCGGCGTCAGCCTCGGCCTGCTGCACGGATCCCAGCCGGATGCCATCGTACTCTGCCACGACGTGGCCCGAACACACACGCTCGACGTGCAAGGCGACTACCCCATTCCGGAGCTCGATGAAGTCATCGACGATGCCCTGCGGATGGCACGTCGCGTGCGCCCGGGCTGTTTCTGTGCCGGTATCAGCGTCAATACGTCATCGTTGACGGATTTCGAGCGCGACCAGTATCTCGGCAAATTGCAGAACGATCTCGGCCTGCCCTGTGTCGACCCTGTCGCGACCGGCATGTCACCGATCGCGAACTTCCTGCTGCAGTACGCGCCATGAAACGCAAAGTCTCTATTCACGCCGAGTCGTGGCTCGCGATCATTCCGTTCCGGATTTCCGACCACGTATGGAACGACTTCCCGTGTGTCGTCTGTGAGATCGAACAGGACGGCGTCATCGGTCGCGGCGAGGGTCTCGGCGTGTACTACCTGGATGAAACGACGGACTCGATGATTGCGCAGCTCGAAAGTATTGCCGGCGCTCTGGCCGCAGGTGCAGACCGACGGCAATTACAGGAATTGTTGCCGCCGGGCGGCGCACGCTTCGCAGCCGACTCGGCACTCTGGGATCTCGACGCACAGACGAGTGGCCGGAGTGCCTGGGAAATCGCCGGTGTTGCCGAAGACGCAGTAGAAACCGTATTCACGATCGGCCTGGAAGCGACCCCGGAAGAAATGGCGGCGAAAGCCGCAGCGGCGGGGGACCTGACACTGTTCAAGGTCAAGCTGGGTAATGATCGACCGGTAGAACGCATTGCCGCGATCCGCGGGGCACGCCGGGATGCGCGCATGATCGTCGACGTGAACCAGGGCTGGAACTTCGCGGAGTTGCAACGCTATGCGCCCGAACTGCATGCCCTCGGCGTGCTGATGATCGAACAACCATTGCCGCGCGGGGGTGACGCCGAACTGGCCGGCTTCAAAGCACCGGTGCCGCTGTGCGCGGACGAGTCCTGCCTGCACCTCGACGAACTCGCGGTGGCAGCGACCCGCTACCAGATGATCAACATCAAGCTCGACAAGACCGGCGGCCTGACCCATGGCCTCGAACTGGCACGTGCAGCGCGGAAACTCGGCCTCGGCGTTATGGTCGGCTGCATGGGCGGCACGTCATTGTCGATGGCGCCGTCGCATGTCGTTGCACAACTCTGCGACTTTGTCGATATCGACGGCCCGTTACTGATTCGCAACGACCGGCCGGGCGGCCTCGTGTATGAGCGCGGCCAGGTCACGCTCCCGGCACGCCCCTTCTGGGGCCAACCAGAACGCGATAGAAATTAGACCCGGTCCGGTCTTAGGTACAACTCCGCATTGACCCCGACCGCGCAACGCGAATAATCCCACCTGCGATAAAGGCAAAGCTGGCAAAAGCCAGCGACGCAAAGCCACGGGTCCTCGCATCCTCCACGACGTTCGTTGCCACGTGGGACCCAAGACCGCCGGGCTGCCGCCTTTCTATGGTCTAAGGTCGAGACGATATCGTCTCAAGGAGGGTCATCATGTTCAGTCTTCGATTGCCTTTCGTTTTCTGGCTGGCAATTATTATCTCCATCCCCGTGAATGCACAGGAAACATCGCGACCAAACGATGTTGTTGATGTGCAAATGGTGTGCAACACCATGGTCGGCGCCTTCGAGATTGACCCTGTAGCGGCCCGAGCGGCGCTTCCGGATCATTACGAACTTGCATTGCAACCCAGTGGGGCTGCACTGGTTTATTTACAGGCATCCGAGTGCGACGGTACGGGCAACGGCGAGCCACTGGGTGCGTTCGAACTCGCCGACGTCTGGCTGGCCATCGAAGGGGATTTCGTCATCGATGACGTCCCGGGCGCATGGTTTACGTTACCGACTATCAATGTCTACGTGCTCCTGGCACAGACGCCGAGCAAGTGGATCAAGACGCATACGGCGCCCATCTATTTCCCCAAAGAACTCATTCGCTCACTTGATGTTGGCGGGCCTGTCGCCCCGCTGCGCGAGGGTTCTGTAGTCGAAATGACGGGTCGGGGGTATTCATGGTCCGAGTTCGTACCGTGCATAGCGCCGCCCGGCTCCCCGTACGGCGAGTGCTGGATGTTCCCTGGCATGGAACCGAAGCTTCCGATCGGTTTCCTGGAGACTCCGTTCAGACTGGGCGTCAATGTCCTTGGTTACATCGATCGCAGCCCGGGCAACGGGGCCAAGAAGGAAATGCCCTGCCTGATGGAGGTCGGCGGACAGGGCCTGATCCAGTTACTGGTCGACCCGAAATCGAGCCTGGCGGAGCTGGGAATCTTCCAGGACAGCCAGGTCGGCTTCTTCTGGGACTCGATTGCTGACTGCCATTTGGTTATGAGCCCCACTATGTAACCACTGCCAGGAGCACTTGTTAAGCCATACAAAGACCCCGCTTCGGCGGGGTCTTTTTTTGTTTTCAGCATCGGTTCCGGGCGCGCTAAAGCTCGGGTCAGCGAACCAATGCAGCCGATCGACGCCGACTGCAAATCGAGTGCTACACTGCGCGACGATAGCTAACGCGTAGTAGCCGGCGGCAGTCGATGAACTGCTTTTCCAATCCGTCCTACGAAAACCAACACCCGCTTGTTGACGGAGTCCCGGCGATTACAACAAACAAGAAAGTAGTGCGCTCTAAGAATATCCTGAACAATCGCAGAGGCAGGCTCGCCGCCTTCGGTATCCTCGATATTTCCGAGGGTATTCCATACGGCTTCTCGTCGACCGCCATGGTCGCGTTCATGCGCATCGAAGGATTGTCGCTGCAGCAAATCGGCGCGTTCGTTGCCGCGATTGCCGCGACCCAGTTCACGGCCTACATGGCGCTGTCCAACGTCGCGATAAGTATCGGCAACTACTGGCAAGGGGCGGTCGCAGAGCGGTTCAACTACCAGACTGCGTTATGCCTGGACGCTGCACTGATCATCCTGGCGCTGTGTGTCATCCCGTTCCTCAAGGACCGCGACGAGACCAGGAAACCCGCTTCTGACACCGATCCATTAGTGGTAGCTGCGGCGCAATTGAAGAGTTAGCCAGCAGGGGCCAAATGGCTGCTGTCTGCCGATTCGTTGTACCATCGGTCTGAAAAAATCGAGTCGCTGCAATGATTTGGCAAGATTGCATGTGCGGAGGCAATAGCCACTGGTGAAACACAAGGATTCCCAATCGCAACTGAGCGCCAGGTCCGAAGCGCTGGATCGGTTGCGCGATCGTACCGACGAACTCGAGCTGATCATCTCGAGTCTGACGATCTTTGCGTTGGTGTCGCTTCCTGGCTGGCTGTTCGACAAGATTGCCGACGTCTACACCCACCTTTCAACGAGCCTGGCCATTGCCAGCGGCGCAGTCACCACGCTGCTTTCCGGTACCTGCTACGGACTGGCGGCATGTTTCATCGTGCACCTGATGGCACGCGCTTACTGGGTCGGGCTCATCGGCCTGCGGACGGTCTTCCCCGAAGGGATCAACTGGCGCAAGACGCCGGGAATCGGACCGCTGAGCCGGCAGTACTATCAGGACATATTGCCCGACCTCGACACCGTCATCCAGAACACCGATCGCGTGGCATCGTCGTTATTCGCGGTGATCAGCATGCTGACGCTGAGCGTGCTCTGGTTCGGCACCATCCTGGTGGCCATCCTCGTCAGCGCAGGGGCCATTGGCGCCCGGTTTGGCCAGACCAATGCGGGCATCACCTTCGGCTCGCTGGTATTGCTGGCACTGTTCGTCGGGGTGCCGCTGCTTCTCTACGTGCTCGATGCACAGCTTGCGGAGCGCGCGCCGCGCCTGCGCAAGCAACGTATTTTTTCAGGTCTCGTCCGGCTGCTGAGGCGCATCGCCGGCCTCGCATACCCGCAGCGACTCGTATTACCGGTCCGGCTGACACTGCAAAGCAATACCCGCCCGGCCGTTTTCTTCGTCGCACTGGTGCTCAGCATTGTTGTCATCGTGGTGGTCGGCAGTGTGCGCGTTACGGCATCGCGGAACTTTACGCTGTCCGGGGAGTTCACGTACCTGGATACGGCCGTGGTTCGGGAAGGGCTCAGCAGCACTTACTACGAGGACATGCCCGGTCCGCTGGACAGGCTACGCGGCTGGCCGCGTATTGACAGCTTTAGCCAGGGCGGCGCTTTCGTAAGCCTGTTTCTGCCATACCAGCCGCTGCGCGACAATCTCGTGCTCGACCGACTCTGCGGCAGCGCCGAGCAAGCACCGGACCCCGTCGCATGCCTGCGCCAGCTCTGGACCGTAAGCATCGAAGGGCAATCAGTATCGCTGGCGGACTTCGTGCCGGCCGAGCGCGGCGACCTCGGAATGCGCGGGCTGATGGGGCTCGTACCGCTCGGCGGACTCGAACCGGGACTGCGCCACATCGAGGTAGTCTGGAATCCTGCGGCGAATGACGCCGACACACCGCTCGACGATCGCTACATACAACTAAACAACAGGTATATCATTCCCATCGCGTTCTCACCTGATTTTGAAGCGCCGCTGGATTGAAGCGCCGAGCCTGACAATGTGAGCGGCAGGTCTACCCGGCACAGCCAACC
>Ga0210081_1000100_pt1 | contig 16734 bp, 13 predicted proteins | sample White_ThreeSqA_D_FD_185589 | JGI IMG/M metagenome (GOLD analysis project Ga0210081, IMG submission 185589) | Wetland microbial communities from the San Francisco Bay, California, USA, that impact long-term carbon sequestration -... | ecosystem: Environmental > Aquatic > Marine > Wetlands ...
CATTCTGTCCGATAACAGGGGTACACGACGATCGCAGGTAGACTGCAGCTACTGGCCGCGAAAGGGGCCTGTCCGTTTGTCAGCCTATCGCCTTCATGCGGTCCGCGTGCCTCGCCCTTTACCTGCCGCATCAATTGCCACCAGGATTCACCGACCTGTCGGTGTTCCTGACGCTGGTGGGTGCCCTGGCATTCTTCGTTGGCGCTCTCATGTTGCCTTGTGAAAAATAATCAGGAATGCTGTACGCACGAATTACCGGCGGCTGTTTCGCATTTGATCAGGGAATGACACGTTGAGCGAAGAAAGAAAACGGCCGCAAGGCCGGATCAGGCGCATGGCCAGTGACCCACTGGCCGGTTTCCTTTTGATCGGGCTGCTGCTGTTCGTGCTGTTCGACATCGTCGGTGGAAACCGCGACACGGACAGCAATCGCATTGTCATCGACGACCGCGTCCTGGCCTACCTGATCGAGCGCCACATCGGGGTATGGCAACGAGCGCCTACCGCCGAGGAAATTCGCGGCCTGCTGGACGACTATATCCGCGAGGAAGTGCTCTACCGCGAGGGCGTCGCCGCCGGGATGCTGGATAACGACCCGGTCGTGCGTCGCCGCATACGCCAGAAGGTCAGCGTCCTGGCCGAGGAAGCGTCGGGCACCGACGCGCCGACTGACGCGCAGCTGGAGCAGTGGCTAAAAGAGCATGCAGAGCTTTATGCCCAACCTCCGATTTTGAGCTTCACGCAGGTCTATTTCGATCCGGAGCGCATCGACGGCGACCCGGAGGCGCTGCTCGCAGATGCGCTCGACGATTTGCAGGCCGGTGCCGACCCCCGCGAAACAGGCGACCGCACGATGCTACCCTGGAAAGTGCAACTGGCATCCGTCCCGAGGATCAATCGCGAGTTCGGTGCATACTTCGGCGCTGCGCTCGCCGAGTTACCGGTCGGTGAGTGGCTTGGTCCGCTGCGTTCCGGTTTTGGCCTGCACCTCGTCCGTGTCGACGAGCACCAGCCCGGTCGGCCGGCGACACTCGACGAAGCGCGTGCCGCGGTCGAACGCGACTGGGAAACCGATCGACGTCAGCGCGCGGCCGAGGACTATTATCAGCGCTTGCTGCGCGATACCGAAATCGTGATCGAAACGGAGCTGCCGGAAGGTGCGCGTCCCGAGGCCGCTACTCCATGAGGTATTGCCATCCCCTCTGCGGCTTGCTGTTATGCCTGATGTCCATGACGACCATGGCGGACGAATTCAAGCCGGCCTATTTCCGCATCACCGAACTTCCGGGCCAGGACTACGATCTGATGTGGAAAGTACCGGCCATGGATGCGCAGACCACGCTGGCCGTGAATCCCGTCCTGCCCGAATCCGCCGTTGAAATCGATGTGCCGCGCGCAAGTTATGCCGACGGGGCGAGCGTGATTCGCTGGCGCGTCCATGTGCCGGGCGGTATCGAGGGAAAGCCGATTGCATTTACCGGTCTGGTCCGCACCAGGATCGACATACTCGTGCGTTACGAGCGGGCCGATGGGTCTGAGCAGGTCGGCAGGGTGCTGCCCATCGACCCCCGATTCGTGCCCGAGGCCAGTCCCGGCCGCTTCGAAGTGGTGCAAACCTATACCGTCATCGGTATCGAACATATTCTGCTCGGCTTCGACCACTTGCTGTTCGTACTGGCGCTGGTGTTGATCGTTCACGGGACGATGCGCCTGCTCGCGACGATAACCGCTTTCACGCTGGCCCATTCGATCACGCTGGTACTGGCCACGCTCGGGATCGTGCATGTTCCGGGGCCGCCGGTAGAAGCGTTTATCGCCCTCTCGATCGTTTTCGTGGCACACGAGATCATTGAGCAACGGCGCGGACACGAGGGCCTCGCGGCGCGCAAACCGTGGATTATCGCGTTTGCCTTCGGTCTCCTGCACGGACTGGGCTTCGCCGGCGCCCTGGCGGAAGTCGGCCTGCCCACGAATGCCCTGCCAACCGCCCTCCTGTTCTTCAACGTCGGGGTGGAAATCGGCCAGCTGGTCTTCGTGATCGCAATCCTGACCGTCGCGCAGCTGGCACGACGCCTGTTCGGCGAGCGGGTACCGCAGGCTGCGCTACGTACGGCCACCTCCTACTTCATCGGCGGACTCGCAAGCTATTGGACCATCGAGCGCGTGGTATCGTTCTGGGCCTGATCGCGTCAGGGCGTGTACCAGATCGGTGACGTGTACGCCCGCTCCGTAATGGTCATGCGCGTGCCGGGCAACGGCTCCGTGCCATAGAATTTCGCATCGTAGGCGGTCCAGCGCGGCGTCGGAATTTCGATCACACGTGCGTAGTAAAATGCGTACTCAGTAGCATCGAAATCGGGGTCTTCCCATACCGTAATCAATTCCGGGGCGCCTATCGTGTTGGTCCAGGTCGCATTGCCGACGTCGACCGTCGAACCGACCAGCGGTACCTTGCCGTCGGCACCCGGCTTGCGATCACCGCTCCAGGCGACGTCGTATACCTTTTCGTGCAAGTTGCCCTTGTCGTCCATCCAGCCCTTGACGATCTGGATGCGATCGAGGTTGGCGCCGATGGGATCACGCAAGGCGGCGACGAGAAACGTCGGCGCCTTGCCGGCCGCCGCCGCACCGAGGTCTCCGCCCATCGGTACGCCCTTGCTGTAGCCTGCCTCGGCCGGCAAACGGGTTTCCGCGTCGGCCGCCTCGAACTCGAAACCACCGAAGAAACGGACAATCATGCGCGGTCCCGTGGTCGCGTAGGTTTCGCGGCGCTGCATCGCATCCCATATCGCTTCCCGCGTATTCTCGGTGGCCCAGACTGCTGCAAAACCTGACGCCCCGACTTCCCAGTCCATGACCTTGACCCCGGTTTTGGCATTGTCGAAGAACGTGGCTTTCATGCGCTCCGCACTGGGCTCTTGCGGGGCTGTCTTGCCGAAAAAGTTGTTCTCCGCAATAGCCATCAGGCCGGTGTGCGCGTCCGTACTGCCGATCAAGCCGAACTTGTACGGATTTGCGCCAAATTTCTCGTCGAGTTTCAGGCCATTCTTCAACGCCGAGCGCGCATATTCGTACTGCAGCATGTCGTTTGTTTTCGCGACACTGCCGTCGAGGTTGCCCTTGTCCCAGGTCTCGAAATCCGCGAACTCGTCATTCGGCGACAAGAAAAGATGCGATTCACCGTCGCCCTTGGTCTGCGTAACTTCGTACAAGCGCTCCCAACGCTGCCTGTTTTCCACGTAGGTCTTGTCAATCTTCTTGCCGAAAGCCTTGTCGACAGGAAACATGCGACCGTTGCTCAGGTTGCCGTTATGCGCAATGGCCAGGACGTTGCCGCCCGTCTTGTCTTCGTAGTCCGCCATCCATTTCCAGAGATCTGCCGGATTGTCGCTGCCGTAGGGGGGATAGACGGTCAACGGGACGACCTGGCTGGCCTTGTCGCCATTGTCCCGAAAAATCACATTGCGATGCAGGTTGTTGCCGCCGGTATTCGACGTCCACTCGTAACCGATGAAGGCGGTGAATTGACCGGGATTGTTGTATTCCTCGGCGGCATCGATAGTTTCCTGCCAGGCATTCTTGTAAGCAATGGTACCCGGGTAGTACATCAGGTCCTGGGGAAACGTTCCTTGTGAAAACGCGACGATGATTTCCAGTGCGGCGGTCGCTCCGTCGCCGCTCTTGATCTGGTTGTACCACTTGCGACCGGTCGGGTCTTTCAACAGCGCGGGCTTCCCCGCAATCAGGTCGGGAAAGAAGCCCATGTTGTCCGAGTGGTCCGCAACGACGAGAAAGTCCAGCGGCCGCGACAATTTCACCGGCTGCCCGGTATTGGAAATGAGCTGGTTGCCCCTCGCGAATTGATAAGCTTCGCGCGGTCCGAGGCGGGCGCCGAAAGCGCCGGCGTCCATCGAAAAGGCCGTGTGCATGTGGGTGTCACCGAACAGCGGGCGGGTTGGAAAGTCTCGATCCGCATACGGCGAGTAAGGCCGGTCTTGCTGCACTTTCTCGGCATCGGCCCTGTCCAGCGTGCCGGCATCGCCGCCCGCCGCCAGGGCGAGGGTCGGCGCGAGAAAACCCGCCGCCAGTATCCCGACAAAGCGCACCTGCCGCGCGCGCGCCATCCTGTTTGCCCACCGGGTACCGTTTGCACACACCATGATTTCCAACCCCTGAGTCGTTGCTTAAGGCCAATCCGGTCATTGTGCAGCAGCGACCCAGCTGCGTCCAATCCTCACCCGGCGTAGTTGCATCCGCTGATGCCGTTACCGGAGAATACGCCGATTCCGGACCGGACCAAGGAGACAGGTCGTGCACAGAATAATTCTTACCCTCGTTATGCTGGTCGCTTCAGCAGGCGCACTGGCGCAGACGGTACCCGGCGCTTTCACACTAACGCCTTATGGCGGCGGCAGCTTTGGCGGCACCTTCGAAGATGAGGATTCAGACGTTTCGGTAAGCCTCGCAGACTCCGCGGCGTTCGGCCTGGTTCTCGACTACCAGAATTCGGCAAACACCCAGTACGAACTCATCTATTCAAAGGTTTCTACAGACGCGGACATTTCCGGCGCCCCCCTCGCCGACATCGACCTCCATACTTTGCAGGGTGGCGGCACCTACCAGTTTGACGGCGACAGGGTTCTCCCTTTCATTGCCGCCACGCTGGGCGGCACGCGCGTCGACGCGGCCGGTTATGACGCCGACACGTTCTTCAGCTTCTCGATAGGTGGCGGTGTCCAGATCGCGCCGAGCAAACGGCTGGGACTACGGCTGGAGGCTCGCGCGTTCGGCACCCTGGTTCGCTCAGGGTCCAGCATCTTCTGCGTCAGCGACCCGGCAGGGAGCAATGCCGGCTGCGCGATCGCCGTCGCCGGCGACATGCTGTGGCAAGTTCAGGCAATGGCAGGCGTCGTATTTCGCTTCTAGTGCGGCTCGATGAAACCGGGAAGCACGACGCGACGCGCCAGGACCGTCGACTCGCCCGTTTGGAGATCGCATATCGAAACGGCAATCCACAAGCCAGGGCCATAGGCACCCGGAAAGTCTGCCTGGATCCGCTCGTTGCATCTCCGGGAAATAATTCATTGATTTCGATCTGTGTTCCTTGAGTGGCAGTGCCATACAAAACCCGCTAATCTCGCTGTTCGCCTCCAAGGAGACTGGGCGAATCACCGAAATTCGCTCAACCCACGCCACACAGGCACCGAGACCATGATGAAGCACGACTATCCAACACTGTCCGAGTTGGGAATACAAAACCCGTTGCAGATCGACCGGTACCAGGTCAACAGTATTTCCAACTACGACGTCTTGCGGGTGATCTACGAGCGCGAAAGTAATTCTTTCCTGCCCTCGACGCGCACCTACAAGTTTCCGCGCGTGCAGAAAGACGTTGCGATCGGTAAAGAAGAAAAGTCGGTGCAGTCGGTCCTGGAGACCCACCCGGAGCTGCAGAAGGCCGTGACCGAGTTGGAGCGTATCTTTGCGACAAAAGAGTGCAAGGAATGCGTGGCAGAAACGGTCTTGGAGGAACTGCAGGCGCTTGAGGATGAGATTGCGATGCGTTCCGAGTACATCCGGGAACTGGTCAGGCAGCTGGGGACGAGCTGAGACCCCTGCAAGACGGACGGCGCCGCGGAGCCACCGGAATTTCTCCAGCCTGGTAGCCAGGTCGCGCGTCTTGTCGATGGCACCTGTCAACTGCCGTATACGCGCCTGCCGTCCATCCATGTCTCGCTGATTGCAATATCGGAAATCGCTCGAGGCTCAACGCTGCGTGGATCGCGGTCGAGGATAACGAGATCTGCGAGTTTTCCGGGTTCGAGGCTGCCGATCTCGTGCTCCGAATGGCAGGCCCAGGCAGCAGTGCGGGTGACTGCACGAATCGCATCTTCAACACTGACCCGCTCGTCGGGCGCCAGGATCGTCTGCGGCTCCTTCCAAAGGTCTCTGACGACGGCGACGCGGATCTTGTGCAGTGGTCCGAGCGGTGAAACCGGCGCGTCCGTATGCATGACCCAGTTCAGGCCGGCGTCCTGCACCGACCGGCATCGATCCAGCAGCATCACTTTCTCGGGACCGAACACTTCGTCCCGCATGACGTGCCCCCAATAGTAAACGTGGTTGATCAGGAAGCTCGGTACCATGCCCAGCGCCTGCATACGCCTGATCTGGTCGTCATGCAAAATCGAACAATGCTCGATGCGGCAGCGTAGCGCACGAACGTCGATGCCATCGTCCCGGGCCGCCTCGACAGCGTCGAGGATGCTGTCGATGGCTGCATCACCATTGCCGTGTATCGACAAGGGCCAGCCCCGACTGCTTCGATCAATAACCATCTCGCGTAGTGCATCCGGTTCAACGTAGAAAATCCCGACGGTGTCCCTGGTGTAATAAGGCTCACGCTGCCGTCCACTGAAACCCTGGTTGGATCCGTCCGAGACGATCTTCCAGCCGGCGACCCGCATCAGTGCATCGCCCTGCCCCATCTCGACACCGGCTTCGTCCCATCCAGGCTGCTCACTGTAGGCATACGCCCTGATCCTGGCCTTCATCTGGCCACCGTCGTACATGGCACGGTACGCAGCAAGTTCGGCCGGACCGCCGAGGCCGCCGGTCGCCTGGTCGCAAAGTGTCGTAATACCGAGCGCCACTGCCTGGTCGCCCACCTCGCGTCCGGCCGTGACGAATCCGGTCTGCATGCGATGGATGACCTGCTGGTTGCTCAGCAGGATGCCAATGAACGCAGCCTGGCCATACAACACACCATTCAGGGAGCCATCCGGGTAACGCCCGTACTCGGCGCCAGGCGGGTCTTCCGCGTCGCGCGCGATGCCGGCCATTTCGAGCGCCAGGCTATTCACGTAGGCAATATGACCGGATGCATTCAGGATGAACGCGGGTCGATCCGAAACGATCGGATCAAGGTCCCTGGTTGTCAGGTCCCGCGGCGGATCCAGCAGGATTGGATCGAACTGGCGCCCCATGACCCATTCGTCGGGGCCGGCTGATGCGGCGATGTCGCGGATCTCCCGCAATGCGTTCAGTGCCTCATCAAATGTCGACCTTTGAAAGGGACCTATGTCCGCAAGGTTTCCCAGCCCGGCCATTAGCGCAAAGTGCATGTGCGGTTCTATGAAGCCGGGAAGCACGATGCGGCCGGCCAGGTCGACAGTTTTTGCGCCGCGCCCTGCCGCGGCCAGCACGTCTGCCTTGTTGCCGACGGCGAGAATCCTGTTGTCGGCAACAGCGAGCGCTTCGCATTCGGAAAAAGCGGCATCTACCGGCAGCACCGTACCATTCACGAAAACGGTCACTGCAGCATCGGCCTGCGAGTCGCGCCGTTCGGTGCAGCCAATCAATGTGGAACCAAGTACCGCGCCGGCGCCGTATACGAATTGCCTGCGATTCAGCCTGGCCATATCTTTCCCCGAGTTTCCAAATGCCGAGCGAATTTTTAACACAGGGACATGATCACATCCACACTACAAGGCGTCAGACTGAACAACTACGTGACCGGCGAGCACGTATGCGTCAATACCAACAATACGTATTGCGTACAGCACAGGAGGCGCCTAGGTTGATTTCAGGTCACCGCCGCACGAGGTGGCGACGGCGGTCCGACGAGGGCCGTACGCGGTGCCTTGCAGACAACATGCTTCACGGCTTTCGCCTTTACTCACCTCAAGGGGAAAGCTATGAGCAAACTTCACATGTTCCGAGCGACGATTGCGCTGGCAGCATTTGCGTCGCTTGGTGCGCCTGCCGTAGCGCAGGACATCGCCGAGTCGGAACCAAACAATCCGTGCGCGCTGGCCCAGATAATCGGCATGCCGTCAGCGTGGCCGGTCGTCGTGACTGGCGAACTGACACTGACCGGAGGTTACCCTCCGGGGGATGTCGATTTCTTCCTGTTCCAGGCACCAGAGGGAATGAGGCTGCGCGCGGGCCTGCGCGGCGATACGAACCAGCCATTACCACTTAATGACCCGTTTCTCGGTCTCTTCGACGCGAACTGCAATCTTCTCGACTTCAACGACGACTATCTGAGCCTGAATTCGCGCCTGAACTTCGAGGTCCCGGCCGGGAACGATGGTTACTTCATTCTCGCCGCTTCGGGTTGTTGCGACTATGGATTCGACGGGAACCACGGCCAGGTGGGCGCTTACAGGCTGCGAGTATCCATTCCGCCCGAGCCAGTAGTGGCAATAACCGGGCGACTCATCGATGCAGTGTTCGGGACGCCGTTACCCGGTACTTCACCGCCAAATTCGTGGGTCGAACTGATTTACTGCCCCGGCGGCGATTGCTCTGTCTATGCGACGTCGATGCCACCCGATGAGTTCGGCGTGTTTCGGTTTGAGACGGGAATCAATGGCGCGCCGCTTGATCCCGGCCAGTACCTGATCCGTGCGTATGCGGGTGAATACGAACCGGCGGAGTCCGGGCCATTTGACGCCCCGTCGGGCGAGACGGTGGACCTCGGCGACATCGGGTTGCAGCCTCCACCTTTCACGTTCGACAACGTCGTGCCTTGTAACGACATTTCGCCCACTGGCGGTCGTTGCCGTTACTCTGTGGACATCCGTAACAATACGGACGCAACCGTGATGGGGCTCGGATGGAGCCTTGTGAACGCATACGGCGGAACGTCGCCTCTGGGCTACAGCATGTTTCCGGCTGATTCCACGCGCCATGCACGCCTCGCGCCGATATCGACAAAGACGCTGAGTTTCAGTTTCGATGTTCCGGCTGACGTGGCCGCAGGTACGTTCATGTGTGCTGACGCCTGGTTCTCTGACCGTGACACCGGGTATTTCGGCACGCTGCGCAGCGGCGCCCTGTTCTGTGTCATGAAGCAGCAGGACGAATTCTCAATCGTACAGGGAAAGGCCGCAGCAGCCATGCTTAACGCCGACATTGACACCAGGGGCGGCAGAGGACCGACCTATCGGCGAAACGATCAATAACAGGCAACATCGTCGCGGCGTTTGGCCGGCACCAAGTGCCAGCGCCGCGACGAATCTTGGGCCTGATCACACCACGCGGCAGCGGAATCTCGAGAACACGAAATCATCTGCAACAACAGCGCCGCAGACACACCCGGGGTAACAAGGCGCCGATGCGTAACTGATCGAGGCTACTTGATACTTCGCCAATCAGAACCACAGGTGCAGCTCGGCAAAGAATTGCTCACGATTCTGTGCCGCATTCTGTGGAATACCATCGTAGCGCCGATAGCCGACCCTGCCCTGCATGAAATGTATTGGCGCGTACTCCCATACCAGGCTGACACGGTTACGCTCATCCTCGTCGACCTCATCGTCCGGGTCGAACCATTCGAACGTGAGCTTCAGGTTATGTCCCTGCCGATAGCCCCAGTTTGCCTCTACCAGTGATGCCCAGAGCTTGCGCCGCCCGGTGGGCGCGCCATCGTCAATAATATAATCGACTTCGGCGAGCCAGGTGAGCGGTCCGGTGTTGAGGCCGGCGAAGACATTTTGCATCTGCCGGTCGCCGGCTGCCGCATCGTTGAAATTGAAGCTGCCACCGACCCGCCAGTCCTGGCGTACGTAGCTGACGCGCGCACTGTACTGTTTGCCGGAATCCACTTCCGGGCCACCCGCGGTTCCGCGGGTTACGGCCAGCTGCGCGGACCACTTGCCGCTTTCGTATCCCAATTCCCAGCCGGCGTCCGGCGTGTTGTAGTTGATACCGCTCACTTGCCGGATGAAGGCCTCATCGTCCTGCAGCCGAAAACCGTAGGGCAGAAAGAACTCGCCTGCCCGCACCCACCACTCGCCTCCGGGCAGGTTCAGCTTCGCATATTGTTCGCGAACCACGGCATCGTCAGGTAGCACCTTTGCGTCGATGTACAGGCTGAAGTACTTCGGAAAAGGTTTGATTTGCACATAAGCCAGGAACTCTTCGAGGTCTGTGCTCTCTTCGGCCGGCTGCCCCGGTACGTCCTGGCGCACCCACCCCCAGCGCGCGTCGCCACCAACCGCGAAGTAGCGCCCGATTTCTCCGGTCCACGGCTTGTGGTCCCCGAGTTTGTGCGCGACGAAATCGGTTTGTGAGTAAATGTTGCCGTAGGCTGTTCTCATGCCACCGCCCGAAGGCGACACATGGCAGGTCCCGCAACGCAGGCCGGTTTCGACAGCAATATACGGCTCTGCCTGCACGTCTTGCAGCGAGAAAAATACGCCGAAGATCACTCCGGCCAGGCGCATCATTCGGGCGACATCTTTCATCGTTCTGCACCTGCATCGATCCATGCCCGGATAGCGGCAATCGTCGTCGCATCGAGGGCGGCAGCGCCGATGGGCATCCGCCCGCCGACCGCCGCAGTTCCTTCCAGCTTCCTGACGAGGTAGCTAGCGTCAGCGACACCGGCAACAACGCGGACGTCACCCGCTGATTGCTGGCTGTCTACCCCGACGAGATTGGCGAAGCTCGCGTCAGCAGAACTGAGATCCATACCGGCCGGCAGCGACGGTCCCGCCGGCCCGGTATGACAACCCGCAACCGCGCACGACGGCGTAAAGACGTTCGCCTGAATGGACTCCAGCGTCGCCTGCACACCCTCGACACTGAATGTCGCAACAAAATCGCCGCCTTCGACACCATCGCCGCTGGGGAAACTGCCCGCAAACTCCCCGTCGAGCGCAACACCCGCTACCGAGAGAACAATATTGGGTCCGCTGCCTGTCACGGTCAGCCGGTAGGTATCCTCTGCCGGGTCGATACTCCCGATGTCCACAATGGCAACACGCGAATTAGCGGGAGATGCCGCGACGGAGGCCGGCGACAATGCGAGGTCATCACCGTTGCCGAATACGCCGTCCACGCTGCGGTCGAGCAGGAACGTGAAAAGGTTGATCGTCGAGGCATCGATTTCACGGTCGAACCCGACAACAATTTCGGCCGGCAGCGAGCGCAGGATGCTCGAAGGCGGCGGTTCCATCGAGACGACGACGGTTGGCCCGTCGAGTTCACCCGTTTCCGTGGGCAGTGCGCCGTCGGCGATCCACTGCCGCACGAATGCAATAGTCGAGTCCGGGACCGACGGCCCACCGAGCGGCATCCTGCCACCCTCGGAAGCAGTCCCCTCCAACTTCTGCACCAGGTAGCTGCTGTCAGGCTTGCCGGGATCGACCCGCAGTAGCGAGCTGTTCTGCTGGCTCGGCACCCCGACCAGATTCGTGTAGCTATTGGGGGCATCGAGCCTGAGGCCTAGCGGCGCCGCGGCGCCGGCATGGCAATCGATGCAAGAAGCATCGAATACGTTGACCTGTATGGACTCCAGCGTGGCGGCAAGCGGCACGTCCCCACCCTCTGCCAGCGGCCTCCCGGCGATATCCAGGCCCTCGCCGCTACCTGCGCCGCAGCCATCCAGCGCGATGGCACAGAGCAGGAGCCCGGTCACGCGCCACCGGGATTCTCTGCCGAACGCCGCGACAAGACTGCCAATGCTGTTATCGTCTGTCATGCCCGGTAGGTTGCCGCAAGCCGCGTGAAGGTTCACTGGCCGCAAAATCGTCGGCATTGAACTTTTGACGCTCCCCGGACGACCTATAATCAAGGAGGAGAGCCAACGGAGGGATGAGTGAGGCCCGATTCGTCCAGAAAAGTCGATGCGCGCGCAACCGCGGGACGGGAACGCGACCTGCTGGCGCGCGTGCGCCGGCGTGACCGCGAGGCTTTCACCGAGCTTTATCGGTTGTACCAGCCGCGCCTGCTCGCTTATCTGCGTCGCGTGCTCGCCAGCTTTGCGCTTGCCGACGAAATCGTCGACGACGTCTTGTTCGTCGTCTGGAAGGATGCGAAAAAATTTCGCGGCGACTCGGCCGTGTCCAGCTGGATCTTCGGCATCGCCTATCGCAAGACCATGACTGCCATCCGTACCGAAAGCCGTTACCAGGCCCCGCTCGATCGCAGCATGGACACCGCTCTGCTGCCTGCGACAACGTCGGGCGACCACGATTTCGTGCGGGCTGGCCTCGCCGAGTTGAGCGCAGACCACCGCCAGGTCATCGAACTGACCTATTTCTGCGGCTTTTCTTATGCCGAAATTGCCGAAATTGCCGACTGTCCTGTGAATACAGTCAAGACTCGCATGTTTCACGCGAGGCGGCGACTGAGACACGTGCTGCCCGTTCTGGCGGGCGAAAAACCGGAAAAGGGGCGAGACCATGCCTGACACCATCCGCCACGACGATGCAATCGAACTGTTACCCTGGCTTGTCAATGGCACGCTGGAACCTCGCGAGTACGAGGCCGTCGATTTGCACGCGAAGAATTGCGTGATCTGCCGACGCGAACTCGACCGCCTCGGCGCACTTGCCACCGCGCTCGCCGACGAGACACAGGGCGAGCTTCTCCCGGCGCCGGACATGCGTAACATCAATGCACGCATTGACGCAGACCTGGCCAGAAGTCGTCGTGGCGCCGAATTGCTCGACCGCCTGCTCGACTGGAGCGGAAACCGCTGGCGACTGGCGTTCGTGCTGCAAGCTGCCGGAGTCATGGCGCTGGCGGTTGTGCTGTGGCGCGTTGAACCCGAGTCCGAATTCACGACATTAACCACCCCGGAGTCATTGCCTTCGGGTGACTACCTGCGCGTGGTTTTCGACCCCGGCCTCGATGGCGCAGCGATCAGCGCCCTGCTGGAAGCCTACGGGCTGGTCCTGGTGAGCGGTCCGTCAGAACGTGGCGTGTACACTTTGGGCCTTCAGGATGCATCGGCCGAGCGCGCCGACGTGAGCGCCTCGCTGGAGGGAGCGCCGGGAGTGTTGTTCGTGCAACCGGTAACCGGAAAGGATTCACCATGACCCGTATTTGCCTGGCACTGGTCCTGGTCTGGCTCATGGCGCTGGCGGCTCACGCGGCCGACGAGGAGTCCCGGCAGGTTCTCGTAACCTTTGCGGACCCGGGCCTCAGCAACGCATCGCGCGCCGGTCCGGTCAGGCCGGGATACGGCCGCCGAACATCAACGTATCTCGTGTCCATGAGTGTGCGCCGCAAAGCCGACCGGCTCGCCGAGGAACTGGATCTGACGATCGTCGATGAATGGCCGATCGTGCCGCTCGAAGTACACTGCATCGTGTACGCTGTTGCCGCGGATGACTCGGTAGAAGACATCATCGAAACGCTGCGTGCGCTTCCAGAGGTCGAGTCCGCGCAGCCGCTGAACACGTTTGAGGTCCTTGGTTCCGGATGGAGCACGCCGGATCCCTACCAGGCGTTGCAGCACAACCTCGACTCGCTGGAGCTTGTACAGGCACACGCCTGGTCGCGCGGCGATGGATCGACGGTCACAATTATCGATACCGGCGCCGACTTTCATCATCCCGAACTCGTCTCACAGGTCGATGAGACGGTCGATTTCGTCGCCGCCCCGGGGCAGGACTTCTCGGCCGACGCGCATGGCACCGCGGTAGCAGGCATCATTGCCGCCGCCGCGGACAACGGCATCGGCATGGTCGGGGTTGCACCGTCGGCGAGGCTCAGCATACTCAAGGCTTGCTGGTACACCGACGGCGGCGCCGCCGCGGTGTGTAACAGCTTCACACTCGCGAAAGCACTTACACATGCGATCGAATCCGCGCCCCAGGTCATTAACCTGAGCCTGGGCGGCCCACCGGATATGTTGCTGGCCCGGCTCGTCCGTATCGCGCTCGACGCAGGCACCGTTGTCGTTGCGGCCGACCCGCAAAACTCACAGCCCGGGTTCCCTGCCGATGTTCCGGGCGTCATCGTGGTCGCTGCACCGGGCGGGGAAGAAAATGGCCGGACCGCGTTCCCGTTCATCGCACCGGGATCGGAGATCCTGGTACCGGTGCCGGGCGGCGGGTTTGACTATGCGTCCGGCAGTTCGCTGGCGGCCGCGCATGTATCCGGCATCGCTGCACTGCTCGTCTCCAGCAGCCCGGGGCTGACGGGTGCCGAAGTTGCCGAACTACTGACGGGAAGCCGACCCGATGATCATCAGTCGGTCAACGCGTGCCGCGCGCTCGCCACGTTGCTAAACCGGTCCGGCTGCCGTCACGACGCGGCGGTTACTGCGCTAGAAACCAACGGATACACTGAAGACAAGCCGTGATCCGGCCGAAAGGCCGGCAAGTGTCCCGGCTGGCGTCTCATTGTCGTAATAGCGCAGGTCCAGCACAAAACGGCCCAGGCGGGCTGATGCGCCGATGTCCCCGTACAGGTAGTTGGTCGTGCCCTGGTCTTTGAGCACGTTGTAGCCGAGACCGGCGCTGACTACCCATGCATTGCGCATATTCCATTCGCCGCGCAGCTCGAAGTAACGACCGTCGGCGCCGTAGCCATATATGTCCTCACTGAATCCCGCCTCCAGCGAATACTGTTCGAGCACCGTCACCAGGACCGATAGCTCTGTGTAGTCGTAATTGAAGTAAGTCGTCTGCCCCGGATAGGTGTAGCGCATGACAGCGAGCGACAGGTCCAGCGTCGCCGCTGGCGAAAATCCATAACCCAGGTAATAGTCGAGTTCGACGTCGCGGCGCCCGCCGAAGTTCTCGAGATCGACGGTGCTGGCCCACGCACCGGCAAACAAGCCCGATTCGTGTCCATAGTCGATGCCGACCTGCAGGGCCGGGTTCCCGTCGGAAAAAGACAGGCCACGATAGATGTACTCGGTCGTTCCCGTGACCGTCGCCGAAAACCCGTCGGCATGCGCGGTCGGCGTCATGGCGGCAAGGCACACAACGATGAGGAGACAGTTTCCTGTTCGCCATCCTGTAACACGCGCCTGTATGCGTCGCACTCCCGGCATCTCCGTCCTGTGCATCCTGTTTCATCCACGGTACTCGAATCCGCCACAAGCGGTCCAGCGCTGGAATGAACCTTTGGCGCGTTAGCGGCAACCTAATTGTAAGAGCGCCGCAAAAAGTCGCTTCGAACCGATAATGTCCCCGGGGGTCCACGATGAAAATTGTCCGCAACGCACATCCCATTTATTTCGTACTTGCCTGCTTTCTGCTTGCCGCAGGCTGCAGCAGCGGTTCAGACGGTGGTGGCACGATGCCAGCGCCGCCCGATACGACTGCCCCGACAGTTTCGAACGTCGGTGCCGGCGCCGGCGCGCTGAGCCGAACCGTGACACTGTCCGTGACGGCGACAGACGGCGTCGGTGTGACCGCGGTGCGTTTCTACGTCGACGGTGGCCTGATCGCGACGGACACGACGGCACCTTACAGCACCGAGCTTGACACCGGCACCCTCGCCGATGGAGACCACGTTCTCACTGCCGAGGCGGAAGATGCCGCCGGCAACATCGGCCAGTCCGGCGAGGTAACGGTCACCGTGCAGAATACCGTGCAATTCGCCATCGCGCCGAGCGGCAACGAGGAAGTGCCACCGCGGGATTCCGCCGGCAGCGCTACCGCCGATCTGACAGTGAACGTTGCGACTGGCGACATTTCGGGAACGATGACGGTGACTGGCATCACGCCGACAGCCGCACACATTCACGACGCCTTCGCGGGCAGCAACGGCCCTGTACTGATACCGCTTGCCCAGGATGCCGTCGATCCGGGCCTGTTCACAGTGCCAGGCGGCTCGCTACTCGATACAGCAGACGTTGATAGACTGCTTGCCGGCGCTCTTTATATCAATGTTCACACGGCGGCGGCACCGGGCGGCGAGATTCGCGGACAAATTTTGCCGGACGGCTTCGTGCTCTATTTCTCCAGCCTTAGCGCGAAATTCTCCGTGCCCGTTCACGACAGCCTTGCCGCCGGACGGGTGGCAATCACGTTCGACACCGCGAGCGGCGCCCTGGTCGCGCAAACAGCTATCACCGGGCTCGACGATGCCACCGCTGCGCACATTCACGAAGCCTATGCCGGCAACAATGGCCCGGTACTGATCGGGTTGACACAGGACATGACCAATCCCGGTCGCTGGTTCGTCGAGAACGGTGAGCTGAACGCAGCTGGTATCGAGGCCCTGAACAGCGGCCGCCTGTATGTCAATGTGCACAGTGCAGCGTTCCCGGCCGGCGAGATTCGCGGGCAAATATTGCCCGACGGAATTACCGTGATTCGCGCGCCAATGAGCGGTGTGCAGGAGGTGCCGCTCGTCGAAACCGAAGCCTCCGGAATCGCTTTCGTTACTTATGATGAGGCCGGCGCATTACTCAGCATCCACGCTACAACCGCGGGTCTCGGCGACGCTTCTGCCGCCCACCTGCACACGGCAATTGGCGGCGTCAATGGCAGCGTCGCGATAGGTCTGACACAGGATGGCAGCAACACTGCCCACTGGTTCGCCGACCAGGAAACAGCGCCCGCCAGCCTTGTCGACGCGCTGCTTTCCGCGGGTACGTATGTGAACGTGCACAGCCCTGCTCATCCGGGCGGCGAAATTCGCGGTCAGGTCGTGCCGGACGGTTTCATCTTCGCAGCCGGGCGGCTCGAGGGTCGCCAGGAAGTCCCGGCCGTTACGACAGCGGCGAGCGGAATGTTCGCTGTCACCGCGGACGTCGCTGCATTGACAGTAACTGCGCACGCCCACACCTCCGGAGCGAACGACGCGACGGCATCTCACCTCCACGAAGCCTATGCGGGCATGAGTGGTGGTGTCGCGGTCGGCCTCGCTCAGGACGCGGGTGATGTTACCCACTGGCTGGTCGAGAATGCGCCCGTGACCGCCGATCAACTGGCTGCGCTCCAGGCCGGGCGTGTGTACGTTAACGTACACACGCCT
>Ga0210081_1000101_pt1 | contig 16731 bp, 20 predicted proteins | sample White_ThreeSqA_D_FD_185589 | JGI IMG/M metagenome (GOLD analysis project Ga0210081, IMG submission 185589) | Wetland microbial communities from the San Francisco Bay, California, USA, that impact long-term carbon sequestration -... | ecosystem: Environmental > Aquatic > Marine > Wetlands ...
CAGTGGTGGCTTTAATGCCCAAACCTTATGCATGTCCTCATGGAAGATGCTCGTACTGTCCAGGTGGAATTGAGTTTAATTCTCCCAACAGCTATACTGGAAAGGAGCCCTCTACACTTAACGCAATTGAAAATAACTATGATCCAAGATTACAAATTACTTCAAAAATTGAAAAATTGATTGCGTATGGCCATGATCCATCCAAAATGGAAATTGTGATTGTTGGGGGAACATTTCTATTTATGCCAAAAACATATCAAGAAAATTTTATCAAGTCATGCTATGATGCCCTAAATGGATTTGAATCAAAAAACCTGCAAGAGGCCAAAGCAGCCAACGAATATGCAAGCATTAGAAATGTTGGGTTTACCATAGAGACCAAACCAGACTACTGTAAGAAAGAGCACGTAGACTGGATGTTAGATTACGGAATAACCAGAATTGAAATTGGAGTTCAATCACTACAAGAAAGAGTATACAAAATTGTCAATAGAGGTCACAACTATAATGACGTAATAGAATCTTTTCAGATTTCAAAAGATGCAGGATATAAGATCGTAGCTCACATGATGCCCGGATTACCATCTGTAACACCTAAAGAAGACATTGCAGATTTTAAAAAATTATTTGAAGATCATACTCTTCGACCAGATATGCTTAAAGTGTATCCATCCCTCGTTTTAGAAAACACACCATTGTATGAGGAATATAAGCAAGGAAAGTATGCGCCATATTCTGATGAAGAACTCATCAACGTACTTACAGAAATGAAAAAGATAGTTCCTAAATGGGTCAGGATTATGCGGGTAATGAGAGAAATAGGTCCTGAAGAAATCATTGCAGGTCCAAAATCAGGCAACCTCAGACAAATTGTACACCAGAATTTACTAAAACAGGGATTAATTTGCAAATGCATAAGATGTAGAGAGGCAGGACTTTCAAAGAAGATTATAGAAGAACAGAATTTGCAACTCAAAAGAATTGACTATGATTCTTCTGGTGGAAAAGAAGTCTTTTTGTCATATGAGGATTCAGATGAATCAATTTACGGATTTTTGCGCCTCAGAAAACCAAGTGCGATGGCACACAGAAAAGAAGTTTCAACTGATTCATGCATAGTAAGAGAGTTACATGTTTACGGAAAATCTTTACAAATTGGACAAAAAGAAGTCAATGAAATCCAACATTCAGGACTTGGTAAAAATCTGATGAAAGAAGCTGAAAGAATCACTCAAGAAGAATTTGATGCAAAGAGACTCCTAGTTATTAGTGCAGTAGGAACACGTCAATACTATCAAAAATTAGGGTATTCGTTATATGGGCCATACATGGAAAAATCTTTGAATTAGTGAAGCAAATGTCAGAATCAGAAATTATCGGCAAAGGCACTTGGATAGATAAACTAGCTCATGAGTTACTTGAAAGAGAAAAAAATCTCGGGAGAAAGTTAGACTTGATCAGAGTAGAAAGTGGATTAGGGGCATCAGGAGTTCCACATATTGGTAGTTTAGGCGATGCTGTAAGGGCATACGGGGTAAAACTTGCCCTTGAAAATTTTGGATTTAAATCTGAATTAATTGCGTATTCAGATGACCTTGATGGATTGAGAAAAATCCCAGAAGGCTTTCCAGATTCATTAAAGGAACATATTGCAAAACCTGTCTCGCTAATACCAGATCCTTTTGGATGTCATGACTCTTATGGAATGCATATGAGTAGCATTCTTTTGGATGGACTAGATAAAGTAGGAATAAAGTACGAGTTTAGAAGGGCCGCAGATACATACAAAAAAGGATTACTAGGTGACCAAATTCACACCATTTTGATCAACAATCAAAAAATAGGCGAAAAAATATCTGACCTAGTAGGCCAAGATAAATTCCAAAAAGCGCTACCATATTTTCCAGTATGTGCAAATTGCAGTAGATTATACACTGCAGAGTCAAAAGAATACATTGCAGATGAAAAGAAAGTCATCTACAATTGTCATGATGTAGAAATTGGATCAAATATTGTAAAAGGGTGCGGACATCACGGTGAGGCAGACATCACTAAAGACTTAGGAAAATTAGCCTGGAAAGTAGAATTTGCTGCAAGATGGGCTGCATTTGACATAAGATTTGAAGCGTATGGAAAAGACATTATGGACTCGGTCAAAGTTAATGATTGGGTATCAGAGGAAGTTCTGAATTATCCTCCTCCTCATCATGTAAAATATGAAATGTTTTTGGATAAAGGAGGAAAGAAAATCTCAAAGTCACTTGGCAATGTAATTACAGCTCAAAAGTGGTTAGAGTTTGGAAATCCAAAATCCATTCTGCTATTACTCTACAAAAGAATTACAGGAGCCAGAGAGTTAGGTTTTGAGGATATCCCTTCCTTAATGTCCGAATATAATGAGTTAGAGGACATTTACTTTGGAAAAATTAAAGTAGATAATCAAGCAAAACTTGTCAAATCAAAAGGACTGTACGAATATGTCAATTTATTAAATCCTCCAAAAAAATCTGGAACACATGTTAATTATCGACTTTTAATTGAATTATCAAAAATATTCAAAGAAGATAGGAAACAAAGAGTTATGAAAAAACTCTTAGATTACGGCGTGATAAAAAATCCAGAACCTGAAATTGAAAATATCATAGAACTTGCGGGAAATTATGCAGATGAATTTGATCAACAAGAAAAAACAAAGATAGATCTCGATGAATCCACAAAGAAAGCACTAAAAGAATTATCAGAAGCACTAAAGTTAGAAGAAGAACCAGAAGATATTCAAAACACAATATACCAGATTGCAAAATCAAATAACATTGAACCCAAAGATTTCTTTAAAACACTGTACCAAATTATTTTAGGAACTTCCCGTGGTCCAAAAATCGGTCCATTTATTTTAGATATTGGGAGACAAAACGTGGCAGCAACCATTTCAAATTACACCTAAAGAAATGGCTCATAATCAACATAATAAATCTCGAAATAATGGCGGATTTGCACTAATTATTTTTGGGGCGTTATTACTTTTTTTGGCTCCAAATATCAACCCGACAAACCCAGATTTAGGAATATTAGCCTTGGTTGGAGGCATTATTATTGGAAGTTTGGGTTTTTACCTCAGATTCTTCCGAAATAGAGAAAGAAAAGTCTAAAGAAACGTTCATCTTCAAGGTATACTCGTGAGCCAACAATGGGGTTATTTGGAAAGAAAAAAGAGATAGTTGAGGAGGTAAAAACTCTAGAAATTCCTCAAAAAACAGAAGAGGAAGTTCTAAAAGAAGAGTTACAAGCAGAAGTAGAAAAATTACAAAAAGAATTCAGAACTAAGCAAGAAGAGTTAACAGAAAATGAGAAAAAACTTCAAGTGGTAAAACAAGAGTATGATTCAATTGTTTCAACCCTAATGGAAATTAAAAAAGAATCAAATCAAAAGAAAATGGAGCTAGACATAGTTAAAAGAGAATATCGAGACATTAAACAGAAAATAGAAGATACGGATGAAAAATACCAAAAAAGTAAAAAATTAATTTTAGAACTAGAAAAAATAGAAAGCAACATCAAGAACAAAAAAGAGCAATCAGATAATCTGATCAAAGAAAATACAGAAATTCAAGAAAAAATTGATCAAAGTAAATCCACACTACATGAAACTAAAACACAAGAGATTCAGGCCAAAAAAGAACTTGAGGAAATCACATCAAGACTATACAATGCAAAACACGATATGACAAAAACAAATAGTGCAAGCATTTTAACCGATAAAGAAAAAGAATTCATAGAAAAACAGATTGCCAAAAAACCTGAAACCAAAAGCATTATTGAAGCGGCAAGTGCAGTAGCAGCATCACTAAAATCTAAACTAGGTAGAGTTGAAAAAGAATTGGAAACAGTTCAACAGCTTTTAGAGAAAGAAAGAAAGGAGCATTCAATCACTAAAGAAAAGCTAGACCAGATACAAGAAGGGCAATCTCAGAATAAATCATAAATTAGCAAAATATTTTTTCCACTTTTCTTTTATCTCAGATTCAGACAACCCCAAATCATACAAAGGGGAGATAACTTGAGAGACTTTATCCACATCAACCAAGACTATGGAGTTAATCTGACTCCTTATTCCATTTTTGCGATAATGAGTCAAAATAGCCTCAAATTCGCCCCCAGTTTTGATCACAGAGCCCTTTCCTGAGAACCTATACCCTCGTCTTAAAAGAGGATCTACGACATTTATCTCAAGATGCGGATTACGTTCTAGATTTTTTATGGTGTTTGGAGAATGAATGTCAGCAAATACTAGTGTTTTATCATCCCAAGCTATGATAGTTCCTTTTGGAGACAAGTTTGGAGTATTATTTTCGGATATGGTGGCAACATATCCCAGTTTTTGCTGATCAAGAAATTGTTTCACAGACTCGGAAATTTTTTGCATCGTTAACAATCAAAATAGAGTGTAAGATTTTAAGTTCATCTGAAAAAGTCTTCAGCATACATAGAGAAAAAGAAAAATCCAATTCCACCGCCAATTATTGCAATCCATGCACCAATCTTTTCTAATCTCGACATTTATCTTCCTCTAACATGCACATTATTGAATCTATTCCGATCTTGATGGATCATGTTCATCGCCTATATGTTTAGCAAGCTCAATTACTTCGCTTCCAAAGGCTTCTCCGCAAATTGGACATTCAAACTCAAATTGATTTGTCATGGTTTTTGTAAAAATAAATATTATTTAAAAAATTTCTAGGGGTTAAATTATCCATAAATTATACAGTGTTCACAATCACAACTTTCCTGTTGCTTTGTTTTTGCAAGACATTTTTTATGTTGACCTGCCTGACATTGAACACAGATTTTTTCTAAATTCTCTACTGTGGAATATTTTTTGGATTGATCAAAACCAAATCCACCATCTTGCGGCCCTACCATAACTAATGTATTATCAAGCAGTATTTCTACTTCTCTGAATCAATAAAATTAAGACTATTAAGATTTTTTTTCCTTCTCATCATCAGATTTGGGATTATCCCAAAGGTGCATAGTTCCACGTATCATAAAAGAGCCAACAACTATAGCAATTATCCCTCCTACAACAAACATTACAACTTGCCCAACAGTTCTGATCCCAGCCATATCTCTTCTTACGATGTCTTTGTAGTTATAATTGTCGAGAAAGTAAAATTAAAGGGGATCATGATTCATGACTATGAATTGTAAGAATAAGAAGATAGGATGCTATCATGACAATTCAATACATTTTGAAGGTAATGGAAAATGCCTAGTCAAAGATTGTAAATGTGAAAGATTTCAAGAGACTAAAGTTCAAGAGTACAAAGAAGAATAAAAAATAAACCACATCAAAAAGGTCAGATTTAAAAGAAATGGCAAATAGAAAATCAAATCATTTGTAGAAACTGAATCAAATTTGTAAATGTGTGGTCAGAAGATTTTCCAAAAAATCAAAGTGTAAAATAATCACGATCTTTTAGTAATATGTTTACATAGTCAAAGAGAGGATGTCAAGAAAAATATTTTTTGTGTTTGTATTTTTAATTATTTTTTTTTCAGTTACAGAAATAATGAAAAATGTTTCTGCTGAAACTGAAGATGATAACATCAATTTTTTTCTAGACAAAACAAGGTATTATCCACGTGATACCATATACATTGAAGGTTGGATAAACAATGTAAACTCTACTGAGATTCAAATTGACATCTTAAATCCAGAAAAACAAATTATTGTTCACCAGAGGGTTAAACTTCAAGAAATACATGAGATTGACCATTCAATAACAACATTGGGCAGAGAGTGGAATAAAGAGGGGTTTTATCAAATAAGAGTTTCACATTCGGGAGAATCAGAAAAACGTTTGTTTGCCTTTGGAGATTTTAATTTGAATGAATTTAAACCAGAGATAAATCTCGACAAAGAAGTATATTCATGGACAGATGATTTGAAAATAAATATCATCTCTCCTAATGATAACAAAAACAATCATCAAATAGATAAAATAAAAATCGATATTTCAAGTAGAGCTGGAACATTACAAGGGTATGTACTAGAAGAGAATGGAAATAGTCACGGAGTTTTTTCAGGAGTCATTAAATTAACTGGTCATTCTGATTATGATTTCAACCAAGACGGAAGAAAAGGAGATACCAGAGGGTACACAGGAGGCGCGGGTCCAGATGAAGGAAATCTATCAGTTCACCCTAAAGATATAATTAAAATTGCATACTCCACACCCTTTTATGAAAAAAAGATAGAAAAGTCTGTTTTAATTGAATTTCAAGTTGGGACTATTCAATGGGTAAATAGTACTATTTACTCCGACCAGGAAACAACCATAAGAGTGACTGATCCGGATATGAAACTCAGACCGGAGATTGAAGATGAGATTAAAATTTTGGTAAATTCAGATCCTCAAAAATATTCAAAAGAATATGTTCTTCACGAAACCGAAGTAAACAGCGGTATTTTCGAAGGAAAAATCCAATTTGATTCAAAACTGTCTAAAGGAGGAGTTTTTGCTCCAGAAGGAAGCATGATACATGCAAAGTATGAAGATAGAACTTTACCCTCGTCATTTCTTGTAAAAAAACTTGACATTATTGCAAATGCAACCATTACCGGTCCAACAATAACAGAGGAAACAGAGCTAGCCATTATTCCACCATGGGTAAAAAATACCGCAAAATGGTGGGCAGAAGGCTCCATTGAAAAAGATGGATTTCTTCAAGGGATACAACATCTAGTGAAGAAAAAAATAATAGACCTAGAAGATTGGAAACCAGGCTTAAACCAGTCATCATTTGCACCCGAGTGGCTTAAAAAAAACGCAAAATGGTGGAGTCAGGGATTAATCTCTGATGAAGACTTTGTAAAAGGAATACGATTTTTAATTGAAAAGAAAATCGTATTAATCTAAATAAATTTGGCCATAACACAATTGCAAATTAAAGGCCAAAGTCAAATTTTTAAGTTGTTCTTAGGTGAACACACTACAAGTTTTATCTCTAGATGAATAAAAATACCATGGCAAAAATTAGCTGTAACAACTATGGCTTTGATTGCAAGTTTGAGGTAAATAGTGAGGACGTAGATGCAATCAATAGATTTCAGAAACATTCAATGACTGTACATGGAATAGAATATAGTTTAGGAACGCTAAATCAGATTTTACTAAGGATAAAAAGTGAAAGATAGAATTATCTTATTCAAGAATAACCACACATAAAAAAAGTTTTTAGAATCAAGTAGATATTAGGACAAAAGAATATTTAGAGAGATTTTAATTTTGATTCTAATTCCTGAATTTCTTTTATTGCTGCATCATACTTGTTTTTAGCAAAATCCTTGTTTGCGTTAATAACTGATTCTAATGCGGGTTTATAGCCAGAATCACCTTCTTTTATCACATCACATGATTCAAGAGAGACAATATGTCCAGTCACTGTTGCAGTTGCACCTTTTTGATTAAACCTTACAATGCCTCCAACTGCATCAATGGGCAAAAAAGCAGATTCTGCCTTACACTTGTAAGTAACTCGTCCGGTTTCTGTATTGAATAATTGAGTAACTCCTCCTGGCATTTTCTTCACGGTTACTGTCATGAATTTCTAAAATATTATGGAGTATTAATGATTTTAGAAAAAATATCAAGCTGCAGGTCCAGATTCTGGAGCTGCTGCCTGAGAAGCTAAAAGTTTGTCAATCTCGTTGATTGCGATCTTGTCTCGTCCAATCAAATCAAACTTTTGAATCAAAGTTTCAAATTTGGTTTCTTCTTGAACTTGCTCATTGACAAACCATTCTAGAAATGCGTATGTAGAATGATCCTTTTCTTTTTGTGCGATTTCAACCATCTTGTGAATTGCTGTTGTAACGGTTTGTTCGCTGCTCAGAGCAGTCTTTAAAGCAGTTTCTAGAGATTTGAAGTTGCTAGAAGGTATTTTTGTTGCGGGTATGACGGCAGGAATACCAAGATTATTCAAATAATGAATAATTTTTAGCATGTGAGTTCTTTCCTCCTCGGATTGGGCATAAAAGAAACTAGAGCCCCCTTCATAACCTGTCACTTCGCACCAAGAGGCCATTGCCAAATAGCTATTGGATGCATTTGCCTCTAGGGCAATTTGGTTATTTAATGCACTTTGCATGTTTTTAGAAATTTTCATAAACTTAGAACATACCTCTTTACTAAAAATGGTTTCGTCTTACAATTCTTCAAGCAATTATTTAAGATAAAACATGGTATTTTCATTCAAGGAAGATTTTGGAATTTCTTGCATTACATCCCAATGTTCTATTATTTTTCCGTCTGTAGAAAATTTGAAGATATCAATTAGTGCAGCATTAACTTCTCCAAGGATCTGGAAATTGCTATGAACTACAACATAATTCCCATCAACATAGACCCTCCTTATATCAAGTGAAATTACGTTTGATTTGTCTGAAAGTAATTCATCGAATTTCTTAATAGTTCCAAATTTGTCTCCAGGCATTGTTGGATTGTGTTGAACAAAATCATCAGATAATAAATCAGATGCCCCTTCTTCATCCCATGAATTTAACATAGAAAGAAAAGAGAATGCTTTTTCTATATTCTGCTTTTCAACATCAGAGCGAGTAGCGAAAAGTGGATCAATATCTTGAACATTTATGGTAAAATCAGGCTCTTTTGGTGAGGCAGGCACAGGTTCTTCCATTTCCATAGAAGGTTCTTCAGGCACCTCAGGGACAATAAAAGTTTCAATTATTGTGGCTATCTGGTATTTTTCCCATTTTTTTGCAGTGTCAGAAGTAACACATACCACATCTTTTGTATTAATTCGTTTTACTGGAACCTTATTGTCTCTGCATTGACTTTCATCCACAGAATAGTCTCTAGTACCTGACTTAGCAGTATCTATTGAGTCGGGACATCCATCAGCATCTTTGAATCCATTAATAGTTTCTTTTTCATCTGGACATGCATCAATTGAATCAGGGATTGAATCTAAATCAGAGTCCATTTCTGTCGAAGAATTTTGAGGAATTATTTCAGGACATCCATCGTTATCTAAATAGCCATTAAATGTTTCAGGAAGATTCACACACTTATCCACTCTATCCTCAAATCCATCGCCATCAGAATCAGGAAATTGAAATTTTGATTTTTCCTCTGTTATTGAATCGGGACAGCCATCACCATCTTTGAATTTATTATAAGTTTCAGGGAATTGTGGACATTCATCATCTTCATCTGGAATTCCATCATAATCCCGATCAAATTCTGTCAAAGCAAATGCAGGATAAGTAGTACCAAACAAAAACCCAATAATTGCAAACACAGTAAAAACGCCGATCAAAACATCAAGGTTTTTTGATTTCAATTATTTTTTAATTTTTTTTGTCATTTAATAACATAGTGAAAAAATTTTACAATCTTGTGATCAAAAAATAAAATTCTAAATATTTTGTCAAGATCATTTTTGATGCAAAAAACACCCAACCGTATGATCATTTACCATTCCTATTGCTTGCATCAAAGCATAGCAAATAGTGGGCCCAACAAAGTTAAACCCTCGTTTTCTAAGATCTTTACTCACATCTTCAGAAATCGAAGTAGAAGCCGGAATTTCAGAGAGATTTTTAAATTTATTTTTTATTGGTTTGTAGTTAACAAAGCCCCAAAGATATTTGTCAAATGAGCCAAATTCTTGTTGAATTTTTAGAAATTGTTTTGCATTGTTAACTGTAGATGTGACTTTTAGACGATTTCTTATAATAGACTCGTCGTTTAGAAGAGTCTCGATCTTCTTTTTATCATACTTGGAAACCTTTTTTGCATCAAAATTTGAAAATGCTCTCCTGTAGCCTTCTCTTCTTTTCAATATGGTGGTCCAAGAAAGTCCTGCCTGAGCACCTTCCAATGTCAAAAATTCGAATAATTTTTGATCATTATGTTGAGGTCTGCCCCATTCGTTATCATGGTATGAGGTATTAGGTTCCTTTGCAGCCCATTCACATCTTTTTCTCATGTTTCCAGATTAAAGAAATACAAATTATAGGTTACCTCAATTAAAACAAATTATGAAATTAAACAAACAGTTACTGCAAATTAATAGAAATTTTCTAATTTGTTTTGTAATATCTGCAACGTTATCTGCATTCATTGCAGAATTACTTTCAGATTATGAAAATCATCTGAATACAACCATAACCATAGCAATAGGGTATATGATTTACTTTAGCATATTTTCTATTTTGTTTTATTTTGACAATAAAAAAAGATACAAGCACATGAGCAAAAATCTAATAAAAAAAGAACTCTTCAACATAGTATCATCTTTTGGAATAGGAGAAATTGTTTACCTAGCAGTACGATGGCCTACATTTTATTATTTTTTGGAAATTGGAATAGAGCCATTCGTTGCTTCATTGATTTCAGAAATAATTTCTACTGGAGCATACATGACTATTGTTACCATTTTTTTGAAGAAAACAAAAACATTCAAGCAGCAGCAAATGTAGTCACAAAACTTTGATTCGCAAAATTAATTGATTTTTTTCTCTTTTTGATAAAATAATCCAGCCGAAGCAGCAGAGCCTGCTGAAAATCCAAGGAGCAATCCCTGAAAGGATCCAAGATCAAGAAAATTCTGATACCCTGCAAACCATAGTGAAAACAAACCTGCTGAAACACAGGTCAATAAACCATATTTTGGAATTCTAAAAGGAGGTGATTTTTCCAAAGTAGGTTTTGTGGCAAGCAGATCAAATAAATCAGATGGCAATTTTTTTGGTAAGTTTGAAAATTTTCCAAAGGAGTTGGATTTATCCACATCCCGCTGCATCAAGATTTCACGATTTATTGTAATTAATTCCAGATTATCTTTAATCTGAGATTCTTTTTTCTTTAGATCCTCAATTAAATTTTTCAGAATTTGCATTTCAAATTCAAAAGTATCAAAATTGCAATTATTTTCAGAATGATATTTTTTGCTTAATTCAAATGTGGTATTTTTAGAGACTTCATCTTCTGCAATTTTTGACTCTACTTTGATGTTAGAGTCATTTGGAAAATGGTCAGCAGCATCTTGATTTTGGTGAATTGTATGATACATTTTTTTCAAATATCTTTTGTCAGAATCATAGATAGTTTTTCCACTAGTCAACGCTTTTCTCAGATAGAGTAGCCTGCCTTCGTCACCTTGACCCATTTTTAAAAGATTTTCAATTATCATAATAGGGTGCTCAATCATCATTTCACTCATTTGAGTTCCTCTTTTTGTAGAATGATCACAAAAGAAAATTAAGAAAAAACCTCTTAACATCAGAAATCTAAAGGAGGAATCCATTTGGTCAATTTTTTGAATTATATTTTTGATCCTTTAGCACAAAGAAGATTAATTCACCGAAAACCACGATTAAATAAAATCAAAATTAGAGGTTGGAAACTTCTTCAAGTATAGTATTTGCAAAACGCCTATTGGTTTTAGGAAAATTTTTTGCTATTTTAGAGAGATGAGGTCGAAGTTCTTTATCAGAGAAAGTTAATTTTAGATTTTCATAGTACCCCAATGCAACAGAGTCAATATCCTCAGAGATTATTTTTTCCAAAATCGATTTTGCCTTTTCAATCCTTGTCTCAAGAGGTAATTGGGCAATACTATAATCTAAAAATCTTTGAATCAACTTCTTGTGCGAATCACCAATTTCAATTACTAGTTTGAATTTTGGCATGTTTGAAAATTCTTCTAAAATTTTACCTACTGTATCTGGATATTGGACATAATAGCGTTGCATTAGTGGCATAGTTTGATCTAAAATAGTTTTGTCAAACTCATATGGAATGGAAAGATTCTTGTCTATATCAATAGCTAATTCAGTAATTACAAAAACAAGTCCCAGAGGATCGTGTATTGCCTGCTTGCTATATTTTACAGGATGTTTCACAAACATTTTGTTCAATCTATTTAATGCATGTGCAGATAACAATCCCCTACGTTTCCCCGAATCAAGTGTTCTAATAATTTTATAACAGGTCACTGAAAATAATGAGTAATTCTTAGCGTTACCATTTTCTTTTTCCAGACATTCTTTTTCAAAATCATCCATGAATTCGTCAAGAATTTTTGGAATTTGATCATCAGGAAGAATATTCCTAAAACTGATCGGTTTTAGAGGTAGAACTGCATCCTTTTGTTTCCCATCCTCAAAAATAGAACTAGCACGATTTAATGCATGCATTATAGCAGATAATTTTTTTTTGTTTCCTTTTCCATATTTGCTTTTTTGCAGAGTTTCTATAGAGAGGATTAAAGACGCGAACAACAGTAGATAATCCAAATTTTCCATTTAAACCAATATTTTTTCAATAAAAACAACACTCGTGACAGATAGAAATCACGTACAAATTTGGAGAACAATTTTAATTGTAAGCCAGAGGACATAGTATGTCAGTTAATGTTAAAAAAATCAGTATTTCTTGCCATGTCGATTTTGATAATTTCTACTAATTTCCAATCAATTTATGCTGAGATTTTTTATCCCACTACAAATGTAAGATTAAAAGGCCCAAGCACATACTGTGTCATTACAACAATCGGAGAAGTTTCTCCGGAAAAGAGTTCTCAATGGATTAAACTAACAAAGGATGCAGTTCTAGACTGGGAAACCAACCTCAAAGAAGCAGAGTTTGAAAATGATGAAATTTGGGATATGACGATAGATGAGATTTCAAATGAAAGTGAAACTGGTTGTGATGTAAAAATAGAGTTTCAAGATAAACCAGATTTATCAGATACCATCGCAGGTTATTTTTCTTGGCCTCCAGGAAAAGTTGTGATTTATTATTTACAACCTAAGCTTTGTAATGTAGTAATTCCTTGCTATGATGATAAAACTCTAAAATCTGATGATGCAATTTATGCAATTGCCATTCATGAAATAGGGCATTCCTTAGGACTAGATCATTATGTTTCAGATGACAAAGATCTTAACAAAAAGTGGCAATCAGGAAACGAGATTCCACCATCTGTAATGATACCAACTATCCCAAGGATATCAAGCGTGCTCCAAATTACAGATGTAGATGTACAAAAAGTTCGAGAAATTTATGGGTCTGAGGGTTTTTACGCATTTTCAAAATCAGTGATTCCAACACCAGAGCCAACACCAGAGCCAACACCAGAGCCAACACCAGAGCCAACACCAGAACCGATTATTCCACTCACTCCATTTGAAGACATGCAAATCTCAGAAAAAGTTATTGAAGCAGATAGGTATGGTAGACAAATCACAACCCTCTCAGGAAAAATTTCTGAAGACAAGTTTCATAGAGGATTACCAGTAATAATCACCATACACAAACCTGACGATACAGTCGATGTATTAAAAATAAAAACAACTGGAAATGGATATTTTGAGACCTTATTAATTTTCGACAGAGAATCGATAAGAGGAACATATCACATATCAGCAAGCTATATTGAACATGTAGACAAAAATATGGATATTACTTTTCAAGTGGTTGACCGACAGATAGATTCATCAACGCCAAAACAAAACTTGTTACCAGGCAACTCGGATAAATCACAAATTGAAAAATCATCAGACGAAAAAATTGCAATCCCAGAATGGATTAAAAACAATGCTGCTTGGTGGTCAAGTGAAAAAATAGGGGATCATGCATTTGTATCAGGGCTCCAATATTTGATTAAGGAAAACATTATTCAAATTCCTACAACTTCTGAGAATACCAAAAATATCAAAGGAGTACCTGTTTGGGTAAAAACAATTGCAGGTTTTTGGTCAGAAGATAAAATTAATGATGAAGAATTTGTAAAAAGCATACAATATCTAATTCAAAACGGATTAATCGAAATACCATAATCTCAAAAATAAGAAATAGAGATTAAATTAAAAATTCAGAAAGACGAAAAATTACACGCCTGTCGAAGCCAAAAATAATTTGGTTTTAGACTTTTTGTCAATTTTTTTATTTTCTACATTATACTTAGAAATCATACGAAAATACTATATGCTTTCAAGGCAATTTAGTTCAGAAAATAAAAATGATAAGGAGGAAAAGAAAATAATGGCGTTTCAGGACTATGTTGATTCCTTAAAAGAAGAACTAGAAGAAATTTTAGACTTGGACGAATTAGAAGTAAAAATTTATCTAAATTTGCTGCGAACTGGGCCAATAACTGCAAGTGCACTTGCAAAAGAATTAGATGTTGACCGTGCAAGAATGTACAGAACTGTGGATAAACTAGTAAGTCGAAATATTCTATCAACAACTTTGTCAATTCCAAAATTATGCATTCCTGTAGATCCTAAAGAGGCATTAAAACTTGCTTTACGGAAAAAAGAGGATGAAGTTAAAAAAATTAAAAGATCAGGTAACGGAATAATTGAAAAAATCAATAGCGAGATTGCAGTTACCAACGGAGTAGCAGTACCAACATTTCGCGTAATACAAGGCAGAACCAACATCTATTCTGACATTGCACAGATCATCGAAAAGTCATCAGAGACAATATACATTGTAACAACTATAGAAGATATTTCAAAAATGTATCATAGCAGTATCCCTGAAAAAATTAGAATTTGTGAAAATAATGGAGGAGAAGTAAGGCTAATTGTAGAAATTGATGATGTTAACTTGATTCCATTTGTTAAGCGATTTAATGCAACAGAGACTAGAATTTGCAAACTTCCATCCAAAGGACGAATCATAGTTCAGAAAAATAACCAAATGATAATGTCTGATTCTGCAAAGACCACCCAAATCACCTCAAATTCTGATTTGGATTTTTCCCTTTGTACAAATTCCATCGAGATGACCAATAATTTGAACATGTTTTGTGAATTGTTATGGAATTCAAGCGAATCACTTGAAAAAATAGAATAGAGAACTTACAGAATTTCTTAAGAATCTTACAGAAAATTAAAAGAATAAAGAGCGGACCCGATCGGATTCGAACCGACGACCTAACGCTCCGCAAGCGTTCGCACTATCCAAGCTATGCAACGAGTCCTCCACAGAAACGGACTGTCAAATTTTTAAAAACGTTTGGTATTAGAAAGATTTAGGCTTCTTTTTCTGCTTTGTTGACATAGATGTAGTTCATCAATACCCCTGCAATGATTCCTCCAACGATTGGTGCCGCCCAATAAAGCCAATGGAATTCCCAGAATCCCGAAATCAGTGCAGGTCCAAAAGTTCTTGCAGGGTTTACAGATGCACCAGTTAAAGGAACTGCGACAAGGTGAATCAAAAACACCATTCCTCCTATGGTAAATCCATGCCATCCAGGAGATGCTTTTTTGTGTACAGCGGTCATGAATATTACCAAGACCAAGAAGAATGTCAAAATGGCTTCTATAGCAAAGCCTGAGGAAATGCTTTTGTTAATAAGATCACTTGGGCCACCCTGGGTTGCAAAATTAACTTTTGCCCCTAACTCTGGTAAAATTAGTTTCAGAGTTCCAGCTGCGGCTACTGCTCCAATTAGCTGAAATATGATATATCCAATTCCATCAGTAACACTAATTTTCTTTGTAATGATCATTGGAATTGTAACTGCTGGATTGATGTGAGCACCAGATACATGTCCAAATGCATAAATCATTAATGCAATTGCACCACCATGTCCAAGAGAGATAAACAAAACAGACATTGTAGTTAACCCTTCTCCAAAAGAAGCCACAGCAAGAATTACGGATAAGGGTCCAAAGAACACTAGACCATAAGTTGCAATTGCTTCTGCCAACCAAGCTCTGGGGTTAACCATCAAGCAAAACCCAAGAGAATTTCCATATAAAACATTCGGATTAGCCCTGATTTCAAAGAGAATTAATTACAGAAAATCATGAAAAAATACATGCTTTCCGAAGGAGATCCTGTTCCTAAATTTGAGTCCTCAGATGCTAATGGCAACAAGGTAAAATCATCTGATTTTAAAGGAAAAAAACACGTCATCTACTTTTATCCAAAAGATTTCACTCCAGGATGTACAACTGAAGCAGATGAATTCACAAAAGATTATTCCAAATTTCAAAAGGAAGGAATAGAGGTAATAGGAGTAAGTCCAGACGACGTGGATTCCCATAAGAAATTTTGCGATAAAATGGGAATAAAATTTCCACTACTGGCAGATACCGATAAAGAGATTTCTCAAAAGTTTGGAGTTTGGGGGAAAAAGAATTTCATGGGACGGGAATACATGGGAGTTCAAAGAAGTACATTCTTAGTTGATGAAAAAGGGAAAATTTTTAGAATATTTCCCAAGGTAAAGCCTGCAGGACACTCAAAAGAAGTATTAGAAGAATTTTCAAAAAACAAATAAAGAAAAATTGAAAAAGGTTAGAAACCTTTTGGTAATGTTCCTCTAGAAGATTTTGGTTTTTCTGGTTGCTGTTCGAATCCTTTTGGTAAACTACCACGAGTAGAACTTGCCTTTGCCTGAGATCGAGCTGCAGCTTCTGCCGCCTCCCTCCTCATTTCTTCTTCATAGGCTTTTTCTTGTTCGATTCTTTCTTGTTCTATCCTTTTTAGATAATCTTTTTCATATTCTTCTAATTGTTCTGCTCTAGATTTTTGTTGAGCAGTTCCAGCATTAGCAGAGTATGATTGAGCAGGTTGCTCAAATCCTTTTGGTAGCGTACCTTTTGGTTTTGCAGATTCTGGTTTTGGAGCTGGTTTTGGAGCTTCTTTAGGTGCTTCTTTCTTTTGTACAGCAATA
>Ga0210081_1000102_pt1 | contig 16419 bp, 22 predicted proteins | sample White_ThreeSqA_D_FD_185589 | JGI IMG/M metagenome (GOLD analysis project Ga0210081, IMG submission 185589) | Wetland microbial communities from the San Francisco Bay, California, USA, that impact long-term carbon sequestration -... | ecosystem: Environmental > Aquatic > Marine > Wetlands ...
TCCTGGTCCTGCAGCAGGGGCCAAGGGTGAGGCTGCTCGCCTATTAAAAGGGAACATGAGCTGGGTTTAGACCGTCGTGAGACAGGTCGGTCTCTGCCTAATGGAAGCGCGAATATCTGAGGGGAAGTTGCTCCGAGTACGAGAGGAACAGAGCAGCGTGGCCACTGGTTTACCGGTTGTCTGATAAGGCAGGCCGGGCAGCTAAGCCATTTGGGCTAAGTGCTGAAAGCATCTAAGCACGAATCCCATCCCGAGACAAGATATTCTTTCGTAAGATGAAGGTCGGCAGCAGAAGACTGCGTTGATAGGAAGGTGGTGTAGATCACAAGCTTCGGCGAGTGGTGAGCCAGCCTTTACTAATAGACCAACACACCGGTTCAGCCACTTACATAGAGACTATGCGCGATGAATTCATTTTATGAATTCACCAAGTGGATACATATACACGACTGCACGATGAATTATTTTTAATTCTCCATTAGCGAAAGCTATACACGACTATACAATTTTTATATTTATTTTATCCCAACTTTGAAATATCCTATTTGCAATGACAATGTTGTGTCCATTGCATACATTTTGATCAAAAGTGATTTGGGGGCAGAACAAAAAGTAATTGAAGACCTACAAAAAATACCTCAGATTATGAAAATCGATAGAACTTTTGGTGATTATGATTTAGTAGTTAAACTTGAGGCTGAACATGTTGAAAAGATTCGTGAAATAATTAGTTGGAATGTTAAAAAGATTGAAAAAGTCAGATCAACACTTACACTGCTCAAAAAAGAATAATTCTATAAATCTAATTTAGACTTTTTAAATTTTTGATTAATTTAACATTCTTCACATTCTATGTCGTTTTGAAGCTCTTCTGCAAGTCCAACCCACCAAAAATTTTTTTGAGTGTTTGACATTTCTTGAAGATAATCTATACAAAGGTGTTAATAGATCTGTTGGTTAATTATGTAAAATTATAACTTAAGAAAATATGACTAATCTTTAATCCATTTTATATTCGATATTTTCGGGTTCTTTTTCATCCTCTTTAATTTTTATTATTATTATATTGCTAATTTTATTGAATATTCTCTGTCTTTTTTTATTTGTGAGAATTAATCCTAAAATGACATCTAAAGGTAAAAGAAACGCCTTTCCAAAAACGTTAATTGCTATTGAAAACAATGTCGGTCTTTTTCCATCTATCGTCACGACTTGCAGATGAATAATTTTCTTTCCTATCGTTTGGCCAGTCTTGTATTCGAGGATAACCCAATAAACAAAAAACATGGCACTTCCAGGAATGTATTCTATGCCTCTAGAATACATCATGTTTTCATTCCAATCAAAATCGAATGTTCCATACCATGAAGTTATAATGATAAATGAAATTGATGAAATTATCAAAAAATCAATTAACCATGCAATGAATCTATCAGACCATCTGGCTATTATCAACTCTATAGACGGATCAGGGTCTGACATGCTTTTCTCTCTTATTATGAACTAATAAATTTACTAAACAATTGGTTAGATGTATTACTTAGAAATTAATATCCTTGGTTCTTAAACAAGTTGAAAATCTTTTTGATCACAATTAACCCTCTTGACGTCATTTTATGGACACTGAGAAGAAATGAAAAGGATGTTGTACATCTTTATGATTCACTATCACCTGTAATGCAAATTGCTTCAGGTGGCTCCATGTTGAACTTTGGATATTGGTCAGACAAAATTCAAGATCCGTTATCTGCACAGGAAAATCTTTGCGATTATTTTGGAAAATTGGCTGAGCTAGAAGGTGCCGAATCCGCAATAGATTTGGGAAGTGGTCTTTCTGCACCTGCAATTTTTTGGAGAAATCGTTATGAAAAACTTAGGCTATATTGTATAAACATTAATTATAATCAACTTCAGTTTTCTGGCCCTGAAAAAAATTTGGAGTTTGTTAACTCTACTTCAACCAAACTACCTTTTATTGATAATTCTGTTGACAGGATAATCGCACTTGAATCCTCTCAACATTTTAAACCATTTGAAAGATTCATTTCTGAATCAAAAAGAGTATTGAATGATTCTGGAATTTTTGTTCTGGCTCTTCCGGTAGTTCTTTCAAATTCATCACTACGAAAATTAGGGATTCTGAAATTTACTTGGTCATCAGAACATTATGGTCTTGATCTCGTAAAACAACTGATATCATCAAAAGGCTTTAAGATAAAAGAAGAAAAACTAATTGGAAAAAATGTATACGATCCGCTTGCTGATTATTATCTACAAAATCGAGATCTTTTAAGAAAGTCGATCACAGAAAAATACCCTGATTTTATCGAAAAAATCCTTTACAAATCAATCCTTAAGATGAAAAAAGCTTCAGAAAATAAAATTATTGACTATGTTATTCTAAAATGCAAGGTATGATGTTTCCTTAAATGTCAAGATCACATTTCAAATAATCTAGACAAGGTTTTTATTTTTGAGCTTTTGAATTTCCATCTGATTGTCTGAAATAAATGAATCTAATCTTCAACTATATGACCAAAAATGCAAAATTCTCTTAAAAGAAAATGAGATTAGATTTGCTGGAATTGTGAATAAAGAAGGTAAACTGGTTCTTGGTGGATTTAAAGAAGGACTAATTCCCTATGAAAACGATGAAACAAAACTTCAGGCTTTTTTTAATTTTGTTTCAAAAGCCTCTATTAGAAAAGACTTTGATGAGAGTTTAGGACCGATTAATTATATTGCAGCTCGTAGGGATAAAGCTGTTTTAGTTAGCTTTCCATTTCCTATATCGCAAATCCTATTACTAATTTCAGCTGAGCCAAACACCAACATTGAAAATCTTGCAAAAAAAGTTGTTGAAATTTTTACAAGTGTAAAATAATTCCGATACTCAGAATGGTTTTAATCTGGTTTTACTGTCTAACTAATGATGAAAGCAACCTTTGCTGCTGGATGTTTTTGGCATGTCGAAGATTTATTCCTGAAAACAAAAGGGGTAAAATCAACTAAGGTTGGTTATATTGGGGGGAAACTTGCAAATCCTACATATGAAGAAGTTTGTACTGATAGAACTGGTCATGCAGAAGCAGTAGAAGTAGAGTATGATCCAAATGAAATTTCATTTAATGAATTACTAGATGTGTTTTGGAACAATCATGATCCCACATCTTTGAATAGGCAAGGACCTGATTTTGGAATACAATATCGCTCTTCAATATTTTTTCATGATGACTCTCAAAAACAAATTGCGCAGAAATCAAAGGAAGATCTTGATTCCTCTGGAAAGTTTTCCAAAAAAATTGTGACTGAAATCCTTCCTGCCCCAGAATTTTACAACGCAGAAGAATATCATCAAAAATATTTTCAAAAACATGGGTTTTCTTGATCACTTGACAATCAAAACTGGTATTTTTGCTGCATGAATTACATAGTTTGAAACGCTTCCAAAGAACATTTCCTTTATTGATCCTCTTCCTCTAGAACCAATAACTATAAGATCAAATTTGTCTTTTTTACTATGTGCTAATTTTATAATATTATATCCGACGTCCCCACGCATCATTTTTTCCTTAAACACAATCCCATTTTGTGCTGCTAATACTTTGGCTTTTTCCATGATGTTTTTGATTTCTTTATTGAGCGATTCATTTACAGAACCCACACCTCGAAATTCGGTATGTGGAGGCTCATTTATTGAATATGCACCTGTGATCGTTGCCCCAAATTGTCTTGCCACTGAGATTGCCATTTCCAAACCTCGTATTGAATTGGCCGATCCATCCAGTGGAACAAGAATTTTGGTTACCTTCTTTTTTATCACAAATTACCTGTGAAATTGATGTTAAAAAACCTAGTCGCCTAAAATTAATCTAAAAAATGTAAAAAAAGGATAAAAGTCAGGATCTACAAAGATTGTTAATCTTTATCTACCTATAGACATGGACGGAAAAATGGTGCAAGAAAATTTTATCGGGGTTGAGGGAAACAAGATAAGATACTTGGAAACTGGTCATTCCAAAAGTACTATCGTGTTGGTTCATGGACTTGGTGCATCTGCTGAACGATGGACTCAAGCAATCCCATATTTGTCAAAAGAATACCATTTGATTATTCCTGATTTGATTGGGTTTGGGTATAGTGATAAGCCCATAGCTGATTACACTCCTGATTTTTTTGCAGATTTTTTAAGAAAATTTCTTGAAGCAAAAGGTATCGATCAACCAAATATTATTGGCTCCTCCCTTGGAGGGCAGGTAACGGCAGAGTATGCATGTACTAACTCTAATATTCAAAAATTAACTTTGGTATCTCCGTCTGGAGTGATGAAGCAATCCACACCTGCTTTAGATGCTTACATTATGGCGGCTCTTTATCCAAATGAGGAAAATGCAAAAAACGCCTTTGAAATGATGGAAGGATCGGGAGCTGAAGTAGACAAAACAATTGTGGAAGGTTTTGTAGAACGGATGAAATTACCAAACGCGAAGATGGCTTTCATGTCAACTATACTTGGATTAAAAAACGCAGAAATAATTTCCAATCGGCTTAAAACAATTGATGTCCCAACTTTGATTATATGGGGCTCGCAAGATCCAGTAATACCAATTCAAAACGCAGATGGATTTGTATCTTTTATCAAAAATTGTAGGTTTCAAAGAATGGATAATTGTGGGCATACGCCTTATGTCCAAGAACCTGAGACTTTTTCAAAAATTGTACTTGATTTTCTAAATGACTAGATATGGTTAAATAATACATTATACCATAGATTACCAATGAGCGGTAATTATAGCCAGTATGATCCTTCATCCATGTTCAAAGACTGGATTCAAAAAAGCGGACGTGCTCAGGCTGAATTTATAAAAAATTTTGGCTCATTGATGAATAGCCAAGGACATCAGACGTTCAACCCTCTTGAAACTCTCAAGAGTATGTCTGATGCAACAAGAAACACTCAATCAAACCTAATGGAGAACATGACAAACTTGCAAAGTAAAAGCATGGATACTATGTTTAACATTGGCCAAATGCTCCCATCGTTTATGAATTGGGGGGCTTACAAAACAACGGTTGGAAGTGCCGGTAGAATTTCTATTCCGGAGGCAGAAAGAAATGCACTTGGCTTAGGCGAAGGAGATTTGGTTCAAGTAATTATCCTTCCCATAGGAAAAAAAACAGGTAATAAGGAGGTGAAACAATGAGTAAAAACGAACAATCACAAGGAAATCCAAAGGATGCATTTTCAGTTTATCAACAGAATGTAGACAAACTATTTTCAAGCATCAAACAATCAGTACCACAATACCATCAATCAATTACTAACGTACAGCAAGAATTTCTGCAAGCATATGAAAACATGGTAGATTCTTCAATCACAATGCAAAAAGAATTAATCAAAAAATCAGGAGTTTCAACAGCAATTCCAGAAGCTGCATTAAAAGTAATGCGTGATACCACTGAAGAAATTGTAAAGGCTGCGTCAATACAAAATCAGATGGCCTTGGCAACTATTGATGCAACACAACAGAACATCAAAACATTCAATGATAACGCAAAATCCTTTGCAGAATTAAACAAAAACATTATGCAATCATGGATTTCATCATTTGCCACACCAAACAATTAGTGGCTAACTTTCATTTTTTATTTTTATTTTATGATCTTTCTAGTAACCATTGCCCAAGCTCAGGTAAAACCTTCTTTTGAGATAACGAGCTTGCAATCATTCCTACATGACCTGTAGGATACATCCTAAGGGTTTTGTCTTCACTTCCTACTGCATAATGCAGTGGCATGCTACATTCAGGCGATACAAGATGATCTCCTACAGCAACTTGGGTGAAAACAGGCATGTCTATTTTTTTTAAATCTATGTGATTGTTATTTACATACATTTTATTTTGAATCAACAAATTATCTTGGTAAATATCTCTGATCCATTGTTTGAATAACTCTCCTGGAATTGGAGGGGTATCACTGAGCCATTTTTCGACTCTGAGGAAGTTATCTACAAATCTTTTGTTATCTATGTTTTTAAAAAAATTCACATATTTTTCAATACCTTGTTCAAATGGCTTAAGAACTGAAAAACAATAATACATGAATTCTGGAGGCATATTTCCTATTGTGTCTACCATTTTATCTACATCCATGTTTTTTGCAAGATTACTTACTACCGTTGTGTCTCGCCATCCGTCAATTACAGGAGCCGTTGCAATGTAATTTTTTACACTTTCTGGATGTAAAGATGTGTAAGCTGTAGCAAGAGTAGCTCCAGTACAATATCCTTGCAGAGAAATTTTTTCAACAGAAGATTCGTTTTTGATATATTCTACAGCTCCATCTAAATACCCATTGATATAATCATCAAAATCTAAATACTTGTCCATGGCAGTAGGGGTTCCCCAATCCATCATGTATACATCAAATCCTTGTTGAAGTAGATTTCTAACCCAACTCTTTTCGGGGTGAATATCCAAAATATGGTATCTGTTAATTAATGCATACGATATTAGCAATGGAGTTTTTTGTTGTTTTTCAGTAAGTGGTTTGTAATGCAATAATCTGGTCTTGTCGACTTGCTGCACAATATCATGAGGAGTTACCTCCAGTGTAATTTCATCTGGGGCGGCAACCATCTTTGGCGCATTTAGGACATTTTTATTAAATCTAATAATCTCTTCCATTATTTTGGGGTCGATTGCTGTTTCACTTTTCATTTCTTTTCAATTACCTTTTTCTTTTTTAGCTCAATTTCTAATTTAATTACTCTCTTTTTAAGTGCGTGTAGCTCTTTGTACACTTCATCAATTTCTTCTTTACTGGGTAAATTTGCTGACTGGAGAATGACATTTGTAATGTTATTCCAATGCTTGGTAAGCTCTAATTCTTTGGATACCAACTTGCCATAATTTTCTCCAAACTTTTTTGAATCAAAAAGTTCTGTAAAGTCATTATCGAAAATATCGATCCATATTCTTTTGAATGCCTCTATTTGTTCTACGTCTTGAGGGACATCAGGAGCTTTAAGAGATACTTTTTTTTGGGCCTCGTTCCATGTTTCTGTTAGCTGTTTATAGTACTCGGTAAGAAATTTGTTAAATTCCATCAAGCTCTGATTAATCTCTAAAAGTTCTGTTGCGACCTTTTTTGAGTTTGAAGCAAATGCTCTCATTGGCCCTGTAGATGCTAAAGCTTGAGGTTTGCTTGACATCAAATGAATCAAGTCTGTCCAAAAAAGAGACAAATGTTTGTAATACTCTGCAGTGTTTTCTGCTGGTTGGGAACTCACAAATTTCTAGATACAAAGTTCGCAATAAATAGATCGCTTGTAAAATTAGACAAACAAGCAATTCTAGAGAGCTTTGGATAATGATCACACTTAATAAAATCATAATTTTTTGCTCATTTGAAAGGCCATTGGAAGGGAGATGAATTGACTAACAAAACTAGAGAAATTCAAAAAGTTAACTGGTCTGAAATTGAGAAATTAGTTGAAACTCTTTCTAAAAAGATAACACGATTGCCGCGTGATTTTTCAAGTATCTCAACCATAACACGTGGAGGTTTGGTTCCTGCACGATTACTTGCTGATCATCTTGGTATTGATACTATACTCGTGGATCAAAAGAAGATTCCTTATGATTCCATATTTGTTGATGATATTTATGATTCGGGAAACACTTTCAAAAAAATATTAAACAGAGTTGAAACTCCAGCTGATTTGGTTTTTGTAACTCTTTTTGCAAGACGAGGTAAGAAATATCCAAAACAACTCATATACGGAAAAAAAACGGATTCTTCTTCTTATGTTGTCTATCCATGGGATAAATTAGAATACAAACAACTCAAAAAATATAGCCTGTAATTCTACTCTGTTTGAATCATCTTTCTTAATCCAGCACATCTGTTTCTGATGGTTACCTCTGTAACCCCTGAAGCTATTGAAATATCTTTTTGAGATTTAACTTCCCCTGTACTAATACATGCTAAATATAATGCAGCAGCCGCAATACCCATAGGATCTTTACCTGCAACAATTCCTAATTTCTTTGCTTTTTCTAGAATGTCTATCGCTCTTCTTTTACTTTTTTCTGTTAGTTTTGCAATACTGGCAATTCTGGATACTCCTTTAACCGGATCTACCACAGGCATTTTTAACTCCAATTCTCTAAAAATCAATCTATAGCATCTGGCGACATCTTTTCTTCTAATATTGATCCCCTTTGCAATGTCATCTAAAGTCCGAGGTGTTTCCGTATTTCTACATGATGCATAAAGACACGCAGCGACAAGACCTTGAATTGATCTTCCTCTAACCAATTTTTTTTCCATGGCTTTTCTATAGATGTAAGCTGCTTTTTCAATCACGGCATCAGTTAATGCTAGTTTATCCTTAAGTTTGTCCATTTCATTTAATGCATGTCTAAGATTTCTGTCTGCTGATGAATGTGCTTGAGTTCTGCTATCCCAAGTCCTTAATCTTTCAATCGAACTTTTCATGGTTGATGTAAGTGGCTTTCCTGTAGAGTCTTTATTTTGAGTCCCAATTATTGTTGAAAGACCCATGTCGTGCATGGTCAAAGAAGTTCCTGCACCTACCCTTGTTCTGTTTGTTTCATCGTTTGCAAAGGAGCGCCATTCTGCCCCTGTGTCAGAAATCTTATCACTAACTACAAAGCCACATTTTCCACAGAACAATTCCCCTGTATTTTGATCTGTAACCATTTTTCTGTCGCCACATGATGGACACCTAGAACCAGAAAGAACTGTACTTTTTAGCATGGCATATGTAAAAACCACAATTTAGTTATTATCATTTTTACCTTGTTTCTACCGGTTATTGGTGTGTAGGTGTAGCTAATTGTTATTTCAATCAGTGATCTGTAAAAATTACTCTTTATTTGTTTGATAATTGTAATTTCTACAAATTTAAAATTCCTATTTTGAAAATAAAAGTAGCAGCTTGGAACAAATTCAGATGAAATTAGAGGAAACATTGGATTTCATATTCAAAAATTTTGAAAGTTGCAAATTGATCATTCATTTATGTCAAAGATTCTTAGATTGTAATGAAAATAAAACTTACAAAAACCATATGTGTAAAAAAATAAAGTTTTTCTTTATTTTCTTTCGTAATTCTTATGTTATAGGATCACTTTTTTTGTTTTTTACATAAAATTTAGAAAAATTCTTTAATTAACAAGGAATCTGTTGGATCATATGACTCAAGTTGGTGCTGGCCAAACAATTTATGATTTACGCAAAAAAATTCAAAATTTATCTCATGAATTGTCTCTTATTGATTCACATTCCCTCACAATTCCTCAATTGATAAACTCTGCAAATCTATTACGCTCAAATGAAACTCTTCATACAGCAAATTTTAAACAATCTGAACTAATTTTAGCATACCAACAATACTCTAAGGAATTGGAGGTAATGCTAGAGAATATTCTTGAAATCCAAAAGGAACTTAAAGAAATTCTCAAAGCACAAAGCTCTATGATATCTGGACAAAAAATTACAAAAAAACAATCACCTTCCAGAAAAAAATCCAAAAAATGACCTCAAATTTATTTTGAAAGATGTACTATATCTCCTGCCAGTATTCTTGCAGTTTTTTTGTTTGATATTATTAGGGCTCCATCATCATCTATTTTTATTGCCTTTCCCTTGATTTTTCCTTCCCTTGTTATTAGTTCTATCATTTTTCCTATTGTTGATGATCTCTGTGTCCAATCTTTTACAATTTTTTTAGTTTGACCTGTGTTAAGAAAATTAATTATTTGCTCTAATTCCACCAAAAAAGTTTGAATCAGTTCTATAGGGTTGGAATCTTTTTTTAAGTTTTTCAATGATGTTGCGCCATAAAAATTAGGAGTATTTTTTAGATCTTTTTCAATTTTTTTAACATCCACATCAAAATTGATTCCTACTCCAAGTACAATACTTTCAATTCTGTTTGATTCTAGAGATGCATCCACTAACATTCCTGCAACTTTTTTTCCTTTTATGGTAATGTCGTTTGGCCACTTTAGTTCCGGTTTAATGTCAAAGCACTTTTCTATAGATACACATAATGCAACGGATGAGGCAATTGGAAATAATGTAATTGCTGAAATATCAAATTTTGGTTGTAAAATGATTGATAGCCAAATACCTCCCTTTTGGGATATCCATTTTCTCCCATCTCTTCCCTTTCCTCCTGTCTGTTGCTGCGCAATAATTACGGTTCCATTATTTTTTAAATTTGCTGCAATCTTGACAGCATATTCTTGGGTGGATTTTAATGAATCAAAATAATAAACATCCTTTCCGATTGTTTTTGTTTTAAGATTTTGGGTAATTTCCCATGGTAATAATAAATTGGTATTTGCAATTAATCTGTACCCTAGTTTTTGTTTTGATTCTATAGTGTATCCTAACTCTTTGATTTTTTTGATGTGTTTCCATACTGCAACCCTGCTTATTCTTAGGACATCGCTTAGGTCTTGACCTGAAAGATATTCAGTATTATGTGTTTTCAGAAAAGTTAGTACCTTAATGAGTCCTGGATTGTCTTTTGAACTATAGGTCAATTATCATACTTTTTTAACTGGCGATTAAATCATTTCCCTTTTGACTTTAATCTGATGACTCTTAGTAGTTTGTTTTGGCAAGATATGTGGAATTTTTTATAATTCAATTAATTTGTTGTACTTTATCTGGTGGTTTCTTTTTTTATACCTTTGAAATCTAGCAATAGATTCTTCTAACAAAGAAAATTCCCATACATTGCCAAATTATTTTTCAATTTTTTTATCTTTGTAACGCTTGTTATTGACAATCATTACAAATATGATAGGGCTACGAAAAATATTGTAGTGTAAAAATTTTAAACGTTTGAAACACTTGATACGTACAACTAACTAAATATTTGAATTGTAAAATATTTCCATGGGGGGGTGCATTTGTCCTAAATGTCAAAATAGAATTTATTTTTCAATAGATCTAAACAATACAGAACGAATTTGCTTGAGATGTATATCGATTTTTAAAGTGAAAAACGTTTCATTTGATTTTTAATCGATCAATCAAATGAACAATCTGAATTTAAATTTAATAAAGATCAAAATTTTTGAATGAACCCTATAAAGAAAATATTTCAAAACTAACTTACAAAAACTAAACACTTTGTTCAATCTATTTCTGATCAAATTTTTTCAGAAGTTTTTATTAATTTCAATTTTGAAGGTAAGAATGGTTTTTAACTATTAAAGTCCATATTTTCGCATGGACTTCATGCTAGAAGAAGAATTAGTAGATTTGATGACATTTTGTTTACAAAATCCTGAATCTGCAGAAACAGAACAAAAGAAAAAAAGAATCTCCGAAATAGGTCAAGAACTTTATTCTGATGGGGGATTGGATGCATTGGAAAATTTTTCTTTTGTGTTAAAAAATAGAATTTACGAAGAGATTGGAAAGGATCCTACTCAATTTCGCCCTTTATGGAATGGCCTTACTGATGAGTGGAAATACTAGAATTCCACACTTTTCTTAAAGTGTAATAGGTGGATGATACAGATAATATTCTTTAAGTAATTTCCTGACTAATAGAATTCGGCGATAGAGAGTAATGGACACAGAAAATAACCCTGCCTTGATTAACAAAATCAATACTGTAATAAAAAATGCAGTATGGGATGGACGTGATCATCTTAGTGATGCCGAATCAATATTTGTACTCAAAATCACTGATGAATTAATCAAAGAGTATCAAAAAGTATTATATGCAAATCAATAGCAATTTTGATACATTTTTCATTTTTATTTAAAATCCAATATCTATGTCAAAACCGCTGTCGCCAAAGTCTCCTCCACCATCAACTTCTGCTCCATCTGAGCCATCCATTCCATCTGGAATGCTTTCTTGGGGAACATAATCTGTCATCATCATTCCCATCATACTAAACATCATACTAAACATCATCATATCCATTATTCCAAAAAACATCATGGTTGGAAGAAAAGATTTGTTATCGTCCATGTATTGTTTTAGTTTTTCTTTGTCACCAGTTTTGTAGATTAGAGACATTTGATTCCATTTTTCCTGTAACTCGTGAACCCTTTCATCCACTTCTTTCTTACCTTTATCGGTTGCAATAATTTCTATCTTGGTTCCAAACCATCCTTTTTTTTCATTAACAGTGATAAATCCTCGCTCTTCTAATTTTTCTAAAATTGTGTTTAGCTCTTCAGGTTCGATTTGAGTTGTTTTTTTTATCTTGTCAAATTTGGTAATTCCATTTTTAATTGCTCCAAGTACGATTAGATCTTTTGGTTCTGATTCCACATCGTTAGTTGATTTATTCAGTTAAAATACTCTCTGGTTTTCTTCTCTAGTTTTTCAGCATATTTCTCTCAGTTAACTCTGAGATTACTTGGGGGATTCCTTCTTTGTATGATGGGTATTTGATATGGTAAATTTTCTTGATTTTGTTGTTTGAAACTTTCATTGAAGTTGTTAGAAGTTTTATCAGATCTGATCCAAGTACTGCTTTGGCCAAAAATACTGGAACGCTACCTGGATGTTTTAGTCCAATTTGATCCGCCGTAAAATCTGTGAATTCTCTAAATGTTGAGGGTGCGGAATCTGCCACTATGAATGACTCGTATTTAGAATTGTAGTCCAAAATCGCATTTATGCTACCCACAGCATCATCTCTATGAATAAAATTCTTGTAATAATCGCCATTTTTTGGCAATCTAAAAGTATTGTTTAGCATCCTTTTTATCAAAAAATCATAAAACCATCCTCCCGGACCATAAACATCGCCAAAATGAATAACTGACAAATTAATTCCCATTTCTTTGCATTCACTTTCCAAGAATTTCTGAGCATCTAGTCTGATTTTTACAAAATCATTGGTTGATGAGTATGGATATGTTTCGTCTATTATCCTTCCTTTAGGATCACCATAGACTCCTAGTCCAGAAATGTAAATTATTGATTTAGTCTTTTCTTTTACTTGAGAGAAAAGATTTTTGGTCCCTTGCAAATTCACTTTTTCAAGAGTTTTTTTGTTTCTTTCAAGTGGGGTATGTGATGCCAGGTGAATGACGCAATCTATATCTTCTATTGGTATTTTTAAATTTGAATCTGTCAGGTCTGCCACTACTAGTTCTGATTTTGGATGTACTGGTTTTCCGGGTCTGGCAAGTGATGTCACGTGGTATTTTTTATCCAAAAGAGTTTCTACAAGTTTTGAGCCGATAAATCCAGTTGCTCCTGTAACAAGTAATGACTTTGTCATGTTTTTTTGAGTTTCTAAGAGTATTTGGACCTTGTTTATGACTATTACAAATTATATTTCGTCTTGGATACAAAGATTTGTGAATACTGATTCGTATACGGATGAACAGATTAAAGAAATTCTACTACTTAAAAAAGTGGTAGTAGTTGGGATGTCTAAAAATCCTCAAAAAGATGCTCATCTAGTTCCAAAATATCTTGCAGAAAACAATTACGATATAATTCCAGTAAATCCAAATGCAAAGGAAATCCTAGGAAAAAAATCATACTCAAAAATATCTGATGTCACTGAGAGTGTTGATATTGTTGACGTGTTTAGGCCTTCTGATCAAGTCCTTCCAATAATTCAAGAGGCAATAACCAAAAAACCAAAAGTGATCTGGCTTCAAGAAGGTATCCATAATCAAGAAGCAGAGGAATTGGCGCGAAATGCAGGAATCAAAGTTGTCTTTAACAGATGCATGTTGGCAGAACATCGGAGATTGTTTTAGGGTTGTCTGAATTTGAAAAGTTTTTTCAAGACTTGCAACAATTGGTAGAAAAATATGGAAAATCAAACACAATGATAAAAGTTGAGCCTAACTTTGATGATGATATTATAAAGATTTTTGGGGAAAAAATTACTGCACTTGCTAGAGCAAAAAGTGGAATAGTGGAAGTTTCGGAACTAGCTTATACAACAGCTGAACACCATCCATACTGGAATATCATATACCAAACATCTGAAATCATAACGACCGTTCTGGAAAAATGGGGAGATAAAATATCAAAACAAGAAATAGAAGATATTGAATGGGCACTAAAGGAGGTCAATCAAACTCTAAACAAAATTAAAGAAAAATCTCAATAACCTAGGCAGAGATAAATATTCTGGACGGATAAGGAATCTGTGCCAATTAGACTTGGATTAATAGGTAAGACAAACACTGGTAAAACAACTTTCTTCAATGCTGCAACTTTGTCATCTGAAGAAATTTCATCATACCCATTCACAACAAAAAAACCTGTTACTGGAATTTCTCATGCAATTACCCTCTGTGTTCACCCAGAGTTTAAAGTGCAAGACAACCCAAATAATTCCAAATGTGTTAATGGTTGGAGATACATTCCTGTAGAAATTATTGATTTGCCTGGATTGATAAAAGATGCTTGGAAGGGAAAAGGTCTTGGAAATCAATTTTTAGCCATTGCAGCACAATCCGATGCTTTACTTCACGTAGTAGATGCCTCTGGTGGAATTGATTCAACGGGACAGATTAGCCAATCTGGAACGGGAGATCCTGTATCTGATTTTGCAGATATCGAAGAGGAATTGATAATGTGGTATTTGAAAATCTTGGAAGGAAACAGGGATAAAGTATCCAGATCAATTAATGCTGGAACAGATCCTGTCGAAGCTATAGCAGAATTGTATGGTGGCATTGGTGTGACAAAAAATCATGTTAAAGATGCTCTAAGAATTACCGAATTAATTGAGAAAAACTTTGATAATTTTGACATGACTGACAGCAAAAGACTCGCTTCTCAGTTGAGAAGAATCTCAAAACCTACACTGATTGTTGCCAATAAAGTGGATGTAGAAGGTGCAGACAAAAACTTTGATAGACTTAGGGAGAGATATAATGATTCTATAGTGATCCCTGCAAGTGGTGATAGTGAACTTAGTTTAAGACGTGCAGAACAAAAGGGGCTGATAAAATACTCTCCTGGTTCTGAACAATTTGAGATTGTAAAAGCTGACGAACTAAATAAAAAACAAACTGATGCTCTTGATTTTATTAAAAAAGGAATTATGGGCGAGTACATGAGAACAGGTGTTCAATTTGCGATTAATATTGCGGTCTTCAAACTTTTGAAAATGAATTCGATTTATCCTGTAGCTAATGATAAGAATCTCGCCGATAAAAAAGGCCGAATTTTACCCGACTTGATCTTGTTAAAAAATGGAGCCACTGTAAATGATTTGGCCCGAGAAATCCATACTGACCTTACAAAGGGCTTACTTTACGCAAAAGACTTGCGATATAATTTGAGACTTCCAATTGATTACCAGCTAAGAGATCGTGATGTTATCTCTTTAGTTAGTGCATCTAAAAAATAATTCCTAGAAATTGTATTTTTAAAATGTTACAATTTTATTAATTGTAAAAAACAAACTGAATTTTAAACCTGAATAGAAAAAATCATGAAACACTCTATTTCTAAAAACTGACTTCCTGTCAAAGCAATAATCAATGGAATTTTCCTGATAATGTAGATCATGTACTCATTATAACAACAAATTATGACAATGAATATTCTTAATACTCTCTAAACTCAAAATTTCCTAGGGCGATAGAGGTGGCAAGCTATAGATCACTACTTGTATTTGGTTTATTGATTTTTTCAATTTTCTCAATTTCGGGTTTTTCACAAATGATAGATGCCGCACCAGAACCCAAAATTACAATATGTCATTTACCTCCTGGTAATCCTGAAAACATTCAAACAATTTCTGTAGGTAGTCAATCAGTTCAATCTCACTTAGATCATGGTGATGGTATAGGTGATTGTAATAATAATTTTGGAGTAGTTACTGTCATCAAAAATGTCGTAAATGACAATGATGGTAAAAAAATTTCATCTGATTTTACAATGATTTTGATTGACTCAAATAATGAGATTGTGACTTTTCCTGGCTCGTCTTCTGGAACTACATTGCTTGTTCCTGATGGATACTACTCTGTGTCTGAAATTTCTGATGTAGAATATGCTTCAATCAGTTCATCATCATGCACTGGCACCTTACAATCCCTTGAAGTAATTACTTGTACCATTACCAATGATGATGTTGACTTTGAAAACAGCGCATCACTCACAGTAATCAAAAAAGTTGTTAATGATGATGGAGGAAACAAATCTCCCTCTGACTTTACAATGATTGTAAATGCTACAAATCCATCTCAATCTAGTTTTGTAGGATCTAACGGAACTGTTGTTTCCATTGATCCTGGAATATATGATGTATCTGAGATTACTGATTTGGAATATTCATCATCCAGTTCTTTTGATTGTACTGGAGATGCTTCTATCGGCGATATTATTGTCTGTACCATTACAAATGATGATAAATCAACACC
>Ga0210081_1000103_pt1 | contig 16322 bp, 13 predicted proteins | sample White_ThreeSqA_D_FD_185589 | JGI IMG/M metagenome (GOLD analysis project Ga0210081, IMG submission 185589) | Wetland microbial communities from the San Francisco Bay, California, USA, that impact long-term carbon sequestration -... | ecosystem: Environmental > Aquatic > Marine > Wetlands ...
CGCCGACCGCCTCGAACACCGACACGATATCCCGGCGTTTGGCACCCGGCCTGATTGTACCGCCGTACACAAAGACAGCCGGCCGATTCAGGCGCGCCATCGCCATGACACAGGCTGGCATGTTCTTGTCACAACCGCCGATTGCGACGAAACCGTCGAAGCCTTCCGCGCCGACGACCGCCTCGATCGAATCCGCGATGATCTCCCGGGAAACCAGTGAGTAGCGCATTCCCGGAGTACCCATCGAGATACCGTCGGAGACGCTGATCGTGTTGAAAATCACGCCCTTCCCGCCTGCCGCATCGGCCGCCCGGGAGGCTTCTTCTGCGAGCGCACCGATGTGCATGTTGCAGGGTGTCACCATGCTGAAAGTCGATGCGATGCCGATTTGCGGACGCTGGAAGTCTTCCTCGGTAAATCCCACCGCACGCAACATTGCCCGGCTCGGCGCCTGTTCGACGCCATCGACGACGACGCGCGAATAGCGCCGCAGTTCTTTGTCACTCATGGTCCAGATTTGCTCCAGGAATGGATTTCATGGCCCTTGCCGGGCTGGAGCAAAAGTCTAGCAGCTATTCAGGGTCGTTGCGGCTCGTCGTCTCGGATCACGACCACGACGCGTTCGATCACGTTGCCGGTAAACTCGGCATCCGGCTGCGGTTCGAGTTCGACGACGAAGGTTTCATCTCCTTCGACCTCGGCGTCCTGCACCAGCGGGATCAACAGGCGCGCCGAGCGTTGCCCCGGACCAAAGAGCGCCGAGTAGGATCCCGGTGCAAAGTAGTCTTCGCCTTCGGTCGCCGTGACGTCGCTTACAGTGTAGCGCCTGACCACCGAAGAATCGTCAGGGTTCAGCCGGATGACATCGATCTGCACGGCAGGATCCGACTCGCTGACAACCACCTGCCCTGTGGCAAACGCAATCGTATTCGCACGGAGGCGCTGCTCGAATGCTCGCTGGTCGTCGTCTTCCAGTACCACGACCAGCGTGGCCATCTCGGAATCCACGAGATCGGCTTCACGTAATCTCAACGTCGACGTCTGGTCCGCTTCCCGCCGCGGATCCGAGGCCATGTGCAGTGTGAGTCGACCGCGCTCCTGTCCGACCGGGAAATACACGAGACCCGCGTTGGAAAGAGCGAACTGGCCGGACCCCCATGGCGAGCGATTGCCACTGAAGCCGATTTCCTCGAGGCGCAGGCTCAGCGGCAGGTCGAGCTCGCCCTCGCGCACGAAATCGACGATCGCCGGATCACCGTCTTCACGCAACACGACGCGCGCCGGGTCGTGCAACTTGACGCCTCGCCTGATCGACACTTCAATCGTCGGTGGCGGAAGTTTCGAAAAATCGACCAGCGGAGGCCCTTTCGGCGCCGGTTCCGGCATGACTTTCGGCTCGATTGAAACGACGATTTCCTCGAGCACTTCGTCGCCGCCAGGTAACGCTCCGGGACCGTCCAGGTCCCCGGTGATGCCTGGCTGTTCGGCAGCGGGCAGCTCGACAATCGCGTCGCTGATGCCGATTGCCTCTAGATACGGATCGAGCAGCCCGAATTGTTTCGCTCCGATCCCTAGTGCGCCAAGTACAACGACAACGACGGCGATCCATTTGCCGGGCGAGCCGCCGGAATCTTCTTCGAACCGCGCAACCGGTGCCTCCAGGCTGATCGTATCTTCGCCAGTGTCTTCCAGCGCATCCAGGAACTCGCGAACCGAGTCGAAGCGTGTCACGCGTGCATAGGACAGCGCTTTCTTCAACGTGCGCCACTGCGAGTCGCTCAGTCCCTGCGGTCGCTGCGGCGTCATGCCCGCCTGCGATGCCTCGGCCGCGTTGCGGGGACCGAAGACGCGGTATCCGGCGACCAGTCGATAGAGCAGGCAGGCCAGCGAAAATACGTCGTCGGAAGCCACCGGCTTCTCGCCGGTGAGTACCTGCATACTCGAATAAGCCGGCGTCAAAGCGCCGAGTATGCCCGGATCAAAATCCCGTTCCGACTGCTGCTGCTGAACCCGGGCGACGCCGAAGTCGAAAAGCTTGGCGTCACCGTTCGGCAGAATCATGATGTTGCCCGGCTTGACGTCGGCGTGCACTATGCCGCAGCGATGTGCGTAGTTCAGCGCATCTCCAACCTGCCGCACGATGCGGAACGCGGCATCGACGTCGATGCTCCTGGCGTCGCTCGAGTCGAGGATGCTGGCCAGCGTGCGGCCTTCCAGCCACTCCATGACCAGGAAGTACAGGTCGTCGTCGCGATCCAGGTCGATGAAACGCACGATGTGCGGGTGCACCAGGCAACGGCCTTTCGCCGCTTCCTGTTGCAGGGCCCGCAGTGCCCGTCCGTCTTCGGCGAGCTGCGGCGAGAGCACCTTGATGGCAACGTAGCTGTCTTCCGAGCCGGCTTCCGCCAGGCGACGATCGAGCGCCTTGTAAACGACGCCCATGCTGCCCCCGGACACCTGTTCCTGGAGCAGGAAGCGATCCCGCAGGATGGAACCCACCTGCACCCGGTAATCGTCCTGGCCCGCCGGCACCAGTTCCGGTGGGATAACCGTGGTCGAACCAAACTCGTCGTCCTGCTCGTCGACCGGGATCACAGGTGCAGTCGACGTCGCGGCCGGCGGCATCTTCGCGTCCTTGTCGGATCCATAGCGATCGAGCATCGATTTCACGAGCTGAAAAGTTTCCTTGCGCAAGCCACCCTGCTCGTACCGTTCCTGTAACACTCGCCGGATCTCGGCCTCGCTGCCCCCGGAGGACGACAGCAACGCACCGATACCATTCTGGATATCGGTCAGCATATCGACATCATTGGCCGTATCCTGCAGCCGGTCATCGAAGCTGGCGAGCTGGTCAGCGAATGCGTCGCGAGTTTTTTCGGGGTCTGCGCTCATATCTGGTTAGCCAGTCTACCGCCTCCGGCCCCGCGTAAAACGGAACTGGTCGTCAAATTACCTTCCCGGGATTCAACAGGTTGTGTGGGTCGAGCGTCGATTTCAGCAGGCGCATCAGCGCGATTTCCTCGCCGCCGCGGTACTTCCGGAGCCATGACTTCTTCAGCAGACCGACACCGTGTTCTGCGCTGAAACTGCCGCCAAGTTCGTCGACCAGGTCGTAAATGGCGATCGTCACCCGGCTCGCGAGCGCTCCCCACTCCTCCTCGGACAGGTCTCTCGGCAAAACGACGTTGTAATGCAGGTTGCCGTCACCGACATGTCCGAAGGCTACCAGCCGGGCCTGCGGAACGATATCCGCCAGGAGTTCATCACCCCGCAGCAGGAAGTCCTGCATTTTCGAGACCGGCACCGAGATGTCGTGCTTCAACGCCTTGCCATCCTGACGCTCTGCCTCGGCAATCGAATGCCGCATGCGCCACAGCCTGGCCGCCTCGGCCGAATTCTTGGCAATCACGGCGTCGACAATCAGTTCCTCTGCGGCCGCCTGCACGAGCGCGGCCTGTAAACCGCGTGCCTCGCCACTGGTCGCCGCCTCGATGAGCACGTACCACGGATACTCGCTGGCAAATGGCAGCGCCGCGCCCGGTATGTGTTTTTCCACCAGCCCGAACACGCGCCGGGAAACCAGTTCGAACGCTTCGATGCGATCGGCAAGTGCCGTACGCAATTCGTTCAACAGGCTTACCGCGTCACCGCTCGCGCGCAATGCAACCAGAGCCGTCTCGGTCTCGCCAGGCTCCGGAAACAGTCGCAGCGTCGCGGCCGTGATGATCCCGAGTGTGCCTTCGCTCCCGATAAACAACTGCTTCAGGTCATAGCCGGCCGTGTCCTTGCGCAACGATCGCAAGCTGCTGAGGACGCTCCCGTCGGCGAGCACGACTTCAATTCCGAGCGCCAGGGCGCGCGCAGTCCCATATCGAATGACGTTGACGCCGCCGGCATTGGTCGCGAGATTGCCGCCTATCTGGCAACTGCCCTCGGCGCCGAGGCTCAAAGGAAAATAGCGCTTTGCCGCCCGGGCCGCCGTCTGGATGTCGCTCAGCAGGCACCCTGCCTCGACCTCCATCGAAAAATTGTCAGCGTCAACGTTACGGATGCGATCGAGCCGCCGCAGCGACAGCAGCACCTGGGTACCGCTGTCGTCCGGAATTGCGCCGGCGCACATGCCGGTGTTGCCGCCTTGCGGCACGATCGCGACGCGTGCCTGCGCGCAGGCACGCACGATACGCGACACCTCGTCGGTGCTGCTCGGCATGACGAGCAGCGGCGTCTTGCCGACGACCGCCCTGCGCCAATCCGTCAGGTTCGCGGACAACTCATCGGCATCGCTTTGCCAGCCTCGCGGCCCGACAATCTCTTTCAGCTGCTCAACGATCGTCATCGAGAATCGCCTGCTTTTCGAACGTGGCCCAGTCGATATTGCTGCCGCACATCACGAGCACGACGCGCCTGCCGGCGAGTTCCTCCCGCAGCGGGCCCAGTAATGCTGCCGTGCTCGCAGCGCAAGCCGGTTCAACGGCAATTTTCATCCCGCGAAACAGGAACCCCATGGCGCGGCGCAATTGCAGATCATCGACCATCACGAGTCTATCGACATGCTGTTCGCAAAGCGCGAATGAGTAAGGCATCGCGAACGGCGCGCCGAGGCTGTCGGCAATCGTTCGAACCTGGTCGATAGCCTGGGGTGTCCCGGCAACCCTGCTGCGGTGCATCGTATCGGCCCCTTCCGGTTCCACGCCGATGATTTCCACGCCAGGCATGACTTGCTTGACGGCATTCGCAATCCCGGCGATGAGGCCGCCCCCTCCGACCGGCACGATCAGCGTATCGAATGCGTCACATTGTGCGGTGATCTCCAGTCCAACCGTACCGGTGCCGAGTGCCACCGCGGGCCCGTCGAACGGGTGTACCAGGTACCGGCCTTCATCGTCCTGAATGCGTTGCGCGACCCGGAACGCATCGTGCACATCGTCTGCGAGCACCACCTCGGCGCCAAACGACTGACACGCGGCGATGCGCGACGGGTTTGCGGTGCGCGTCATCACAACCCGCGCACTCGATCCGGTCGATTGTGCCGCGTATGCGGTCGCGATCGCGTGATTGCCGGCGCTGACCGCAGTGACACCCGCGGCGCGTTGCGCGATCGTCAGGCCATGCAGCGTCGCAAGGGCGCCGCGGGCCTTGAAGGTTCCGGTGCGCTGCAGGAACTCGAGCTTGGCCTGCACCGCGGTATTGCCACCGACCGCCGCTTCCAGAGCGGCACAGCGCACAACCGGCGTCGTCAATACCTCATCGCCCAGCGTGTCACGCAACGCCCTGATTTCTCTGATGTCCGGACCTTTCACGACAGCCCGTTATGTAATATTGCCATTGTCGATCCCGCGGATTGAACCATCGTGTTGCGGCGCAAGGGGACCCGTACTGATAACACTTGCGCTACCCGTTGGAGTTGATTAGTTTGGTCCGGGGGACTGTGGCAGAAGTTGCCCTTTCGCGAAAGTCACTTCGGGCAATCAAATGGAACTGGAAGACCTGTCGCAATCGGGTATCCGACGAATAGCCGACTATTCGCCGTACCTCGATCAATTGGCCGGACTGGCACAGCAAATGGGTCTGCGCCAGCGCAGCAATCTCGTGCAACTCGAGAAATGCCTGCACAGCCACTGGTCCCTTGGCCAGAACAACATCCTCAGCTGGACCCCGCTCGATGAAGGCGTCCTGATTCTCGTCGTGCCGCACTACGCCATTGCCGAGTACACGGCCCCCCGTGAAAACGGGCTGCCGCCGAAGGTATCGCCGCGCTTTATCACCGAACTTATTTCCGGCAAGCGACAACTGACAATATCGCAATTGCAGAAAGTCGCACGACTCCTCGACGTGGATCCCGTCCACCTGCCGTTGCGCGAGCCGCTGACCGGCAATCGGGTCGAAACCGAGATCATCGAGAAGATGATCCGGCGCTACGGTATCAACTACATTGCCAGCCGCGCGGTCACTTTGTTTGACATCGTCGGCTTCAGCCTGCTGACGCCGTTCGAACAAATGACACAGCTCAACAGCCTGTCCTACTCGCTGAACTCGGCGCACGCCAAGATGCTTGAACAGGACGTCGACCTCAATTTCGCCAGATCATCCTGTGGCGACGGGTTTTACGTCTGGAACCGCGACGATGGCCTGGAAGCCAGCGTCAACCTGTACCACCTGATGCATATTGTGCTCGCCGACAATGCCATTGCGCGCACGAAGGCCGCATCGAAAGCCGTGCCGCGATTGCGTGCCTGTTTCCATGTCGGCAGCTGCTACGAGTTCCACCAGGCAGAAGGCCTCAACCCGACGATGCAGGACTTTATCGTCGGCGATGTCACGATTGAGGCCGCGCGCATGATCGAAGCCGCGTTGCCGGGCCAGATCCTCGTCGGCGACTTCATGGCGCACATCGAGGCCGAGCACGGCGATACCGGGACCTTCGATGATCCGAACATCGATGCTGTGACTTTCCTGGAGAGGGCGCAGGGTAACCTTGCCCTGTTGAGCGGCATGGAGTTGTCCGGCGAACGGGTGACGGCCATCAAGTGCTACCTGACCGGCGAGCACATGGGCGGCGGCCAGTTCAACATCCGCCGCCTGACCATCAAGGACAAGCACGGCCTGTCCCGTGTGGCATTCAATGCCAAGGTGAATATCTACCGTGAAACGGCCCAGCCGATTCTGCTCGGTATCGAGGATCGAAAACTGCCGGCCGCAAGACCGGTCTAGATAGATTCCGGAGCTGACGTGGAACAGCGCGGGTTCTCGGACTGGGGCGGCAATATTGCTGCGTTCGCACTGGTCATCGTCTTCAACGTGCTCTCCAATGCCCTGCCGCTCAACGGCCAGTCGATGCCGGAAATTTCGGCGAAATATCCGTCACTGTTTACGCCAGCCGGCTTCACGTTTTCGATCTGGGGCGTCATCTACCTGGGGCTCGCGGCATTCGTTATTTTCCAGGCTTTGCCGGCGCAACGGACGCATCGTCTGATCGCCAGTATCGGGCCCCTGTTCCGGCTCAACTGCCTGGCAAATGCCAGCTGGATCGTCGTGTGGCACTACGACCTGGTCGCGACATCGGTCGTGATCATGCTGGTTATCCTGGGAACGCTGGTCATGATTTATCGCAAGCTGGCGCCGGCTATTGCAGTGGCGAGCCATGCGGAACATGCAGCGTTGTACCTGCCATTCAGTCTTTACACTGGCTGGATCGCGGTCGCGACCATCGCCAATGTCAGCATATTGCAGCTGGCGCTGGGGTTGAACAATTCGGGTATGTCAGCGACGCACTGGGCGCTGGTGAAGCTCGCCATCGCCGGCGCGGTCGGCGCCACCATGGTCCTGAGGTTCAGGGACGCTCCGTTTGTCCTGGTCGTTGCCTGGGCGGCCTTCGGCATCTCGACGATGCAGGCAGCGACACCCGCAGTCGCCGGCGCGGCAACAATGCTGTGCCTGCTGTTGCTGCTGCTCGCTATCATTGATGGCGTCTCACGACTACGGGAGCAATTGTCGAAATAAGAGCTCGCCTTGCCCGGGCACAAAAAAGCCGCTCCCCTTCGGGTGAGAGCGGCTTTTTTTGTAATTGGTTGGGGCGAGAAGATGGGCGCTCCGCGCCTGTCGGTCGACTCCGTCGACCTCGGTGCGAACTTCTTGAGAAAGTTCCAGACTCCCCGACCAATCACAAAAAAAGCCGCTCTCCTGTCGGGTGAGAGCGGCTTTTTTTGTAATTGGTCGGGGCGAGAAGATTCGAACTTCCGACCCCCACAACCCCATTGTGGTGCGCTACCAGGCTGCGCTACGCCCCGACCGTTGGCAGTGTTCGCGGCCAATGGCCGCTACTTGACAGGGCGGCAATGATACCCGCCATGCAGTGTCTTGCAAAGAACTGGATTTCAGCGGCGCAGAATCTTCAAAACTTGTTCAAGTTCCATTCGTATCTGCTTGATAATCTGTTGACTTTGAGTCACATCAGACTTGGCGTCGTCGCCCGTAAGGCGTTGGCGTGCACCGCCGATCGTGAAGCCCTCGTCATAGAGCAGGCTGCGGATCTGGCGAATGATCAGGACGTCCTGTCGCTGGTAATAGCGGCGATTGCCGCGACGCTTGACCGGCTTGAGTTGCGGGAACTCCTGCTCCCAGTACCTGAGGACATGCGGCTTGACAGCGCAGAGGTCGCTCACTTCACCTATCGTGAAGTAACGCTTCCCAGGTATCGGAGGTAGTTCGTCGTTATTCCCCGGTTCCAGCATATGCCTCTACTCGGGCCTTTAGTTTTTGTCCTGGACGGAAGGTTACAACACGCCGTGCGCTGATCGGAATTTCTTCGCCGGTTTTCGGATTTCTTCCCGGCCGTTGTTTCTTATCCCGAAGGTCGAAGTTTCCAAAACCTGACAACTTGACCTGCTCCCCTACTGCGAGCGATGCACGCAGCTCCTCGTAAAACATGTCGACCAGTTCGCGCGCCTCGCGTTTGTTCAAACCAAGCTCATTGAACAGCGACTCGGCCATATCTGCTTTAGTCAATGCCATGGGGAATTAGTCTCTTAGCTCAGCGGCGAATTCGTCTTGTAATTTTTTGATCGCAGCGGCCATCACGCCGTCCGCATCATCGTCAGTAAGGGTGCGCGATGTTTCCTGCAAAATCAAGCCTATTGCGACGCTTTTTCGACCTGCTTCTATCCCCGCGCCAGTGTAAATGTCAAATATCCTGACATCCCTGATCAGCGCTTTCGACGTGGCAGCGACGGCCGCGACCAACTCTCCGGCTGATACCTTGTCGTCCACGATGACGGCGATGTCCCGACGGATTGCAGGAAACTTCGAGACCGGCGTCGCGCTCGGTGCTCGGGCCGCAAACGCTTTATCTGCGTCGAGTTCAAAAAGATACGCCGCGCGTTTCAGGTCGCAAGACTTTTGCAGCTGCGGGTGGAGCTTGCCGAGTACACCGACCCACTCGCCGCCGCGAAGAATCTCGGCCGCCTGCCCGGGTTGCAGCGCAGGATGTTGGCAAGGCCTGAACTCCAGCTCGTCGGCATCCGCCGCCAGCATCAGTGCAGCCAAAACGTCTGCTTTTATGTCAAAGAAATCAACGCTTTCCGCCTTAATCCCCCATTGCTCCGGAGCTGCGGACCCCATCACCAATCCGGCAACGCGCACGATTTCAATCGGTTCATCCAGGCTCCCGTGAAAGGACTTGCCTGCCTCGAACAAGCGGACGCGATCCTGTTGCCGGGAAGCGTTCATCGCTGCCGCGGCGACGAGACCCGGCCAGAGCGATGCGCGCATCACCGACATCTCCGATGAAATCGGATTGCTCAAGACGAGGGGCGACTCGGTGCCCGAAAATTCGGTGTTGGCTTCAGCGTCGATAAAACTGTATGTAACGATTTCCTGGTAGTCCCGTGCAACCAGCGTCGCGGCAACGCGTTCCAAATCGATACGTGTTTCGGTCACTGTCTCTACCGGCAAACGAGCCCTGAGTGTCGTTTCCGGAATCGAGTCGTAACCGTGAATACGGGCGATCTCCTCGATCAGGTCGACCTCGATGTCGATATCGAATCGATGGCTCGGGGAGGTCACTTGCCAGCCGCCATCAACCGCCTCGCAAGTAAACTGCAGACCGCCAAGAATACGCTCGATTTCCGTGTCAGGTACGTCAAGTCCTAGCAGGCGTGTGACACGCGCCTTGCGTAACAGGATCGGACGACGCCTGGGCAGATGCTCATTTGCGGTCTCGACAACGAGCGGGCCGGCACCGCCTCCGGCAATCGAGAGCAACAATTCGGTAGCACGCTCGACCGCTCGGGCCTGGCCCGCAGGATCCACACCGCGCTCGAATCGCAACGAGGCATCGGTATGCATGCCATATGACCGCGCCCGCCCGGCCATGAAGTCCGGCGGCCAGAACGCCGCTTCGAAGAATACGTCAGTGGTCGCTTCGTTCACCGCTGTCGACAGACCCCCCATGATCCCGGCAATACCGATGGGCCCGTTATCGTCGGTTATGATCATCGTGTCGGAATCGAGCTCGACCTCTTTCTCGTCGAGCAGCGTTACTTTTTCGCCGGCCTTCGCGAGCCGCGGCCGTATCGAACCCTTTACCAGGCTCGCATCATAGGCGTGCAGCGGCTGGCCGAGCTCGAGCATTACGTAATTCGTGATGTCGACGACCGGCGAGATGGAGCGCAGGCCCGCACGCCGCAGGCGCTCCTTCATCCATACCGGCGATACCGCATGCGGGTCGATGCCGCGAACGACGCGTCCGGCGAACTGCGGGCAGCCGGCAGGCTCGGGTAATTCGACCGTTATCCTGTCGTCGACGGTTGCCTCAATCTGGGCGACGGCCGGGTCTTTCAGCACGGCACCGGTCAACGCTGCAATGTCGCGCGCGATGCCAAGCACGCTGAAGCAGTCGCCCCGGTTCGGCGTCAGGTCCAGGTCGATAACGGCGTCGGGCAGGTCGAGAATTTCATTCACAGGTGTGCCGGCTTGCGCATCGTCCGGCAGCGCCATGATGCCATCGGACTCGTCGCCGAGGCCCAGTTCGACCGCCGAGCACAACATGCCGTTGGAAACCGCGCCCCGTATTTTGGCCTTGCGCAACTTCAGGCCGTTCGGCAGCGTTACTCCTGGTTTCGCGAGCGGCGTCTTCATGCCCTGTACGACGTTCGGTGCACCGCACACGATATCGATCAGTTCATCCGAGCCGTCCGATACCTTGCACACACTCAGCTTGTCGGCATCCGGGTGCCTGGCGACTTCGACCACCTCCCCGACCACGACGTCCGCGATACCGGCGCCTTCGATCTCGATGCCGTCGACTTCGTGACCGAGCATCGTCAGCTGATGACCGAGCGCCTCGGTATCGAGGTCGGGGTTCACCCACTCGCGCAGCCAGGATTCTGAGATCTTCATCGCGTTTACCTGAACTGCCGCAGGAACCGGAGGTCATTCTCGAAGAACGTCCGCAGGTCCGAAACGTCATAGCGCAGCATCGCAAGCCGTTCTATGCCGATACCGAATGCATACCCGGTGTATTTGTCGGCGTCGACGCCGGCGCTCTCGAGGACGTTCGGATGGACCATGCCGCAACCGAGAATTTCGAGCCACTTACCCTCCTCCCAGGCGACATCGACTTCCGCCGAGGGCTCCGTAAACGGGAAGTACGATGGCCGGAAGCGCAAGGCTGCCTTGCGCTCGAAAAAAGCCTCGACGAACTGGTGCAGCACTGCCTTCAGGTTCGCGAAACTGACATTCTCGTCAATGACCAGTCCCTCGACCTGGTGAAACATGGGCGTATGAGTCTGGTCCGAGTCACAGCGATAAACCCTACCCGGCGCTATGATGCGAATCGGTACCCCTTCCCTGACCATCGACCGAATCTGTACCGGCGACGTATGCGTGCGCAACAGGTTGCCGCCGGGAAAATAGAACGTGTCGTGCATCGCCCGCGCCGGGTGGTTCTCGGGAATGTTCAGCGCCGTAAAATTATGGAAATCGTCTTCGATTTCGGGCCCTGAGCGTATCCCGAAGCCGGCGTTGCGAAAGATCTTCTCGATACGCAGCATTGCCCGGGTCACCGGGTGGTAGCCGCCAATCGAGTTGCCCCGACCGGGCAGGCTGACATCGACGGCGTCGGCGGCCAGCCTGGCCTCGAGCGCTGCCTCTTCCAGTTGCGCGCGACGCGCATTGAGCCGCTCCTGCACAACCTGCTTGGCCCGGTTGATTTCCTGGCCCGCGGCGGCACGTTCCGCAGCCGGCAGTTGGCCAAGGGCCTTCAGCCGCGCGGTCAGTTCGCCTTTCTTGCCGAGATACGCGACGCGCACCGCATCGAGTGCCGCCAGATTGGACGCCGCGTCGATTGCCGACGCGGCTTGATCAATTAGGTCGCTCAATGCCTGCATGTGCTTGTCCTGAAGTCCGGCGCGCTGCGGCGCCGGCCCCGAGCAGCAATCAGCTGGCGGCTGGTTGTTCGAGGCCGGCCTTGGCTGCTGCGGCAATTGCGCCGAACGCCTCGGGATCATGCACGGCGATATCTGCGAGAACCTTGCGGTCGACTTCGATTTCCGCCTTGTTCAGGCCGTTGATCAGGCGACTGTAGGACAGGCCATGCAGACGGGCCGCCGCGTTGATACGCGCGATCCACAATGCGCGGAACTGGCGCTTGCGCTGACGGCGATCACGATAAGCGTATTGGCCGGCTTTGATAACGGCCTGCTTGGCCGTTTTGAATAATTTGCTACGCGCGCCGTAGTAGCCCTTCGCTTTACCGAGGACTTTCTTGTGACGAGCTTTGGCGGTGACGCCACTCTTGACTCTTGCCATTTCTCAATCCTCTCCTAGCTGTAAGGAAGCATGCGCTTCACGGCTTTCACATCGGCCTCTGCTACCTGCAGCGTGGCGCCGAGCTTGCGTTTACGCTTCGACTTCTTCTTCGTCAGAATGTGATTGAGGTGGGCCTGCGAGCGCTTGTAGCCACCCTTGCCCGTCTTGCTGAAGCGCTTGGCTGCGCCCCGGTTGGTCTTCATCTTGGACATTGTCTTCTCACTTTTTAGCCTTGCTACGTACCGGCTATGCCGGCCGCTGCAGGCGGGTAGAGCCTTGCGGGACAAACGCCCTCCGGCCGTTACTCACTTTTTGTCGTACTGCGGGTCTTGCAAAATACTTCTGTTTACTTCTTTTTGGGTCCGATCACCATGACCATCTGCCGTCCTTCGAGCTGCGGCATCTGTTCAACCGATCCGTAGGCTTCCAGATCGTCCCGAACCCGGGCCAGCAGTTGCGCGCCCAATTCCTTGTGCGCCATCTCGCGGCCCCTGAATCTCAATGTAACCTTGGTCTTGTCACCGTTCTCGAGGAACGCCACCAGCTTCTTCAGCTTGATCTTGTAGTCGCCTTCGTCGGTACCTGGCCGGAACTTGATTTCCTTGACGTGTACCTGCTTCTGTTTGCGTTTCGCAGACTGGTTTTTCTTGTTCTGTTCGAACAAGTACTTGCCAAAATCCATAATTCGACAAACCGGGGGCTCCGCCATTGGCGACACTTCGACGAGATCCAGACCCTCTTCCCTTGCCAGCGCAATTGCGGCCGCAAGCTTCATGACGCCAGCCTGCTCTCCATCGGATCCGATTACGCGGACCTCGGAGGCCTCGATTTCATCATTACGCTTTACGCGCTTTGTAACTGCGATACCCAAATCCTCCAGAAACTGACCAATCCCGCTGTGCAAGCGCGCGGCTTTAGGCCACAGCCTGTGCGGGACCGCGATTCTATATAGCCGGGTGCCAAGAAACAACCATCAAGCCCCCGGTTTCCTTAAAAAAAACCGGCGCTTTGTGGCAAAAAAACGACGTTTCTACGGGTTCGGCTGAACCGTCAGGCAGGTTGGTGGGCGATGGTGGTTTCGAACCACCGACCTCCACGATGTCAACGTGGCGCTCTACCCCTGAGCTAATCGCCCTGCCGTTGCGAGGATGCCTTCGCTAAAGCCCCCTGCGCCAGTCGTCCTGCAATGACCCCGGGTCCCGAGGGGAGCCGTAAGATACTGAAGCACCTGCCTTACTGCAAGGCCTTTCAGCCGGCTTTTCGGTCGCTGAGTCCGAGGCCCAGCTCCCGGAGGGCATGGATCTCATCACGCAACCGCGCAGCTTCTTCGAATTCGAGCTCGCGCGCATGCTTCAGCATCTGTTTCTCGAGTTTCGCCGCCTGTTTCATCAGCTCGGCCGGACTCATCGCTTCGTACCGGGGTCGTTTTTCCGCCGCCTTCTGGCGTCCTTTCTTCGGTGTGGGATAAGCGGCTTCCATAACATCGGCAACCTCCTTGATGATGGTCAGCGGTGTGATGCCATGTTCCTCATTGAAGCGCCGCTGCTTCTCCCTGCGCCTGTTCGTTTCATCGATGGCGCGCTCCATCGAACCCGTGATCCGGTCGGCGTACAGGATCGCCGTGCCATGCAGGTTGCGAGCCGCCCGTCCAATCGTCTGGATCAGGGAGCGATCCGAGCGCAGGAACCCCTCCTTGTCCGCATCGAGAATCGCAACCAGCGACACTTCCGGCATATCGAGCCCTTCGCGCAGCAAGTTGATCCCGACCAGTACGTCAAATGCGCCCAGCCGCAGGTCGCGAATGATCTCGGTGCGCTCAACGGTCGCAACGTCGGAATGCAGGTATCGCACCCGTACCCCGTGCTCCTGCAGGTAGTCGGTCAGGTCTTCTGCCATCCGCTTGGTCAGTGTCGTCACGAGGACGCGTTCATCGACCGCGACGCGCCGCTGAATCTCCGACATGACGTCGTCAACCTGGGTCTTCGCCGGGCGCACCTCTACCTCGGGATCCACGAGGCCGGTCGGCCTGACCAGCAGCTCTACGATGGCATCGGCATGCCCCTTCTCGTAGTCTCCCGGTGTCGCCGACGTATAGATGGTCTGTGGGGCAAGGCGATCGAATTCGTCGAAACGCAGTGGCCTGTTGTCGAGCGCCGACGGCAGCCGGAAACCGAATTCGACCAGCGTCTCCTTGCGCGAGCGGTCTCCCTTGTACATGCCGCCGAGCTGCGGCACCGTGACATGGCTTTCGTCGATGACAAGGATGGCGTTGTCGGGCACGTAATCGAACAGGCAAGGCGGCGGCTCGCCCGGGTTGCGCCCGGACAGGTAGCGCGAGTAGTTCTCGATACCCGAGCAATAGCCGAGCTCTTTAATCATCTCTAAATCAAATAAGGTTCGTTGCTCAAGCCTTTGTGCCTCAAGGAGTTTATTGTTCTCCCTGAGGTACGCGAGGCGCTCTTTCAGTTCCACCTTGATGTGCTCGCACGCAGCCAGAAGCGTCTCGCGGGGCGTAACGTAGTGCGTCTTCGGGAAGATGGTCAGGCGCGGCACCCGGCGTACGACCTCGCCGGTCAGCGGGTCGAACAGCGACAGGGACTCGATCTCGTCATCGAAGAGTTCGACGCGCACGGCGTCGCGGTCGGATTCGGCCGGAAAGATATCGATGACATCCCCGCGCACCCTGTAGGTGCCATGGGAAAAATCGAGCTCGTTGCGTGTGTATTGCAGCTCCGCCAGGCGCCTTAGAATTGCACGCTGATCGATCCGGTCGCCTCGAACGAGGTGCAGCACCATGCTGAAGTAAGCTTCCGGATCGCCGAGGCCGTAGATTGCCGACACGGTCGCCACGATAATCGTGTCCCGCCGCTCGATCAGCGCCTTGGTTGCCGACAGTCGCATCTGTTCGATGTGGTCGTTGATCGATGCATCTTTTTCGATGTAAGTGTCCGAGCTCGGGACGTAGGCTTCCGGCTGGTAATAGTCGTAGTACGACACGAAGTACTCGACCGCGTTACGCGGAAAGAAGTCGCGCATTTCCCCATACAGTTGCGCCGCCAGCGTCTTGTTCGGTGCCAGGATGATGGCCGGGCGCTGCAGACGTTCGATAACGTTGGCGATGGTGAAAGTCTTGCCGGATCCTGTGACGCCGAGCAGAATCTGCCGCGCCAACCCGTCCTCGAGCCCTTCGACGAGCGCATCGATAGCCGCCGGCTGATCGCCCGCCGGAGCGAAATCGGAGACCAGCGTCAACCGATCCCGGTCGGCCAAATCCGTATTGGGAAGGTCTGTCGATTCACGTACCATGTGCTTGCATTTCGCGGAGGCAATCGTGTGAGTCTACCAGTTTCCAAACGTATGGCAGCTGTCCGGCCGTCGCCGACCGGTGCTGTGCTTGCGCGCGCGACCGCGTTGCGCGCGGCCGGCCGGGATATCATCAGTCTTGGCACCGGCGAACCGGACTTCGATACGCCGGAGCCTATCCGGGCAGCCGCCATGGCTGCTATCCGGGAAGGCAAGACGCGCTACACGCCCATTGACGGCACCGCGGAACTGAAGGCGGCAATTCGGCGAAAGTTCTCCCGCGAGAACCAGCTCGACTACGACACGTCACAGATCGTCGTTACCAGTGGCGCCAAGCAGGCCTTGTTCAACCTTTGCCTTGCGCTACTCGACCCCGGGGACGAGGTGCTGATCCCGGCGCCCTACTGGGTGTCTTACCCGGACATGGCCCGGGTCGCCGGCGCCGAAGCCCGCATCATAGAAGCCGGTATCGAGCAGGACTTCAAGATCACACCGGCGCAGCTGGCCGCCGGACTGTCGGCGAAGACCCGGCTGTTCGTGTTGAACAGCCCGTCGAACCCGACCGGGGCGTGTTACACACGGCTGGAGTTACAGGCACTCGGGCGCGCGCTCGACAAGCACCCGCAGGTCGTGATCCTGGCCGATGATATCTATGAGCATATCCACTGGGCTGACGAGCCCTTCGTCAGTTTTGCCAGTGCTTGCCCGTCGTT
>Ga0210081_1000104_pt1 | contig 16302 bp, 17 predicted proteins | sample White_ThreeSqA_D_FD_185589 | JGI IMG/M metagenome (GOLD analysis project Ga0210081, IMG submission 185589) | Wetland microbial communities from the San Francisco Bay, California, USA, that impact long-term carbon sequestration -... | ecosystem: Environmental > Aquatic > Marine > Wetlands ...
AAGAAAAGTATTCAGAAAAAATTTCTGATCAATCACCTAATTCCCTTAAAGAAGACTCAGAAGTATCACTTCCATCTGAATTAATTATTGGAATTGGCATTGGAATTGCGATCGGATTAGGGTTTGTGTTTATCACCAGACGAAATTCAGATAAATAATTGAACAAGGTTTATAAGCAATTTGGCGAGTACGTCAGCTTGAATGTCAGAGCAGGGGACTCAAAAATCTGGCGGATTGTCCAGAAGAGACTTTCTTAAATTGATGGGCGCGGCAGGAACTGGTCTAGCCTTTGCTCCGTTTATCCCATTTGGAAACTACATGCCAAATCCTTCATCTGGTACACTTGAAAAGGTGCCTGTTATTCTTCCTGATGGTACCCAAGCTCATGTTGATACTTATCCCATTAATCATGCTGAAGTCATTACTTATCCTTCTACAGGCGATGCTGCCCTTGACGCAGAAGCATTTCGAAAATGGCAATTCATACGATTACCTGAAGAACTTGGTGGAGGAAAAAAAGATGTTTCTGCATTTAGAGGATATAGTATGATTTGTCTTCATCTTTGGTGTTTATGGAAATATTGGCCAGAGGAAGGACGAAAAAGAGGAGAGTGTCCATGTCATGGTAGCATGTATAATGTTCTTACTGGAACTGCATTTGTTGGTCCTGCATCTGTTCAAGCTGCACCATCAAATACATTACCAAAATTAAATTTTGAAATAGATTCAGATGGCTTTTTATGGATTATGCCTCCTAAATGGGGTGTGAATGATAACGGAGTAATTGGATATGGCCGTTTCGCTTAGAAGAAGAACTGGCGTAGTTGCCTTTTTCTATTGGTTGTGGGATGGTCTTGACAGATCAATCTTTACAGCAATAAAATTTTCATTTCCGGCAAGATTCGTTAGCCCGTTTGGATTCCTGGGCATGCTTACTTTTATCGTCTTTATTATTTTAGGAATTTCTGGTGCATTGCTTATGTTTTACTATCAACCGATTTTAGATAGAGCTTGGGATAGTGTACAATTTATCAATGATGAGGTTCCTTTTGGATTTCATATACGCAACATTCACTATCATGGCTCTAACGCTATGGTACTCTTGGCAGTTTTACACATGTATTACCAATACTTTAGTGGAAGATACAAAATTAGAAATGAAGTCTTGTGGGTTTCCGGGGTAATACTTGGGGTTGTTACAATTCTTGAGGCATTTACAGGATATGATGTAATTTTTAGTGAAAGAGCAGAACTTGCAATTAGTATTGCAGCTTCTCTCACGACATCAATTCCTGTAGCTGGGCCTGTAATTCGTGATGCGGCACTTGGAAGTGGATTTTCAGACTTTGTTTTAAGATTTTATGCTCAACATGTATTCTTGTTACCAATTGTAATGCTTGGGTTGATGGCAGTACACTTCCCGCGTTTCCTAGTATTTGATGTTCCGATGGTGATGGCTATTGGAGGAGCGATTTTGATTACTGGTGGAGTCTTTCCTATTGATTTAGGATTCAAGTTTGTACCCACACAACCCCCTGGTGTAACTGTACCTGAGTGGTATCTCACTGGAATTTACGCTTTTATGAGGACACAATACGACAAATTTGTTACAGGTTTACTTTGGCCATTATTGTTTATCATAGCACTAGCTTTGATCCCGTTCTTGGATAGATACAAGAAATTTTCTTGGAGAGACAGACCAATGATAACAGCATTTGGAATTACTGGGTTAGCCCAAATTATGGTCACAACTTACTGGGGATTCTATATTTCTCCTGATGTTAAAGTACCTCTAATTCAACGTCTTGCAATTGATCCAATATTCTTCTATTCAACAATGATACTCCTAGTACCAGTTGGATTCGGATTTACATACATGATGATAAAACTTGCAAATGAATCTGAAAGAAAAGCAAAACTTCGCAAAGAAGCAGGCCCACAAAAGGTAGCTCCTATCAACCTAACAGAAAAATGGATTAACTGGCTTCTAGTAGCTTTGTTGGCTTTCCAAGTCTTGCTTAACATTGCAGCTTACAATGCAGCATTAACTGGCATGAAGAATATCTCTCTATTCTTTGTTGGTCTAATCCTGTTGGTGTTTGCTGGATTTTTCCATATCTACAGGTATGGATTAGCTCAAGCCAAAAATCCGCCACCTCCGCCACCAATTCCTGAAGAAGAAAAACCAAAACTTCAAGAACCTGTTCAAGAAGAAGAATCTCTTCCTGAGGTTGTGGGGGAAATTGAAGATAAAAAAGAGATATCACCAGAGATTAAAACTAAAAAAACGTCAAGTTAAAAATTGAAAAAATAGATCGAACTTTATCACTTGAACTAAAGTTTTTAATTAATTTAAAAAAAGCTTTATAAGAACTCTGGAAGAAAAAAAGCTATTGAGCTCCCAAACAAGTCATGCATATGGAGTAGGACTTATTGCTTTACTTGTTGCAGTAGGGGCAAGCACCATTTTCTATACTAGTTTTTACCTTCCAGAATCTCTGGCAAAACCATCTGTAGCTGAAGAGATTCTAAATCCAGAAGAAACTTTTAACATAGATATTGTACTTGGAGCTGTTATTGAAGGTAATCCAAATTACGTCCCAAACAAAGCAACTGTTGAACTTGGGATTAACAATCTTGTAACTTGGACTAACCTAGATGAAACTGCACATACTGTTACTCCTGATCATAGAGCCGATGACTCCTATAGTGGAGAATTTGGGTCTCCAGGTGTAATTTTACCTGGGGAAACCTATGAATTCTTATTTACACAAGATCAAGAAATCCCTTATCACTGTACACCACATCCATGGATGACTGGCTCAATTAAAGTGGAAATAAACAAATTCTAGACAGTATACTTTGCAAATATTATTTGACTTTCAATTTCTTTATGTTGTTCAATTATTGAGGCTCTAAATTTCACTTCATGTTCTTCAGAGGGCTCAAAAGAAATTACTGCAGTAAACTCTGCCTTGTTTTCTGGCATTATGTCTTTATTTATGAATAGTCTTGATACGTTCTGAGATATTTTTTTTCCATTATATGACTTGTAAATAATATGTTCATTTGAATCTGAAATTGTTGTGTTAATCACGACTCCATCATATCTGCCAGGATAAGTAACGATAATTGTTCCTTTGATTTCAGAATTTGGGTGAATCTCTTTAGAATTCAGATTAAACTCTATGTCTTTCACACAAATTCTTTGAATGTTTAGAATAAATTTGTTAAAGCGGGCCCAAAGGGCTTCGATCCCTTGGCCATTGGATTAGAAGTCCAACACTCTATCCATGCTGAGCTATGGGCCCAAAAATCAGCAAAGTTATTACTATTTTAAGGGTTTACAACCACTTTTTTTGGTAATTCTCTCTCTCCATTTTAAATAAAAATTGCTGGGCATAACCTGCATAAGACCCAAAATGGCGGACAATTTTTTCATGCAATAAATCGTACTTTTTATCTGTAAGCGTCTTTACAGGAAAATCAAAAAACTGCGGATAGTACTTTTCTAAAATTCTGATCATCCATCTATCCAAAGGAAAAGCATTCAATTTATCAAGTGAAAACAATAGGCTGCAATCTGCAACTTTATTTCCTACTCCTGGAATTCTTAGTAGATTTTTTTTTGCTTCATCATACTCACAATTTTTTAAATATTCAAAATTAATTTCTTTAGTACAAACCATTTTTGAAGCTTTTATTATAAATTCAGATCTGTAACCAGATCCACATTTTTTAATTTCTTGAAAGGAAGCATTTGCTAAGATCTCTGGCTCAGGAAATAAAAAAAATTCATTATTTTCAAAAAATATTCTAGTTCCAAAATTCCTACAAATATTTTCTAACGTATTCTTAATTTTTTGAATATTTGAATTCGAAGATAGAATAAAAGAGATAAGACATTGAAACGGATCTTGTCTTATCAACCTTAATCCATAATATTTTTTCACAGCTTGATTCGTGACTCTGTCTTTAGAGATTGTTTTTAAAATTTTTTTAAGATTATCGCTTTCTCTAAAAAAATCAATTTTATTTTTTGAATAGGATCTAATATTTCCTAAAGAGTCAATTTTTAAAACATTTTGTCCGTTTATTCCGTACCAAGATTCAAATTTTTTCCCCCAAAGAAAAACTTGACCGCTATTTATCGTATTTTCAAGATTAATTTTGTAATAATCAACCATTTCAAATGGATATTACTTCATTAACGGAAGGAGAATACGCCTCTAATCCAAAATCATCATGTATTTCTTGTGCAAATTTTCCACATGATTCCATATCTCCATGGACAGTCAACACTTTAGGATTTCCCTTTATTTTTTTAATAATTTCTAATAATTCCTTCCTATCTGCATGTCCTGAAAACTGGAATTGTTTTACCTCTGCTGCAACATTTAGATCCTTTCCTCGGGTAGTTACTTTGCCAGTTTCAAGAAGTTTTTTGCCTGGTGTTCCATCTCCTTGATAGGAAACAAGTGCAATCCCATTTTTACTATCAAAAGATAATTGTTGGAGGTAGTAAGTTGCATTTCCTCCCACCAGCATTCCAGCAGGTGAAATTACCACACAAGGTTCTTCTATGGCACGTTTTCTTTTTTCATGATCCTTTACTGCTATGGCTTGATTGATTGCATCAGCAAACACTTCAGGATCTCTAAGATAACTTGGATGACGGAACATTATGTCATTTACTTTGAGGGCCATTCCATCCATTATGATTTTATGTTTAAAATTTGAACTTCTTAATATACAGGCTATTTCCTGGGAACGTTCTACCGAAAAGGATGGGATGAATAATACTCCTTTTCTATCCATCACTTCATTTGCAAATTCAATCAGTTGGTTTTCTGACTCTTTTCTTGGTATTTGTTCTGTTTGAGAATAGGTGCTTTCAATAATTAATAGATCAATATCCCCAATATCCAAATCTGCTTCCCGCAACATTCTAGAACCGTGAGTTTTAATGTCTCCCGTATAGAACAATTTCTTTTTTTCAGATTCTACTAATACACTACTACCACCTATTACATGACCTGTTTCCCTTAGCTCAAAGGAAGCATTCCCCTTGGTAATTTTTTGTTTATATCCTATTTCTTTGGCGTTTCTCATCATATTATTTAATTCAGGAAGACCAAAAGGTTGTGCATCTTTTGTAATTTTTAACATGTCTTCAATAAGCAATTGAGATAAATCAAATGTTGGTGGAGTTGCATAGACTTCTGTATTACCACTCACAAAAAGAGATGGAACATTTCCAGAATGGTCAAGATGAGCATGTGTGATTATTATTGCATCCAAATCTTTGGGTTTTACATGTATTGGATACTCTGGCGGAGTTCCACGTTTTCCAAATAATACCCCATAATCAAGCAAAAGATTTGTTCCTTGACAATTCACCAGAAATCCTGATCGGCCTACTTCATTTGCTGCTCCTAATACTTTAACATCCAAGAAATATTGTACTTTCAAGTCTATGTTAAAACCTTGCCAAGTGGGATCCGATCATTATGTTGAATTAAGAATCTACAAAAGCTTTAATTAGTGCAAGCTAAGATCCGATCCACATGGGAAGATCCTATGATGAGTGGATAAAACAGCAAGACCAATCTCTTGTTGCAAAAACTCGTGCAGGTGACGAAGGAAACAAAGTACTTCTTAACCAAATTAACTGGATTTGGGTTCACAATCTTATGAACAAAAAAGCAGACCTTAATCCAACTTCTGCAGAATTACTCGATTGGGTAACTTCTGGTCAAATAGATGCAATGAGAAAATAAACGTGAAAAACACGTTATCTTTTTGTTTTTTAAAATTCTTTATTAATTCTGACCACATTTTGCTTTGCAAATCTGTCGATCTTTTTTCATAACAGGGTTATGAATTTCAATCATGGTTTAAATAGTAACCCACCAGTAAAATATTGAATAAAATGCCAATCGCAATACTTCCAGACATTGATGAGCAAAGATGTATCGGATGTGCACTATGTGTAGAAATCTGTACAACTCTTGGTCCAGATGTCCTTAGAGTAAAACCAGTCGAAGGCTGGAAGAGAGGTAAAGCATTTGTCTTTTACCCAGAAAGATGTATTTCTGATGGTGCATGCATCGGTGTATGCCCAACAAAATCAATCTTTTGGATGAGACCAATGAATTACACTGCTGGACAACCAGTACCTCTTCACAAAAACGGTGTCTTCATTAACGGCTGGGCAGAAGACGCAGCCCTATAAGCTGTATCTTTCAGCATATTTTTTTATTATTTTTAATCAAGCGATTTTTTCCTTATTCCGTTTGGAATATTTTTGACAAATCTTTTTAAAAATTCGTCACTCTTATCATAAAAGATCTCAGAAAATTTGTTATTTGCAAAAAACTTCGTCCAAGTTTTTTCGAATTCTAAGAACTCAGAGGAATCAAAATCCAATCTTGCTGTTTCATGATGTGCTGCAGGAAATACATCTGAGATTTCATTTGGGATTAATCCTAGTTGTGGATTGTAGTAACAAATTTGAAAAGAATCAATATCTTTGAATTTTCGTTTTAAAGTGAAATATTCGTGTGACAAGTATCCTGGCTTGATGTGTGGCTCTTTTATCACAATTAGTGAATTTTTCTTTGACTTGAATCTTCTTACAATTTCATGAAAAGAAGAAACTTCTGGTCTGTACTGATCATCCTTATCGTAAAGAAAAATTGCTTTTTCTTTAAATTTTGGAGTTGATATCTCAAGGAAATCTGAATTCTGGAAAAGAATGTCCTTCATTTCAAATAATTTTGGATGGGCTCTCGCTTTTTTCAAAACATACTCCCATAACCTTCCCTCGTAAATTGCTTGCTTTACCTTGTCAACTTCCAATTTTATTGCATGCAAATTATGAAGTGCAACTTCATTAATCTTCTCGGGCCCATTTAATTGCCGTAATTCATTTGGCGTATATTTAGAGCATACTTCACAATTACATGGAAAAACTGAGATGTCTGATAGATGTCTGGTTCCATCCTCTGTGATGTATCTATCTTGTTTTGCATATAACATATAGGATGCAGAATCAAAAGTGTCACATCCTAAGGCTACTGCAAATGGAATAGTTAGCGGATGACCTGCTCCGAATAAATGTAAAGGTATGGAGTGAGGAATTACTTTTTTTGCAGATACTATCATCTGCGCTAGAAGTTTGTATTCATAGGATTCCATAAATTCTACTGGGCTTCCCAATGCAAGCATTTGAAATCCCATCTCTACTAGGGATTTGGTAGATTTTTTGACTAAATCAAAATGTTCTCCACCTTGGATGGGGCCAATCCAAATTTGACCATTATCTTTTTTATTTTGCAAAGTTTCCTTTGAAATTTTTAGAGTATGATTGACATATGCTTCTGCCTTTTTTCTAGGTAAGCCGTAACCTGTAGGTTTGTCCAAAGGTATTGCAAAATCAGTTAAAATCCCTTTTTCAAAATTAGCCATTTCTGGAGGTAAGACATCAACGTCTCCATATTCTAGAACTTGATATCCTCCAGAATCTGTCATTATTGCGCCATCAAAATCAATTATTCTGTGAATTCCTTGCTTTATTGCTTCATCCCCATAATGGTTTTTGGTGATGTATGCATTAGTAATCACTAGATCAAATCCAATCTCTTTGATTTTTTTTGATGGGATGGTTTGTTTAACTGGATGAATGACAGGAACATATGCGGGAGTTTCTATCACTCCGTGATTTGTGTAAATTTTACCAATTCTTCCAGAAAGATCTGACTTTAATATTTCAAACAAGTAATTACTTCCAAATTAAGGCGTTATTTAATCAGTAAGCAAAAAACTGTCTAAGATCATTTTTTTCTGATATGGTAGTTAACCAATCTACCTCGTCTGATTGAGTTTTTCCTTGTATTGATCCTATTACTTTTTTTACTGATTCCTGGATGCTTTGTTCTGTCAGGTCTATCTGCAGAGTTTTTTGACCCCACTTGGAAACCGAATCGTAAAAAATTATTCCTAATACTTCACTTCCTATATTTTCCTTAATTTTATTTTTTGAATAATTTCTTTTTTCATATATTGGAATCAACTCATAAGGATTCTTTCTTAGTACAATTACTTTGGTTATTTGGTTTGAATCTAAGACATATGGTGCCAAATGTCCAACAATGATACAGGTTTGTTTAATTTTATCTTTTAATAGTGCTCTAAGTTTGATTGTATCTACATCACTAGTTTCGTCGCTCTTTTCAAGTAAATCAAAATCTTTGGCAACTTCATTGATGTCAATTATTGGAAGATTCAAAATTTCACTAATTTCTTTTGCTATCGTATGTTTCCCTACCCCTGGATTTCCTGTTATTACAAATGACATGTGATAGATCCAAAATACTGTACATTAAACAATTTCTGCAATACTAATATGTACAACATCCTATATTTTGATTATGCAAATTGGTCTTCTTGGAAAAGCAAATGTTGGCAAATCAACTTTCTTCTCTGCAGCTACAGAAACTCCTGTTCCTACTGGTAATTTTCCATTTACAACTATAGAACCTAACATAGGGGTTGCGTTTGTAAAAGCCGATTGTGCATGTAAACACTTTGAAATCCCGCACAATTACTCTCTATGTGTAAATAGAATTCGGTTTATTCCTGTAAAATTAATTGATGTTGCTGGATTGGTTCCTGGAGCTCATTTAGGAAAAGGTTTGGGAAATCAATTTCTAGATGATGCAAGACAGGCAGAAGTCCTAATACATGTAGTTGATATTTCTGGTTCTACAGATATTCAGGGGCAGCCAGTCCCAATAGGCACTCACGATCCTATTGAAGATGTAATATTTGTTCAAGAAGAATTTGATCAATGGTTTGTAAATATTCTAAAAAGAGAATGGGATAAAATTACAAGAGAAATCGATCAAAAAAGAGCAAAACTTACAGATGGAATTACTAAAAGATTTACAGGATTGGGAATCAAGGACTACCAAGTACAAGAAGTATTACAAAAACAAAACTTGATGTCAAAAAATCCTAAAGAGTGGTCAGATTCTGACATTCAAAATTTTGTAAAAGAATTAAGAAAGAACACTAAACCAATCATTATTGCTGCAAACAAAGCTGACCTATGTCATGATCTTGAAATAATAAATAAAATTTCAGAAACTAAAGTCATTCCTTGTAGCGCAGAAACTGAATTATTGTTACGAAAAGCATCAAAGACAGGCATAATAAATTATTCTCCTGGAGATGAAATGTTTACCATCCAGGAAGGAAAAGAAATTTTACCACAACAACAAAAAGCACTTGATGTTGTCAAAACGGTTTTTTCAAAAATTCAATCAACAGGAGTCCAAAAAATCATAAATGCTGCTGTATTTGATATTTTAAAATTTATTGTGGTTTATCCTGTTGAAGATGAAACAAAATTAGCAAACAAAAATGGAGATGTATTACCTGATGCAAAATTATTACCTGAAAACTCAACTGCCAAAGATCTTGCAGGTATGATACATGCAGATATCGCAAAAGGGTTCCTTCATGCAATAGATTGTAAAACAAAACAAAGGATAGGTGGGGATCATAAATTAAAAAATGGGGATGTCATCAAAATTGTTTCCACATTAAGTAGGGGTTAAATTGATAGGACTTGGAATTGAAAGCACGGCTCATACTTTTTCATGTGCAATTATAGAAAAAAAGGGAAAAAAAGGAAAGATTCTTTCCGATGTCAGAAAAATATATCGACCTCCTGATGGTGAAGGAATCCATCCTCGTGAAGCATCAAGGCATCATATTGAGAACAGCTCCACCGTTTTGTCTGACTGTCTACATGAGGCAAATCTCTCTATTACTGATATTGATATGGTATCTTATGCTGCAGGCCCTGGTCTTGGTCCTTGCTTACGAGTTGGAGCTGTTGTAGCGAGATCACTTTCATCCTATTATGACATTCCAATTTATCCGGTTAACCATGCTATTGGACATATTGAATTAGGAAAACTTTTGACTGGAGCTAAAAATCCATTAGTACTTTTAGTTTCAGGTGGTCATACCATGATTCTTGCATTTCTAAATAAACAATGGCGAGTTTTTGGGGAGACTTTGGACATTACATTAGGACAACTTTTGGATCAATTTGGAAGATCAATAGGATTGGCCTCTCCTTGCGGAAAAAACATTGAAGAACTTTCAAAAAATTCATCAAATTATGTAAATTTACCTTATTCAGTTAAAGGAAACGATGTCTCTTTTTCCGGTCTTCTTTCAGCAACTAAATCTATAACTTCTAAAAGTAAATCTGATGCATGTTTTTCTTTACAAGAAACGGCTTTTGCAATGGTTAGTGAAACCGTAGAAAGAGCATTATCATTTACCGGTAAAAAAGAATTTTTAATTGTTGGTGGAGTTGCAGCTAATCAAAGATTATCTGAGATGTTAAATGATGTTTGTGCAAGACATAAATGTAAATTTTTTGTCGGTCCCCAAAGATTTGCCGGAGATTGTGGAAGTCAGATATGTTGGACTGGACTCCTTGAAAGTCAAGTCAAAAAAGGAGTATCTTTAGAAAATACTTTTGTAACTCAATCTTGGAGATTAGATTCAGTAAAAGTAGATTATTGATTCTTGTATTCTTTAATGGCAGATTCTATATTTTTTAACCAGTCCTTCGTATTGAATACTCCGAACTTGAAGGTCTTCTCACCATCATTAGTTTTTGCTGTGAGACAAATTTTTTTCATTAGTAAACCTTCTTTCCAAGTTTTTTCAATATCTTTTAGTTCTACATCAATAACTGTGTCTCCAAAATGTTTGGAAAAATCCATCATTCTAGCTTTTGTTTTATCAAAAGCTAACCTTTTGTTGGTAAGGGTAAGTATTCCAGATCCTAGATTATCTTCACTACAGTCTTCTTGTTTTAGTTTTTTTTCGCCTTCTTCCATACGGTGACGCTGTTTTAGGGAGATTTGTATGTTTTTCAATAACTTCTAAATTAAGAGCCCAAATTAAGTAATCAAATGAAATTAATAAAAACAGGAGCAGAAGCAGACATCTTTGTTTATTCCTGGAACAATTCCAAAGCCGTTCTAAAGGTAAGAAAACCAAAAAAATATCGAAACCCCATTCTTGATTCCAATATACGAAAACAACGAACAATCAAAGAATCTCAGATAATTTCCGAAGTAAAGTCATATGGCATACCAACTCCCATTGTTTATTTTGTGAATCTATTGGAATCTTCAATTACAATGCAATTAATTCCAGGAAAGCCTATTCATGATTTACCCAATCCGATTATAATCTCACTTTCTACAAAAATGGGCAAACTTGTCGGACTGATGCATAAAAATGGAATAATACATGGTGATCTTACCACATCTAATTTTATTTTGTACAAAAACAAAATATATCTAATTGATTTTGGCCTCTCACAAAAAACTATCAAGCCTGAAGACCATGCTGTGGATCTTCGCTTGATTAAAGAAATTCTTAACAGCGCACATGCGGAAATAATTGGAAAAACTTGGAAGAAATTCCTAGACGGCTACAAATCTATTGTTGGTGAATCAAGATATGCCAAAATTATAAAATTAGTTGCAGAAATAGAAAGCAGAGGAAGATATGCAACAGTCGTTTGATCTTTATTTTGTATCTTCCAACATTCATAAATTCAAGGAAACAAAGAAAATTCTTAATAATTTTGGAATAAATATTGGATTTTTTAATTACAAACTTGAAGAAATCCAATCTGACTCATTAGTTGAAATTGCAAAAAATAAGGCTAAACAAGCTTTTCTAAAATGTAAAAAACCTGTGATAGTGGAAGATGATGGGCTTTTCATTGAGTCTCTTAATGGCTTTCCCGGACCTTATTCATCATATGTTTTTAAAACTCTTGGAAATAATGGCATTTTACAACTTTTAAAACAAAAGAGGAAAGCGAAATTTGTTTCAATAATTTCTTTTTGTGATAAAAAAAATATTGTAACATTTGAATCTCAAATTACTGGTAGAATTTCTAAAAAATTATCAGGAAAGGGTTGGGGGTATGACCCTATTTTCATTCCTGTAAACCAGAAAGAGACATTTGCGAAATTAGAAAATAAAAATCTAGTATCACATCGATTCAAATCCCTCAAAAAATTTTCTAGTTGGTATTTGTGTAAGTAGAAATCCATCTGTCTGTGGTTCTCTCATTATTATGTAATAGTACAATTCTTGATGCAATGCTTTCATCCATGACCGAAAATATATTGCTATGATTTACAATTTCATTACTAAATTCTTTTACTTCTTCCATGTCTAGCATGTTCTCATATTCTAATCTGTTTATAGAGCGTCCTATGTGCATGTAAGACTTTATCTCTACAAAATGAGGACTAGATTTACTTAGCATTTTGGAAAATTCTGGAATCATTTCTCTTTGATTGTTATAATCTCTAATCAGGGTAATTCTGAGGACAGTTCTTGTATCCAAATCTTTGAGCATATCAAGAGTTGTATTCCATCTTTCCCACGAGTCATCATATTTTGGCTTGTTTATTCTCATAAATGATTCATAATCTGCTGCATTTGTAGATAGATACAATTGTGTTGGAAGAGCATCTTCCTCTTGTAATCTTCTTATCATGTCTGGTTCTTGACCATTAGTTACTAGAAAAATTGATTTTGTTTCTTTGAGTGACTTTAGATATTTTATCAAGTCAGGAAGTTTAGGATACATTGTAGGTTCACCTGATAAGGAAATTGCATAGTGACTGGGTTTGAGTGATTCATCTAGTCTTTTTTTATCGCTTCTCGGATCTCCATAATGGCCCATGATCAAATTTCTTCTTTCATCCATCAGCTTTTCCATTATCTCTCTTGGTTCAGCTACATTTTCTGGCTTCATTTTCATAGAATCATAAAATTCCATTGGTCTCCAACAATAAACACAACGATTCTCACAATACATTCCTGCTGGAGAAAATTCCATACAACTATGGGTTGAAATTCCATAAAATTTGTGCTTGTAGCAACTCCCTTCGTTTTTGAAAGATTTTTTTGTCCAATGGCAAAGTGCCACAGTAGAATGATCGGATACCCCATATTTTGCCTTCTTCAGTTGCTGGGATATTTTTGGCTTGATCTGAATTAACTGATCTTCTTCAACTGTTTCTCCAGAACAACTCATGAGGTAAAATCCACTTTTGGTTTACTTAAATTGATCGAGATTTTTCCAGATTAACAAAAATTGATCTATTAGAATATGAAATCTACAAAATTCGGCAGTGACGTTTAATAACTGGATCTTCGGGGTTAATATGAAAGTTGAAACCAAAGTACTTTGTAGCATTCCTAGTATTACTTGTTGCCACTCTAACTAGTATCCCACTTAACACTTCATATGCAACTCATGATTTAGATCGTGATGGCGTTCCAGATGAGATCGATAAATGCCCCAACATCCAAGAGGATAATGAAGGCAAAATTGAAGGTTGCCCATCAAATTTTGTCCCATGGTATGATGAAGATTATGATGGAATCGAAGATCATATAGATCAATGTCCAAATCTTAAAGAGAATTATAATAAATTCCAAGATTATGATGGATGTCCTGACAATCCACCTCAAACAGATTCTTCGAAAATAGCTGATTCTGACAATGATGGTTTTATTGACTTGGTTGATTTGTGTCCTAACCAGCCTGAAACTTTTAATGGTCTTTTAGACAGAGACGGTTGCCCTGATACTTTTTCAATGACAGGAGACAGAGACAGAGATGGAATTCTTGATGGGGCTGATGCTTGTCCACTTAGCGCTGAAATTTATAATTTATTTCAAGATGAAGACGGTTGTCCTGATAGTGTTGTTGACTCCAAGTTTGTAGATACAGACAACGATGGAATTCAAGACAAAATAGATAACTGTCCTACTCAACCAGAAACATTTAACGGATATTTAGACAGTGACGGTTGCCCTGATACTGCCTTAGATACCAACTTTACAGATACAGACGGTGATGGAATTGCAGATAGATTTGATATCTGTCCAAGAGATCCAGAGACATTCAACCAGTTTGCTGATTATGATGGTTGCCCTGATTCAGTTCCTTCTGCATCTAGTAGATTAAACGATGCTGATAATGACGGGGTAAATGATGAAGACGACTTGTGTCCAGCTACTCCAGAAAGATACAATGGATTTGAGGATACTGATGGTTGCCCAGACGTGCCCCCATATTTTGCTGACAAAGATTCAGACCAAGATGGAATATTTGATAGCATAGATGAATGTCCTAATGCAAAAGAAACTTACAATAAATTCAAAGATGCTGATGGTTGTCCAGACTATGTAACCGAAGCAAGTAAAGTCAAAGACAGTGACGGTGATGGAATACTTGATTATAATGATTCATGTCCAACCCAACCAGAAACTTTCAACGGATTTTCTGATAGAGATGGATGTCCAGACACTCAATCTCCAACGGATAGAGATGGAGATGGTATAATTGATTCTCTTGATAAATGTCCTTCCGTCAAAGAAACTTACAATAATTTTCAAGATAGCGACGGATGCCCTGATAAGGTTGATGGTATAGGTTCTAATGATGCTGATGGTGATGGAATCCTTGACATAATGGATAAATGTGCTCTTGAACCTGAAACTTTTAACGGATATCTGGATAATGATGGATGTCCAGATAGTGCAATAATGGATGCTGATGGTGATGGTGTTCAAGATCCTTCTGATTTATGTCCAAACGAGCCAGAAACTTGGAATAGATTTATGGACCAAGACGGTTGCCCAGATGACATTGTTGGTATGGATTCTGATTATGATGGTATTTTAGATAGTGTGGATCAGTGCCCTCTTGAGAGAGAAAGATATAATGGATTTGAAGATGAAGACGGTTGTCCTGACTTTCCTAGTTATTTGAGTGATGTTGATACTGACTTTGATGGAATAGTAAATAGTCTTGATCAATGTCCACTGATTCCTGAAACTTACAATAAATTCCAAGATGAAGACGGTTGTCCTGACTCTGTTTTTGATACTAAAACTAGAGCAGATTCTGATGGTGATGGCATATATGACTTGGTAGATAATTGTCCAACACAAGCTGAAACTTTCAATGGCATTTTGGATAGAGACGGTTGCCCCGATGACTATATTCCAAGGGCAGACAGAGATATGGATGGAATCCCTGATGCAATTGATGCATGTCCACAGTCCCCTGAAACTTATAATAAATTCCAAGATGATGATGGATGTCCAGATAAAATAGTAAAATCAATTATTGTAGATTCAGACAATGATGGAATTGAAGATATAAGAGACAAATGTCCATTTGAGGCTGAAACATTTGATGGATTTGAAGACCAAGATGGTTGTCCGGATACAAAACTAACTTTACCTGATTCAGATGGAGATGGTGTTGCAGATGTAATGGACTTGTGTCCAACTCAAATGGAAACCTGGAACAGGTATGTGGACTTTGATGGTTGCCCAGATGTACTTCCAATTGGAAAAGATCGAGTTGATACTGATGGAGATGGAATAGGTGATTCTATTGATAAATGTCCAAATGAAAAAGAAAATTGGAATAAATACCAAGATGAAGATGGTTGCCCAGATGTAGTGCCAGAACAATCACGATATCGTCATGATTTAGACTTGGACAATATCCTAAATGACAATGATCTATGTCCGTATGAACCAGAGGACTATGATGGAGTACAAGATCTCGATGGATGTCCTGATCCTTAGGAGTTGTTAGAATGAATACTTTCAAAATCTTAGGCTTTTTGTTTTTACTTGCTTGTACAATTGGAATGATCCCAAGTCCAACGTTTGCACTTGATACAAACGACAATGATGGTGATGGTGTTCCAAATAATGTTGATCAATGTCCATTCTTAAAAGAAGATTATGATCCTCAATATGGAAACAACATTGACGGTTGTCCAGCAGATTTCGTTCCTTGGTATGATGCTGATTATGATGGAATAGAAGATCACATAGATGACTGTCCAACAGTCCGAGAGACTTACAATAGATTCCAGGATGAAGACGGCTGCCCAGATACTTCTCCTTCAGGTGGAGAAGGAATCAAAGATTCTGACAATGATGGTTTTATTGATCTTTTAGACTTGTGCCCAAATAGACCAGAAACCTTCAACGGTATAGATGACAAAGATGGTTGTCCTGATGATATTTTTGTTTTAAGAGATTCTGACAGCGATGGAATTTCAGATGAATTAGATAGTTGTCCCCAGATTCCAGAAAACTATAATCGATTTGAAGACACTGATGGCTGCCCAGATGTTATAGCTG
>Ga0210081_1000105_pt1 | contig 16106 bp, 28 predicted proteins | sample White_ThreeSqA_D_FD_185589 | JGI IMG/M metagenome (GOLD analysis project Ga0210081, IMG submission 185589) | Wetland microbial communities from the San Francisco Bay, California, USA, that impact long-term carbon sequestration -... | ecosystem: Environmental > Aquatic > Marine > Wetlands ...
AGCAACTAAAATAATTAAACAAATGAGCAAACATCTGAAATATTATAATCTAATTTTGGGAGGATTCATCATTTTGTTAGGTGTTTTAGTATTTACTAATCAACTTGCATATATTGCAAATTTCCCACTTCTCAATGACTTGTTGTTAGGATAAAAATGAAATCAGAAATTAAAATTGCAATAGTTTTTGGAGTGGGAATAGTAGTTGCAATTGGAATCATCAATTTTTGGTTTTCAACACTTGATACTGAAGTTCAATCAACAAACTCTAATTTACAATCTAACAGTACTAGTGACAAATCAAAATTCAAAAAAGCTCCTGACATTGTTGGTATTGCAGATTACCTGAATACAACCCCTGAACAACTTAAAGAGCAAATGAAGGGGAAGGTGATTCTATACGATATTTGGACATACAGTTGTATTAATTGTATCAGAACACTTCCTTACATTACAGCTTGGAATGAAAAATATTCTGATGAAGGGTTGTTAATTATTGGTATCCACTCACCAGAGTTTGAATTTGAAAAAGACAAAAAAAATGTAGAGTTTGCAATAGAAAAATACGGAATTACATATCCTGTAGTAATGGATAATGATTGGGAAACATGGAAAGCGTTTGAGAACAGGTATTGGCCACGAAAATATGTTGCAGACCATGAAGGATACATCAGATATGATCATATCGGAGAAGGAAATTATCAAGAGACAGAAAAAGTAATCCAGCAGCTCTTGCATGAAAGATCTTTGGCACTTGGAATGCAAGTTGCATCTTCAAAATCACTTGTGGATATTGAAGAATTTGAACATACAAGTTTTAGAACTCCAGAATTATACTTTGGATACAAGCTTGCCCAAGGAAGAAACCAATTAGGGAGTGCAGAGGGATTCCATCAAAACAGCATAATAGAATACAAAGAGCCAGAAAGTTTAGATCTTCATAAATTCTATCTTGTAGGCAAATGGGAAAACCTTGAAGACAGTATGAGATTAGTGTCAGATTCTGGTTCAATCAAGGTCCTATATCATGCAAAAGAGGTAAATATCGTAACAGCAAATCGTGCAGATTTGGAGGTTTTTCTTGATGGAAAGCCCGTTTCCAAAGAATTTTCAGGAAGAGACATAGAATCTGGAAATAAAATCATAGTAAATGAGCCTGATCTATACAACATAATCAACAGTCCCGTTTCTGGAACTCACGAGTTGGAAATCATAATCGGCCAAAAGGACTTTGAGATTTACACATTTACCTTTGGCTAACAGTGTAACCGAACCCCCATGTAACTAGGGTTACACATTCAATAGTTACAAATCCGTTTAAAAGAAAATTTTCCACCATAATATGGAGAAATTAGATATTGATTAGTAACTCTTGGAATAAAGGCACCGGAGAAAGTTTATCTCAGAAAGTAATGGGCAAAGTAAGACCAGATGAGCCTTTAAAAAACAAAATAGAGTTTGCTCAAAGAAAATTACAAGCACAGATTGGAAAATTAGAAGGAATCAATATCAAATTGCAAAGAAAACATGATCAAATTTTTGAAAAAGTTGTAAATGCTCAAAAATCTCACAATAATGGATATGCAAAAGCCTATGCATTAGAACTAGCACAGGTAAGAAAAATGAAAAACATGGTAAGTGGAGCAAAACTATCAATGGAGCAAGTTCAGCTTCGATTAAGCACAGTATCAGAGTTAGGAGATGTAGTAGTAACTCTTAGTCCTGCAATGTCACTAATCAAGGGATTAAGTTCCTCATTAAGTGGATTGATGCCAGAGGCAAATGCATCAATGCAAGATCTCTCCTCAATACTAGGCGATGTGTTGAGTGGTTCAGCAGTAAATGACGCAGGAATAATTGATGCAGGAGTTACAAGCAATCCAGACACCATGGCAATTCTTGAAGAAGCTCACTCCTTTATTGAAGGACAGACAAGAATGTCAATACCCGACATTCCAAACAATCTAAAACATGAGATTGTTCAGAAAAGAACTGCAGATCTTTTGATGTAGATTTTATTTTAATTTCTTTTTGCTCTTTTGTATCAGAATTTTTTTTATTCTAGAGATTGTCGGGTAGCTGTATCCGCGTCTTCTATAGTTTGCAATCATCATCTTCCAATTTTTTAGTCTCCATTGGGCTTGCTCGGTGGTAACTGAGTGGACCTCCTTTTGGATAATACTTTTTCTTCCCACCTTTAGAGTTCCAGAGTCTTTTGCAGACCATCTATTTTTTGCAAATTTTAAGCCAGTTAGGATCTCTGAGATAGGCATCTCTTTGAAATATTCTTTTAGTTTTTTTAGTTCAGCATCTGTTGGCTCTTGGACCACAGGTAATTCTATTTGAGGTTTTTCCACAAAAATACCAATACACGATAGCTTAAGAGAATCTTGCTAAATGAGATTTTACTAAACTAAAGAAAAAATGAAATCAATTTAACAGCCAAAAAAATCAAAATTAGAGTTTTTGCATACGGTGTTGTAAACTGCAATTCCCATGACAATTAATGCAAATGCAGACAATGGAATCAAAATAAAGATCTTAGTTTTTAGACCCATATTAGAAATAAAACAATGTTTACTATAAATTTATGACATTTTATTTCAAGCATGGAAACATTCAAGATGTATTAAATGAATATAATACCCAATAGAAAGTTTTGAATTTTAACAAATTTACCAGAAAATACGGTTTAGATAAATTAGACATAATCACATCAAACAAAAATTGATTTCAAATATGTAGATGCATAGAATAATTAAGTAAGGTTTGTTAATCTTCATATGCCCGCAAAAGGCCCTGTTAGTGTTTTTTGGTAAATCATTTTTGTTGTTTTTGTCCTGATACTTGATTTATGGGCTTTTTACCGAATTACAAAACTAAAATATTTTTTTTATGTTTATTTTCCGCAGATCATTGTTGCAGTAATTTTTCTAATAACAATTTTTGGAATGGTTTTGGAATCAGATAAAATTGAAAAGTTAGAAAGCAGGTCTAATGATATTAAAAGTAAAAGTTTATTTTTGATAATTCCAAGCATCATAATAGAGTTAGGATTTACGATTCTTTCAATTTATCTTATAGCAACATGGTCAGAGAAATGGAATGAGCAATTTCAAAACTCTAATGTATGAAATTTAGAATGATCAGGTAATGCTAGTTCACCGAAATTGTAAAAATACCTTTTGTGGTAGGATTTTGTAACAGTTTTACCATATCTCGAGGAATTAGATCAGAAGATTTATCGCAATTTATTGCAAGTGTTCTGGGGCATACAAAATTGCTTTTTCTAATAACAATATCCTCTTTATGAGTTAATGTCAAAGCATTATTCCCCCTTCCCATAATTATGAATTCTTGATCACCCACTCTAATAGATAATTCAATTATAGATTTTGGATCTTGTATTTTTTGCTTAAGTTCCTCTGGAAGATCTGAGCAACTATATTTTGCACGTACTCCAATAATACAATCCCCGCGGAGAGAAAGTTCAGATTCCTTTGTTATTTCAATTGTACGGGTATGATTTGATCTAATGTTTTCATGGCCAAAAAATTCTATCTCGAATCTCACGCCAAAATTGATAGGCTAGACTTAAATTAATCTTCCAGACTATTCAAATCGAAATGCTTCCTGCACAACAAGGTTACGATAGGGCAATTACGGTGTTTTCTCCTGATGGAAGATTATACCAGGTAGAATATGCCATAGAGACGGTAAGGAGAGGAACAATTGCAGTCGGAATCAAGAGTAAGGAAGGAATAATCATTGCAGTAGAAGAAAAACCAAGAAAATTGCAAATTTCAGATGTTGCTCAAAAAATATTTCAGATTGATGATCATGTAGGAGTTGCAGCCGCAGGATACATACCTGATGCAAGAAGTCAGGTAGACAATGCACGATTCTTTTCACAGAGCAACAAATTGATTTATGATGAGCCAGTCGAAGTAGAAACAATTGCAAAACACCTAGCTGATCAATCCCAGCAATACACCCAATATGCTGGAGTTAGACCTTTTGGGGTATCATTAATTTTAGGAGGAGTCATAAACAAAAATCCCCAGTTATTCCTAACTGACCCAAGCGGAACATACATTTCATATGATGCCATCGCGATAGGATCAGGGTCAGACCAAGTAACTGACTTTTTAGAAAAGACTTACAAAAATGATATTTCCTTAGAGGATGCTGCAGTTTTGGCAGTGGGTGCAATTTATTTGTCAAGTGAAGACAAGGAAGGGACTGGTCACATCAGGATGGCTCAAATTAAATCAGATACAGGAATGTTTGAGTTAGTTTCAGAAGAAAAAATTTCTAATCTCGCCAAAATTGCAAAAGAAAAGTTTCCACACGGAGATAAATAATTAACTAAAATTAATTATTAAAACAAAATTGAATTTATCCATAGCTATTCCAGATTCGTCTCTTTCAGACGAAACAACAAAGTTAGACAAATCTAGAAAAATTTCAGAGTTTGCAAGAGCTTGTGCAATTTTTAAGGTAAACACAATTTTCATCTATCAAGATGGAGAGAATAAAGAAGACAGAAACTTGATGTTAACAATATTCAAGTATTTGGAAACTCCACAGTTTTTGCGAAAAAGATTATTTCCAAAAATGAACGATTTAAAATTTGCAGGAGTATTACATCCACTAAAAATCCCAAGCCATGTTACACCTGCAGATGCAAAAAAAATCAATCGTGGAGATGTGAGAGAGGGGATAGTAGTTAGTTTCAAGGGCAGAAAATTTGTTGATGTTGGAATAAATCAACTTATTCAGTATTATGGACCAGAGTTAATTGGAAAAAGAGTCACTGTACAATTCAAACAAGGGAATCCTAAATTTGAAGTAAAACCAATAACAAAAAATGAAACCCCTTTGTATTGGGGATATTCAATAAAAGAAAGATCAAATCTATTTTCATTAATTAAAGAATGGCAGGGATACACAATCATAACTTCAAGAAAAGGAAAAACAGTGACAAGAGAGCAAGTAACAAACTATACAAGTTCTGAAAAACCAGTCTTGGTTGTTTTTGGATCTCCTGAAAAAGGAGTACATCAGATATTAGGAGGAAAGATGAGTAATTTGCAAAATTCAAAAACATTGAATTTCTTCCCAGAGCAAGCTACGGAAACTGTAAGACTCGAAGAAGCAATTCTAGGAACATTATCAATAATTAATGCATATACTTCAAAAACATAAGATGTCAGAGAAAAAGAATTTTCTAATTTTAGCCATAGGAATGGGAGTTATTGGAGTGATCATTGGAGGGATTTCCATATGGAGCCTGATAAATGAAAAAATATTTCCATGATTTATGAAATCATCGTTAACCAACAAAAATTAGAAGGTTAACGATATTCTCACATGGTTTATTAGACGGATATCGAGGATTTTGTTTTATCTATGGGACATCGAAAGAACAGTCAACCACGTAGAGGAAGTATGGCTTATTCGCCAAGATCACGTGCTAAAAGCATGGAAGCAAGAATTCGTTCTTGGCCAGAAATCAATTCCGAAGAGCCAAAAATATTGGCACATTGTGGTTTCAAGGCCGGATGCGTTCAAATTGTTAGCATAGATGATCGTGACAAAACACCAAACGCAGGAAAACAGCTAGTGAGTCTTGGAACAGTACTTGTAACACCACCAGTCACAGTTTTAGGGATTAGGGGGTATTCAAAGGAATTAAACGGTGCACATGCAGAATTTGACGTATATGCAAAAGATATCCCAAAAAATATTTCGAAAGAAATTACAATTAAACACAAAGAGGGAGCTGTAGAAGAAGCAGAAAAACACCTTCATAAAATTAAAGAAATTTTTGCCATTGTAGCAGTTTCTCCTAGTGCAGCAGGATTAGAACAAAAAAAGCCTTACGTCTTTGAAGCCGCTGTCAAAGGAGGAGATATCCAAAAACAATTTGCACATGTAAAAGAATTGTTAGGAAAGGAAATTAAGATTGATCAAATTTTTGACCTTGGAAGTACAGTTGATGTTGCAGCAATTACAAAAGGAAAGGGATGGCAAGGAGTCATTCAAAGATGGGGAGCAAAGAAAAAACAACGTAAATCAAGAAAAACAGTTAGAGAATTAGGTTCACTTGGACCAATTTCACCATCATACATCATGTACACAGTTCCAAGAGCAGGACAAATGGGATTTCATCAAAGAGTGGAATACGATAAAAGAATTATGATTATGGGAAATACAGACAATAGCGAACTCAAAATTAATCCAGATGGCGGATACAAACATTTTGGTCTAGTCAAAGGAGATTATATTATTCTAAAAGGTTCTGTTCCAGGAACATATAGAAGACTGATTAAACTAAGAAGGCAAATTAGAAATGTTCCACCCAAAGTCACAAAACCAAACATTTTGGAGGTAGTCGTATGATAAAAGCAGCATCTCTTAAAATCACTGGAGAGAAAGATGGAGAAGTAGAATTACCAATAGTATTCTCAACTCCCTTTAGAAGAGAGTTAATTCACAAAGCATGGACAAATCTTAATTCCCACAAATTCCAAAGACAGGGAAGACATCCAACAGCAGGGATGGATGTGGTTGCAGATTCTAACAATCCACCAACAGGACAAGGTATTGCACGTATTGCCAGAATGAGGGGTGGCGGTGGCGGAAGACAAGGACAAGCAGGAGAGGTAGCATCCACTAGAGGAGGAAGACAAGCCCATCCACCAAATGTAAACAAAGTAATTTACAAAAAATTAAACAAAAAAGAAAACAAGTTGGCATTGTGTTCTGCAATTGCTGCAACTGCTTCAAAGGAACGAATACAATCAAGAGGACATAAAGTAGATGGTATCGAATCATTCCCAATAATTGTTTCAGATGATTTAGAGTCTATTTCTAAGACAAGTGAAATGTCCAATGTTATTCAATCACTAAAACTCTCAAATGACGTTGAAAGACTTCAAACAAGAAAACCTCGTAGTGGTCAGGCAGCACTTAGAGGAAGGGCAAAGAAAATTGGAAAAAGCATATTGTTTGTAACCAAAGAAGACAAGAATATCAAAAAAGCATGTGGTTCAATTCCAGGAGTTGAAGTACGAACAGTGAAAAATCTTAGTGTCTTGGATTTAGCTCCAGGATCAGATCCAATTAGGCTAACAGTTTACACTAAAGGAGCGATTGAAGAAATTGCAAAAATGAAATCAACTCATCTTAATTTAATGGAGAAAGCACAATGAACATAGATCAAGCAAATAAAATCATTTTGAAACCATACATTACTGAAAAAACTTTTGCAATGATAGAAAACGAAAGGAAAATTTGCTTTATAGTAGAAAGACAAGCAAGTAAGCCACAAATTGCAGAAGCAGTTAATGCACTTTACAATCAAAAAGCAGTAAATGTAAACACAGCAAGGACGATTTACGGTAAAAAGGCGTTTGTTCAATTTGAAACTGCAGAAAAAGCCAGAGACTTGGCAACAAAGATAGGAATGCTATAATATGGACCATAAAATCTCAATACCACTGACTCAGGAGAAGAAAAATGGTTAAAGAATTTACATACAGAGGATTATCAAAAGAGGAATTAGACAACACCTCTCTTGAAAAATTATTCAAGCTATTCAATTCAAGACAAAGAAGATCCCTCACTAGAGGAATTACAGATGACAAACGAAAATTAATCGAAGAAATCAAATCAGCTAAAGCAGGAAAACTAAAAACGCCAATTAAGACACATCTTAGAGATCTCATAATCCTCCCATACATGGTAGGAGTAGCAGTAAACGTTTTTTCAGGAAAAGACTTTGTTCCAGTAATCATCAAAACGGAGATGGTAGGGCATTATCTAGGAGAATACGTAATAACTAACAAGAGAGTTAACCACGGAGCACCTGGTGTAGGAGCATCCAGATCAAGTCTCTACGTGCCACTAAAGTGATTACTATGGGAAGATTCGACTATTCATTTCAAAATTATGATGCAACAAAGCATGTTCGTTCTTCCCTAAGAGAAAAAGACATTTCACATAAACATGCAAGAGAAATCGCTGTTGCAATAAAGGGGCTCTCCATAGAAAAAGCAAGAGACTACTTGCAAGCAGTGGTAAACAAAGAAAGAGCAATAGCATATCGTCGATTTAACAATCAAGTTGGCCATAGATCAGATCCAGGTATGATGGCCGGAAGATATCCACAAAAATCAGCAAAAGAATTCATCAAAGTTTTAGACAACTTGGAATCAAATGCAGAATACAAAGGAATGGATTTAGACAGATTAAAGATAATCAATGCAACAGTGCACAAAGGAGTAATTGTGAAAAGATTTACTCCAAGAGCAATGGGTAGAGCATCACCAAAAAATAACATACTAACACATGTCGAGCTGGTAGCTCAGGAGATATAGAATGTCCTCAGTGAAAAATGTAATCAAAGATAATTACAACATGATGTTGTTAAAAGATTATCTAAGACAAGCGATTAAAGAAGCAGGATTTTCCCATGCAGAAATTTCAAAAACACCTACAGGTACAAGAGTTGCATTACATGTTACCAGACCAGGAATCGTAATAGGAAGAAAAGGTTCTGGAATTAGAGAACTTACAGAAAAATTATCAACGGATTTTGGATTAAAAAATCCACAAATATCAGTAAACGAAATTGAAAAACCAGAACTCTCACCAAGTGTGATGTGTAATAGAATGGCAGCTCATCTTGAGAGAGGAACTGCATTTAGAAGAGCAACTATGTGGACATTAAAACAAATAATGGAAGGAGGAGCTATGGGAGTACAAATAACAATTTCAGGAAAACTGCGAGGAGACCGTTCTGCCTTTGAAAAACACACTGCAGGGGTATTGCCAAGAGCAGGACATCACGCAGAAGTTATTGTTGCTGAAGATATAGCTCATGTGAATACTGCAATGGGGTTAATTGGAATCAGAATAAGAATTGCAAGAAAAGAGAAGTTCGTACCCGAATTTGAGATGAAGACAATTCAAAAAGGTAAAGAAAAAGCAAAGAAGGTCAAAGTAGAAGAAGTAGAAGTAGAGGATGTCAAAGTAGAAGTAGTCAAGGTTGAAGGAAAGAAAGACAAAGCACAATCAGAATCAGAAAGAATCGCCGAAGAGGCAAAGAGGATTGCAGAATTAGAAGCATTGGATGATGACGAGGAGAAACTAAAGTAATGACCAGATTAAGTATGAAAACTATTCGAGCCTTAAATGAGAAAGATCTCAAAAGTAAGATTCAAGAAACTAGAAGCGAGCTTGCAAAATTAAGAGTAGATGGATCAAAGGGAACCCTAAGAAAAGAAAGTGGGAAAATCAAAGCACTTAGACATGATATTGCACGAATGCTTACTTCATTAAATGAGATGAGAAAAAAATGATAACACAAGAGAACATTAACCAACATGAGTTTATTGGATTAAACACCACAATAGAAACATCTTCAAATCCACAAATCATAGGATTAAATGGAACAATAACCAATGAAACAAAATCCATGTTTTCAATAAACACCTCAAAAGGGATTAAATTAATTCCCAAAGCTAATTCAACTTGGACATTCAATGTTAATAATGAACATCTAAAAGTAGAGGGCTCAAGAATTCAAAAAAGATCATTCGATAGGTTAGGAGTAAAAGCATGACCCAAAATATCGGATTAAATGTAAAAGCCCCAGAAAGAGAATGCAATGATATTCATTGCCCGTTTCATGGAAAACTCTCAATAAGAGGAAAATTATTTGATGGTAAAATAACAGGCGACAAGGCAAAGCAAACAGTCACCTTGCAAAAAGAAGCACCAGTTTACTTTAGCAAATTCAAAAGATATGCAAGAAGCACAAACACAATTCATGCACATGTACCAGGATGTATTGATGTTGCAATGGGAGACCACGTTCTTACTGCAGAATGCAGACCAATCGCAAAATCGGTATCATATGTTGTAGTGGAGGTTAAAGAATAATGGCAAAGCAAGCAGGTAAAGGAGTTGCAGAATTCCGTCCATATGTCACCAGATCAATTCCAGTAGGAGCACGGATAGTTTGTGCAGATAACACAGGGGCTAAAATTTTAGAGGTAATCAATGTTACAAAATACAAGACAAGAGTCTCAAGACTTCCTGCAGGAGGAGTAGGCGACTTTTGTAATGTCGTAGTAAAAAAAGGTCCAGCAGAGCTCCGAAAACAGATCTATGGTGCAGTAATTATCAGACAAAAATATCCAGTTAGAAGATTAAACGGCGTAAGAGTTTGTTTTGAAGACAATGCAGCAGTACTAATAACACCAGAAGGCGAAGTCAAAGGAACAGACATCAAAGGACCAGTAGCAGCAGAAGCTTCAGAAAAATGGCCAAGAGTAGCTAATTTGGCATCGATGGTGGTATAAAATGAAACCAACAAAAATGAGAAATCAAATGATTTATCGGGCTACAAAGACGCTTAGAAGTAAACAACTATCCAGTCCATTATCCGATGATCTCAAAAAGAAATATTCTAAAAATAGTGTTCGTGTAATAGAAGGTGACAGTGTAAAAATTCTAAGAGGAGAATTCAAAGGAGTAGACGGCAAAGTATCTAAAGTATCCGTTGAAAACAGTAGTTTGGCAATTGAAGGTGTGAAAAAAGAAAAAACAAAAGGAGACAAGTTTGATGTATACATTCACTCATCAAATGTAATAGTAACAAGTCTTAATTCTGATGACAAATGGAGAATCCAAAGATTAGAGGGTAAAAAACCATCTTCAAAACCTAAAGAAAGTTCAAACAATGAAGAGAAAAAATCAACTTCAAAACCTAAAGAAACAAAAGTAGAAAAAAAGAAAGAAAAGGAGGATGAAGAATAATGGTTAGCATAGCAGGAAGTAAAAAGCTGAAAAGGCAAATGGCTCCTCAATTTTGGGGAATCAATAGAAAAAGTAAGAGATTTGTAGTCACCGTAAGGCCAGGTCCTCATAAAAAAGAATTTGCAATCCCAACTGCAGTTTTTCTAAGAGATACATTAAAAATTGTAAATTCACTTAGAGAAGCAAAATCAGCGATTTATGGCGGAAGAGTAAAAATTGATGGAGTGGTAAGAAAATCTCTTCATCATGCTATTGGATTAATGGATGTTGTAGAGCTACAAGATGTTTCAGAAGTTTACAGAATTGTTCCAACTGATGGAAAAATATTGAAACCGGTAAAAATAAACGAATCAGAAAAATCTAAAAAAATTGTCAGAGTAGCAAGCAAAACTACAATCAAAGATGGAAAAACACAGATAGGATTCCATGATGGACGTTCTGTAATTTCAGATACAAAAGTCAATGTTGGAGATAGTTGCTTAATTCAAGTTCCTGATCAAAAAATACTTGACGTTCTAAAATTAGAGAAAAATTCACATGTTCTGGTTACACGTGGAGTTAATGCCGGTCAAATAGGCAAAGTAGAAACGATAGAGCCAGGGACATTTATTCTTCCAAAAAGAATCCTTTTATCTCTAGGCGAAAGAAAAATCGAAATTCCTTCAGATGTTGTAATAGTAATAGGCAAAGAGGAGCCAGTTATTCAAATAAAGTGATAGCATGTCTCAAACAACTGAAAACCCAATGAAAAAAATATCACTTGAGAAAGTGGTGCTCAACATGGGATTAGGTAGATCCGGCGATATCATTCAAACTGCAAAGGTTGCACTTGACCACATTACAGGCAAGAAATCAAACTCAAGAGAAGCAAAAGAGACTCAAAGAGATTGGGGAATAAGAAAAGGAGAGCCAATAGGAGTTTCTGTAACTGTAAGAGGCGAAGATGCAAGAGAATTACTAAAACGTCTTTTAGAAGCAAAGGGAAATCAAGTTAGAGGAAGGTCATTTGATAATTTTGGAAATTATTCATTTGGAATAAATGAACATATCGACATACCTGGCGTAAAATACGATCCTAAAGTAGGAATTTTAGGATTGGGAATATCAGTAACCTTAACCAGACCAGGTTATGGAATTAGAAAAAGAAGTAAACATAAAGCCAATGTTGGAAAAAATCACATTATCAAAGCTCAAGAAGCAAAAGATTATCTAATCAAAGAGTTTGGAGTGACGGTAGTATAATGGCAAAAGATAGATCTTATGAATTCACAGGAAGAAAAAAACATGAATTTGGCAGAGGATCAAGATGGTGTAAAAGATGTGGAGATTATACAGCAGTCATTCAAAAATATGATTTAATGATATGTCGACGATGTTTCAGAGAAGTAGCAGTATCTCTAGGATTTAGGAAAAACCAGTGATAGATTATGCCAGCAACTAACGTTTTAGCAAACCTATTTGGTACACTCTACAATAATGAAACTAGAAGAAATAAAGACTGTATTGTTTTGCCAACATCTAAGCTAGGAATAGAAGTTTTAAAGACCCTACAAAAAGACGGTTACATTGGTGAATTTGAACATATTGATGATAAAAGAGGAGGAAAATTCAAAATTAATTTGTTGGCAAAAATTACAAAGTGCGGCGCAATTTCACCAAGATTCAAAGTAAAAAAAGAAGAGTACAATAGTTGGGAACAACAATACTTGCCTGCATATAACAGAGGTATGTTATTGGTTACTACCAATCAAGGAGTGATGTCACATCACGATGCAGTTACAAAAGGAATTGGAGGATTTTTGATAGGTTATGTCTACTAAACTAGAAGAGTTTCAGGAAATAGTTGAAATTCCAAAAGGAGTTAACATCACAATGAAAAAGCACATGATGGAATTTCAAGGACCATTAGGAAAAACTTACAAAAGTTTTAGAAAAATACCAGTAAATGTAGAAGTAAAAGATGGCAAGGTGGTTCTTACTGCACAAGGATCACGAAAAAGAGAATATTCAATACTACATACTGCGCGTTCACTTGTAAGAAATATTTGTGAAGGATTGATTGAAGGATATACAATCAAAATGAAAGTAGTGTATGCACACTTTCCAATCACCGTCAAAGTGCAAGGAAAAGAAATTCTCATTGAAAACTTTCAAGGGGAAAGAGCAGCAAGAAAAACAAAAATTGTTGGAAACACCAAGGTAATTCCAAAGGGAGAGGACGTTATCTTGACTGGCGAAGTTTTAACAGACATTACTCAAACTGCTGCAAATATTCAGCTAAAAACCAAAGTTAAAGGAAAAGATCACAGAGTATTCTTGGATGGTATATACATCTATGAGAAGAAAAAAGGAATTGAAAAATAAAATTTTTAAATCATGCTCTAAATGACTCTAGATTCTGAATTCAAAGAACAAACTTCTAAACTCATACAAGAAACTCTTGAGCTTTACAAAGCAGCAGGTGCCTCTCCAAGAGTAGGACAAATATGGGATTGTAAAAGTATTGGTGATTTTTTATGTGGTTTTTTTGTAGGCGAGATGGTAGGTTCTGCATTAAGTGCATTTCAAATTGTCCATAAAAGAGAGCCCACAGGGGAAGAACATATTGAGATAATAGAATTGGTGGAGAATCATTCAAAAGAAATCAAAGAATTTTTTGCAAAATTTAACTAAGAAATACAAACAGTGCCTCTAACGGAATCGTAGCAAGGATTAAATCACTTTTATCAAGGTACAAACATGTTGCCGCCCTAGCTCAGCGTGGTAGAGCATCCGACTGTTAATCGGACGGTCGTCAGTTCAAGTCTGATGGGCGGCGCCTAATGTTTCTATATTCGAATTTTGAAATATTTTAAAAAAATAACCAAACAATATTCTTTGAATATTTCTATATTCGAATTTTGAAATATTGATCGATTGAAACAATTTGGTTCATTGAATTAGACAGGATAGATCTAATAGATGATCGCAGATTAATAAAAATGCAGGAGGATTACATTGGCCAGAACAAAAAGGGCTAACAGATATTGTGTAGACTGTGGCGCCAGACTAGTGTATTATCCAAGATTATCCAATCCAAAGGCACCAAACGAACACAGGGTACTGGTTTATGCATGTCCGGATTGCACAAAAGACTTTGAAAAACCAAAGATGTTTTCCATTAAAAGAAATCAAGTAGATGACCCGTTAGAAACAGTTGAGATTGAGATTACTCAATTACAAAAAAAATTGGCTGAAGCAAAATAATAACACATTTTATTCCCAAACATTATTACAAATTTGATGTATCCAGAAAAGACTAGAAGTAATTTTTGGTTTTTGCTTCCAATAATTTTAGGGCTGATTGGAGGGATAATTGCTTATTTTGTTCTCAGGCAGGATGATCCGAAAAAAGCAAAAAATTGTTTGTATCTTGGAATAATTTTAGCAATAATCGGACTTGCGCTCAATGTTTTAGTCTTGACTCAAATTCCAGATATCGAGCAAGGTTTTAACATAAACGTGTAGCGGCACTATTGGCTAGATCACGCTAATGTATTTATCATATTTCTAAATTCGAATTTAGAAATATTATAGATCAAACATACAAAACAATCAAAGATTTAGAATCATATAGAGCAAAAAAGTATTGGCTCTATGAGCAATAGTAGATTACGAGATAGTGTTGAAAGGTGGTTAATACATGAAAGTCACGCTTTTGAATTTATAAAAAATCCAGAGAATTCATTTCACATATTGGTGAAACATGCAGGAGAAGCAGGTGTACCAGTAGAAATCTTTGAACCAAAAAAACAACCAGGTGTTATTGTAGTGGGTTCAAAGGTAATCATGAAAAATAACCAGATTTCAAGATATCTTGGATTTACACCAGAAGAAAAAGAAAGATTTGAACAAAAGGTGGGAGATTATTGTTATTCAATCCAAGCTATTCACAAAATGATTGAAGAGGATGGAAAACAGAAGATCGGAGTTTATGCAGTTTTGGATAATAAAACAGAGATTAACCAGCAAACACTGTTTGATGCAGTAAATAGAGTATCAGAGATGCACGATAAAACGGCAAGATTCCTCTTGAAAACTTTCTAGAATAGATGATTTATCAGTTCTTCGCGGCCCTTATAACAAAAAATCACCTATCATCATTAATGCCAACAAATACTTCAAAAAATACAATTTTCCCACCAAATAAAGACTCAACCTAGAACCATTGTGGAGAGTTTTGGACAAAACCCGCAAGTTCAGAATTTCAACTGAGATTAATCCACAATCAAGATGTGTGTTGCCATTGGGGGGAGTATCCCCCCTTTTTTGTAGGTGTTCAAACAACCCCACATAGAGAATATAAAATGCCAAAACCATGTTAGTAAAATGAAAGAATATTTCCTTCAGGTAGGTAACGCCATTCAAAAAGGGATTTCAGGAGTAGGGGAGAAATCATCTGAAGAATTGAAAAAAACTCAAGAGTTTGGAGATATTCCAGGATACACGGAGGAAAAACAGACTGTCATTGATGAAACAGAGGTTAATCAAGCATTTGAACCCGCAAATAACGTGTTTGATGGTCTAAGAGAGGCAGGAGACTGGTTGTTTGACTTTATTTCAAATTTTTTCGGCCAATTGTTTGGGAATTTGTCGTAAATTCTTTTCAGAGATCATTCTTTTACAGAAAACCCCCCTGTTATTTGGATAAAACACACAATAAAATCAGAAAAATCCTTGAGGAATATCTCATGATAAACAGGATTTTGAGAATTAAAAAAGATCAAGACATCCATCAAATTTGGAAAATTAAGCACAAACGTTAAACCCCCCTCTAAATTTGATGATTGTAGGCATAATGCCAAATTATTGAATTTAGTTGTTTTATGGGGGGGTTTAACACTCATGCCTGTTTATTTCAGGCAACCATAGAATCACCTAGATGTCTCAGCTAAAGTGATGTTGGTTTTTTTAGCTAGGCGTAAAAGCTAAACCCCTAAAAATAAAGAAAAAGTTTGGTGTTTATACGAATTTTACACCAAGATTTAATCCACTTGGAGTACCATCTGCAAGTAATGTTTCTCCACATGCATCAGAGCTATTCACGATAGTGAATGCTCCTGCGCCAGGTGAAAGATTACCACTTAATGTTGTTACTGGAGTGTTGATTGTCATAATATCTCCCTGAATTGCAATTCCTGCTTGCACATAACCAGAAAGACTGACAATACATGCATCAGCTATCTCTGAATCGTTTGAAGCACCAGCAACTACATTATGAACATGCCATTTGTCTG
>Ga0210081_1000106_pt1 | contig 15883 bp, 11 predicted proteins | sample White_ThreeSqA_D_FD_185589 | JGI IMG/M metagenome (GOLD analysis project Ga0210081, IMG submission 185589) | Wetland microbial communities from the San Francisco Bay, California, USA, that impact long-term carbon sequestration -... | ecosystem: Environmental > Aquatic > Marine > Wetlands ...
CGTTCAAGGCCTGAGATCAGGAAGTCCATGATGCTCCCTTAATAATTCGGAGCAGGAGATTCTACGCAACCGATTTGCCCGAACTAGCCGGAATCGGACGTCCAATTTGACGAATGGCTATCGGTTTCGGGCATTCCTATGTCTGGGCGGTAACCCCGATTTCCTTGCTGTCGCTAGTACCGAGTGGGCTATCGAAGTTCAGGGATCCATGCAGGCTGGCCACCGTGAATTTCGCCTGAGTCAGCTCCCGGGCCAGGCATTCTTCGGAAAAAAACTGCATCCAGTTAAAGACCTCGAAGTGCCGGTCTTTCTCGAAGATACCGTAGTGATCAAGGCTCAGTTGGAAGTCGTCGTAGACCCATTATCTAAGGACGCTCTCAAAGGCCGGAAGTCGACTGCGAGTCGTCGTACATCTTCGTCAGGAATGACCGGATTGCGGGTTCGGCTTCCTCGCGACTCATCAGCTTCTGTTTTTCGAGCACGATGGCCATGTCCTTGATCGAGCGCCTGCCATCGATGAGCGACATGATGAACGAGTAGATCTGCGTCGTCATCGCCTGGTGCCGGAACGACGTCGTCAATGGCACGGGCTCCTTGCCGGTGACGATCCAGTCGGGCAGCGCCTTGTGCCGCTCCGGCTTGTTCGCGTCACGTTCCTTGTATGCCGAAAACGAGAACACCCGTTCATTGCGCCCATGGCGGCTGGCCGGCGAACACATGTAGGGAATCGTCGCCTGGGACACGTAGGGATCAGAGAAGCCGGCTTCGGCAATGATGGCCTTGGTCTCTTCAGGGCTGTAGCGGCGGGCGCGCTCGGGCCTGGAAAAGGCGAGCGAACCGAAGTTGACCCAGCGACCTTCGGTCTTCAGGAGGCGATTGATGCGGGCGCTGAAAACCGGCAGGTCCTCGGTGATGATGTCAATCAGCCACGGCGTCACGACGGTGTCGAAACTGCCCTCGGGAAAAGGCGGACGCAGGGCATCGCCAAGCAGCAGGTGGAAGTGCTCGTCCACAGGCTCTGGCGCTTCCAGAGTACGCAGTACGGCGTCGTCCTCGAGAGATCGTGGCGCTATCGGGAATTCATGCAACTTGAGCTTGTCGCCCCGGGTCACCGCGCGTGCAACCAGCATCAGCAGCGGATTGAAGTCCATCATGATGGTCGTCGCGCACTGCATGTTCGTGTGAATGTCGTAGGCGAGACGGCCGGCGCCGGCACCCAGTACCAGCACGTTGCCAAGCTCGGCATGGTCGTGCAGAACAGCGCGCACCTGTTTCAGCGAGGCCGCATTTTCTTCGTCACCCCAGGCCCAGTCACGATGCACATTGGCGTAATAGGTGTTCAGGCCCTGGTCGACGGGCAGGCGAGTGCGCATCGCGAGGTAGGTTTCGTAGCTGCCGTGCAACGTCTGGACGTCGAGGGGTCGCAACAGTTTCTGTAGCGCGCGCCGATGATTTTCGACGGCTTTCCTGTAGCGCTCGAGACGTCGCCGCGTCAGTGCATGCAGTTCTTTGTTTTTCAGTTCCTGTTCGAGCCCGGCGTTTTCATGGCTCAACTGCTGCAGCGCCATTTGCAGGCGGCCGCGCCATTCACCCAATGCAGCCTGCGGCTCGGCAAACAGCCACGGCATCCCCTCGAGCAACGGGAAATCAACGTCGCAGGCCTTGCAATGCAATATGTCGTCATCCTGCCCGAGTGGCGTCTTGTCGCAGCGCGGGCAGGCGAGGAAATCAATGAGTTCGTTCATCGGCCAATTATGCACGAAAAGAAACGGCCAGCCGTAAGGGGAGCGGCTGGCCGTCGTATTGCAATGCCGCGCGGCGCGGCGAATTGCGCGTCAGTCTCTATGCAGGGACGATACCGTCGACGATGTTCTGGAAAGCGATGAATCGGTCGAGGTCGCTGCCCAGGCCGTGACTGATGCCCAGCGACTGGTACAGGCTGTCGAACTGCCCCACTTCGTTGTGCAGGGCCATGTAATTCAGGATTACCGAGTTGACGAGCAGGTTGACGTTGTTGGCCATCGGCGTCGCCGCGCGCTGCACCGAGCCGCCCGCGTCCATGTAGCCGATCTGCTGGTGCTGCAACTGCTCTGCGAGCGTTGCGCCCCTGAGTACCGGGCGCCCGCCGAGTCGTGGCGGGTTGTAGACGAGGAAGAACGCGCCAGCTGTCGACGAGTTATCACTGGTCCACTCACCCTTGCCGCGACCATCGGTCGTGTTGTCGATGGCGCCGTTCGATGACAGCGAGCCGTCGCTGAAGACATACAGCATCAGCGGCTTGTCGAGGCGCGCTGCGTATTCGAGGCACGCGCCCATGCAAACGCCAGCGCGGAAGTCCTTGACTTCGCCCTCGGCGCGGCGACCACCATGGTAGTCGTAGCCACCCATCTCGACGCAGCCTGCGCCGGCGAAGCCGTTCATGACGAGCTTCATCACCGATGCCGTCTTCTGGAACTCGCGCGCGTCACGATCGCCTGCCGTGAACTGTGCTGACGTGAAGATGCCGGTCGCGTCATCGACGATCAGCGGGTCGGCACCGGGATCGATCGGCGTGCCGCCGAAGCGATCGGCAATGTGGGCCGCCTTCAGGTAGCCACAACGAACCGCACGGTCTATATCTGCATCGCGATTGACCAGGGTTTCGACATTGAACATTTTTTCATCGGACAGGCGATAGATCGATTCCATGACCTTGGTGGCGTCGTCCTTGGTCAGGATGCCAACGAGATCGCCGGTGTCGACGAGGTTCACGACGTCACTCGGGCGATCGACCTTGGTCGGGCGCAGCTCCGGATTGAACAGCGCCTGTGGCAGCATCGAGTTGCCGCCGGAGTCCGAGTTCTCGGATCCGGCCAGTGTCAGGATCGAACCCTTGGCGCCTGCCAGGGCGATACCGTACATCGGGTTGTGCGGATTGTTGCTGGTGTCGTTGTCCGATCGCGCCGGGATCACCGCGCCATTGACGTTCGCGGCTGTCGCCGGGCTGATCACCGACATGATGCCGCGGCGGAACGCGCTGTCGAAGTGGAAGCCGAGCCCGAGATCGAAGTTCGCGAAGTCGTTGCCGTTGGCATCGACGAGTCCCGGGACCATGTCGCCCGGCAGCCCCATCTTCTCGTAGCCATTCGTGCTCAGGAAGTCGCTCTGCCCGCCTTGCTGGCCAACGAGTACGTTCGAGCCGGCAATGTTCGCGCCACCTGCGAGGTCGAAGCAGATGAACGGAATCTTGCCGGCGCCGTCCGTAATTTCGCACGGGTTGGCACGCAGCGCGTCCAGGTCCGGCGCGAGGTCGGCGCGGGCATTGCGTGGATTGAGTAACGGTGCGATACCGCCGACCGTGTACGCGGCACCTGTCATGAATCCCTGTGACAGGAACTGGCGTCGTGTGACAGGACGTGGATGATCGCCGTGAAGCAACGGCATATCCCAGTTGCTGGCATTTCGTTTCTTGGTCATCTCGATAATTCCCTTTAAGTCCTGTCTTTACTGAACCAGCGTGGCGGCGCTGCCGAGCACGGCGGCACAGACACCCTTGGATATGGCACGCGTATTACTGGAGCCGGCAAGCAACCTGTCGATCAGGTTGTCGGGACGTGCGCCGACGGACTGGTACGAAGCCAGTTCCAGGTGCACGGTCGTGTAGCTCGGCTGCGTCGCAATCTGCGGTCCGCCCGATGTGTGGCCGACGGCACGTGCAATCAGCGGCGCAACGAAAGTGTCCCGATTGGCGAGACTGAATGCCGTTCCCGGAGCCGCGTTGAAGTCAAAGCCGGTGCCTTGCCACAGCGTATTGGACTCGACTGCCGCGTCGCAGTACTGGATCGCCAGCTGCGCGATGGCAACCTGGTGCGACGACAGGAACGCCTCGATACCCTCGACTGCCGGCAGCGACTGCCGGAGCTCCTGGTAGGTCTCATCCACCGGGAAGTTGCCGCCGCTCTGGTAAGTCGTGCGATTGATACCGGTAATCGCAGCGTAGGTCGCATCGATCTCGTCAAAGGTCTTGATGCCGATATCCGACGCCTGCTGCGCCGGAGTTGCGATGTAGTCGGCGACGACCAGCATCGGGTTCTCGGGGCGGTTGAATGTGACGCCATCGAGGTTGTCGAAGGTCAGGAAGAACTCGTCGTCCTCCGGTCCTTTCTCGAGCGGCAGCACCGCACCGAGCGGCGACAGCGGCTGGCCGAGTTCGTCCAGCGCGGCCGGGTTGGAGAGGTCCAGCGACTCGACGAGGTTGGCGTAGCTCTGTCCGACCGGTGCTTCCTGGCCGTTCATCGCGATCCGCAGGCCTTCCATCTCGATTCCCGAAGGGGTCGAGCCGTCCAGCGTGACAAAGTGCGGCTTGTCGAACAGGTAAGCGTAGGAGTCGAACTGCTGCGCCTCGAACAGCACATAGGACGACTGCGGCTGTGCCCCAATTCGATCGGAAATATCAAACAACAGGAAGAAGCGCTCGCCCACGCCCGCGTCGAAGTTCTGGGTGATTTGCTCCTCGGTCAGCGCGCGGCGATGAATCGCGGCAAGGCGGAACGTGCCTTCCCACAGGAAGTCGCTCGATGCCTCGTTGCCGAGTATCAGCGCGAAGTTGTCCTGCCAGTCGACCAGCGTGCCGCCCGGGATCGGATCGGTCGCCGTAACGAGGTTGCCGTTGACATAGATGCGGCGACCATCGACCGGGCTGTAGGTCGCAACGACATGCTGCAGCGTTGCCTGCAGGACCTCGTCGGCGTCCGGCGTGGATAGCTGCGGATCACCGTTCAGCGTCGTAAGCGGGTTGCCGTTTGCATCGGTCGCGTTGGTGCGCAGCAGGAAATCGTAGTTGTAGAGCGTCTGCTGCAGGGCGAAGTTACGCGTATTCGCGCCTGCCGAGTAGCTGACGATACGTGACATTTCCTGCGCCACGTTGGCTGGCACGACCCATGCTTCGATCGAGAACTCACCCGATTCGACGAGAATGTCGTGCAGTTTCTTGCTGGCTGCCGTGGAGCCCTGGGCCTTGCCCGGAGTCGTGGCACTACCAATGGAGATACCCCAGCCGCCGTACCAGGTGACGTCACCCGAGAAATTCAGGTCAATTGCCGGATCGACACCGCTGGTGTCATACGCGATGCTGCCGATGCCCGTCTTGAATTCCCACAGCGCAATCTGTGCATCTTCGTAGCGGTTGCCGCCCGATGCGAGCGTACCGTCCACGAGACGCACCGCCTTACTGTAAACAAGATCCGGATTGATCGTTGTCGGCTGGATCGCGTTTGCAAACAGCGTGATCGCATTCAGCATTTCGGCCGACGCAGTCGGACAGTCGTTGTCCCAGCAGTTGTGGCCTTCGCCACCGTTCGCGGAACCTGGCGGCGAAACCTTGATGACGAAGCGCGAGTCTGCCGGTGAATCCAGGTTGATCTTTGACTTGGCTGCTTCGTAGGCGCTGGCTACGTCGCCTTCGGCAAAGAAAGGCTGTTGCTGCGCGTTCGGGCCCTGGGAGCTGTGGCAGCCATCGCAGTACTGCGACAGGATCGGGTCATAAATGTACTGCTGGAACAGCACGGCGTCGGCCGGGAAATTCTTGGAATCACTCGGGTCACGATCCGGCGGTGCGGTCAGCACGATCTCACGGCCACCGCCGACGGCGGCGCCAACCCAGTTTTCGATCCAGGTCGTCATGATCGTGCCGCAGACAGCCGGATCCTCGACCCAGCAGTTGTGGCCGGTCGGGGGCGAGCTGACTTTTTCAACGATGCGAGACGACGCCGGCTGACTGGTGTTGATGACTGTAACTGCCTCGTCATAAGCCAGGTTGACGTCGTCGGCGCGCACGAACATCGGCGTCTGGCCGACGGTCTCGTTGTGACACGAACCGCAGCGGTCCGTGGTCTTGGCGTTGGTCCAGAATTCCTGCTGGAACTTCAGCACATCGCCGTCGCGTGCAACGGGGCCGGTATACGGGGCGTCGCCGGTGCTGCCAGGGTTCGGGGCCTGCGGATTAATCGTGGTTTCCGCGCCACCGCCACAGGCAGCGAGGATAAAGCCGGCAACGAGGGCCACCGTCGCGGTACGCAGCGCACGATGATTCAAGGGCCAGGCAGCAATTCCTATTGCTTTGTTCATTTCCATCTTCTCCCTAATTGCCCTTGCAGTACATGGCCGTGTCGGCGAATACCTGCTTCATGTTGTGACCACTCGCGAAGCGTCCCGTGATCGCGTCGACCTCCGCGTGATCGGCAGCCGATTCAGGATTGCGCAGGCAAACTGCGCGAAAGACTTTCTCGACCTGGCAGCCGCGGAAAGCCTCACTGTTGGCCAGCTCGACGCCGAGCGACTTGGCACCGTCACCGCTGCCGCTGCCCGGACCATCAAAGCCCAGGTAGCGGTTCTGGCCTTCGCGCCAGTAGTTGTCCCAGTGGTCGTCCGGCGTGCGATATCCCGGCGGGAAGTTCAGGTCGTTGTTGAAATACTTGGGCTGCACGACGCCCGGTGTGTATTCGATTGCACCGGCGTCGACATCGTAGTTGTAGTAGGCAAAGGCCTGGGCCATCGGGTCCATGCCGGTATGGCAGCCCACGCAGTTATTCAGGAACAGGCGGCTGTCGCCACCCGGACTGCGGCTGACGTCCTGGCGGATCCGGTCGGGAGGCAGGCTCGGGTCATGCAGCTGTTCCATGTCGGCGCAGAAATGATTGACCATCGTGAAACGGAACATCGCGCGGTTCGTGCCGGCGACGAAAAACGCTTCGGCAGCTGCGCGGGACGTAATGACGCCGGCGGTCGCCGTAGACGGCAATCCGTTGACGCTGGATTGTGTCGTGCGCACGAGGACGTCTTTCAGATTGAAATTACCGGCCTCGAGCTGCTCGTAGTGGTTGTTGTTGTTTGCAGAAGGTGCCGCCGCGACGGTGCCGGGCGCGCCGACATACGTAATATCATCGGAAAGGACCGTGTTGAACGGTACATCGTCCCGAATCATGCCGATCACCGTGGCGATGTAGTCGTTCAGCGGTACGAAGACAGAGCGCTCGCGGTTGGTCCATGGTGCCGCAAAATTCTTCAGCGTGACGTTGTAGAAGTTCGGGTTCTCCATCGCGATGTATGCCGCGCAGGAAGCGTCCGTCACGCCAAGCGTGGTACAGCTTGGCTCCGATCCCTGCAGCGCGTTCTCCATCTGCGCAAGGACGCTGTCGCTGGGCGGTACGCCGGCGAGGCGCTCGTGAATCCGCTTTGCCTGTTCCTTGACGCCGGCGTGTGCCGGTGCAACAAGAACGACTGCCAGCAGGGCAGTGAGCGCGATTCGAAACAAGTTTCCTGGTCGGGCATCCATGCGATTGTTGCGCGTCCTGTTTTTCATATCGTTTTGCTCGTCAAGAGTTAAGGTTTTGCAAATCCTGGCCGGAGAAGGTTGCCCGTTTTTCATTTTTCTCGCCGTGAATGCATTCACACTAACGGGGCAGCGCTTTTGTTCCGGTTTGCATGATCAGTCGATCTGTAATCTCTAAAGCAAGTGCTGTGCCAGAATTTCACGAGCCCAGGCCAGACCTTCAGAAAATATAATAAAAACAATGTGATAGCGCCTTGTTGTACGTGCTTACCGAAACAGACTTATGTCAGGTCACTGTCTGCTGTTCAGCACAGTGATTTTGGCCCGCGCTCTTAAGCTACTGATTGTGAAGACATGTGCAACTGTCGCGGAAGGCAGACAGGTTCGTCGTGTGTTGACACTCAGGAACAACAAAGAGAAATGACAATAAGCCAGTGCTGCTCCTAAAGTGTCGCGAAAAAATCACGACGTCTTGCGCGCGAACTCCGAAACAACGGAACCATTGATACAACTGCTGCGTGTAGGGAATAACGCGGTGGAGAATCGCATAGCGTGATGCGGTGTCGTGCTTTTGAGACATTACATCGACCCGAATTGGTCTCTTATAATTTGTCTCCCCCTGGTCCCCCGACAGTTAATTGTGACTGCGTTAACGGTAAACCAGCCATATCGCGTCGTACCCTGCCCAATGAACCGAGGTAATAGCGAATGACTATGCAATCGCGACAGACGAACAATGGACGTACGAGGAACCTGACCAGGATGGTCGCGTTGTCCGTGGTGAGCATTGTCATCGCCGCCTGTGCCAAAGGTGAAGGTGTCCAGCTCGGCAACGGCCAGTCGCGCGACCCGGTGGTCATTGATTTTCCGATTGCGTACGTCAAGGCGCCGCTGCCGGTCGATGATAACGGCGTATTCCAGCAACAGGACCTGCGCGAGCAGATTACCTTCGACTTCGGCGCAGATCTCTATTACCGCGATCGCGCGTCGCCCAGCGCCACTGCCGTCAACATTACCGGCGAAGTCACACAGGGACTTGGTGCCATCCGCGACGTCGAGATTGACTACGACGGCAGCCGTCTGCTGTTTGCCATGCGTACGCCGTTCGATCCGAACCTGGATGAGGCAGACCTGCCGACCTGGAATATCTGGCAGTACACGTTCGAAACGGGCGAGTTGGTGCGGGTCATTCAGAGCAACCTGACCGCGGAAATCGGCCACGACATCATGCCGAAGTACCTGCCGGACGGGCGCATCATTTTCGCATCGACGCGGCAGACGCAGTCACAAGCCCTGTTGCTCGACGAGAACAAGGGTGGCTTCCCGGCGACCGATGAGGACCGCAACGAATTCGCGTTCAACCTGCATGTCATGAATGACGACGGCTCGGGCCTCAAGCAGGTGACCTTCAACCAGAGCCACGACCTGGATCCGTCGGTGCTGGACAACGGCCAGATTATTTTCAGTCGCTGGGATCACGCGACAGGTAATGACGCCGTAAACCTGTACCGGATGAACCCCGACGGTTCGAACATCGAGCTGCTCTATGGCAAGCAAAGTCACGATACGGGGCCGAGCGGTGAGACGATACAGTTCATGCAGCCACGCCAGGCCGAAGATGGGCGCACCATGGTGCTGGCACGGCCGTTTACCAATACTGAAGGCGGCGGCGAACTCATACTGATCGATACGCCCCAGTATGTTGAGAACACACAGCCGACCAAGGACAACATCGGTGTCCTGACCGGTCCGGCGCAGGAAGACGCGACGATCAACCAGGTCTCGACGGTCCCCGGTGCGCCATCTCCCGGTGGGCGCTACTACTCGGTCTACCCGATCCAGGACGGCACCTCACGATTGCTGGTCAGCTGGAGCCAGTGTCGCCTGGTCGAAATCCTGCCGGATGACGGTGACCCGGCGACGGACGATTCCCGCATCGTCGCCTGCACGGATGACAACCTGGCGAACGTCACGATCATCGACCCCGACAATCCGCCGACACCGGCCCCCGGCGACCTGTTTGTCGCACCGCCGCTGTACGGCATCTGGATCTACGACCCGCGCGATGAAACACAGCTGCCTGTCGTCGTGGGCGAAGAGGGCTTCATGTTCACGGAAGTCGTGACCGCTGATCCGCGGCCGGTACCGGCTGTTGTACCTGACGGGCTGTCCGACTTCTCACTGGACAACACACTTGCCGATGCCGGCGAGGCGGTCCTGAATATTCGCAATGTCTATGACTTCGATGGCGCAATCCTGCCGGGCATCGACGTTGCCGCGCTCGCGGATCCGACGCAGACCGCGGCGGCCAGCAGGCCGGCTCGCTTCCTGCGCATCGAGAAAGCGGTATCGATTCCGGATGATGACCTGCTGGACATCGACAATACGGCGTTCGGGATCACGACCGCGTTCGGCATGAAGGAGATCGTCGGTTACACGATGATCGAGCCAGACGGATCGGTCATGGTGAAGGTCCCGGCGAACGCCGCGCTGATGATCAGTGTGCTCGACGAGAACGGGCAGCGAATTACACAGCGGCACAACAGCTGGATTGCAATTCCTGCGGGACAGGAGCTGAAATGCAACGGCTGTCACGATGCGAACAGCGGTTTGTCACACGGCCGCTATGATGCTTTCGACAGCGCCTACCCCGGCGCCCAGACTGCGGGCGTTTCATTCCCGGGCACGTTGCCGCAGTGGTTTGTCGGCGACGTGGGCGAGACGATGGCGGAGGTGCGCGCCCGTATCACGTGCACCGATGACAGTTGTTCGTCGCTCGAGCCGTCAATGAACGTCATCTATCGCGATGTCTGGACGGAAGATCCGGTGATTGCGGCGAACAATGCGGACATCGACTACCTGTACACCGACATGACGACACCGGCGCCGACGACGGTCGAATGCCAGCAGGACTGGCAATGGAACTGTCGCAGCGTCATCAACTACATTTCGATCATCCATCCGTTGTGGAGCCAGCCGCGGCTGGTATTCGACGACCAGGGCGTACCGGTGCTCGACGCCAATGGCGTCCAGCTCAGTAACAATTGCCTGAACTGTCACACGCCGGTCGATCCGGCCAATAACGCGCCACGCGTGCCGGCAGGACAACTCGAGTTGCAGGATGGTCTGTCGGCGGATGAGCCGGATCACTACCATGCCTATCGCGAGCTGTTAGTTACTGATAACCTTCAGGTATTAGACGCGAATGGCGCGCTCGTGGATGCGACCCGCGTCGTCGGACAGGACGCCGACGGCAACGACATTATTGAAAACATCCCGACGCCGCCGCCGGCATCTGTAGCAGGCGCAAGGGCATCGAGCGATTTCTTTGACCGATTTAACGATCCAGCGGATCAACACTTCAATACTTTGTCGCAGGCGGAGCTACGCCTCATTGCGGAATGGTTGGATGTCGGAGCCCAGTATTACAACAATCCCTTCGACGCCCCGGCCAACTAAATCCGTCTTTATCGGATGTCTTGTCGCCGTCGTACTGCAGATCTTTCTGGCAGCGCCGCTTCAGGCTGCCGATGAATATCGCACCGTTGCCGTAGCCGATCCGTATCTGGAGATGCGCACGGGGCCGGGAGTCGGCTACCCGATATTCAATGTCGTCGATCGCGGCGAATCAGTCGAGATCATCATGCAGCGCACGGACTGGTTCCAGGTGCGGACCGACAAGGGCCTCAAAGGCTGGGTCGACCGCGCGCAAATGGAGCAGACGCTGCAGCGCGACGGGGAGCAACTCAGTTTCCAGCGGGCCACACTCGACGACTTCACCAATGCGAAATGGGAAACCGGCGTCCTCGCCGGCGATTTCGGTGGTGCCAATATCGTTTCGCTGTATGGCAGCTATTCGCTCAACCCGAATGTATCGATAGAAGCATGGGGTTCACAGATTCTGGGTAATTTCTCGAACGGCTGGATGGGCAGTGTTAATGTCGTTCACGAGACATTTCCCGAGTGGCGGGTTTCACCGTTTTTTACGCTGGGCGCCGGCGTGATTCACACGATGCCGAAGTCGACGATTGTGCAGGGCGAGGATCGCACCGACCAGATAGGACACGTCGGTGCCGGGTTTCGCTTTTATGTGATGCGACGTTTCCTGTTGCGCGCTCAATACGACAGCTACGTGGTTTTCACGAGCCGCGATGAGAATGAGGAAGTAGAGGAATGGAAAGTCGGTTTCGCGTTCTTTTTCTGATCGTTGCCCTGTTCAGCCTGCCAGGCTGTGCGGCAACGAAAAACCTGTTCGGCTTCGGCAACGAGGAGGCTCCGCCGCCTTCGTCCGAGCCACCGGGACAGGTCATCGATCCGGCGGTCGAGCGTCGCGAGATCAAGGAGCCGGCGATCGATCGCGAGGACTTCGAAATCGGCGCCTACGCGGGCATTCTCAGCATCGAGGATTTCGGCAGCAACCTGTCTTACGGCATCAGCCTTGCCTATCACATCACCGAGGGATTCTTTCTCGAGGGCCGGGTCGGGCAGAGCGAGGCGGGACGAACGAGTTTCGAGATTCTTTCCGGCGGCGCTGAACTGATTTCCGACAGCGAACGCACCTACACCTATTACAACCTGAGCCTGGGCTACAACATCCTGCCCGGCGAAGTCTTTCTCGGCGAGGGCCGGGCCTACAACACGAGCCTGTACCTGATTGGCGGGCTGGGCTCCACGACTTTCGCCGGCGACGACCGGTTTACCGTCAATTTCGGGGCAGGCTACCGTTTCCTGTTGACCGACTCGGTGGCCCTGCACCTCGATTTTCGCGACCACCTGTTTGATATCGACCTGCTGGGCGAGGAAAAGACAGCGCACAACCTGGAGGCGACGCTGGGCTTTACGGTGTTCTTCTGAGGCAGCGGTCACATTTCCAGCCGCTTTTACGGGATAAAGTAACGTTATGGAAAAAATACAGATGCCTACATGCAGGGTCCTATTGCCGCTGCTTGCGTTTGCCTGTCTGTCCGGCTGCGGCAACATCGAGCCGTGGGTGAAACCCTACGAGCGCGACAAGCTGGCCGACCCGATCATGGCGCTGGATGCGAACCCGGTATCGAGTTCCTACATCCAGCACGTCTACGAAGCACGCGAGGCGTCACGGGGCGGAGAAGGCTCGGCCGGCGGCGGCTGCGGCTGTAACTGATCGGGGTATCGCGATGTCGGGCCGCAAACTGCTCATCATCCTGGCGCTGGTCGTTGGCAGCTTTGCCGAGGCGGGCGTGCTGCCGGACGATCGCGCCGACATGCTGTATCACCTCTACGACGGCGGCGGCGTCACTATCGACGGCCCGTCGATCCTCGTTCGCAAGAAAGCCGGCAAGAGCCTGTCGTTCGTCGGCAACTATTACGTCGACATGGTCAGTTCCGCATCCATCGACGTCATCACTCAGGCCAGTCCCTACAACGAAGAGCGCACGCAGTGGTCGCTTGGCATGGATTACCTGCGGGGCAACACGACGGTAACCGCCGGTTTTACAACCAGTACCGAGAATGACTACGACGCCAAGACCTACGTTTTTTCAGTGAGCCAGGACATGTTCGGTGACCTGACGACGCTGACCTTGAGCTACGCGCTTGGCGACGACACTGTCCGCAAGATCGGCGATCCTGGTTTCGAACGGCCCCTGGATCGACAAATCTACGGCGTCGGGATAACCCAGATCCTGACCAAGAACCTGATCACGGCACTGAATTTCGAAACGATTACCGACGAGGGGTACCTCAACAACCCGTATCGATCGGCCCGTTACTTCGACCCGACCAGCGCCGTTGGATATTCCTGGGAGCCGGAGCTCTATCCGAATACCCGAACGAGCAACGCACTCGGCCTGCGCGCCCGGTATTTCCTGCCTTACCGCGCTGCGATTGAAGGCGAGTATCGCTTTTTTACCGATACCTGGGATATCAAGGCGCATACCGCGGCTATCAGCTACACGCAGCCCTGGCGGGATTTCATCTTTACCGGCAAATTCCGCTATCACGAGCAGAACGGCGCGCATTTCTACGCCGACATCTTCCCGGGTCCCGAATACACCAATTTCCGTGGCCGGGACAAGGAACTGAGTCCGCTCAACAGCTACACCTACAAGCTGATGGCGACCTACGAGTTTTTCGACGAGGAACAGGCCTGGGGCTTCCTGAACAGGGGCGAGGTAACCCTGGCGGTGAATTTCCTGCATATCGATTACTCGGATTTCCGCAACCTGTCGACCGGGGCGCCACCCGGCGAGGCACCCCTGTACAAGCTCGACGCGACCGTATTCCAGCTGTTCTTCTCGTTCTGGTACTAGGCTGACACGAGCGAGACTCGCTCCCCGAGCGGGCAGGCATTATCATGGCCGTGACTTTCCGGGCCGCACGGCAATGCCATGACCAAGTTTATCCTGATCACTCTGTTTCTCGTCTGCGCGGCCGGCATTTATTTCTACAACCGGCTCATCCGCGGCCGTAACCGCGTTGCTACAGCATGGAGCGATATCGACGTGCAGCTGCAGCGGCGTCACGACCTGGTGCCGCAACTGGTGGCAGCTGTCGATCAATACGCGCGCTATGAACGTGCTACGCTCGAGGCGGTAACGGAGCTTAGAGTCGAAGCGATGCGGGTCGCGGATGTGAGCGCCAAGGGTCGGGTCGAGGAACAATTGAGCCAGGGCATCGAGCGCCTGATCGCACTTGCCGAGAATTATCCGGATCTCAAGGCAAACGAGAACTTTCTCAATCTGCAGAATCAGCTGGTCGAAACCGAGAACTACCTGCAATTTGCGCGGCGTTACTACAATGCTTCGGTGCGTGACTTCAATACGATGATCGAGACGGTGCCGGCCAATATCGTCGCGAACCTGTTCGCTTTCAAAGCGGCTGAATTCTTCCAGAAAACATCGGACGAGGCCGCCAACGTGCCGCTCGTCAAATTGGGGTCGGTCGAATGAAGAAACTGCTTGCGCTGTTGTGCATGTTGCTGCCGCTGGTTGCCCAGGCGGATGAGCGCATCCTGAGCTTCCAGAGCGACATTCGCGTCATGACCGACGGCATCATCGAAGTCACCGAAACGATCAGGGTGCGCGCGGAAGGGCAGCGCATCAAGCGTGGCATCTATCGCGATTTTCCGACTGACTACGAAGACAGGTTCGGCAACGAGTATCACGTGAGCTTCGAACCCCTTGCCGTGCAGAAGAACGGCCAGCCCGAGCCGTGGCATGCCCAGGATATACGTCGCGGCGTGCGGGTGTACTTCGGCAGCGCGGACCGCTACCTCGAGCCTGGTGAATACACCTACCGATTCCGCTATCGCGCGAGCCGCATGCTGGGCTTCTTCGACGATCATGACGAACTCTACTGGAACGTCACCGGTTTCGACTGGGCGTTTCCGATCGACGCGGCCAGTGCCACGGTGGAGCTGGCATTCGATGCGCCCCTCGCTGGTATCACTGCAGAGGCCTACACCGGGCCATTTGGCGCCCAGGGCAAGGACTACGTTTCGCGCATCGATTCGGCGAGCCGGGTCTATTTCGAGTCCACGAGGCCGTTGTCGGCGGTCAATGGGTTGACGATTGTCGTCGGCTGGCCGAAAGGCTTTGTCGAGGAACCCACCGATCTGCAGCGTTTCGGCTGGTTGCTTCGGGACAACGCCAATCTGCTGGCAGCCTTCGCCGGTTTCATCCTGCTGCTCGTCTACTACATTCCGACGTGGCGGCAATACGGGAGGGACCCGGAAGAGGGTGTCATCGTAACGCGTTACGAACCACCCCAGGGGTTTTCTCCGGCATCGCTCCGCTACATTCGCCAGATGTACTACGACGACAAGGTGATGACGGCGGCGGTGGTCAATCTTGCGGTCAAGGGCTACCTCGAGATCAGCAAGAAAAGTGGAACGCATTCGCTGAAGAAAGTGCCCTCGGATGCGTTGCGGCCACCGCTCGCACCCGGCGAGAAAGAGTTGTACGAGGCGCTGTTCCGCGATGGCGACACGGTTGTCCTGAAAGATGAAAATCACGCGGTGCTCGGCAAAGCCCGTTCTGACCACAAGGATTCGCTGAAACAGGATTACAAGCAGCACTACTTCAAGACCAACGGGCTGCTGAATATCCCGGCCGCTCTGATTGTCATCGGCGCGACGTTACTCGCATTCAACGTCGGGCGCGGTCCGACGATGCCGGTCATCGGCATCGTTATCGTTGCATTCCTGACGCTGGTGTTCTTTGCGACGATCATGAAACGACCGACGCTGCGCGGCAGGAAATTGCTGGACGAAATGCTCGGTTTCAAGGATTTCCTCGAAGTGGCTGAAAAAGACGAGCTGAATCTCAGGAATCCGCCGCAGAAAACCCCGGAACTGTTCGAGACCTACCTGCCGTACGCGCTGGCGCTCGGCGTCGACCAGCAGTGGGCCGAGCGTTTCGCCGATGTGCTGGCGGCCGTGAAGGACCCGAACGGGAATCCCTACAAGCCGTCCTGGTATCACGGCAAGTGGAACAGCTCGAGCCTGTCGCGGACGACCAGCAAGATGTCGCGCGGGCTGAGCTCTGCCATCAGTTCTTCGGTGTCGCCGCCCGGGTCATCCTCGGGTAGCGGCGG
>Ga0210081_1000107_pt1 | contig 15817 bp, 16 predicted proteins | sample White_ThreeSqA_D_FD_185589 | JGI IMG/M metagenome (GOLD analysis project Ga0210081, IMG submission 185589) | Wetland microbial communities from the San Francisco Bay, California, USA, that impact long-term carbon sequestration -... | ecosystem: Environmental > Aquatic > Marine > Wetlands ...
GAAGTAGATTCTGATGACATTGGCAATGATTCAACATATGTATCTGATAACAGTGCTGAGCCAATAATCTATGAACCTTCTATTGAAAAATTCACATTATCATGTCAATGCGTGGCATTTCGTTTAGATGATGTCCAAGATTATTGGTTAAATAACATACAACAAAGTTTAGTTGAAAAATTTTCACAAAATAAAATTCCACTTACTGTTGGAATCATTGCGAATTCCTTTGGTGAAGATGTAACCGTAACTGAAATGGTGAAAAGTAAATTAGAAAAAAATGAAATCACCATTGCTAATCATGGGTTGGACTCTACACCATTTACATTATTTGATAAAAATAAACAAGATTCAATGTTAAAGGAATCTACAGACAAGATCTTGGACGATTTAGGAGTTTCTCCAAAAATATTCATTCCTCCTCAAAATAGATTCAATGAAGATACCATAGAAGCTCTTATTGAAAATGGATTCACTCACCTGAGTGCAAGTACGTTAAGTGATTCTGAACCATTCCCATTAAAAAATCAACAACTCTACAGATTTCCTGAACTTGCAACAACTGGTGATTATGTTCCTTCTCAGAATAGGATCCTCGGTGTGTCCGCTGAAAAAACATTTGAGGATGCAATGATTGCTCTTGAGAAATATGGATTTGCTGTAATAACAATTCATCCTCAAGAATACTCTGTTTTTCAAGGTGGTGAATATCTAAACGAAATCAACCTCTCTCAGATGGATGAATTACAGTCTCTAATTGAGAAAATACAAAACCATGATCTTCAAGTTGTGAACCTAGATGAAATCAATTCAAAAATAAAAGTAATCCCTACAAAAGATAATTCTGTTATTTCCAACCCTCCTGTTCCGGGCTGGATCAAAAATAATGCAGGATGGTGGAGAGATGGTCACATTGATGACGAATCCTTCCTTCGAGGTATTGAATATTTAATTCAGACCGGAGTAATCCAAATCCCTTCACCAATTATAGATTCAAACAAATCTGAAATCCCATCTTGGATTAAAGATAATGCAGGATGGTGGGCAGAGGGGAGAATCTCTGATGATGATTTTATTTATGGGGTCAGCTACCTTGTGAATCACGGTATTATCATAATTGAATTGTGAATCTAAATCAATCTAAATAAACCCGTTATTATTTAGAAAAAATATGAAAAAGGTTTTCATAAACGGATATGGCTCAATTGGGAGTCGAATTACTGCTTTTCTAAAGGATGACCCAGAGGTAAAGGTGATAGGTGTAGGAAAGTACTCTCCAGATGAAAAAGTCCAATTAGCAATTTCAAGAGGTTTGAAAGTTTTTGTTCCGGAAAAGAAAATTACTGATTTTAAGGATTATCCAATCTCTGGCAGCATTGAATCTGCTCTTGATGACTGTGATTTAGTGATCGATGCCTCGCCTGGAGGGCAAGGCTTTAACAACAAAAAAAATCTATATGATCCAAAACATGTAATGGCAATTTACCAGGGTGGTGAAACCACAATGGGCGAAAAAGCTGTTTCAGATTTATTGTTCAACTCTCGGGCAAATTATGACCTTTCTGTTGGTAAAAAGCATGTCATGCAAGGGAGTTGCAATGTTACGGGAATGGGAAGAATTTTGGAACCACTCAGAGATAAATTTGGAGATCAAATTATTCGATTTGATGTTACCTTGGTAAGACGATGGGCAGATATTGAGCAAACAGAAAAACAAGTAAAAGATACTATTGAGATGACTGAAAAACCTCATCATGGAGATGACGTTAAGACCTATTTTGGAAAAGACTCTCCTCTTTTTGTAAGAGCAATTAAAGTTCCATCGAGACAGATGCATTTGCATATTATGGATATCAGATTCAAAGGGCTTGCCCCAAAACCATCTGAGATACATGATATCTTTACAAATGAATTTGGAGTGGCTACTTTATGGACTGCCAAAGGAACAAAGGATGTAAGAGACTTTGCAAATAATATGGGTTTTAACTTTACAGATACTAACATGATTCACATACATGCAAATATGACCGTTTCAATCGGTGATACGGTTCAAATGATGTATTCCGATGATCAAACAGGAATTGTCATACCGGAAAATCACATGTTAATGCAATCCATGCTTTTTGGAAAAACCTACAAGGAAGCATTTTCTCATACTGAATCAATATTTAAAATGAGTGAGAAAAAAGAAAAACTAGAAAATCATTTTGCGCAAAATTAAATTTTTATTCTCTCTATTCTGATTTTTTGAGGGACATTTTTTAATACTTTTTCAACCACTATTCGTAATTCGTCTACCTCGATTTTATCGCCAGCTTGTGGAATGTCTTGAAGTTTTTCATGAAGCAATCCGTTCAATGATGCATAATCATCACCCAAAGGAATCTGAGTTTTAAAAATGGAATTGATTTTGTCAATTGGGATGTCTCCGTCAGTCATGATTGTGTTTTTGTCAATTCTTTCATACCCTTTGGGCTTTACCAAATCACTTTCGTCTTCTATATCCCCTACGATTTCTTCGATTAGATCCTCTAGAGTAACCACTCCCTCTACTCCACCGTGTTCGTCGACAACAATTGCCATGTGTGTTTTTCTTCCTTTCATCTCTTTAAGTAAGGCACTTACCATTTTTTCTTGGGAAACAAAAACAGGTTTTCTTGAAATTTCTTCAAGTGTTTTCATTTTATGGTCATTTTCTAATTCTTTTAAAACATCTCTTACATGAACAAAACCAATGATGTCGTCTGGACTTGTTCCATAAATGGGAATTCTAGAAAAACCATTTTGATTAATTTCATGCAATGCTTCAAATAAAATGGTCTTTGCATTCATTGTAAACATCTTTGTTCTAGGAGTCATTACTGCTCGAACTACAGTATCGTCAAACTTTAAAGCACCGTGTACTAGATCCATTTCATCTTTTTCTAATGCTTTTTCAGCGTGTCCTTGGTCGATAACTCCCTTGATTTCATCTTCTGTTATTGGTGGTGGTTCATGACTACTTCCGGTAATTTTAACCACTCCTTTGGTAATTATTTGGAAAAATTTTACAATTGGGAAAAACACATAACTGAATATCAGCAAGACTGGAGCGTATCTTAAGGCAATTTTTGTGGAATTTGCATTGCAATAGGTTTTGGGAGTGATTTCTCCAAACACCAGAATTAAAAAGGTCATGATGCCTACAGCAATGCCTAAGCCATCATTTCCAAACAATCGTATCGCTACACTGGTAGCAAGCGCAGAAGATCCCACGTTGACCAAGTTATTTCCTAGGTTTACACTAGACATCATCCAGCTTGGATTGGTTTTTAATTTGTAGAGAGCTTTTGCTCCTTTTTGTCCCTCATTTAGCAACTGAACAACTTTCGACTTTCTTATTCCTACAAGGGCTACCTCTAAACCGCTAAAAAATGCTGAAAGGCCAATCAATACAGCCAACGCTGCTAGCTCAATCCAAAGTTCTACCATGATATCTCCTGAAAAATTTTGTTAGAACGACAAAAATGTTCATTCATTTTAATTCTTATACACCATCTCTAGGTTGGTATATTTTTAAAACACATGTTATTAAGGCTTAAGATAGACGCCTAGATTTTGGGAGGTATGGCAAATCTGTTTTTAGGATTATTATGGTACTCGACAGGCAGCATGGCATCTTTTTGTCTCCCAGTTAGAATTCCAACAACAACGTCATCCTTTTTTATGACTTCCTCTTCGAGTAATTTTTTGACTCCTGCCACAGATGCTCCTGATGCCATTTCACAATCAAATCCATTTAAACCAACAACTGACATTCCATCTAGCATTTCTGTGTCTGAAACTGTAGTGACTACACCGTTGGTAAACTCTAGTGCTCTTAACCCCTTCAAAATATTTGCAGGACGGCCAATCTGGATTGCAGTCGCTTTTGTTTTTGGTTTTATTCCTTCTTTATCTAAATGAGAGTAATATTCATCGATAAGATCTGCATTTGGTTTTCCCTGATTCCATCTCAGCTCTTCATTTTGGAATTTTCCATTATACAAATCAGATAATGTTGCCGCCCCTTCAGAATTTATCACCGCAATTCTGGGAATTTTTTTAATCCACCCCCATTCATATAATTCCATTAACGCTTTACCACAGCTTGATGTATTCCCAAGCGCTCCCCCCGGATACACAATCCAGTCTGGCGATTCCCATTTTAGATATTCTAGTGCCCTAAATGGAATTGTTTTTTGACCCTCAATTCTAAATGGATTAATTGAATTTACAGTATATCCGTCATGGTTTCTTGCATCCTCTAGTGATTGTTTTAATGCATCATCAAAATTTCCATTGACTTCTACTATCTGAGCTCCAAATTGATATGCCTGGCTTAATTTTCCAGGAGCTATTTGTCCTGCCGGAATATAGACGTCGCATTGAATCCCTTCATTTGCCGCAAACATTCCTGCGGAAGCTGATGTGTTTCCAGTAGATGCACAAACAATTTTTTTTGCACCTACCATTTTTGCATGAGTAACAGCACTAGCCATGCCATTATCTTTGAATGAACCACTTGGATTATACCCCTCAGGCTGAAACCATAACCTGTCGCTTGAAATTCCAATAAATGAAGAAGCTTTTGTCATGTGATAAGGTTTTGACTGTCTCCCTTCTGCACCATCAAGGGAAACCAAAAATTTGGAACATTCCTCTATGTTTTCTGTATCGATTTCACAAAAATTAAGTAATTCTCTGAATCTCCAGACTCCGCTTTCATTAAAAATAATATTATCATCCATCCTTCCACGATGTGCAAAAATTTCTTTAAGATCGTCTTTTGGCTTGTTTTTGTATTTTACATCTAAGAGATGACCTTTTTCACATTGTACATTTGTACTTTTTATAGGATATTCTAAACCACAATGAGGATCAATACATTTTAGATAAGCATCACCTTGCATTGTCAGTCTGAAATAGCAATCATAATTTAAAGTTAAGAGCAATTTTTTTGATAAAACATGATTGTTTTTCTTACCCAATCTTATTAGATTAGAAAACAATTATTCAAAATTGCAGATAATGTCCGATGAAGATTATGTCAAAAAAATCATAGAGCAAGTTTTGAGTTCTTATGATTCAATTTATGCTACTCGGAATAGCCCAGGTGATCTTAGTCTAATTAAGAAAGAACTACTCAAGATCAATGGGTTTTTCAGTGTACTTTCCAAGAAATTTACAACTTCAAATTTTCAATCGCAAAATCTTTTAGATCTTAAACCTAAAATTAAAAACTACCTTCAAGAATATTATTTTGTTCAAGAGATAGATACTATGATGCCTCTTTATTCTGAAGATCCAGCGAGAATTAAGAACATGAAATTGAAAATTTTAGAAGCATTTCAAGACAAGAAATTAATTGATAAATTAAGGGATGTATATCAAGAACTGTAGATGTCCAAAAAAGAAAAAAAATGTGTTTTATGTGGTTGCAAAGACCATCGCTTGATTGGATGTTCAAAACATATGGCCAAAAACTGTAGTTGTTTTAATCCTTGATTGTTGCTAAAATTTATTTTTGTTTAGGACCAGATCTTTCGTGAAAATTTAAACAACACTTACACTCTTTTTTAAGACATTCTTTCTCAGTATAGTGGTCACAAATGCCACATTCACAACTTTTAGCCATTTATCTATTCATCATCCATTTACAATAAAAGCAATTCTGCATTTTTTAATGATTTTTGGGGTCAAAAGTTATTTCTTTGACTTGGATTTGGGTTTTTTGACTTCTTTTTTTGGCTTGGCTTCCAATTCTTTTTCAATTTCTTCAGCTTTGTTATCTACTGCTTTGATTATTTCTTGTATAAGACCATCCAAGTCACTGTCTTCCGCTTGTGGTTCTACAGTACTTGCAATTTCATTAATCGTGTTGGAGATTTCTGCACTAACATCCTCAAAACTTTCAGGATCTTCATAAGCTGCATTATATAGATTTTTTAAGTTATTTACCTGTCCAATAACCTGCTCTGTTAACACAATTCTATACTCTGTCCCATTAACATCAACTTGTTTTGCACTCATATCCGAGTTTCAAATTTGGATGCTTAAATGTTTTTAGTTGAATTTACTCTTGGTTTTATGTTCAATAAAGTGTATTAAAAAATAATATAGTCCAGAGCTGAGGCATCACTGATCAATCTGGTGTGCATAGATCCTATGACATAGCCATTTTTAATGTCGTTTGCTGGAATCCATCTATTAGTAGAAGTATAATGTCTTTTTTCTGCAAGTTCTCTTTCTATCGCTTCAATATCAAACTCTGCTTCTTCTACTTGTTGAGTAGACAGGTGTTTTATTGTAATTAGGATTTTACTAATTTTTACACGATCTCCGAATTTCCATTTAGATGGAGGATTCTCATCAGACACTTCTAATACCTTGATTTTCATTTGTTTATTTCCAGTGGAGTCGTGACTGATCAATATTCTTTCATCTGTAAATTCTTCAAAAGTAATTCTTGAATTTACTTCTGATTGGGACACTAAATCTAATACTGATTCTATCTTGGAAGTTTCAATTTCTATTGGTTTTTCTTCTGACATATGCTATCTTAGCATGACTATCATTAAAAAACGATTTGTTAGATTTCGTGCTTTTTAGGCACTATTTCTGAACTTGGTTTTAAATGGCATGTTATGCTCTTCTAACTCGATCTCTTTTCTCTCACCATCGATCTGAGCAAATATTTTCCCATCATAAGTACAAGCACAATTTGTGATTTTCCTTGATGGATCCCATACCTTGAAGAATTCTCTTAATTCTCTGTTTTCATATGTTCCTAAACCGGTTCGTTTTTTTGAGAGAAATTTGAATGCAAGAATTACTTTTCTATTTTGATATATGTCAAAAGTATTTACCCACTTCAAACATCTCTCAATCTGATCCTCTGGAACCGGCAACAAATTGGTGGTCCCAGATTTTGCCTCTATTGTGAAGATTGTACTTTCAAATGTATTAACGGCCAAAACATCCGGCAATGCAGTACTGGGTGATCCCAATCTAAAGGCATTCCAATTTGCGGTTGAATTGAATCTTTTAACAATCGTATCTTCCCAATGATATCCTCTCTGTCTTCTTGTATGAGCTGCTCTTCTGTGATTTTTTGACTTTCTTTTTTCTTTATTTTTTAAAACAATGATTGATTCTATTTTTGCCTTCACATGACTATTTGGTAGAACTAGGATATAGAAAGGCAGGTAATAATGACATTACCTGAAGATGCATCTTTTTGAGTCAATCTTACAAATGAAAACAATTTAAAATCCTTTTTGGAATAATTTATGATTCTCAAGAATCCCGGTGATTGTTGAAATTTCAACACTCTGAAATCATCGGACATTTAATTTTTTAATCTGATTATTGTTCATTTCGAAATTCTAAATTTGATAAACATGTTATTGTTTGATATCCCGCATTCATCTATATTGACCCTATCTCCTGCCTTTGGATTATCAAATGAAATCTGACCTATGACTTTAATTGAATCTTCTAATTCCACAAGGCAAAAAAATACTCCATCTTTTTTTGAAAATTCTAATATTTTTCCAATTCCTGATGATTCTCTCCAATCCGTTTCATGAAAACACAGATTACAATATTCCGACGATGGCCACACTATTTTTTGACAATTATGGCACTCAGTTATCATGAAGTTTCCTTTTTTTAACTCTGATTCAAAATTCATTTTTCTAAAATCAATACTGTTGAAGACGTAGCTCCTGCAGACATGTTGTGAATCAAGCCTATGTCTGCTTTATCTACTTGTCTTTTGTCTGCCTTTGATTGAATCTGCTGGACAATCTCTATAGTTTGAGCAATTCCTGTAGCTCCTAATGGATGACCTGAACCAATTAATCCTCCTCTTGGATTGATTTTTGGATTCTCGCTTAGAAATGAATCTTTGACTACTTCTAATCCTTTACCATGATTGGCAAATCCCAACGATTCTATGGCCATAGGTTCACAAACTGAAAAAGCATCATGCACTTCCATAACATCAATTTGTTCTGGATTTCTTTTTGACATATTAAAAGCACACCTTGCCGCTTGTTTTGTTGATTCCATTTCATCAAATGCAGGATTTTTTGTAAAGCTTGCTGATGTTGTTTTTTGCCCAATCCCTGAAATCCAAATAGGCTGATCTGTGAAATTTTTGCAAATGGTCTCTGAAGATAATAAAATAGATGCACCCCCAGTACAAGGGCTTGAACAATCCAACAGTCTTAGATCATCAGTTAATTTTCTAGAATTTATTACGTCCTCTACTGTTATTGCTTTTTGAAAGAGAGCATTTGGATTCTTTATTGATTGTTTATGATTTTTTACAGATACTAAAGCTAAATCTTCATCAGTTATTGAAAATTTACGTTTGTATGATTTAGAAAAAATTGATGCCCAAAAAATTGGGTGTTTAAACTCCCCTCTTAATTGGTCCCATTCTAACACTTGACCGGGACTGTCGTATCTTTCCGCCCCTGAAATTAAAACAACATCTGCCAAACCTGAAGAAATGTACGAATATGCAGAAACAATAGCGTTTGTTCCAGAGTTACAGAGACTTTCAATAGAATGAGCTATTTTAGGTTGGATTCCTGTACTTTCAGATAGGATGGCAGATAGATATTTTGAATTATTGTTTGTGGAAACCAAAACTGCATCGATATCATCTTGACTCAGATTTGATGTATTATCAAATAGGTTTTTTGTTGAATCCATTAACACTTTTTCAATCTTTAGATCTTCTTTCGAAAATTTTGTTTGACCATATCCAACTATCGCTACTTTAGGCATGATCACCCTCAAAAAATGTCTTGGAAAATAAATTAAAGGAATCAATAACATTGCCCACAGGATTAAACTGCAAAATTGGAAGATCAATATCTGTTTGTCTGAATTTTTGTAACTGTCTGATACATGATTCTTGATCCCCTGAAATTGCCAAAGATCTTAACATTTTATCTGACACAAATTCATGATTGTGTGAAAATCCTGATTTTTTGAATTCATCAAAAATATTCTTTGTCTCACTTTGAAACCCATTTTTAGATAAAAATTCACGATAGATATTTCCGACAGATACATAAAACGCAATGGTTTTTTTGCATCTATCAATTGCACTCTCAGAATTCTCTGAGACACATGTGATTATCTGACATGTCACATCCAGTTTTCTTTTTGTTTGCATGGTTTGAATTGTCTTTTTCATTTCTTCTTGAGGTCTTAGATAAAAAATGACGCCATCTGCAATTTCCCAGGTTAATTCAACCATTTTTTGATTGATTGCAGCTAAATAAATTGGAATTTTTTGTCTTTGTGGTTTTACTAACAATGTGAAATTCTTTAAATTGAAAATATTTCCAGAATAATCTACTGGCTTTCCTGATAGGATTAACCTGATAATTTCTACATATTCCTTCATTCTGGAGACTGGATTTTTAAAATCCATTCCATGAAAATTTTCCACTATTGCGTTACTGCTAGTTCCTAACCCTAACACCAATCGCCCTTTCGATATTGTGTCTACGGTAACTGCCCCCATTGCTATGGATGCAGGACTCCTAGAAAAAATATTAATGATAGATGAGCCTATTTTTGGGTTTTCAGCCTTTTGTGATACCATACTTAGCATCGAAAAATTTTCCATTCCCCAGGTTTCAGGAATCCAAATGGTATCCACTGTGGTTTTTGATAGAATTTTAGCACAATCTAGAACTTGATTTACTGACAAAAGTGAGCCTAGGCTGCAAGAAATTCTCATAGGGTATTTTTTACAAATGGATATTCTAGTGTTTCTTTTAAATAGATTTTTTTTAAACAATATTCTTTATTTTTGAAAAAATTGTCAACTCTTTTAGTATTGTGTAAACTATGATTGAGGTCAGATATTATGATTGAATTTTTTGATTAATTTCTATGAATAATGACCCATCTGATCAATTCTTACATGGCAATACTTTTTGGAGTAATGCCACCAGGTATGCATCTTCATATAAAAACGATGAGAATTTTGTTAATGAAATTGCATATATGATGGTGACCTTACATCGAACCGGTGCATGAATTTAATCTCACTTTATTATTTTTTCAACTTCTAAAGAACATTCTTCCATATCTTTGAAAGAATCCACAGAAAACCATTTTACATTTTTGAATTTCACTGTATTAAGAAGTCCTTTAGTGGCATAGTCTGGAAAAACAGTTTTTTCAATATCTCCTTTTGTTGGTAAATCTTTTATTATTCGACTTTCCAAATGATAGATTCCTGCATTCATCCAAACGTTTGGTATTTCTTTTTTCTCTCGGAATTTTGTTACCTTATCATCTAAAGTCTCCATTATGCCAAATTTTGTTCGTAACTCAATTGCAGCAATAGCATTCTGTTTTGTTAACATCTTCTTCAGATCAATGTTTGTTATAGTATCTCCATTTATCACAAAAAATGATTTATCTTTAATGGATTTGACTGCTTGTTTTATTGCGCCTCCTGTACCTAGTGGTATTTTTTCTACTGAGAATTTTATGTTTATTCCAAAATTATCCTTAACAGAAAGGAAGTGTTGTATCATTTCAGTTTTGTAACCTGTGCATATTATTACTTCTTTAATTCCAAATTTCTTTAGATATTTTATTTGCCAGTCAATAATTGGAATATTATTCAATGGAACTAAAGGTTTTGGAACATAATCTGTAATGGGTCTTAGTCTTTTTCCTCTACCTCCAGCCAAAATTATTGCTTTCAATTTAATTTCTGTATTTTGTATGTTGATATAACTTTAATTTTTGTTTGAAAATTTTTTGGTTTTGAGTACGTTGGAAATATACTGGTTCTTTATTTTCAAAACAAGTCTCAAAATTTGTTCGATTTTATCTGTTTTCTGTTAGATAATAATGAAGTTCAGTATAGCATTCTTTGCAGTATTCTTGCTCGTCAGTGTGTTCGCAATCATACACTTTGGATACCTCTGTACTGCATTTTTTACAAAGTGGCATTTTGTTATGTCTGCGCTTTTGCTTTTTTTATCTTTATTGCACCTGAAGCAATTATTATGGCTCCGATCACAATTAAACTTCCACCTTCTCCTGCCATTCGTGCCATATTCTCCGATTCCACCGAACTTGAAACAGAAATTGCCCCGCCAATTATTATCAGGACACCTGTAATCATCAGCATTATTCCTAATCCTTTGAAAGGTGGTTTTTTTGAAATGAAAAATGCAATAAATGATAAAATTATTGGTGGGAATCCAAAACCAATCCCTCTACTCATTGCATCAAAAGGCAAGAACCCTTCACCAGCTCCTCCTCCGCCAACAGCAACATCCGCACCGTAAATTACTAAAAGAATAATCGAAATTCCAGATAGAACATGTGGGATTGAAACCATGTTTCTATCTCTTTGTGAATTCTTAATAAACCTATAATGCCTGTTTTTGAATTTATTGTCTTTGAGGAATCGTTTGTAATTTTTCTTTTAGTGAGTCTAATCTTTTTAAAAGATCATCAATTGATTCCTGTGGATTCGCAACTATGTTTACATGTCCCAACTTTCTTAGAGGTTTTGAAATTTTTTTACCATACATTTTTAGAAAAACATTCGGTTCTGCAATTACAATTGGTTTGTATTCTCCTTCAAAATCTTCAGAACCTAAAATATTATACATTACAGTTGGGTGGATTAACTTTACACTTCCAAGCTCCAACCCCAAAATAGCCCTTAAATGTTGTTCAAATTGTGAAGTTTCACTTGATTGTAAACTATGATGTCCGGAATTGTGAACTCTCGGAGCTATTTCGTTGATTAAAATTTCATCCTTTGAATCTACAAACATTTCAATTCCAAAGACTCCTGCGCCTTTTAGAACATCCATCGTGACCTCTGCTATTTTTTGTGCTTTTTCTGCTATTTTACTAGATACACGGGCTGGCGCTATTGTTTGGCGTAAAATATTATGTTCGTGAATGTTTTCAACTAGTGGATATGTTTTGATTTGTCCTTTCGTGTTTCTTGCGGCAATTATTGAAACTTCAACTTTAAAATGTACAAACTTTTCTAACATTAGATTTTTTTCTTTAAAATAGTCAAAAGCCTTATGAATTTCTTCTGGAGAATTTATTTTGTAATTTCCCCTTCCGTCATATGCATCCTTTCTAATTTTTAATAACGATGGATAGCCAAAAGTTTTCAATCCTTCTTCTAAATCTTTAATATTGTTTATTTGGATAAAATCTGCTACTGGAATCTTGTTTTCATTAAGAAATGTTTTTTGAAGCAATTTATCTTGAATTATTTTTAATGTCTCGGGGGATGGGTTAATCTCAGCCTTATTTTCCACAGACTTTAAAACCTCACTATTACCTGACTCTATTTCATAGGTGATTAAATCTGATTTTTCTGCAAGCTCTCGTATGGCTCCCTCATCTTTAAAATCTGCAATAATCTGTTTCGCTCCAACTTGAGCCGCAGGGCAATTTTTAGTAGGATCTAAAACAATTACTTCTGAAATACACTCTGTCATTTTTTTTGCAGCTTCAGTTATCATCATTCCAAGTTGACCTCCGCCAATAATTCCTAAAATTTTAGCCATAACAAATCAACAATTTGGCATTAAAAATATCTAATGATAAATTAACTACTTTTGTTGGATTCGTTATAGATAATAATGCATATTGTTTTTAGAACATTATGAGCTATTCTCGAAAACCTCTGGTGGGGATTATTATGGGTTCTAGCTCTGATAGTAGGATTATGAAAGGTGCAGCAGAAATTCTGGATGAATTCAAAGTATTACATGAAGATCAAATAATTTCTGCTCACAGAACCCCTAGTAGATTATCTGAATATGCTGAAGAGGCAGAAAAGATGGGATTTAAAGTGATTATTGCAGGAGCTGGGGGCGCTGCTCATTTACCTGGAATGATTGCATCTTTTTCTACAATTCCTGTAATCGGTGTTCCAATACTAGTCTATAATGACAAACATCCAAAGAAAACAGAAAGTTCAAAATTTTCTGCCTTTGGCGGATTGGATTCATTACTATCTATCTCAGAAATGCCTACTGGATCTCCTGTAGCTGCTGTGGGGGTAAACAAATCAGGTAATGCTGGATTATATGCATTAAAAATTTTAGCAAATGAATTTCCTGAACTAAAGAAAAAATTAAAACAACATAAAACTGTACAACACCAATCCGTTTTGAAGGAGTCTAGAGAAATGAAAACTCAAGGCTTATCTAAATTCGTTAAAAAGAAATTCAAGTAAGCAACTTAAACTGAACATTCTTTTTTTGAAGTGCCTCAATTAATTTGTCTGATTGCTCTTTTCCAGCTGTTTCTAAACTTAGGGTCACAGCTGCAGATCCGGCATTTATGTTGGAGCTTAATCGATCATGAACTACCTCTACGATATTTGCATTTGCTGCACTAATCTCGTCTACTATTTCCTTGAATGCTCCAGGTCTATCGGGTAAAAGAACTGAAATTTTCAATAATCTTCCCATGGCTGCAAGGCCCTTATCAACAATCTGCCCAAGTAAATACATGTCAATATTTCCGCCAGCTAAAATTGAAACAACCTTTTTTCCTGGAGATGGTTTTTGAGAAATTAAATGGGCTAAGCCAACAGCTCCCGCAGGTTCTATCACTACCTTCATCCTTTCCATTAACAAAAAAATTGCCTTTATGATTTCTGAGTCGTCTACTAAGACAATATCATCAATTAGATCTTTAATTATGGAAAATGTGATTTGCCCTGGAACCTTCACAGATATTCCATCTGCTATGGTCCTGGCGCCTCCAACACTGGCAATTGATCCTTTTTTCCAAGATTCATACATCGAGGGAAATGATCTTGATTGAACGCCAATTACTCGCACGTTTGGATTATGCGTTTTTATTGCAATTAGAATTCCAGCTGCCAATCCCCCTCCGCCTATTGGAACGTACACTTCTTCAACATCTGGCATTTCTTCTAAAATCTCTAATCCTATTACCCCTTGACCTGCTATGATTTCAGGGTCATCAAAGGCATGGATCAGAATGGCGCCTGTATCTTTAGCTATTTCTTTGGCTTTACTTGATGCCTCATCATAATTGGTACCGTCTAAAATTACCTCTGCGCCATACCATTTTGTTGCAGCTACCTTTGCAGGAGATGCGTTTTTTGGCATGACTATGGTACATTGAATGTTTTCAGCCTTTGCAGCATATGCTACACCTTGGGCATGATTTCCCGCTGATGCAGCAATAACTCCTTTTTGTTTCTCTTCTTCTGTTAAAGTTTGAATTTTATAATATGCCCCTCTTATTTTGAATGCTCCTGTTTTTTGCTGAAATTCTGATTTAAGATAAACTTTGGATTCGCTTAACATACTAAAAGTGGGGGAATACACTAAGGGTGTTTTTCTTATTTTATCACTTTTCATTGATTGAGCCTTGAGTATGTCTTCATACGATGGATTCATTGAACATGTCCTAGTTTGCGGATATATTTTACTTCTCCCATTGAAAAATTACATTTTTTATCAAATTTTATCAATAATTTTTGGAATGGTGGCACCAATTCAGATTGAAAAACAAAAAACGAAATTAAACATGTGTTTCAGTCCATGCATTTTAGAATTTCGTCAATTCTTTGCTCTATCTTCTTTTTTACGGGTTCAGATATTTTTCGAGGATCAAACAATCCTTCTTTAATACCATTTCTTAAAAATTCAATATCTATAGTACACAAACATCCTTCTTCACCTGTTACTAGTTTTGCATCATCAATTAAAACAGGACTTGTTTGGTATGTTTCTACTAGTAAATTATCTAAATTGGTAATTAACTCCTTTTTTCTCTTTGACAATTCTTTAAAATTAATTTCAGATTTTTCTTCAATCTCATTCAGGATTTGTTCCCTCAACTTGTCATCTTCAAAAAAAATTTCAAATAATTTTTGATGATCAAAATCTTTGTATCCTTTCGCTCTTAATTTTTCTAATACTAATTGATCATTCATATCTGAAATCTCTTTCTCTTTATTTTTTGTCGTTTCGATAATTTCTGCAAGCTCCTTTTGAAAAGCAATTACTTTTTGATCTGGTTTGTAGTATAACAATACATGGTATTGTACTGATAAATGTCCTGAAATAAGATAATTTCCCTCTTTAATTTCAAATTTTGTAAAAATTCGTCTTAAATCCTCATTATTAGAAATTGATACTTCTTGGATTGTCCAATTTTTTAATTTTTTCGAAAATTCTTCATAATAATTTTTAACTAGTTGAGGATCAAATGTTTTCTGTTCGGTAACGGTTGCGTCTCCTAGCATTACCTTTGTGGTAATTGGACTGGTAAAGTTTTTAATTTTTTCTAGAAATCTTTTTTGGATAAATTCATTTTTAGTGTCTAATTGCTGAATGAATTCATTTGGACTTCTTATTCCAAGACGCACAGGATATTGAATTTACTGTCTTCCTTAAACCTTACATCATGAAAATGATATTAAACCGAATATCCTATTAAATATAATTGGCAGATGAGGAGATCACATGCAATATTTGTTATTCAAAAATCATAATTTATTTTCATGAAAAATATTCAGGAAATCGTGGAAAATGTGCTCATTGTGGTATAGATTTTCCATTAGAATAGGTTCAAAAGCCCCTTTTCATATTACCTACGTAAATGAGTACCGATAACCCTCCAGAAAAACAGACTCCTAACGTGATAGATATGATGTTAGGGAAAAAAGGAGAACCCGTAATTGATTCTGAAACCATGATAATGGAGACTCAAAAACGAGTAT